>JAEAME010001176.1_pt1 | contig 19672 bp, 35 predicted proteins | sample 8958731 | NCBI WGS metagenome assembly JAEAME01 (sample SAMN16933194, study PRJNA681113) | bioreactor sludge metagenome | isolation source: anerobic bioreactor sludge (Control) | place: India:Bengaluru | collected 2018-10-24 | reverse complement strand
CAAGTTCTCCAAAAGTAAGAAGCTTCAACTCTCCTTCAGAAACGGAAACTTTATGGACAATCGCATCCGGACTTGGAACGAAACCTTGGCTAAGGACTGTTCTTAGTGTAACAGTAAGTTGATTATTTTCAACAACAATTTCTTCCACTAGAAAAGCAGAATTGGAATAGAAGCTCGTTTCTTCTTCTCTATGTTTGAAGTATTTGACAATATCTCCTTTTTCAATCACTTTTGTTCCCGAAGTGAAACCATTCGGACTAAGCAATGCTTTCAAAGGATTCACGGAAGATTCTTCCGCTGCTTTCGGATTGGTTTTTTCTGTAAACCAAGAAGTGAAGTCAAAGTTCTTGTCTTGTCGAGTGGAAGCTTCTCCAGTTAAAACGCTGCTGTCGATTCCGGAAAATGCTTTCGGGAAATTTGCAATCAGTTCGAAGGAATGTTTCAACGCTTGGATAGCGGGATGTGTTGCGTAATGGCTCAACAACGTTTCATGGAATAGAGCAGGCTCTAAAGCTGCAGAGAAACGATTTTCTTGATTGATGACATGCGGCGCTTTTCCGTTAGCGGAAGACCAGCTTGTCTTGTCGAAAGCGACATATTCATGTGTTCCGTGGTACTGCATATTTGGCAAATCAAATTGCTCTTCTGTTGGTGGGAACAATAACCAGTCTGTGCTCAAACTGGATTGGTTTCGATTGTACAAAGCAAAGAAGACTTGTTTGCTCGGCGTCACCAGCTCTTCGTTAGTAAATGGCAACATAACATGTGTGATGCCGTTTTTCTCTGCGTAAGCTCCTGCAGATTTGTGCGAAAGTTTGCTGACAGGGAAAACACGTCTTTCCAATTCTTTTCCGAAAGAAAGGACGGCTTTTTTTTGTTGTTCCGCATAAAGTTTGCGCTCTTCTTCCAATTGGCTGCTTAATTGTTTCGCAATCAAAGGATAGAAATCAGCAACTAAGTGCATTTGCGCCGAGAAGAGCAACAATTTTTCCATGAAGGCATAAACGGTTTGGTTGCGTTGTGTTCCGCGACTGAGCTCAAAGCAGTGTTCTGCAGAGGAAGGAATCCTGATAATGGTCTTATCATAATTCAGTCTTGCGTCTTCTTTGAAAATGACCATTTCTTTCAGGAAGGAAATATTGAAATAATTGGAGTTGCCTCGGAGGAAATCTTCTGTACTTCTTGCGATTGAGAAGATATCCTTGTGATTTTCCAATAGGAATGGCTCCCATGCTTCATTTTGTTTGTATAGGCGTACAAAATAAGACAATCGTCTTGCTGCGCGGCTATCTAGATGTAAATTGATGTAGCCTGCTTCTTTTTCGATGGTGCATTCAGGAAAATAGCGCATCAATAGTGTAAGGATTTGTTTTTCTATGACGCCATCTTCTTGAATCAATAAAGGAATTTCTGCGTTTTCAAAAACATCGATTTGATTAATCGGGATGTAAACGCTGGAAAGGGTGATTTCTTTCCCTTTCACCAAATTTCTTAGATTGGAAATAAAGGCTTTTTGTTCGTTTGATTGTGTAAGCTTCCAAAGAGCTATCGCGTATCTCTCTTTTTTTACGAAAAAGTTTTCAAGAATGAGCTTGGTAACAATGGATTCTTCTTTATCGAAAGTTTCGACGAGAGAAGGTTTAGTAGTTGTAGTTTCCAATAGAATCTCTCCTTTTAAATATAGTCTTGCGTATCTTCTTCTGGAATGTAGACGGATGGCACGTTTTGGATTTTACGCAACAAAGTCATGTTCTGGGAGGAAGATTCTGCCAATTGGTCTCTCATTCCTTGGATTTCGTTTTTATCCGAAAGATAAGAAAAGGATTGCCGATTCAGACTGCTTGGTTCGGGTTGGAATTCCATCATTTGTTCTTCTGTGATACCAAAGAAAGAACAAACTGTCTGAGGAGTTAAAAAATATTTCGCAATTTTTGTTTTAACGGAAGGCGAAAAGACGGGCGGATTAGAAGCTAAGCTTTGGAGCATGCCTATAACGCGCTTGAATTGATTCAGTTCTTCTTTAGAAGTACTCGGTATCATCTCTAACTTCTTGGAAGGGGCTTCTTCTTTTACGATTGTCAAAATAATTCTTTCTGTTTCCGACATAAAACTGCTTTTTTGACGGAATGTTGAAAACGTGGACATAATGAACGCTCCTTTTCGAAAAAAATAAGAGACGGGAGAAACCCCCGCCCCCTTTTGTGTTTTTTGAATTGCCGTTTAAACAATTCTCTTCTGTTACCAGAAGGATTCACCAGATTCATCTCCAGCTTTATCTGTTCAGATGCGCGTTTTCGTGGGTCTATTTTATCTTTTCAAGACCATGGCTCTTGCCTTCTCCTACTTTGTAGAAGATATAGCATCCGATTGTCCATGCACATTGAATGTATGGATTTTCGGATTTTTCTCGCGTTTGTGTGAGGCAACGTTTTTGTGGTTAGCAAGCTCAACGTGCGCTAATCGTGCTCTGATGATGCAAATCAGAACAAAAGGTTTCAGGAAAGATTAGTTTCCTTTTGTACCAGCTTTAACAGTGAAGACCAATTCGCCTGCAGCGTTGATGGCTGCGTCAGCTGTTGCGATTTCAGGGTAAATGCCCTTTAATACTTCGCGAGCAGCTTCGCTTGTAGTGCCTTCAGGCAAAGACAAACGGTTGCCGTTATACACGACAACCAAGTCAGCGCCTTTTGTTCCGGCTTTAACCGTGAACACTAACTCGCCAGCAGCATTGATTGCTGCGTCAGCTGTAGCAATCTCTGGGTAGATACCCTTCAAGACTTCACGAGCTGCTTCGATAGTAGTTCCTTCAGGTAAAGATAGACGGCTGCCGTTGTAAACAACGACAAGGTCAGCACCTTTCGTACCGGCTTGAACCACGAACTCGATGCCGTCGGCAGTTGTCTTAACAGTTGCTGTCGCTATTTCTGGGTAGATGCCCTTCAATACTTCACGAGCTGCCTCCACTGTTGTACCTGCTGGCAAAGTCAATACATTTCCGTTATAAGTTACTTTCATCTTTATTTCCTCCTAGTATAATATGTTTTTTTAGGCTGACTCTTCAGTGCACCTTGCCCAAGAATGCAGACGCCACCCAAAAGGGGTGGGTGGCGTTTCGTCGTAAAAGTACGAAAAAAACAGACAAGAAGAAAAAGGGCGGAGCCCCCTCCTTTCGGAAAAAATGTATTATTCTGAAAATCAATGATGAACGATGAACGGGAGGTTTATCAATTTACCAGAACAAACATTTTTGAACCAACAGAAAAAACGGCGGAGCCGCTCCAAAACAAATTATTCTGGGTCGTATTGTGCTTTTATTTCTGCGGCAGCCTGCACCAATCGGTCAAGCTCCATTGAGTCAAAGAAGATGGTGACCGGGCCTTTGTCAATCAATTCTTGGTTTACGTCTTCTCCAGTATAAACGGAAGAAAGGGCGGCGACAACAGAACCGCAATTAGTGCATTCATAAGCATTTCCAGTCGTATGTTTTAAGTTTTCATTTAAAGCACCGATAAAGTAAAGGGAATCTTCTCTTCTGCACATTGGACAAGTTTTGTTTGTTATATTGATGACGTCCTCGCTAATGACAGGGATTTCTATTTCTGGTGCAAGCAAAGTTTCGTTTATTTCCATTGGTAACACTCCTTTTTTGGATTAATAGCATCAATGGAAAAAGGGGTGGAACCCCTCCAGCCTCAATAGACTTGGATGGCTTTCTTGCGGGATTCAATGTTACGGATTCCGATAAAAGTGGGTACGTCTTCATGAATGATAAGGGCAAGCAGTTTGCCGCCATTCACGCAGTTTCCATTGATACAGATTTTGTCGCGTCTTCGATTAAACCAGGGAGTAGCAACGATTGATTGTGTCAAAGTTTGTACAGGGACGGTTCCAAAAACAATTCTTTTGCCGGTTTCGTTTGTTTCCATCAGGAATTCTTCGCGTATCTGAAAAAGTTCTTCAGGAGTGCTTTGTTTCCAGCCATCGAGAGAAAGGTTCATCCCGGCGGAAACAAAAATGTAACGGTCGTTTTCATAAAAATCTAGGGCTCCGTCAAGGATAGCATAAAAATCGGGGAAACGCTCCTTTAAGCTGTAAAGAGGAAAAGACATTTCTTCTTCAATCGCAGCAACAAGAGCGAATACTTCAGGAAGAAGCCCGACATAATCTTCTTTTCCTGTGATGTAAGCCATCAAATTGTGTTCGTTTTTGCCTTTAACAAAAACGCAACTCCTTTTCTTTTTGAGTGTACAAAGATAGGACATGATGTTGTAAAATCCTTTTTCTGCGCAGATGAAATTGCCCAAAAAAACAATCTGTTCATTGAATTTTTTGGGTCGGTCAAGCAACATCTTCAGCTCCGGAAGCATTGAATTGACGTCCGAAACAATCAGAAAGTTTTCTGGCTTGCTTTCGACAATCTTTTCTTCTGCGATACTGATGTTCTCAAACAGATGTTCGTTTGTTTGGATAACATTCATAGCGCTCTCGAAATCGAGCCCATCCGCAATGATGCTTTCTTCCCCGTTTGCAAAACCGACGACAGAATAAGTAACTGGTTCCTGCATGAAACAACCTCCAATACTTTTATGAAATCGTGAATTAGTTTGTATTTGCATTTTGACTTTTGAGACAACAATCGCGATAACTGTTTTCATCATACGATAAAAATCTTAAAAATACAATAAAAAAAAAGAGTGCCCTTATAAAAAGGGTCACTCTTCTGCCGGTACACTGATTTCTTCTACGATAATGCCGTCAACAACACGGTAAGCGGTTGTGCATGGGACGATTTCTTCAAGCGAAGGCTCTCCAAAGAAGAAGCAGTTTTTCTGGATGATTGGACCCAAGTCTTTTCCTTGTGTGGTTCGAAGAATCTCTTCGCCAAAATACAAGTTGAGGTAAGGAATCCGAAAAGCATTGTCGGATTGGGAAGTGAGAAAAATCTTCTTCTCTTCCTCTTCTTTCCATTGCTTACTGATAATGGTTTCCATAATAGTTTTTTCCTCAGAAAGATAAATCGCTTGTTCCGTCTCATAATAAGGAAGTGCGTGTTGCAGATAATATTCCAATAAAGAAAAATCTATATAAGGAAGCAAGTCGTCTAGCAAGTAATCAGTGTTCTTTAATTCTTCATAAGGAATACCTTTTTCATAGAAGGAAGTGAGCGTGGTCAAACCGCCCATTTCGAAATAATCCCGGTATTTAATCCGCGGATTTGCGTAAAACTCCTCGAAGGCCAGTTCGTGTTTTCCCTTGAGGAACTTTACTTTGCTTGGGTAATAGAAATCAAGCTGAAAAAGCTTATTGTAGACAAGGAAGGAATTATGCCCATAGTCATTTACGTTCCCCATCACAACCAACGTTTCTTGTTCTGGTTTCCATTCGGAAATAATGCGTTCAAAGGAACGGTAAAAACCATGGACATGATTCAAGATAAATTCTCTACTCATAAAAATCCTTCCTTGCCTCATAGGCAGTTTATTTTTTTACAGCTGGTTCGACTTCGTTGGAGTCGATTTTCAACGCGCTATAGATACTCATTAAGAATAAGCCTTTTCCGAATCCGCTGAATGATTTGAACGGAACTTTGTAGGACTTAGCTTTTTCGTTCGCGTATTGGCTGTCGCGGTGGCTTGTATGGCTAATGCAGACAAGTACCAAGTCTGATTTACGGATAGTGGCAGCCATGGATATTTTGTGTGTGTTGCTTAGAATTCCATAGAATGTTCCGCCATGTTCTTCTACGACCTCTTTAAAATCTGGGTGGTAAGGGTCTGCCCCAACCAAGCAGATTTTTTTGCCTGCCAACGTTTGTGGGATATTCGTTTCAGCTTCTTTTGCTCTTGTGTCGGTTTCAACAGTTTGTTTCTTTTTGAAATCCATCATTTTTTTGGAATCTGTTTTTGTTTCCGTTGCGTCTTGCAGGTTGTACCTCCATGCAACTTTTCCTTTTTCAAGCGAATCGTTGTACCATGCGATATCGACAATGTCTCCGGTAACGATTCCGAATTGGTTCAGGTCTTTCTTTGGAATCAAAAACTTCATTGGAACATCGTTGATTTTTAATGCTGTTCCATCTGCGCTCTTTTCGACATAATATTGCTTCAGTTGTTCGTCAAACTCCACCAGTCCATGCAGGAATTCGTTGCGGTTATTCGTTGTTTTAAATTTTGCTTTTTCTACTAGAGTGTAAGTATACATCGGTGTTCTTGTTCCAGTTCCGGGAATTGGCTCCGCGTAGATAAGGTCTCCGTTTTCAAAACCTTGGCTACGGATAATTGATTCTGGCACATAAATATTTACGGAAGAATTTCCAAGATAGAGGAACCCTCCAGAAAGCTTACGGTCTAATGGGAAACCGACTACTTTTTTCTCTTCTTCAAAAGATGCTGCAAGTGCGTCGAGACTTTCTTTTTCTTTTGTTTCTATTTTTACCGGTACTTCTGTTTTAATTTTGTAGGCTATGGGAAAATCTTTTTTGATTTGCACATCAGACTTTTTTTCAGCCACCTCTTCTTCCAACACTTTTGCGCTTTCGCCTTGAAGGATATCAAACATCACATTAGCAAGGTTAAAATATTTATTTATCTTATCCTTAGTTTCTTCGACAGTCGAAGGCGTCATTTTTGAAACTGTTTGTACCATTTCTTTTTTTACTTGCTCAAATAATTCACTCATTTTTTACTCCTCATTTCGTTTTATTTTTTCTCTTGACTACTGTACCACTTTATTTAAAAAAAAGCCACTCTGAGGAATCAGAGCGGTACTTTTAGCCAACATAATAAATAGATATTCCATTTTGATATCCATATACGAGCGCTTCCTGGACAGAACCTACCAGTAAGTCTATTTTATAGCCATTGATTGCGCTTCCTGTATCACAAGCTTTTGCATAGAATGGTGGCTGTCCGGGAATGTGCACTTCCAGAATGGAATTCAAAGGAATGATGTTTGTGTCCACCGCAATAATGCGGTACCCTTCAGGAGAGTAAATCGTATTGGAAACATCTGTTCCGTTTGCGGTAACAGTGCTTGGAGTTAATCCATCGCCTATGGCATAGGCAGTGGAAACAAACGAGCCAACCAATTGTTTATTTCCTTGGGCAACAGGTTTTGTCTCTTCAGCAACAGGGACTGGCACAACAGCTAATGCTGCTTCTTCAGCTATTTTAGCTGCCGCTAGTGCTTCTCTTTCGGCTTGTAATTGCGCCTCTTCGGCCGCTTTTTGTTCCCAGTAACGTGTCTCTTTATCATTCATTTCTTGCGCAATAGAAAGAACATTCTGTTCTCTGGGCGCTTGCTTCATTTTTTCCATTTGGGTTGCTTTTACAGCAATATGTGTTTGAAGATATTGTTTTTCTTCTAAGGAAAGCTGTTCTCTGAAAAAGAAAGAACTCTGAATGGTGTGATTGTCCATCTTTTTCTGGAAAGAAAAGGTAAAGAAGATGGACGCCATCATGAAAAATCCGGCAGAAAACAGAAGCAAGGAAATATGGATATGTTTTTGTTTCGACATAAGCTACTCCTTTTGTTTATTATTTTCAAAGAATAGCTTAACCATACAGTATTACAACTCTGGTTGATGCTTGTTACATTTTGATAACAATAGATAACAAAAAAAGACGAACAAGTCGTCTTCTGTTTTAATCTTTTTCTGGTGTAGTGGAAATTTCTGGAGAGTCTTCTGCAGGAGTCTGTACGGGAGCATCTTCTTTTTTAGGAAAAATCTTGTCTTCAAACCACTGGTGCCTACAAGAGCGACGCATGCACTTGTAAGAAAAACGGGTTGCCCATTCATCTTTGTATACAGAGGTTCCTCCGCATTCTGGACACATTTTGTCATGGATATATCTATCTTTATAGCTATACCCTTTTGTTTTATAACCACGGGATTCACTTGGATAATGTTGTTTTCTGTCTTCGGCCAATAGCGGTATCCTCCTTGAATGGGTGCCTGAAAGCTTGATAGTTCAATAAACAAATTATATCATGCTATATCGCTTTCACAAGCAAATTGCAAGAAAAGATGTAAAATAACCGAAACTTTAATCAAATTCTAATTTTCGGATTATGGACTTACGAAAGAAGAAAACAAGGAAGAACGTTTGGAAATACGAGCAGTTTTCTCTTCATCGGATAAGTCTATCCAATGTTTATCCGTCTCTGGACAGAAATAGATTTTTTCTAGCAGAAGTATCTGCTCATCGAAATCCAATAATTGAGTCTTGAGGCCGGGATTCTCTTCGAAATAGCGATTGTTCTCTATCTGCAAGCGAAATTTTTTCCAAGCATTCGATAACGCTGCATATTCAAGCATCGCTAGTGCCCGGGCTTCCTTGTTTTCTGTATACGTCAACGTTCCGGAAGGCTTTTTGTCCGAGCAGGGCATACTTGGCAGAGATTGTATTGTGGGATTGGATGAAACTGTCTCTTTAATTATTGGCAAAATTTTAGCCTGCCTTTGTTTAGAAAGCAGGCGTCTTGGTGGAGTAGAGCGCATGTTACTCCCTCCGTTCTTTATCGGAGGTTTCCAATAATGCTCCGCAAGAGGAGCAAACATATTCGATGCGTTGCATGTCTTCTTGGATGATGTCCTGTTCAAAAGCGTCCTTATTCAAAATGGCATAGGTGTTCTTTCGAAAATAAGGATGACTGCATTTTGGGCACCGGACGAAAGTTTCATGAATTAACATATTTTTCACCACCCATTGATAAGATTTATGAACAAGATAAGAGTCGGAAGGTTAATCAAGATGGAATGAAAATACATCTCTGTTGAAGCGTTTCTGAACATCGCAAGGTGCATAGACCAAAAGAATAGAATCATCAAGGAAAGTGCAGGAAACCAAATGCCAAGGATGGATAAAACAATCGGCAAGAAGATTACTCTCAAAAACAGCATAAACTGAACTGAAAACAGTAACTTATTGAGCATTTCATCCGAAAGCTGTATGGGTCCTTCGGAAGATTCTTTGAATTCCTGAATTAGTTCTTTGGAACTGCTTCTTTTGAAAAGCGGAAACAGAACGATGAAAAACGCATAATTCACAATATAAATGATGGATAACAATAAAAAAACACTAATCGGCATAACAACAACTACTTTCTGATTGGTTTAGTAGAGGAACCGGGAGGGACTTCCTCAAAACCCATCCCTGATATCCATGAGGACTTGACCGAGCAGATTCTGGCCTTTCCATTTGGAAATGTCTTCCACTTCTGGATGGTTTTCATCCATACCAACTCCCCAAATTTTGTCCAACGGGCTGGCTTCCACAATAATGCGTTTGCCTGTATCCTGTAGCTGTTTCTTCAACGCAGGGTCGCTGAATTTTGCAACCAAGACTTCTTTCATGCGGTCATAACGCACTTCGTTCCAAACGATATCGTCGTAGTTTTTGATTTTGCGGCCTAATTCCTTCGCTCTGGCTGGGTTGTGGACGGTCTTCAATTGATTCAAAACATCCGTGTCGTTGAATTGGATTGCTTTTTCCATCATAAATCCCACTTCAGAGCAAGGAATCTTTACACCTTTATAGAAAAAGGGTTTCTTGTAGAAATTGCTGTATATCTCTCGGCTTCCCCAAAAGAATACGAAATTTTCGGTTGTTCTCATTTTTTTTCCTCCAGTTTATTTTTTAGTTCGTCGTTTTCCTGTTGTAGTCGACGCAGTTCTTTAACCATTTCGATTTCGTGGTCGTATGGTTTGATAATGTAGATGTCTTCGTCGTTTTTGTAGGCAAAGGCCAAGTACCAGAAGTCGCGTCCTTCTTGGAAGGCTTCGTCCGCTTGTTTGGTCAACCATTCTTTTGGAATGGAAATGGTTTTTTCGCCGCGGCCGTTCAGTGTGCCGCGTTCCTTCACTTCCATCAAGGCATGGTCTAAAGTGATATCGCCTTTGGCAAACCACATTGCGCCACTATTCGGTTGACGCTTGGCTTCGTTTGTGGAAATCTGACCAAAAGTTTTTTTGACAGGCCGTGACGGTACGCTTGAACTGAAAGAATCCAAAATGGAAGGACTCTTTTTTTCAGGTAATGGTTCGGAAAAATCTTCTTCCTGAAGAGAAGGACGAAGCTTAATGTTCGAAGCCTTCTTTTTGTTTTGGGTTGGCTTCATTTTGTCGTTCCATCGTTTCGCGACGCGTTTTTCTAAATCCATTCCTTCTTTTTTGCCCTTTGTGTATTTAGGAATATCGTTTCCGCGTGCAGCTTTTTTGGTTTCTTTTTTCTTGTCGAACTTTTCCGATGTTTCTTCTTGTGTATTTTTGTAATGGGAATTGCCGTCACACCAATGACACATCAGATTGTTCTCACATTTTTTGTATTGAGCCAAAGGGCATTTTGGTTCCTCGCCCAACATTATTGTTTGTCCTCATCTGAAACACTCAGCTTAGTGTAGAGCAGTGTTTCGACCGGGATGTTGAAGAATTTGGAAAGAACTTCCATGCTCTTAACACTAGGAATGTGTTTTTGCAATTCCCAGCTAGAGACGTTCCAATGTGTGGTGTTTATGTTCTTGGAAAGTTCTTTTTGAGAAAGACCATATGCCTTGCGCAAGTAGAAAATGTTTTCATGAATATACAATGTTTTAGATTCTGGGGAAAGGACTGTTTCTTTTTTCGGGACTGCGCCTTTGGTAAAATCGAAATCCCCGTTTTCAAGAAGGATGATGCCATTGCGCACCATAATGGAAGCGAAATGAGAAACACTGACATTGTTTTTAAATGCCAAATCTTCACATTTTGCTTTCAGCTCAGCATCCATTCCTACACTTAAATAGTGGAGAACGTCTCTCCGGCGGCGTGTCTTTACTCTTTCGGTGCCCATTTTAATTTTCCTCCTCTTGATATTTTCTGGTTTTTTCTTTTTTGCGGTTGTATCGTTTTTTGTTAGGGATAACTTTTTGCATTGGATTGATTTCCCAAGTGCGGCGGCCAACCAACTCGTACTGCTCTTTTTTTTGTTTCTTTGACATAGGAATCTCCTTATCCTTGGCTTCCCGGCAATAAATCTTTCTCTAGTTTTAGGAATCCAGACATCGTGATTAAACGCTGTTGTTTGTTGTTGATGATATCAACAAATGACTTAACAATGCTGTAACGATAAGACATTAAACGATTTGTCTCATACATATCGATGGTTTCGTTCTCCCCGATAGGGTAATTCTCCAAATACTCTGTGGCATTGCGCTTGCGGGCATCTTCATTTGTACCAACAGACTTGGAGCGTTCGTTTTGACGAATAATCGCTTCCGTTTTGTCTTTGGCGCTTTCGATTTCAGCCAAATCAATCCGCAGAATGCCATAAGCTTCGTCCAGATTGGACAAAATATGCTGCCCAATGTTAGGGTTGATGTCGTCAGGCAGCTTTATTGCTTGCAACCGTTGTGTCCAAGCTTTTTTGTACATCGAGAAGGTTTCTTCATCGCAAGTACTGATGCTCATCTCTCATTCTCCTCTCAAAACAAAAGTATATCATTAATTTTCTCGATTTGTTCACGTAATTTTTCGCCTTCGTCAATAAGTGAATCTTTTTTGGATTCATACCAGTCTTCTGTAACTACAGTGGAAACGCTCGCTTCAAACTCTTGGGCAAGTATACTCAATCTTTCTGCATGTTTCAATAGGTCTGTCCAATCTTCCATTTTTGGTCCCTCCTTTTGCGGTACGCAACAAAGGAATTTGGGGGGAACCCCCTCATTTCGAAAAAAAGAGCCCTCTGAGGAGCTCTTGTTTTCTTGAATCAATTTATTTTCCGGTTGAGCCGAATCCACCGGTACGTTCCCCTGCCTCAACATCGTCATCCGTCAAAAGGAATTTTTGGAAAACGCCTTGACCGATGCGCTGATGTTTTTTGACGACAACGTCTTCTGGTGAAAAGTTAAAGAAAGCAAAGAAAATGTGGCCATCATTGCCCGGATTTTCGAAATAGTCGCTGTCGACAACACCTACGCCATTCGCAAGGACAAGACCCAATTTGGGATTGCCGGAACGGTTGTACATCATCAGAACCTCATCTTCGCCCATCTGAGCTTTGATTCCAGTACCAACCATTGTCGGTTTAACCTCTTCTTTCGGAACTCCGGCAGCAATCTGCTTCCAGATACTAGGGATAAGAACATCCTCTGAAGCTTCAAAATCGTAGCCTGCGGCACGTTTTGTCGCCCGGACTGGTATATTTATATCTTTGTCTTCAAAACCTTTTACCACGTAAAATTTGCGCATGTGTATGCTCCTTTAAACTTTTTTCTTTATTATAACACAGAAATATTCTTTCTTCTATATTTGAAAAAAGTATGTGGGTAAAGGTTTTTGTCGTCGACAACACCCATCGCTTTATGCACAAGTTCCCAGTCTTCTTTGTTGAATGAGGGGGCGGTCGCATCGCCATCAAAATCTTGATGAATGACGGTTCGATACAGGATATCTGCATAAGCTATTGCGCTTTGATAAATTTCGGCCCCGCCGATAACAAAGATTTCGTCCGAATTTTGGAAGGAAGCGAGCTCTTCTATGGAATGAAGAACACGAACGCCTCCAGGAACAGAGAAGTCCGTTTGTTTTGTCAGGACAAAATTTTCACGATTCGGCAATGGTTTGTTTCCCAAACTTTCGAAAGTCTTCCTTCCCATCACAACAGCATTTCCTTGCGTCAACGAGCGGAAATATTTCAAGTCGTTCGGCAAGTGCCAGGGCAGTGTGTTCTCTTTGCCGATGATGCCGTTTGCTGCTTCGGCCCAGATTAAAGCAATTGTCATTTTGAAGACTTCCTTTTTTCTAATTTTTCCAGAAAAGCTTTTTCTGCCATGCGGTTGTATTCAACTAATCGAGTGTACATTTCTTTCTTTTGTTCCGGTGTATATTTTGCAAGGCAATGGTCAGAAAGATTTTGAATCATACTGAAGAAATTATCATAGCCGGATGCAGTCATTGTTTTTGCCATAAGAGTTCCTCTTCTCATTTCATTAATTGCATTCTTTTTGTAAGGGCCAGAACGTTGCTTCGCGGCTGCGGCCTGAAGGCGCAGCAGGTCAGGCTCCCGGCCGGTATCTCGGTCAAACCGTTGTCTCGAATGTAAGTAGCTCCCGCCTCTATCCATTTGAGTAAATCTTTTTCTTTCCCGACTAAGACAATTTTTTTCTGATTGCCTGCCAACCAATCGATATGGCTGGGAGTCCGGGAGTACTGTTTATCTATCAATGTTTGGACATGGGCGACTTGCCCCGCAATTTTGCCAGGGCTCATGCCTAACTCTTTGTTTACCAAGAAATACTCTATTAATTCATCTTGCATGGATATTCCTCCTTAGATGTCCGGTAGTGTTGCCGTACAGAGCTTTTGTCTCGATGGTTGCCCCTTGATGTAGACGGACCAGTCATCGTCTGTCCAATAGAAAGAATGCGGATGAAACTGGGTGGGGTCCAATTGCAGCCCCGGATTGTCTTCTTTGTGCCATTCAACAAGATAACGCGCCGGCTTGGGGATATGCTTCTCTTCTTCTGGTGGGCGTATCTGCTCGATGCGCAACCAGTGTCCGGTATAGATGAACTTGATGCGTCTTTTCTCGCCCGGTCCCACTAAGAATTTGTCGCCGATGCTGAGTTTTAGTCCGTGATTCATGTACTTTCCTCCTTAGATGTCTGGCAGGATGCCCTTATTGATGGCAACGACGGCTTCTGGGTAAGAGCTCTTGATGTACACCTCGACAAAGTCTTGGTTCAGCTTCCAGTTCAGTTGCTCAAGCTGGTTGTATTCGTGCTTCGGGAATACGATTTGGATGCCGTCGTTGTCCTCCGGATTGTAGGTGGCTTTGTAGTAGATGCCGCGAACGGAGATAACCGTCAGCCAGAAGCCTTTATAGGTCAACCAGTCTGGACGGACGCCACTGTCGTGCATGCGAAACGCTACTTTAAAGCGGTCACCTGGCTTCAGTTTTTGTTGTTCCATGTGTTTTCCTCCTTAATTGGCAGCAATTAAGCGGTCCATTTTCTCTTTCCAAGCCAGCCATTTGGCGTCTACCAAAGCAAAGGCTTCCTCGAGAAGGATGGGCTGTCCGAATGGCCGTTCCGGTAACTCAGGAGAATCCACACCTACGTTCAGCATATTAGCTTCGCGAGTCGCTTCATCATGGATATGCCCGCACAGGTTTCGGTAAATGGCGCGTCCTTCGCCCAAGCCCAATGGGAAATGGGTTAGGAAATACACTTTTTTATTGGCTTTTATTTTAAAACCCACTTCATGAAAAGCTTCGTACTTCATGCGGCCGCACGGCAATTCGAAGTTGTTTGCCATTAGGTACTTCATTAACCTGCTGTTGTCATGATTGCCGTAATCAAAAATCATGGAACCATTAAGTCTGCACAAAATTTCATGTACAGTTTGTGGCTTGGCATTGATGGCCAAGTCACCCAGATGGTACGTGCGGTCTTCTTCTGTCACGACCGCGTTGTGGTTCGCAATGATGGTCTCGTTCATTTCTTCGGCGTTGGCAAAGTGTTTACGAGTCGAGACAAAGCCTTCCGGCCCGCAAATGTTGTTATGGCTAAAATGCCAGTCACTGGTAACCCATTCTTTCATTTTTCTTCCTCCTAAATGTCTGGCAAATCCGCCTTTGTAATGATTGCTTCTGGATATTTTTGTTTCATAGGATTCTCATATGGGTGGTAATTAGCAGCATTATATGTAAATTTTTGAGATATAAAAGTTGTTCCATTCACACTGATATGGAACGTACCGTTTCCAATAGTATAAGATTGATAGCCTTGCGTGTACATAGAATCCCCTTCCTTTCTAAATCAATTGGGTTGCCTGATACCAAATCCAGCAGCCTGCAATCAGAATAAATAAAATACCAACGTAAAAGAACAGATAGGCCATACCGCCTAGATGAAAACTCGCTTCATCCTTGTTTTTGATATCAAAATAAACCTGAAAAACAAAGGCTACAAGACTCCCAAGAAGGGAGCCAAACCCACTCAGAAACAATAATTGCAGCCAAAACGGCGTACCTTCCAAAAGCAACACTAAGTTCAATTTCAAGAAATTTAACATCCTTCTTCCTCCTCTTCAGGGTATTTTGTAGGCGCAACAAACAACCAAAGTCCTTTTTCTTGACCGTAGTCCCACATCTTAACCCATGGGTAAGTATCCGGTGGCAAGTAAAATGTTGCGATTTCTTCTGGTAGGATGTCTGTTTTGCCATCTTTAATTTCGCATCCATGAAAAACACTGGCGGAATGGATGTGGACATTTCTTCGTGTGTCATTGAAATAATCAAAACGATTTCTACTCATTGTCTTCCTCCTCGCAATCTTCGCACGTCCTTGGGTGTCCTGGTGATTCAAAATCATCCATAAATGCTCCGCAGACTTGGCAAATCAATCCATCCAACATGTCTTCTACTGTTTGACTCATTTCTCTCATCCTTTCTTTTCCTCAAAAAAAAGAGGCTTTCGCCTCTTGATTGTATCATATTTTTTTTAAGCATGGACATAAACTTTGCGAATCCATTTAGGGTTCAAGTCGTCCAAGATAGTAATCGGAAAAGCGTACCCGAGCGTTTCGTAGGTTCCGCCGTTCCAGCGGCTGTTTTTCACTCTTTTTTGGTAACCGAGGAAATCGAACATCTCCTTGTTTTCGTTAAACCAGTGACGGTAAGCAGCCATGTCGAAAATATACATGGTCTGTAAGTTGATGAAGTAATAGAACAGATAATCAGCCTGCGTTTTTTCCATGCATCCTGTTGATGCGGTTTCGACTGCGGAAGTCCATTCGTAAAAGATATTCCCGCTCTTGTAGCTGTCGGTTTTGATTTCGACTTTCAATTCCTGTTCATCTTTGGTCACCACAACCAAATCGACGTCCATTTTTTGATAAAGTTTTTCGTCACGGACATCAATAATGCGTTGAATCGTAGGGCTCTTCTGAAGATAATCCAAGATGATTTCTTCGCCCATCTCTCCCAGTGCCAATGAATCCTTGAAATTGTGTATTTTTGTCATAAATCAAACGCCTCCCCATCTCTTTAAGGGGAACGTAACCATTAGATACTATTTTGTCCAGCACAAAATGCATAAGTTAGGGAAGTGTTAAGCAGTAGCTGCAGGTATTTCTTTTTGCTGTTTGGACCAATTCACATATCCGTAAATTGTATTAATAAGGAAAGCCAGATACATAGCAACCAAACTCATATTGTTCAAGGCAATCCATTGATAAATGGATACAATGTTCAGTACAGCCCAAAGCAACCATTGTTCGCGGAAACGGTAAACCATTAGTATTTGAGCAACTAGGGCTAACACCAAAGTAAAAGAATCAATAAATGGCTGTGTGCCGTTAAAGTGTTTAAAAGTGTAGCCTAAGAGTGCCGTAAGGGCTGCAACACTCCAAATGGTAAACATCCATTGACCAATAGTGAATTTGCGTGTTTTTACGATGTGTGTATCTTTATTTAGGTTGTTTTTCCATTCCTTGATGCCCAAAAACTGCGAAACAAAATAAAAGACGTTTTCCATTGTTTCCCCGATAAGGAAAGCTTGGAAGCCGAGGACCATTGTTACACCGGTTTGAATGAAACCGAAGAAGTAATTTGAAATTTTCCCTTTGGCGACTAATAAAACGCAAATGGTACCGGTCATCCCGGCCACAAAACCCCAGAAACTATCCGGATAAATAACGTAAAAAGCAATTTGCAACGAAATTAGTGTCCAAGCATAAATCTGTTCTTTGACGGACCAGCCGCCGAATAATTCTTCGTGTAATTTTTTCATGATAAATTCCTCTTTTCGGTTTGTTAGACTAAGTCTACATTTTGGTTTTCCTTGATGTATCTCTTGATGATTCTTCGACACTCTTCGTAGCGAGAATAGAAACCGAATTCGTCATACCCTGGCTTTTGCGTTCTGTAATCGCCATAAACGATGTGCATCTTGTCTTCAAGGTTATTATTTTTTACTTCTTCAACGAAACGCATATGCATCCGCCATCTGGATTCCATGTCTGAATAACCCATGTCTCGGGTACCATCATTGACGTAAGGCGAGAATGGTGGAATGACTAAAATTAAATCCCATTTCTGGCGCTGAATTAACAAATCGTATGTCGGTGTTAGGATGTCGTAATGTTCTTTGTCCAAATAATGTTCTGCATATACTTTTGTAACCATCACATCCGTATCTGCAAAGAACAGGCCATTATTGGCAGCGCTTTGGATGGTTTTGCGGTTGCTTTCAAACATACCGCTGGCTAAGTAATGAAAGTCGTGTGCCCGCAACTCCTCGTCGCGAATATTGGATTCTTCCTCATACTGCCGTGCATACTCCAATGTAAATGGAGCACCGAAACTGCGTGCCAAATCACGAACTAGAGTCGTCTTACCGTTCGACGCACTGCCCATCACGAGAATATTCGTTGAAAAATGCCGACGGAATGGACGAGTGATGTAATTCCAGTGCGCCAAAGGCTGCTCCCTTATTTCAGTGGCAGAAATCGGCAAATCTGTACGGTCTAAGAAACGTACTTCGTCTTTTGTTCGTTTTGCAAGTTCATTTGCATATTCAGTTTCTCCGACATACCAACTGATTTTCTTATGCTGGCATGCGCATGTTTGCGCAATTAGGTTTTGGGCCTGAACCAGCCAATCCGTCCATCCATCCGGATAACGAGGAATATTGGTTTCATCCAAGCAGACGACATAAACATTTTCTTCTTCCGCAAATAGCTCACGCATATAGCGGAAACGTTTTTGCAAACTGAGTCCAATCAGGTCACCACGGTCACCCGGGTAACCACTGACAATGACCAAACAGCCGTCGGTTTCCCGTTTGGCTTGGATGATGTTTTGATAATGCCCTAGATGTGCTGGAGCAAAGGTGCCGAAAAAGACACCAATATGTTTTCCTGTTAATTTTTCTGTGAATAATACGCTCATGTATGTTTCCTCTCTTTCTGAAATAAAAAAAGAAGCCCGTTAAGGCTTCTGACTGCTAACCATTAAAAAAGAAGTGCTTCTTCCTTCTCTCTTTCCGGGACAACTATCCAGGTGAAATCGGTTACAATTTCGACAATGTCATAGTTATCATAAATAAATAATTGCACTTCGCCCAAACGAAAAACGAACTGGGCAACTTCAGAGGGTCGGTCAGGGGTAAACCATTTGTCGTAATGTTTGCTGTAGCCTTTAATCGGTAATTGCATTTGGGCACGTCCTTTCTAAAGTGAAATCCCCCCAGAACGCGCATTCTGAGGGGATTACGGGGTGTCGCTCTAAACCGGAACCGGCGACTCCGTTGGACAAGGTGGTGGTTTCCATCGGGTTTTTTACTTTTCCAAGTAAAGGAAGGTGAGAGGTAAGAGTCAATGAGAAGGAGGAAGGTAATTTTAAGGTTGGAAAAGTCGGAGGGAGTTTTTCCCTTACCTATATTCCAACCTTAATTCCTTTTTTTGTCAACTCTTATTCTCTTTTTTCTTTCCATTGGTGTTTGCGTTTGGATTGGTCTTTCCAACTGCGGATATGCGAACCGCGACTGGCGTCATACCAATCGAAGCCGGGATGCCGCAACAGTTTTTCTTTGCTGAGGTTCGGCAGCCATTCACGGTCTTCTTTGAGGCGGGCCATCTCTTTCAGGTAGGAGCCCATGCCGGAATAGCCGTGAGGACTTTTGGAATACCTGCCGCTGTAATGTCTGTAGCGATACGGTTTTTCGTAATCCGAAAAATCAATCGTGTTTATGTCGACCGGACGGTTGCCCAGCCAGAGCTGATAGCGCATGGCTTTGCCGCGGCGGGAATTTACGCCTTCTTCTCCCCAGACACGGCGCTCCCGGTATTCGCGGGCATAGCCGGTCAGGTTCTGATTGGAGCGGATTTGGTTGAGGTAGCCAAAAAGCGTTTTTTTGTTGTCGAACCAGCCGACCCATTGGTTCTCCGTGTGGTCGTACAGCCAGTAAGTATTGCCTTCTTCGATGTAATGCATGTTTTTCATGGTAGGTTCCTCCTTTTATAGGTACACTACCAATCATTGGTGGTCTTCATAGGCTCGCCTCCTTTTAGGAAAAATCGTGTTCGGAAAACTCGAATTCATCCAATACAAAAGTTAAGGCGTCCGCATAGGCGCCTTGGTAAATCCGGAATTCCTTGCTGTTGTTTGGGTCTGCTGAAAATTTTTCTGCCAGCGCTTTGCGTTTTCTGATTTCTTTCAATACTTCATCCATAAGAATCCTCCTATTTCTTGCCTAAGTGTCGGACAAACTCAATCGGGATTTCGCCCAAGAAGCGACTTGGTCCGGTCGGAATAACCTGTCCTTGTTTGTAACGGTTGCGATTGTAGGAAAGGAACAAGAGTTCTTTGGCACGCGTCATCGCCACGTAAAACAATCTGCGTTCCTCCTCGAATTCCTCTTCGGTCTGCACCATACGGGAAGGGAAGGTGCCCGCTTCCATGCCGATAACGAAGACACACTTGTATTCCAGTCCTTTTGCGGAATGGACAGTCGTAAGACTGACTTTCGGCAAGAGTTCTTCTTCCTCTTGTTTTACATAAAGGGCTGTTTCCGTCAGAAATTGGGTCAGGATGGTTTGCTCTTCTTCCAGTGCTTCTTTTTCGCGTTGGTCGAAAGCCATCGCTACGCTCTTGAGTTCCTGGATGTTTTGAATCCGGTCCATGTCTGAACT
>JAEAME010001167.1_pt1 | contig 19672 bp, 10 predicted proteins | sample 8958731 | NCBI WGS metagenome assembly JAEAME01 (sample SAMN16933194, study PRJNA681113) | bioreactor sludge metagenome | isolation source: anerobic bioreactor sludge (Control) | place: India:Bengaluru | collected 2018-10-24 | reverse complement strand
AACAACTTATGCAAGTTACAGACCCAAACGAAATCCTTCGGGTGTCTGAATATAAGCCATAAGATATTAGATGCTAAACAAAAAAGGGAAACCTAATCATTAGGCTTCCCTTTTTAAAATTAAAAATTGAATATTAATATCCAGTATTTTGAATTAACTTACCAGCTGAAACTTCAATTTCTGTTTGAGGAATAGGAAGTACAGTTTGATGATTGGTTGGTTCAATTACACCTGCAAATTTGTTATTAACAGACTTTCCATTTCTCCAATAATCCCATGCGGTGTGGCCTTCTGTATACAGCTCCAATCGTCTTTCCATCAGAATATCGTCCAAAGTAACAGTTGCTACATCAACATAATTTTCAATTCTGTTTTTACGAAGCAAATTCATGTAATAGGCAGCACCTCCTGCAGCACTTCCAGCATTACCTGTTTTCAATGCAGCTTCAGCAGCAATTAAATAAACTTCAGACAAACGAATGATTTTAGGATTATTTACATAAATCTGACCATCACGTCCGTTATACTTCTGTGGATAGTACCCATTGTATTTATTCTCTGTTTCCTGTGCAAACAACTGGGTTCTGATGTCAGTAGGTCTTGCGTCAAGAATTGCTTTGAAAGATTCTGTTGCGGCACATTCTCCGTAACCTTCAGCATGAGTGAAATAACCAATTGAATTTCGTTGAGCATTATAAATACTTGTTGTCAACAATTCGAACATAGATTCGTTTGTTCCTTCTTTTAGCCAAACACTTGGATATTCTTCACGTGTATATAGCTTATAAGGAGAAGAAGCAATGATTTCTTTACAATCAGCCAACGCCTCTGCATTCTTTTCTAAGTATAGGTAAGCACGAGCACGAATTCCTAATGCTGCCCAATAATTTATATGACCTTGATTTTTGCTTTTGCTCAACAACGGTAGAGCTTTATTCAAGTCAGATAATATAAAATCATAGGTAGCTTGCAATGTAGCTCTTTCACCAATGTACGTCGTTTCGAAAACCTTATCAGACAATACAATCCCTAATCCGCTTAAATTAGCTGGAGATGGATTTTTTGCAAATAGACGAGCCAAATCAAAATGGTACAATGCACGTAATGCATATAGTTCACCCTTTAGGTTGTCTACGTTTTCACCTGTGATATTTTCAGAAGCTTCCAATACACTATTAAGACGAGCAAGACTTAGATAGAATGTTTCATAAAAATTATAAACCAGACCATCATTCTTGGTTAATTGATAGCGATAAATTGGACCTGCATGGTTAGTAGCAGAAATCGACTGAAAATCACTAGCACGAAGATCTGCAAAAAGAGTAAACTCCCCTGCATAAGATCCAACAGCTGTTGCTTGATATGAATAGACGCCATTAACAGCGTTAATCAGGTCTTTTTCAGATGTTATAGCTTCTTCTGTTGGTAAAGATGTTCCGGGAACTTTTTCCAAAATATCACTACAAGAAGCTACAAACAGAGAAAAAACTAAACTTAATAAATATATTTTTTTCATAATCATTCCTTTTTTAATCGATTATAAAGTAACGCTTACACCAAATGTAAAGCTCTTTGTCTGAGGAGTATCTACCTGACGGTAACCGTTCAATGATACATCCGGATCAACTCCGTCTGTTGCAGCCCAAATCATAAATGGATTATTAGCACGGAAATATACGCGTACATTATCGAAAATATTCTTCAATGCTGGCACATTATATCCAAGTGTGATTTCACGCATACGAACATTATCTGTAGAAAGAATTGTTCTGCTAGAGAAGCGGTCAGGACGATAAGGATTACCATAAATAGGTTTTGGATAATCAACTATATCACCAGGATTCTTCCAGTAATTACCTGCAACACCTTTATCTAAGTTAAAAGATCCAATACGAACACCGTCATGATGGAAGAAATAACCCGGATAATCAAACATATCACCTCCAAATTGGTAAGTAATCAAGAATGACAAGTCAAAGTCTTTATAATTAAAAGTATTTGTTAAACCTCCAATTACATCTGGTACAGCTTTGCCAACGATACCCTTTCCAGCATCAGCATATTTATTTACTACACCTTGACTATGGTCATTCGGATCCTTCCAGAACTCACCTAATCCAGTCTCAGGATTTACACCTTTCCACTCAGGAAGATAGAATGTATACATTGATTCTCCTTCACGGTGAAGATACATGTTACCATCTCCATATTGGATGTCTTTTCCATCAGGAAGTTCCTTAATTGTTGAATTCTGGAAAGTAGCATTGAAATTAGTATTCCAACTAAAATCACCAGTTTTAATGTTCTGTGAACCAATTTCAATTTCCAAACCATCATTTTTGAGTTTACCTAAATTAGCCCAACTTGTACCAAAACCTGTTACGATTGAAGATGGAACTTCAAATAACAAATCAGTTGTTATCTTGTTGTAATACTCGACCGTTAGGTTTACTTTTCTAAAGATATTCCAATCAAAGCCAACATTCATATTTTTAGATTTCTCCCATCCTAATTTGCTGTTTCCAGGCTGACTCCAATAGATTGCAGAATTAGGTCCATAACCATCGCTAAAAGAATACAATGCTAAGTTAGCATAATAGTCTCCTGGAAGGTTACCGTTTGTACCATATGATGCACGAAGCTTAAGGTCAGAAAACAACTCGTTATCTTCTAAGAAACTTTCACCGGATATTCTCCATGCTCCAGAAACAGACCAGAAATTAGCCCATCTATTGTCCGCACCAAAACGAGAAGATCCATCGCGACGGGCACTAGCTGACAGATAGTACTTATTATCATAATTATAATTTGCAGAGGTTAAATATGATAAAATTCCTGCCGCGTATACATTACTGTAAGCATTATCAGGTTGACCATTACCTAATTCCGGTAATTTATCAGTAGAGTACTGCTTTGCTGTTGCAATTACTGATAATAGGTTTCTATCTTCCACTTCAAAACCACCAAGAATATCGAAATTATGTACATCATCCCAAGTGTTTGCATAACGCAATGTAGAAGAGCTTGTCAAGTTACGGCTTTCATAATTATAACGTGAACCTAAACCATGTAGAAGAGCTTGTCAAGTTACGGCTTTCATAATTATAACGTGAACCTAAACCTCCTACAGAAGCGCCATTAACACCTTCAGGACTCCAATATTCAAAGTGCTTTGTGTCCATAAAGTCATATCCAAAAATGCTTTTGAAAGTAACTTTATCAGACAACTTAACATCTACGTTAGCATTTGACATACTACGCATCATTTTTGATACGATCCACTCTTGTATGCCCAACATTAAATGAGGATTCGATGCAGCACCCCAGTTAGCATTTTCATTATATGTACCATCTTCGTTCTTTACCGGAGCTGTAGGATCTCCACTAAATACTAAACTTAAAGGAGCAGAAGTACCAATACCTTGAGCTTGATCTCCTTGGTCACGTGGTCCGTTTTGGGTTGTATAAGTAATCATCTGCTTTACTCCAAACTTTAACCAATCATTAACTTGGTGATCCAAATTTAGACGTCCTGAGAAACGCTCAAAGTCAGAACCAATAATAATACCTTCTGCTTTATTAAATCCAAAGCCTGTGTAAAATTGGGTTTTCTCGTTACCTCCGTTTATTGACACCTGATGATCCTGTGTTAATGCAGTACGATAAACTTCTTTTTTCCAGTTAGTATTAGTTTTTCCAGAAGGGTCGTTAAAGAAGTATTCCATATCGCCTTCTGATTCAACCAATGCATAACCTTCTTCACGATTTGAAGCATCTCCATAATAAATATAGTAGTTAGATAAAGCTTCCTTCGCATATTCTAACAATTCCGTAGAAGACATCGGATTAAACTGATCAACTGCCATGCTTGACCAACCGATCTCGCCAGTATAAGATACTTTTGTTTTTCCTAGTTTACCGCTTTTTGTAGTTATGATAATAACACCATTAGCAGCTCTTGAACCATAAAGAGATGCAGCAGCAGCATCTTTTAACACAGTCATGCTTTCAATATCCTCTGGATTCAATGAACTAAGAATACTTGAAGATTTTCCGTAATAGCTCATATCGCCATCACTCTTAACGGCTACACCATCTACAACATACAATGGTGACTTTGATGCACTGATTGATCCGACACCACGGATATTAATTTCACCTGGAGATCCTGGATCACCTGTACTTGAACTAACGCGAACACCAGATAATTTTCCTGCAAGAGCTTTGTCTAAAGACTCTTTTGATCCACTGGTGATATCATCAGAAGAAACGGCTTTTGCCGATCCTGTAAAGGATGATTTTTTAGCAGTACCGTAAGCAACGACCATTACTTCATCTAGCTGTTGAGACGAGCTTTTTAAAACAACTCTCATATTTGAAGAAATTGCGGCATCCACACTCTCCATACCAATGTAAGATACAACTAATGATTTTGCATTAGTTGGTACATTCAGACTAAATTTACCGTCGTAATCTGTTACTGTTCCTGTTGTTGTTCCTTTAACAACTACAGACGCTCCAATGACTGGCTGATCGTCTTCAGCAGAAATAACAGTACCTGTTATTTGCCGCGTCTGAGCGGTTGCCAATCCGATGCCTATTACCAGGCATAAAAATAGAAAAGTCAACTTTTTCATAGACATTCTTTTAATGTTAAACTTTTGAATTACTAATTTACACACACTTTAGCTTAATTTATGTTTTCAGTTTTAAGGAGCAAATATAATAAAAAAAACAATTTTGAACACAATTAACGATATTATTTACAAAAAAACAGTTTAAACAACATAAAAATAACAAACATTCTGCTCAACAAGAGGAACAAGCGGGTTAAGTATTTAACATTTAAACTACATTTTGACACTTTAAACGGGCATAAAGAATGTGCTTACATATTGATAGTGGAGGTCGTTGTTATAAATCGTAAGCTACTAAAGTTTTTTAATCCTTTGTTTACTCTGTTGGACAAATGACATATTAATTTTAACACTATTGAACCTAATAAATATACATTTATTTATAAAACCAAACGGCTGTTTATTGCAAAAAAAGCGGCCACCTGAAAACAGGCAGCCGCTTCATTATAGATTATACTTGATTGTATTATTTGGGCAAATTGGCATCCCAGGCAGTTGTTTGAACAACTCCAAAGCCTGCATTCACCTCCTTAGCAGGTATTGGATATACAAACTTGGATACATCAAAATTCTTATAGGTACCATTGCCTACGCTGATTTTCTCACCTAAACGGCGTGCATCCAGAAAACGGTGTCCTTCTTGTGCTAATTCCAATTTTCGCTCTTTGTTTATAAACGAAATAATTGTTGCATCTTCCGGAATGTCCGAATCTTCCAACGCAGGATTACGCTTAGCAGCTACTTCCAGCAAACTTTGTTTAGCTTCAGCAAATTTGTTAGTCTTTGCATAGGCTTCAGCAAGCGTCAAATACATTTCGGGTAAACGGAAAACAGGTAAATTTGAAACCTGATTGTTTGCAAAGACACCGGCCATCTTTCCGCCCTTCCATTCTCCGCCAAGCAATGCAAGGCGAATATCTGTAGAGGGGTATTCGGCGATTGTCGATTCATTTAAAGACATACCATAGTTTCCATATAATGTATTTAATGAATTAGCCGACAAATAATCGGTGGCCGATTTAGCTATTACAAATATATCTTCGGATGAAATCACAAGCGAACGGTACAGTTGGATATAGTCTTCTTTACTTGACACAATAGCTCCATCTTTCAATGCAATTGCTTGGTTTGCGGCAACGATGGCTCCGTTGTAGTCTTTCATATACAGTTTAACCCGAGCCTCCAATGCAGAAACAGCTGCTTTGTTCATAAATATATAATCTACATCTTCCACTCCCTCCTTGGCAAAATATTCTTTTGCCTTGGCAATGTCTGAAAGGATCTGGTCGTAGTTCTCACCTACAGTACTTCNTTTGCCTTGGCAATGTCTGAAAGGATCTGGTCGTAGTTCTCACCTACAGTACTTCTCTTTATCTGTTCGAAAGCTGCAACCGGCTTTGTTACATTTACAATTCCTAATGTAGACTTATTGGCATCCGAGTATGGTAAACCAAAATAGTTTACCAAATAGAATGAACTTAATGCTCTTACTGCGTAAGCTTGCGCAACGCAACGATTTACTACAACAGATTCTGATTCGGTGAAATGAACCGAAGTTTCTGATGCTGCTATAATACGTGATGCACGGTCAATGGCATAATATCCTGTACCCCAAATATCCTCAAGGTACGTATTGGTATCCAATATCTGGTATCTGAAGATATTATAGAAATGTGAGGTTGTGGCAGTATGTGCTGCCAAATCAGAAGAGGCATCTCCCATAGCAAGAATGTTTCTTCCTAAGAAAGAATAACGGCCCAATGTTTGATACAGTCCATTCAATGCATTTGTATAATCTTGCGAGGTATTAAATGCCTGATTGTCCGGAATGGATACCGACGGTGTTTCCGTAAGAAAATCATCGCAAGAAACAGAGCTTATCATCAGCATTCCTGATAGTGCGATCAATAATATATTTTTCATACTCTACTTTCTTTATAAATTAAAAACCTAAATTGATACCAAACATGATATTGGTTGGTACAGGATAAGACCATGATTGGAATCCGGTTGGTCTTGTTTGTGGATCAAATCCAATGTAATCACTCGATGTGATTGTGAACAGGTTGTCTGCCGAAGCATATACTCTTAAGTTGGAGATTCCGGCTTGAGCAAGAAGTTTAGTTGGCAATGTATAACCAAACACGATTGACTTCATACGCAGGTAAGAACCGCTCATCAGGAATCGGGTAGAGTGAGCTTCTGCATTCGAGCTGCTACCTGCTTCAAATTTAGGAACATTGGTTATGTCGCCTGGTTTCTGCCAACGGTTTTCGTAAACATAGTTTGAAACCGGGCCCAGGAAGTAATGTCCTACCTGCATATCGTAAGAAAAACCGGAGTTATATACTTTATTACCCAAAGTATAGCTTGCATCGAGCGACAAATCAAAATTCTTATATTTGAAGTTCATGCCAACACCACCATAAAACTTTGGATCGGCAGAACCAACAATACGCTGACCGGCTTCATTTATGTTGGAAGTAGTTTCTTTACCTTCTTTACCTTTATACCAAAGGGGAGAACCTGTTTCGGGATCTACTCCCGCATATTCTGCCATGTAGAAAGTATTGTACGCTTCGCCAACTTTACGGATAGTCGTAGTATTTTCGATTGGCTTGTCTGTTGCCAGTTTCACGATCTTATTACGATTTAGTGTTCCGGTTAGATTAATATCCCATCTGAAGTCGTTGGCATTCATTACATTTGTATTTACCAGGAATTCAAAACCCTGATTTTCCATTTCACCAACATTCTTCATTACAGAAGAGAATCCTGTTGTAAAAGACAAGGGTACATCAAAAATCATGTCCTTGGTACGTTGGTTATAGTAATCTAGCTCAACAGTGAAACGATTGAACAATACGGCATTTAAACCGATATCTGCTTTTGCTACAGTCTCCCATTTCAAATCCGGATTTGAAATCTGCGTAGGAACAGCTCCGGGTTTTGAATTGTACGAATATCCATAGCTATAAAGTCCCATAGCTGCATAATAACCAATATCCTGGTTACCTACGGTACCGTAGCTACCACGAATGGTAAGATCAGATAACCATTCTTTGGTGTTCTCCATAAAATCTTCTTCAGAAATACGGTACTTAGCACCGAGCGACCAGAATGGAGCCCATTTATTATTAGCCCCGAAACGAGATGAACCATCATATCTTAAAGAGGCAGATCCATAATACTTATTATTATAGTTGTATTCTGCATTCATAAAGAAAGAGGAAAGAGTACTTGCCTTTTTCATTGATCCGGCACTAACAGGAGTAGAAGCATTGTCCAACTCGAATACTGCATCGCTCGGATATCCGCTTGCGGCAGCATAAACCTGATTGAAAGCTACCTTCTGAGCTTCCTGTCCTAGTAATACATTTACATTGTGTACTTCATTAAATGTATTTACAAAGTTCAAAGTATTAGTAATAGAATAGGTAGTTGCACGTTCCAGATTCTTCTCTCCCATCATACCACTGTCTGAGTATTGGGGGTTGTATTTAGAACTATAGAAAAACTCATTCAGGTCGATAAGACTTAAACCTGCATTGGTTTTCCAAGTCAGGTTATCCGTAAGCTTATAGGTTACATACGGATTAACAACCAAAGTTGTTTGCTTCTGATTACGCTTATCACCATTATTTTTGTCATTAATCGCTACTGGGTTATAATAAGCATCCAAATTATACGATCCGTCGGCATTTCTAATTTGCTCGAAAGGACGAAGGTCGTATACAGCAACGATCGGATTGATATACTGACTTTCGGTCATACTGTTGTCGATATCCGACAATGCACCGCTAACAGATAGCCCATAGCCTAAACGGCCCTGGTTGCCATCCAGACTTAAACGTCCGGAATAACGTTTCATTCCTGTTCCAATCAGTACACCTGTGTTTTCAAAGTATCCACCGCTGATATAATAGCGCATTGACTCGTTACCCCCCTGAACACTTAAGTTGTAATCTTGTGTTGTTCCGTTTTGCAAAACAGCATCCAACCAATCCACACTTTGAATATTTTCTGCCAGATTTACTCCGTACCAGCTGTTAACATAGTTATTTAGCACACTTCCGGCTTCATCCATATTTTCTGCCATACCGGCGTTCAGGATACCTTCCTTCCAGATATCCTTGTAACGATCCAGATTAACGGTTTCGTAGTTGTGATCGAGTGCATTTACAAAACTTGTTCCTGCCTTGGCGCTGAAATTAAAACGAGCTTTTCCCTGAGCACCCTTCTTTGTTGTAACAACAATTACACCATTAGCAGCTCTGGCTCCGTAGATAGCTGTTGCTGTAGCATCTTTCAGTACGGTAATACTTTCGATATCATTAGGATTGATATTAGCCATCGGACTTGCAGCCATATCACCGCTTCCTGATGCACTGTTTACCCCCATTTTGTCTGAATAGATAGCAATTCCATCGATAACATATAAAGGTTCTGTGCCTGAGTTTACAGATCCTTTTCCTCGAATGGTTGTTGCCGCGAATGCACCCGGCTGACCGGTAAAGCTGCTTATCTGAAGACCTGCTACGCTTCCTTCCAGCGATTTCATGAAGTTAGCATCGGTTCTCTTTGTAAGGTTATCACCCCCTACAACCTGAGCTGCTCCGGTGAAAGCTGCTTTCTTCATAACGCCATAACCGGTTACCACTACTTCTTCCAGATTCTGAGTATCTGATTTTAATGTAACTTTCATATTCGGCACTATAGCCACTTCCTGGCTTTCCATTCCGATATAAGAAATTACTAACGTTTTAGCTGATGTAGGAACATTCAGACTAAATTTTCCATCATAATCGGTTACAGTTCCTGTCGTTGTTCCTTTTACAATAACAGAAGCCCCGATTACCGGCATCGCGTCTTCAGCCGAAATAACGGTACCTGATACCTCTTTCGTCTGGGCGGTTGCCAATCCGATGCCTAACACAAGGCATAAAAATAGAAAAGTCAACTTCTTCATAGACAATCTTTAAGAATTAAAATATATAAACCACACGTTTATTTTAGCCTTAGCCAATTAATGTGCAAAAATTTAGAAGTGACAAAAGTAACAATATTTTATGTTTTATAGCATATGTATATGCATTTTTATGAATAAATTTAAATTATGAATGCATAAAAGCTATCTATATGTCTTATTTTTGCATATTTATGCATTATGAATGTTTTGGAATGTTATAAACTGTAAGTATAAAATAAGAAAATTGTTAGCATTATATAAGTCATTCAAATCAATTATTAACAGCAACTTACGGGCAAAAAAAAGGGACCTCCTTACGGAAAGTCCCTTTATATTGATTATGATTGGCTATTATTTGTTAGCCGGATGAGGATTTGATGTAGTTCGTACATCCCAGAACATCTTTGAATAATAGTTGTTGCTACCATCCTGAAGTTTGGCTACAGCATCAGTAAAACTCTGTGCATTCAATGTACTTTCGTTAGTAGGATATTTTACACGAGAGATAATATCACCCTTGGTATCTGACAAAGTAGAGAATGGTATTTCTTCTCCTCCTGAAATTACAGAAATCTCTCCAGGTTTTAGAATCTGAGTCGGGTATCCCGTACGACGGTACTCAACCCAAGCTTCTGTTCCGTTCATGTAAAGATCAATATACTTCTGCAATGCTAAAGTTTCAGCATTCACCGTTGTACTTACTGCATCTATATATCCAGAAGCATCTGGAACAGATCCAAACAAAGTACCCCAATAGTCGATTGATGCCTGAATTCCTTTCTTATACTCTTCAACTGTATAACCTTTATATTCACACAGAATAAATTGCAACTCGGCATAAGTCATCAATGGCACAGTAAAATCAGCATTTAAACATAACGGATGATTGGTTGTACTATACCACGACGGAGCTGCATTTCTCATAGCTGAAGTAACCGTGTTGCTTGGAATACCATAAGGCATACCTACATAAGCACCGTTTCTTGATGTAGTGTAGATTGGCAAACGTGGATCAATAACACCTTCCCATGGGTGAGATTTTGCATTTAATGTATCTCTCTGACCTTTCAATATATCAACAAATGGACGGGTAATTGTGAAGTCGTTACGTTTATCTTCGAAGTATCCGATATAAAAGCCACATTGTTCAGGAGCTGTAGATGAATATTGATAAGCAGCATTATCAGCATTACCTTGGAATACTCCACTTGCAAGCGCTTCTGCAATGTACGTTTTCCAGTTAGAATCAACTTTAGACACGTGGATTGCCAAACGACATTTCAATGAATTGGCAAAACGTTTCCATTTTTTAGCATCACCACCATAGATACGATCTCCACTTACAAAAGCGGGCTCACTCTCGTCAATCATGTTTGCTGCATCAGTAAGTTCTTTAATCAGTGAAGTATATATTTCCTTCTGATCATCATACTTTGGATAATACAATCCTTCTTTCAGCTTAGATGCTTCTGTATAAGGGATGGAACCCCATGTGTCTGTCATCACCTGAAACAACCAAACTTTTAGAATCTTAGAAGCAGCAATCTGATTGGCATTAGCACCATAAGCTGACATTTTAACCGCTGTTGCTTCGTCAGTATTCAGTTTAATAATTTCCTCCAGATTGGCTGCACTTTGGTACAGATAATTAAAATAGTTGTTGTTTACACTTTCACGAATCTGGTAACGGTCTTCTTCCGTATAGTTACGTTGTGCCCAATATTGGCTATACACCAAGCTCTGGCGACCGCTAAACCAGTTATCATATACATTGTCCATGATTTGTTTTTGTACACCCGCCATAATCATATTGGTAGGCACTTCTTTGGGATTGTTGGGATCTGAATTTACAGTCTCAAAATCCTCACACGATACAGCAGTAAACAATGCTGTAACGAAAAGAAATTTATATAATAAACTTTTCATATTTCGAATTGATTAAAATTTAACACTAACGTTCATACCAAAGTTTGCGACCGATGGAAGTGCTCCACCTTCGATACCTTGAATATTACCTGAGTTTGTAATAGCCATTTCTGGATCGAAATGCTTTACATCCGGGCCCCAAACTGCCAGGTTACGTCCGTACGCAGATACACGAAGAGATTTTACAAAATAATTGCTCTTCATTGGAATAGTATAACCTAAATTGATTTCGCGAAGTTTAACATAATCCGACTTGAAAACATTCTGAGCAGCCGGACCTGAGTAATGTTGTGCACCAAAATCTTCTGCTCCCATACGAACCGTATTAGGAGTTCCGTCAGCTTGTACACCTTGTAACAATACACCTCCACCATTTGCGATAGATTCACGTATATTTACTCCATTTTCATTTATAGCAGCACTTTCTTCAAGCATACCAGAATACATACCCCACATATAAGAAGTAGAGAAATAGTTGCCACCTTTTGAGAAATCAAGCAACACACTCAAATCAAAATTCTTGAAGCGGAATGTATTAGTCCATCCTCCTGTAAAGTCAGGATAAATACTACCGATGTTTACGTTACCATCTGTTGCGGCATATGAACCATCTTCGTTAATTACTCTGTTGCCTTTTGCATCATAAACAAAATCAGTTCCCATAATCACACCATACTCCTGGCCTTCCATTGCTCCGACTTCAACTTTGAAAGGAGCTGTTGTGAGTCTGTAATAGCTTACATCTTCAAGCAACTTCTTAACTTTATTTTTATTTGAAGCTAGAACCAATGATGATTCCCAAGTGAAATCAGCTGTCTGAACCGGTGTTCCATGAATGCTTAACTCAATACCCTGGTTGGTCATCAAACCAGTATTAACAACTTTGTAAAGATATCCGGATGTTCCTGTAATTGAAAGAGGAATAATCTGATTCTTCGTTTCACTTGAATAATAAGTCGCTTCAATACCGAAACGGTTGTTAAACAATGAAAGTTCAAGTCCTGCTTCATAAGAATTGGTAGTTTCAGGCTTTAATCCACTATTCTTTAATGTATTGGCCAAAACATAACCTGGTGTTGAAGTAATATTGGTATACTGAGTATATGTGTCTACAATTTGATAGGGATCTGTATCGTTACCTACCTGAGCAAAGCCTAAACGAACTTTACCGAAGTTTAACCATGGTAAATCTTCTTTTACTAGTTCAGAGAAGATGAAACTTCCTGTTACAGATGGATACAAATAGGAGTTGTTACCATTAGGCAATGTAGAAGACCAGTCGTTACGTAATGACAAGTCCAGATATAACATACTCTTATAACCCACTGTTCCACTTGCAAAGATTGAGTTGATAGATTTCTTTCTCAAATAATTTGTTCCTGTTGCAGGGTTCACAGAGTTTTTCAGGTTATAGAATTCAGGAATTGCTAGTCCGCCATCGGTCTCACCATAAACATATTCATATCTACGACTCATCAAGTTGGATCCTAGATTTGCACTGAATGAATAATCTGTTATATTTTTATTGAATGACAACAAGAATTCATGGTTCATTTCCGCCTGCTGACGAGACATTTCTTTGTATCTGGATTGTTCCTGCGAGTAAACTGCATTACGTTCAAATTGCTTGTCTACGAAGAAGTCCAAGTTAGCTTTGTATTGGAATTTCAGGAATTCAGCAATTTTATAACTTATACCAACATTACCATAGACACGGTTACGTGAGTCATTCTGATAATTCATATAACGACTCCAATATGGGTTGTTACTGTAGTTGGGTGTAGCATCATCCCAAGCTACACGGTTCCATGTTGCCTGCGTTCCATCCGGCATTTGATATAAAGATTTCAATTCCTTCATATCCAATTCGCGGTGTCCCCACTGAATGAATTTCTGCATTACGTTGTTATCACCATAACCTGTTTCTGAACGACCTTTTGCTGCCGAATTGAAATAAGTTACATTCGTGAAAAGTTCCAAACGCTTGTCGGCACTTGTTGTTGAGGCCGATACATTGAAAATATTTTTCTTCAATGAGCTGTTTGGCATAAATCCCTTCAAATCAGAATTGGTATAAGATATACGAGCTGAAGCTCTGTCGGTTGCCTGAGCTACAGATACGTTGTTTGTAAATACAACACCGGTTTCAAAAAATGAATCGATATCATTTGCAGGAGTCTGCCATTTAGATGTTGTAGGATTACCAACTTTACCTCCGGCTTCCCATTTTGCTAAATCGTACCATGAAAGAATTTCCTGACCTTCATATTTATCACCCCAACTTTCGTCGGTTGCCATATCAGGATATTGATATTCTTTTCCATTAATTTTAACGGTTTCAAATCCATAACCACCACCATAGAGTTTCTGCATCTTTGGCATCTTATTAACGACTTCAAAACCTAAAGAGCTATTGAATGTTACACCGTAACCTTCTCCTTTTTTCCCTTTTTTAGTTGTAATCATTACCACCCCGTTGGTTGCACGTGAACCGTAAAGTGCAGAAGCATTCGGACCTTTCAATACTGAAATATTTTCAATATCATCCGGGTTTAAGTCTTGAATAAGGTTACCATAGTCGTAACCGCCAGCACCTCTGGCCGCATCGGTAGAGTTGAAATCTGAACCTTCAACAGGTACACCATCAATAACAAATAAGGGTTGGTTGTTTCCGGATATTGATTTTACACCGCGAATAATTACTTTTGAAGATCCACCCATAGAACCTGCTCCTCCCTGAATCTGAAGACCGGCCACCTTACCTTGTAAAGCGTTGATTGGGTTACTTACACCACCACGTGCCTTAAGCATTTCATCTCCTTTTACTTCTGACACTGCATAACCCAGGGCTTTTTTCTCACGGGAGATACCCAAAGCGGTTACAACAACTTCATCCAGGTTTTGAGTATCTGCTTTCAATAGAACACGTACATTGGGAGCAATAGCTACTTCTTGTGCTGCCATACCAATGTAAGAAATCACCAGCGTTTTTGCTGCTGAAGGAACGCTTAAACTAAATTTACCATCATAGTCTGTTACAGTTCCGGTAGTTGTTCCTTTAACAATTACCGACGCTCCAATGACTGGCTGATCGTCTTCGGCTGAAATAACAGATCCTGTTATCTCCCGCGTCTGAGCGGTTGCCAATCCAATGCCTATCAAAAGGCATAAAAATAGAAAAGTCAACTTTTTCATAGACATACTTTTAACATTTAACTTATAAATACACACACTTTAGCTTAATTTTATTAAAATGCAAAAGTAATATAAAAAAATAGCAAGCAACATTTTAAAGCCATTTTTTCTAATTTTTTGTTATTATTTTATCAAATATCAAATCATTTTGACTACTATAAGAAGCTTTTTACTAATAATATGATTTTTATCAAGTTTCAATTTATAAGTAACATTATTACTTTATATATTTCATTTATCTAACATTATGACATATTGATAGATTTGCTTTCTATTTTATTTGATTAACAGGGGTCAACAATCGTTAACAAACCACTTTAAAGGCGGTTTGATTACAAAAAGACAGGGGTTGTTACAAAATTAATTGTAACAACCCCTGAAAGGATTCATCTTGAGATGTTTATAATTTTTACTTTACGCAGGTACCTTGTCCAGGTGCAATTGCATCTGCTTTCGTTATTATGACTTCTTTTACACCGGCTTCAATTGCCTGAAAAGAATTTTCAAGTTTCGGAATCATTCCTCCCTGAATAATACCTTCTGTTACCAATTGTGTAAAGGTGTTTCGATTTATAAGAGGAATCAGCGTATTGTCATCGTTTTCATCCCTCAAGACACCTTTCTTTTCAAAACAATAAACTAAGGTAACATCGAATGAAGTAGCAAGAGCTTTGGCAGTCTCTCCCGCAATGGTATCTGCATTTGTATTGAGCATATTGCCCTCTTTATCGTGAGTTAAAGGAGCTAATACAGGAACAATACCCTGTTTAATCAACGATACGAGTAAAGTTGCATTAACCTCTTTCACATCACCCACATATCCGTAATCGACAGTTGTTACCGGGCGCTTCTCTGAACGAATCAGATTCATATCTGCTCCGGTCAACCCTAATGCATTTACATTTAATGATTGTAATCCGGCAACAATATTTTTATTTACAAGTCCGCCATAAACCATGGTAACTACTTTAAGTGTTTCGGCATCGGTAATTCGCCTGCCTTCTACCATTTGGCTTTCAATACCCAACTGAGAAGCAATTTTAGTTGCCGATCGACCTCCTCCGTGCACTAATATCTTGTAACCCTCCAAAGCGGAGAAATCTTGTAAAAGCTTACGCAGCGTAGCTTCTTCTTCAACGATTTTCCCACCTACCTTTATTATTGTAAGCTTATCCATTAATATGTGAATTAATATAATTTTGATGCAAAGTTAAGATATTTCGAAAGATTTACATACATTTGCAGCCATGAATGCGGTAGTAGCTCAGTTGGCAGAGCGTCGGCTTCCCAAGCCGAAGGTCACGGGTTCGACCCCCGCCTACCGCTCGAACATAAAAAAACCGTCCTATTCTCACGAACAAGACGGATAACCTAATCTAACTTAATTCTAATACCATGAAAAAACACTATATCCTTAAAACAGTATCGTAATAAAAAAGTTCAAACACTTATATATTTTATCTCTTATTTACTTTTTTTCCAAATAAAGAGATATATTTATTTCTTTCACCTATAGTATAACCGGAAAATATTACATAAATCGTATTGATGATGAAACTTATTACAGAGCATTTACTAGATGAGACTACAGCTAAGGCAAAAGCGAATCCTCGCTTGCGAATGAATTATAATTTCCACGAAGAGTTGGACGATCCCGTAAACAGGTTACTAAATGCCATGGAGCCAGGTACCTACTTGCGCCCCCACAGGCATCTCAATCCGGATAAAGACGAAGTATTTATTCTCCTTAGAGGTAAGGCTGCGGTATTTATTTTTGATGAGGTTGGAAATGTAACTGAATCGATCATTCTTTCGCCAGCTGAAGGAATGTATGGCGCAGAGATAAAAGCAGGAGTATGGCATGGAATGGTGGTTCTTGAATCCGGTTCAGTAATTTATGAGGTGAAACAAGGACCATTCGCCCCGTTATCTGCAGACAATCTGGCTCCCTGGAGTCCTGCTGCTGAAGACAAAGATGCAGCCGAAGCATATATAAAGAAACTGGAATCACTTCTTATTAAGTAATCCCAGTCTCCGTTTATCATTTGTTATCGTGAAAAACAAGCATCTGACAATGTTTGCAATCAAACTCCAGTTTCAGACGTGTATCTTTATAGACTAAATAAAAGGGCTCTTTCCAAGGGCTCTTTTGTTTTTGATGTACCGGGCACCACCCCATACTGTAACGGATGCAATGCTTTGTAAACATCAAGGGTACCTCTTTCAAAGGTTTCGCCTCGAATGCCGGCGCAATTCTCTCTACTCCGTGAGTTTCGTAGAATGTCTGCGCTTTACTGTTATACACATTTCCCAAATAAGTGAGCTCTTTGACCGGGTACGAAAAATTTATTTGATTGTTGGAATGCTTTACAAGCTCACGCTTAGAGGAAATGATTCGAACCTGAAGAAGCTTTTCAATTACTTCCCTCCGCATTTCGGCGATTATAGAAGATGGAACAAACCAATTACCAGTGGTGTTCACCTTTATATCTGCTGCCTTGAAGATTGTTCCTCCTAGTTTTTGCAGTTGCGTGCGGATATTATCCTCCTGAGGTTTACGGGCTAGCTCCTTATCAAATGCATAAGTAACCATGGCCCGACAGCCAGTTTCGTCGGTAGCCGACAATGTAAAACCAAAAGCATTATCAGAAAATTCGATTGAGACGTCTATTTTTCTTTCTGCCGAAGGCTTTTCAAGAAGCTTTTCAAAAGCATGATCGTAATTACGGTATAAGATAGTTTTTGGAGATATCCGGGGCATCTCTAGTGGGAATACCCGGTTTTCTTCTACCCTGTTTACACGAAATCCTTCCAGGTTGCCTTCAGAATTAAAAAATATAAGTCCGTCGCCATTGGATAATTGCTTTGTCCCGGCTATGGTAAAGGAATTCCCTTTTAACTCTTTTACGGTTCCTACCCTTTCTCCCACCGACTTGGGGGTATCGAATGAGGTAATATCTTTTTGCCGTTGCTGAAGAAAAAAGGAGGTAAAACCTCTGTTGAAACTTTTTTCGGCTATCGGTTCAAAGGTATAGGTTTCGTGACCTACCGATGCTCTTTTGTATTCGGGACGCTTTGCAAACAGGGCATCTAATTTCTTACGGTAATAGGCTGTAATATTTTTAACGTAGGATACGTCCTTAAGCCGTCCTTCTATTTTCAATGAGGTTACACCTGCATCCAACAAACCTTCCAGATGTTGCGACTGATTCAGATCCTTCAAGGACAACAAGTGTTTATCTTTCAATATTTCGTTTCCTTCGGCATCCAACATAGTGTAGGGTAACCGGCAATATTGAGCACATTCACCTCTGTTGGCACTACGTCCGCTTAAAGCAGAACTGATGTAACACTGCCCACTGTAACTTACACACAACGCCCCATGAACAAATACTTCAAGGGGAACTGTTGTTTCAGATGCGATGGCATGTATTTCATTTAATGATAATTCACGGGCAAGTACCACCTGTGTAAAACCTGCGTCTTGCAGAAATTTCACTTTGGCAGGCGTACGGTTGTCGGTCTGTGTACTTGCATGTAAAGGGATTGGAGGTAAATTAAGCGATAGTATTCCCATATCCTGAACAATCAGGGCATCTGCACCTGCACGATATAGTTCCCAGATAATTGTTTCGGCATCAGAAAGCTCTTCATCTGTCAGAATTGTATTAAAAGCAACATATATTCTGGCTCCAAACTGATGCGCATACGAGCATAGAGTCCGGATATCTTCCAACGTATTACCTGCTGCTGCACGGGCACTGAATTTTGGAGAACCTATATATACGGCATCGGCTCCATGATTAATGGCTTCAATACCACATTGTAAATCTTTGGCAGGAGCCAGGAGTTCAATTGAACGGACTTTAGGCATGTTATAAATTTCCCAGATTTTTGATATCTTCTATATTGTACGGTGTCTCCTGATAGACGAAATAATTGAGCCAGTTTGTAAATAACAAATTGGCATGACCACGCCAGCGTACCAAGGGCCCTTGAGCAGGATCGTCGTTTCTGTAATAATTACGTGGAACTTCAATATCCATACCTTTCGCAACATCGCGAAGATACTCTTCGTTCAACGTGTTGGGAGAATATTCAGAGTGTCCTGTGATAAAAAACTCGCGGCCACCACGTGCCATAACCATGTAAACTCCAGACTCACTACTCTCCGACAATAACGTAAGCTCCGGAACATTCAAGATATCTTCTTTTCTGATTTCAGTATGTCTGCTATGCGGAACAAAAAATTCATCGTCGAAACCTCTGAAGATTGGATTCGATGCGTCGTTTAGTGTATGTTTAAATACACCGAACATCTTTGCAGATAATTCGTATTTGGGAACGCCATGGAAATGATACAAACCTGCCTGAGCAGCCCAACAGATATAAAGTGTAGATGTTACATGTGTATGTGCCCAGTTAAAAATCTGGGTTACCTCATTCCAATAATTAACATCTTCATACTCCATCAATTCAACAGGGGCTCCGGTAATGATCATTCCATCGTAATAATCGTTTGCAATTGTTTCGAAATCTTTATAGAATTCTTCCATATGCTCGATTGGCGTATTCTTAGGCGTATGACACGATATTTTGAGAAAATCCAATTCTATCTGCAACGGACTGTTGGATAGTAAACGGATAAAGTCAGTCTCAGTCGTTATTTTTAGCGGCATTAAGTTAAGCACAACCATGCGAAGCGGACGAATATCTTGTTCGGATGCGCGTAGCGAGTCCATTACAAATATATTTTCCTTCTTGAGCAACTCAATGGCCGGCAGATTCTTCTGTAAATTTAATGGCATAATTCTATCAATATTTAGCTGGCAAAGTTACACAATAAAATTGAATATTATAATATGATACGCAATGGCCATCCGGCAGGGGTATAAAACAAAAAAAGGAGTCAGTTCTATTGAACTAACTCCTTCTCTAAAAACGG
>JAEAME010001174.1_pt1 | contig 19692 bp, 17 predicted proteins | sample 8958731 | NCBI WGS metagenome assembly JAEAME01 (sample SAMN16933194, study PRJNA681113) | bioreactor sludge metagenome | isolation source: anerobic bioreactor sludge (Control) | place: India:Bengaluru | collected 2018-10-24 | reverse complement strand
TGACGATCACCGGGGCAGCGCTGCTGTGGTTCGGCTGGTTCGGCTTCAATGCCGGCAGCGCCCTGGCATCCGGAGGACTCGCCACTTCCGCCTTTGTGGTTACGCAGATTGCGACCGCTTCCGCCGCCCTTTCCTGGATGCTTGCCGAATCTGTGAGCATGATATTGGCCAGGTCGAGCGTAGCCGAGGTGCAGTTGACTTCGCCTCTAAACCCCTGCTTGACCAGGTTGGGCAGGTTGCCCAGATGGTCCATGTGCGCATGCGAAATGATGGCCGAGTCGACCGACTTCGGATCGAACGTGAAATGCAGGTTGCGCTCATAGGTCTCGGACCTGCGGCCCTGGAACAGCCCGCAATCGAGCAGGATGCGGTATCCGTTGATATCGAGCAGGTGCCGCGAGCCCGTTACAGTGCGCGCTGCTCCGTGAAAGGACAGGTTAATCAATAGCCTGCCTGCCTACTATAGCCTGCCTGAGATACCAGGTGCTGACGATCTCAAGCACCTCCTCCGGCTTGTCAGTAATCCTGAGCAGGCGCAGGTCCGCTTCGGAAATATAGCCCGTGGCCAGCACGGTTGTTTGCAGCCAGTCGAGAAAGCCTCGCCAGAATGCTGAGTTAAAAAGTATCACGGGGAAAGGCTTGATCTTGCTGGTCTGTATCAGCGTAAGCACCTCGGTCAGCTCATCCAGCGTTCCCAGACCGCCCGGCATAATGACGAAGGCGGTGGCGTATTTAACCAGCATTACCTTGCGCACGAAAAAGTGATTGAAATTGATGGTCAGGTCCGAATAGATATTACATTTCTGCTCTTTGGGCAGTACGATGTTCAGCCCCACCGATTTGACGCCGGCTTCGCTTGCGCCCAGGTTGGCGGCCTCCATTATGCCGGGGCCGCCGCCGGTGACGATGTTGAAACCCTGTTTACCCAGCAGGAAGGCTATCTGTCGCGCATTCTGGTAATCGGTCTGGTTATCCGTTGCCACTGCCGATCCGTAAATGGTCACGGCCGGCTCGATGCCTGAAAGCTTGTCGAATCCCTCTACCAGCTCACCGATATACCTGAAGAGCCGCCAGGACTCCTCCTTTTGGAAAGCATTGATCTCGTATTTTTCAGTCATACCAAATGTATTTAGGATAATCCGGCGTTAATGGGCTGTCAAGACAGCGGCTACGTTGCTCTGCGGTATATCAACTTTATAAAGCGGGGGAATACTGAAAACCGGGAGAAATATGCTATGCTTTAGTGATGTTTGAAGTACTGACGGACAAGCTCGGCAAGATATTCAGCGGACTAAACAACAAGGGCAGGCTGAGCGAAAAGGACATAGACGAGGCGCTGCGGCAGATACGGCTGGCTTTACTGGAGGCCGACGTCAATTTTAAGGTTGTTAAGAGCTTCCTGGCCGCTGTGCGCGAGAAGGCGCTGGAAGCAAAGGTGCTGGAGAGCCTCTCGCCCGCCCAGCAGATCATCAAAATAGTCAACCAGGAGCTGGTGGATATACTGGGCAGGGAGCCGGCCCGACTGAAGGCCTCTTCGCATCAGCCGTCGGTCATCATGCTGGTGGGACTGCAGGGCGCTGGTAAGACCACCACGGCAGCCAAGCTGGCCTTTCACCTCAAGCAGTCAAACCAAAAAGCGCTGCTGGTGGCGGCCGATACGCGCAGGCCGGCCGCTATCGATCAGCTCAAGGTACTGGGCGGCCAGCTCGATATTCCCGTATATCACGAAGACGTCACGGTCAGTCCGGTCCAGATCAGCCGCAATTCCATTGCCAGGGCTGAGCAGTTGGCGGTCCCCTGGGTGATAATCGATACCCAGGGCAGGCTGCATATCGACGCCCCTCTCATGCAGGAACTGAAAGACATCAAGAAGGCAGTGCAGCCGTCCGAGATACTGCTGATAGCCGATGCCATGACCGGACAGGATGCGGTGAATATCGCCGGTGAATTCAACGAAAACCTTGTATTGACCGGGCTTATACTGACCAAGATGGACGGAGATGCCAGGGGCGGCGCGGCGCTCTCCATCAAATCGGTAACCGGCGTCCCCATTAAATTTATCGGCATGGGTGAAAAGACAGCATCGCTGGAAGTTTTCTATCCCGATAGGCTGGCCTCTCGCATCCTGGGTATGGGGGATGTGCTGACACTCATTGAGAAGGCGGAGCAGGCCTTCGACAAGCAGCAGATGCTGAAGATAGAGTCGAAGCTGCGCAAGTCCGAGTTCGATCTTAACGACCTGCTGGAGCAGATGAGGCAGATAAAGAAAATGGGCAGCTTCAGCCAGCTCGTGGATATGATCCCCGGCTTCTCCAAGCTCACCAAGGGGATATCGGATAAGGAGAGTCTGGACAGGACCAAGAAGATCGAAGCTATTATCCTGTCCATGACACCGGAGGAGAGGGCTAATCCCGATCTGATCAACGGCAGCCGCAAACGCAGGATTGCCAGGGGCAGCGGGACCACACCGGGCGATGTCAATCAGCTTCTCAACCAGTTATATACCGTGCAGAAGATGACGAAGATGATGGCCAAAGGCAAACTGCCGAAGAATATGTCGGGACTGCTGGGCCATTAGAGTGCGGACTACTTTCCCGTTTTAGTGACTCCGGCCAGTTTGATCTGACCTTCGCTGATCGTGACCTCTTTCAGCTCGAAGCCAAGCTCTTCCATGGGAGCATTCAACTGGAAAAGGATATTTATCCAGTCCTGCACCGCTCTATCGATACTGTCGGGGACGGGAAGCTTACCCAGGGAAAACTCATGTATTGCGAACACGGGCTTTCCCTTGTCCGCTTCGATGGTTCCGATGAAACCTGTTTTAACGGGAAAACCCGGGAAGTTCCAATTTGTATATGTCATTATGTAGCCGTCGTTAAAATTGACCAGCATCTCCTTGGCGGGAATAGTCCCCTCGGCCAGGGCCATGACGATGGTGGAGTTGAGTTCCTCCTCCGTTATAACCATCTGGACATCTTTGCTGATCTTCGCGTCCTGGGCTGCGGAAGTGATTTTCTTTACATCGCTGATCTTTTTATTCAGGCTGTCTACCGCCTCCGATGACAGCACGACTGGTCTCATGTTGGCGCGTGTATCGGGAGCAAGCAGTGCCAGGACGTAGCCGAATACCAGGGCGACAAGGGCCAGTACCGCCAGGACGCCCATAAATATTAAAAATCCTTGAAGGATTCTCATCGGTTTCCTCCTTAGTCAGCCGTAGATTACTCGAGGTAATCTTTCAGCTTGCGGCTCCTGCTGGGATGCCGCAGCTTGCGCAAGGCCTTGGCTTCGATCTGCCTTATACGCTCTCGTGTAACGTTAAATTCCTTGCCCACCTCTTCCAGCGTTCTGGCCCGGCCGTCTTCAAGGCCGAACCTGAGCAGCAGCACCTTGCGCTCACGCTCCGTCAGCTCGCCCAGCACCTTATCGAGCTGGGCTTTGAGCAGCTCGCGTGAAGCCGCGTCGGCGGGGGGCAAATTGGAACGGTCTTCGATAAAATCACCCAGGTGGCTGTCCTCTTCCTCGCCGATGGGCATCTCCAGGGAGATGGGCACCTGTGAGAGTTTCATAATCTCCCTCACCTTGTCCGCCGAGATCTCCATGCCCACGCCGATCTCCTCGCAGCTGGGCTCGCGTCCAAACTCCTGTGACAGCTTCCTGTTGACCTTGAGCAGCCTGTTGATAGTCTCCACCATGTGCACCGGTATGCGTATCGTCCTGGCCTGATCCGCTATGGCGCGCGTAATGGCCTGTCTGATCCACCATGTAGCATAGGTGCTGAATTTATAGCCCTTGCGGTATTCGAATTTCTCCACAGCGCGTACCAGGCCGATATTGCCCTCCTGTATCAGGTCGAGCAGCGGCATGCCGTGGCCAACATATTTTTTGGCTACGCTGACCACCAGCCTGAGGTTGGAGACGGTCAGCTGCTTGCTGGCTTCCCTGCCATCCCTGTCGATATGTTCGAATTTTTGTTGGAAGGGATGGCTGTGGCCGTCGATTTTGGCTGCCAGCTTGGTTTCGCCGTCTTTATTAACGATCTGCTTGACCTTGTCCCAGGTGGAATTGCCGTCTATGATGGAGAATATCTCGGGATTCATGATGCGCACATAAATGGAGTAATCGACCAGCTTCTTTTCTATCTCGTGGGGCTCGGCTTTCAGCTCAGCCGCGATTTTCAGCACCATCTCGGGATTGATGAAATCATCGATCGCCTGGTGCAGCTTTTGACTGAGTAGCCTTTCTTTGAAGCTGGGCTTCTTGGCTACAGTCAGATGGTCCGCCAGTTTATCGATCACTATGTCGCTGTCCGCCAGGTTCTTGAGCAGCTGTATAACGAAATCGGATATGCTGGGGAAGCGGTTTTCCTGTCGGCGGAAGGCCTCCCGGATATGTGACATATATTTGTAGGGCTCAATCTTGCTGGCCAGCTCGCGCTCAAGTTTGGCATTTAACAGTGGGTATTTTCCGATCTCGTGAAGATACATGCGGACCGGGTCGTCGATTGCCTCATGCTCGGCCAGCTCGATCTCGAGCTCGATCAGCGGCTTCTCTTCAGCTTCGGGTTTCAGCCATTCCTCGGTAAACTCTGGGGCTGCTTCGATATCACTGAAAAGCAGCTCTTTCTCGTCCTGAGGCAGGGCGTCGGCTTCGAGCTTGCCCCAGGGGTCCTGGCGTACTTCGAATTCCGCCGGTGCCATTGAGGCGTTTTCCACGTCGGCAGCGGCGCGCTCAACGGTGACTTTGACTTTAACCTTGACCTTTACTTTATCTGCGGCTTCCTTGACCATGCCCCTAACAGCACCCTTGGCTGGGGCCTTGGCCGTAGCCCTGGCCGGGCTTTTTACGTTGCTTTTAACCGGTCCCTTGACCTGACCCTTAACCGGTCCCTTGGCCTGCCCCTTAGCGGGTACCTTGACCTGCCCCCTGACCGGTCCCTTAACCTCGCGGTCAGGTTTAGCCGAAGAAATCTTTTTACCCTTCACTTTGCTTGCGTTTTTTGCCATTCAGGCTCCCTTTGTACGGCTGAAAAGTCGGCCGCGCTTCTTGAAGATATCATGCAGCTGCTGGCTCTCCTCTATACCGTGTTCGATCAGTTTGGCCAGCTGTCCCTGCGCATCGCCCCGTTCCTTCTCGGCGGACAGTATCATCTGCTTCTTGATCTCGAGATTTCTGATGTGGCTTTCCAGCAATCTGTTGATGCAGTCATTTAATGCATATTCTCGTTCGCGCTTGTTCTCATGCAGCGAAGGTGGCAACTGCCGGCCAAGGCAGATCAGGCGATCGTAGAACTCATGGACCGCGGGATCGATTTGCGTATCAAATGAGCCGGACTCCGGATTCATCTGCCATTTTAATAATATATCCCTATTTTCGGGATGTTCAAAATAATTTGCCGATAGTTTCATGCCTTCTCCACGAAGGTCTTCGAATTGCAGCAGCATCGCCAGCAGATACTCTTCGATATGCCTGGAAGACGAGATCCGGTCAGCATAGTTCTTTACGGTTTTACTTCCGCCCGCCGTTCGGGACCTCTTCTCCCTGGTCTGAAGTTCGAACAGCGCGTCGCGTACGAACCTTTCATCCAGGTCGAGCAGGCGCGACAGTTTTTCAACATAGTGGGCACGCCGGACAGTGTCATCTATTCGAGATAAAATCGGTAAAAATTTTGATACTAACGCGGATTTGTCTTTAGGATTATTTTTGTCTATATTAGCAATTTCCTTTTTTAAAGTAAAATCTATTATAGGCTGCGATTCCTTGAGCAGCGCGGCCCATTTATCGGGAGAGCTGCGTATGATTTCATCGGGGTCCTTGCCTCCTTTGATCTCGACTACCTGGACCTCGTGCTTTACCAGTTCGCTGTAGGTCTTCGGTTCGATCCAGGGCATCCAGTGCTCCTTGGGGATCTGTTCATCGATGGTGGTTATACTGCGCGCCGTGGCCTCCAGCCCGGCCGCATCGGCATCGAGTGCAACGATGATGTTTCTGGTCAGCTTCCGCAGGGTGGCTATTTGTTTTTCCGTGAGCGCGGTGCCCATGGAGGCAACCGTGTTTTCAAATCCGAACTGGTGCGCGGCCAGCGTATCCATGTACCCTTCCGTGATCACCACATTGTCGTGTTGTTTAACCGCTGAGGAGGCACGCTCTATTCCATAGATGATGGAGCTCTTATCGAACAGCAGCGACTGCGGTGAATTCAGGTATTTAGGAATTGAATCGTCCAGCGCGCGTCCGCCGAAGCCGACCACCCGTCCCTTTACGTCCCGTATGGGGAACATCAACCTGTTTCTGAACCTATCGTGAAAGCCGCCGGTATCGCGCTGAACTATCAGCCCGACCGCCAGCATATCGTCGTCCCTGTAGCCTGCCCGGGACAGATGTCCCAGCAGCCCGTCCCATTTATTGGGCGAGTATCCCAGCTGAAAGTTGTCGATAACCGCCCGGGACAGGCCGCGGCCCGCAGTATATTTTCGGGCCGTTTCAGCCTCCGCGTCATGCTGCAGCAGATAGTGATAGTATTCTGCGGCGACATCGTTCAATTTAAAGAGGATGTCCTGCCTGACCTTCTCCTCCGCAGTAGCCTGTGTGCTCCTGTAGGAAAGGGTTATGTTGGCTTTCTCCGCCAGCATGCGCAGGGCCTGTCCGAAATCGATCCCCTCCTTTTTCATCACGAAGGTGAAGATATCGCCGCCGGTGGCGCAAGCTCCGAAACAGTGCCAGCTCTGTTTCTCGGGGAAAACGAAGAAAGAGGCCGTTTTTTCGCTGTGGAAGGGACAGGTGGCCTTGTAATTCCGGCCGGACTTGGTCAGCTTTACATACTGCGACACCACATCCACGATGTCCAGCCGCTGCTTGATCTCGTCTGTTGTGTTCATGGCACGCTCAGAGCTATTGAGTTGTTACCTCGTAAAAAGAGGACGGTTACCTGAGGTTTTCCGCTGTGAGTATAGCATAATGGTCCGTCATGCCTGCTATGTAGTCGGCGATGCGGCGTTCGTCACCGCCGTTCAGAGACCTGTACTCTTCGGGAAGCTTGGAGGGATTATTCAGGAAATAGCTGTAGAGCAGGAGTATTGTCTCGCGTGCGTCGGATGCCTTCGCCTCCTCCAGGCTGTTGCGGTAGACCCTGGCGAAGAGGAACTCCCGCAGCTCGTTGGCCGCTTTGAGGATTTCGGGGCTCATATCGATGATTCGCCGGTCCGCGGCTCCGCTCTGCATTCTTTGCGCTGAGCAGGCGACGATATTTGTGACCAGGGTATTGATGCGTCTGGAGTTGGAATGTCCCAGCATTTTGACTGTGGAGGCCGGCAGGTCGGAGGGTGAGATTATACCTGCGCGTATGGCGTCTTCTACATCATGATTGATGTAGGCCACCAGGTCGGCCATTTTGACCACCTGTCCCTCCACCGTGGCAACGTTGTTCCAGCCCTCCTCCAGTATCTCGAGGTCGCCTTTGGAATGGTTCATTATGCCGTCCCGTACCTCCCAGGTGAGGTTCAGACCCATGCCTTTGTTCTCGATGCAGTCCACCACCCGCAGGCTCTGCTCATAGTGCTTGAATCCGCCGGGGACCAGCTCATTCAGGACGTTTTCGCCGATGTGTCCGAAGGGTGTGTGCCCCAGGTCGTGGCCGAGGGCGATGGCCTCGGTCAGGTCTTCGTTAAGTGCCAGCGCCCGCGAGATGGTGCGGCCGATCTGGGAAACCTCAAGCGTGTGGGTCAAGCGCGTGATGTAATGGTCGCCCTCGGGCGCGATGAATACCTGAGTCTTGTGTTTGAGCCTGCGGAAGGCGTTGGAGAATATGATACGGTCGCGGTCGCGCTGGAAGGCGGTCCTCAACGGGCACGGCTGCTCGACAATCCTCCTGCCGCGGCTGGCATTGCTGCGTGCCGCGTAAGGCGACAGTCTTTCCTCGGCCTGCTCCAGCCTCTGCCGGACACTCATTTCAGACATAGGTAACGACTATTCAGTATACCCGACTATTTTCGGGCGGACAGCTTCTCTTCAACGCCGGCTATGATCTGCCGCGTATCGTCGATCATGTCGGGCGTCACCGATATGGAAGTTATGCCCCAGCTTACCAGTTTTTCCGTTATCTCGGGATAGGTAGATGGCGCCTGGCCGCAGATCGAGCAGGTGATCCCCTTGCCGACGGAGGTTTTCACGGCTTTTTCGATGGCCAGCATCACGGCCTCATTCCTCTCATCGAACTGCGGCGCGAGCTTGGAGTTATCCCTGTCTATGCCCAGGATAAGCTGCGTGAGGTCGTTGGAGCCTATGGATATGCCGTCGATACCGGCATCGATGAATTTTTCCATCAGCAGTATATTGGAGGGGACCTCTACCATCATCCATAGCTTGAATTTGGGGAACTGGTAGAAACCCTCCTCGGTCAGTATCTTCTTGATCTGCTCTATCTCGGACACGAAGCGGACAAAAGGTATCATAACATAAAGGTTATCGTACGACTGGCAGACATTCTTAATGGCATCCAGCTCCATGCGGAAGACCTCAACCTCGTGGGTGTACCTTGAGCAGCCCCGGTAGCCTATCATGGGATTCTCCTCGGTCTCCTCATATTTATATCCGCCGGGCAGGTTCCTGTACTCGTTTGTCTTGAAATCGGTGGTGCGGTAGACCACCGGCCTGGGGTGGAAGGCCCGGGTGAACATGGTGATGTTTTTGGTCAGCACGTCCACGTACTGGGCGGCTTTGCCCTCGTGAAGCATGAAGCGTGGGTGTCCCGCCATCCTGGCCATGATAAACTCGGCCCTCAATAGCCCCACGCCGTCCACATCGCGCTCCGCTATCTTTTCCGCCAGCTCGGGCTCGGCCAGATTGACATAGAGTCTGGTTTTAGTCTTGATGCGTGCGCCCGGTGCGGCTTTGGCCCTGGCCTTCTTGCTCTTGATGGCGACACGGCCCGAATACACCTTGCCGGAAGAGCCGTCGACGGTGACCTCCTGGCCGTCTTTGAGCACGGATGTGGCGCGCTCGGTTCCCACCACGCAGGGGATACCGAGCTCCCTGCTGACGATGGCCGCGTGGGCGGTTCTTCCTCCCCTGTCGGTTATTATGGCGACTGCCCGTTTCATGGCCGGCACAAAGTCAGGCGTGGTCATCTCGGCTACGAGTATATCGCCGTTCATGATCTTGTCGATGTGGGACGGGTCCGGGATGATCTTGACGGTGCCGCTGGCTGCGCCCGGGCTGGCCGCCACGCCGCTCAGTATGGCCTCTGCTTTTATTTCATCAACGGTGGAGACGTCGACCGGCTGGTTTAGGGTGGTGACCGGACGAGTCTGCACGATATAAAGCTTGTCGCCTTCCCTGGCCCACTCGACATCCTGGGGTGTTTTATAGTGTTCCTCCAGCTTTTTGCCGATGGTGGCCAGGTTGATGATGTCCTCGTCGCTTATTTTCTGAACCTTCAGACGTTTGGGTTGTACGGGTACCTTGATATTGGTCTCGAGTTCATCCGGCTTCACCTCGAGGTTGCGTGTGAGGTACCAGTCCTGCTGAACGATCTTCTTGTCGAGAATGGATAAGCCGCTTTTTTCAAGTGTGTATTGGTCCGGTGTGAGGTCGCCTGAAACGATGGCCTCGCCCAGGCCGAAAATGGCTTCGATCAGTATTTTGCTGCGGTCGCTGCTGAGCGGCTCAACCGTGAACATAACGCCGGCGGCCTCGGACTGGATCATTCTTTGCACGGGAACCGCTATGCCCACCTTGAAATGGTCGAAACCCTGCTCGTGGCGGTAAAAAATGGCCCTCGATTCAAAAAGGGAGGCCCAGCATTCCTGCACGGCCCTGACCACGGACTCCTCCCCCTGAATATTAAGGAAAGTGCGCTGTTGCCCGGCGAACGAGGCGTCCGGAAGGTCCTCCGCAGTTGCTGAAGAGCGTACCGCCACCAGCCCTCCCCCCAGCTTGCGGTAAGAGGTTTGTATCTCCCTGACCATGTTTTCCGGCATGACCATGCTGACTATCTTCTCTTTAACGCGGAACGACGCGTCCTGCAGTGCCCTGCTGTCATTGGCGTCCACGTCCTTCAGCAGTTTTTTAATCTCTTCCATCAGGTTGGTCGCTTCCAGAAAATCGTAATAAGCTGTGGCAGTTACTACAAAGCCGGGCGGGACCGGTATGCCGGCGCGGACCATCTCGCCCAGGTTGGCGCCCTTGCCGCCCGCTATTCCGATATCTTCGCGAGTGATTTCTTCAAACCAGGCTATGACTTTGTGGCTTTTTTTCATGGAAGCTCCTTAACAGTGAGTATGCCGGAAGAGTCGTAGACTATTATAACACGCGGTTTTTGCGGGTGAACCTGATGCGGGAAAACTGCGGCGGCGGGGGCGTGATAGTGAGGATCGCTACACGTTGAAAAGGAAGTGCACTATGTCCCCGTCGCGCACGGAATAGGTCTTGCCTTCCAGCCTGAGCAGGCCGTGCTTGCGCGCCTCGGCCGTGCTCCCGCTCTTGATAAAGTCATCATAGCTCATAACCTCGGCCCGGATAAAGCCCCTCTCGATATCGGTGTGGATCTTTCCGGCTGCTTGGATGGCGGGCGTGTTCTCCCTGATCGTCCACGCCTTCACCTCGTCGTCTCCCACCGTGAAAAACGATATAAGTCCCAGCAGGCTGTAGGAATGCCGGATAACCGTATCGAAGGCGGTCTCTTTGAGTCCGATGTCCTTGCGGAACTCCTCTGCCTCGTCATCCTGCAGCTGCGCCAGCTCCCGCTCCAGCTTACCGCACATGGAGATGAGTTCCACCTGTGGCATAGAGTATGCTCCCTTGAGGGTGGCGAGCAGACTCTCTGATTGGGGCAACTGCTTCTCGCCGATGTTGATCACAATCAGCATGGGCTTGGCGGTCAGAAACTGGTAATTGCTGATGGCCTTGATTTCGTCCGCGGCCAGCTTTTGCAGTCTGATGGGCGTGCCCTGTTCCAGTGAAACCTTGATTTTGCCCATCAGCGTCTGCTCTTTAACGGCCGCGTCGCGCTCGGCCGACTTGCCCATTTTCAAAGCCGTTTCAAGACGGCCCATCCTTTTCTCCACGATGCCCAGGTCGGAGAACACCAGCTCCATATCCAGCGTCTCGATATCCTTGATCGGATCGATCCTGCCGTCCACGTGGGGTATATCGGCATCCTCGAACGCCCTCACAACCTGCAGGATGGCGTCGGATGTGCTGAGGCTGTTGAGGAACTGGCCGCTGACGCCCTGCTCCCGGCCGAATCCCTTGGGCAGCCCGGCGTAATCCACGTATTTTATCTCGGCCAGAGTGGTCTTTTTGGGATGGAAGATACTGCTGAGCTTGAGAACGCGCGCATCCGGAACCTTGGCCACCGCGGGGAAGAGCGCCAGCCCCGAGCCCCCGTGCTGCCTGGGTTCGGCGGAGCACTTGGTGAGTGCGTCGAAAATGGTGGTTTTGCCGCTGCCCGGCAGGCCGATTATACTGATTTCCATATTGTTCTGTCCGCTAAAAAACTATATGACAGCCTGAACGAAAATGCAATATCGCTGCGTGAGTCCTTAGCTTGTTGTGGAATCGGGCTCTATGCTATAATCAGTAGAATTTCGCTTGGAGGATTTACTGTGCCCGGTTACGAAATGGTTTTTATCCTGAATGCCGACTTGAGTGAAGATGATTTCACCCGGGTATTGGGAAAGGTCAACGACCAGATTACCAAACTCGGTGGAACAGTTACGGAGACCAACCAGTGGGGAAAAAGAAGGTTTGCCTATCCGATAAAACGGCAGGCGGAAGGCAACTACGTGCTGGAAAAAGTGCAGATCAAACAGACGGCTTTGAAGGAGCTTGACGCCAGTTTGAAGCTGTCAGAGGATGTATTAAGGTACCTGTTCGTTCGCGAGAATAGCTGATCTCCGGAGGTGGGTGATGGCGAGCTTGATCAAGATTATTCTGATTGGCCGGGTAGGGGGTGATCCCGAGATGAGATTCACCGCGGACGGCGTAGCGGTAACCACTTTCAGCCTGGCGGCCAACCGCAACATGCGCCAGCCGGACGGTTCCTTCAAGGAGGAGACCGAATGGTTCCGTGTCAGCGCGTGGAGAAAGCTGGCGGAGACATGCAACCAGTTCCTGAATAAGGGCAAGCTGGTTTACGTGGAAGGAAATTTGCGTACACGCTTATATGATGGAAAGGACGGACAGAGGCGGGTCAGCCTGGATATAACGGCAGACAGGGTGCTCTTCCTGGATAAACAGGGGCCCGCGCAGCTGCCGCCCGATGATGCCCGTGTAATTGAAGGTGATATCGAGCCGGAGGATATCCCCTTCTAAATCCTTAATAGTTAGAGAAGGAGTTTTTTAGACCAATGGAAACCAATACCGTACAGAGAAGGGAGAGGGGGCGCAAATTTGTTGTCAAACCAAAGGTATGCATGTTTTGTGCCGACAAAGCGCCTATCGACTATAAGAATGTATCTCTTCTGCAGCGTTTCGTATCCGACCGCGGCAAGATAGTCCCGCGCAGGCGCACCGGTGTATGCGCCAGGCATCAGCGCAGCCTGGCCCAGGCCATAAAAAGGTCGCGTTTTCTGGCCATGCTGCCGGCGTCGCCCAACCATGTCTACAATATCAGCGCAGCCGAGAAAAAGGCTTAATCAAATCTGGAGTACTGAATTGCCCAAGAGGACATATCAACCGAAAAAAAGAGGAAGAATCAGGAAGCACGGTTACCGCGCCCGCAAGGCCACCCGCGGCGGGCGTGAGGTATTGAAGGCCAGACGCGCCAGGGGGCGCTGGAAGCTCACCCAGGTATAGCAGTGAAATGGCCAAGAGATTGGCTTTGACCAGGAGAGCACAGTATTTAGCAGTTTATAAATCCGGCAAAGCGGCAGCGGATAAGTTGCTGGTAATTAAAGCTCTTCCCAACCATCTGGATGTTTTACGCGCCGGTTTCTCGGTGACCAAGGATATAGGGAAGGCAACCGTCAGAAACCGTGTCCGGAGGCTGCTAAAAGAGAATGTGCGCTTGATGTCGATAAAGTCCGGGTGGGATATAGTATTGATCGCCCGGCGGCCTGTAGCAGGCGTGGACTATCATGAGGTCAACAGATCGATGACCAGGTTGCTGAACCGCCTGGGTTTGATGGTTATAGATGCTGAAAACGGTAGCTCTCAAATCGATTAAGCTGTACCAGGGTACCATCTCGCAGGTCACACCGCCGGCCTGCCGCTTCACGCCTACCTGCTCCCAGTACGGCTACGAGGCGATTCAGAAATATGGTTTGCTCAAGGGAGGATGGATGACTTTTATCAGGATCTGCCGCTGCAATCCCTGGACACCCTGCGGCCACGATCCTGTTCCATAATAAATATTGCGGTCAGGATGAAAATGAAGCGTTATAGGATTGCCGATGATAAAAGTTAGAAATATTGTTAGGATCGTTATTCTCCTGGGGGTACTTCTGCTAGTATTTGTTTCAGGTTGTATGCCCGGTATGGACGGAGGGGGCTGTTCGGGTGCACAGGCCCAGGGCTGGTCCAGCTTCGCACCCTATAAACAGCTTATATGTTTCGGTTCCATGGAGGGCTCGGTCATCGCGCTCAGCCCGCAGGCGCGCAGCGAGGGTAAAACCTTCCCTGCGGAGACGGAGTGGGTGTACGTTATGAAAACGGCTACGCCGGGCTCCGCCTGCGGCGCCATGTGCGCCCCCTCGACCTCAGTCTCCGGCAAGGGCATCTACGCCACACCCGTGGTGGTCGGTGACCTGGTTTACGCGGGGACCTACTCGGGCAAGGTATACGCCCTTAATGCCGGCCGCGGCGTGGTGCGCTGGATCTATCCCAGGGAAGGCTTCGAGACCGTGGGAGCGATCGTGGGCGATATAATCACCGACGGCAAGGTCCTCTACTTCGGCAGCGCCAACGGCAAAGTCTACGCGCTCGACGCCGAGACGGGCGATTTCGTCTGGGAGTTTCAGACCTCCGACAAGATATGGACGGCGCCCGCTTTAGATAACGGCATCATCTATGCAGGCAATTACGGCGGCAATGTTTATGCCATAGCGGCCGAGACCGGCAAAGAGGTGTGGAGCATCAAGATCCCCTCCGCCGTAGCCTCATCCATGACGGTAAAGGACCAGCTGCTTTATTTCGGCACGTTCGACAGGAACCTCTACGCCGTAAACAAGGCCGATGGGACGGTAAATTGGCAATACCTGGCCGGCAACTGGTTCTGGGCCAGGCCGGTGGTCAGGGAAGGCACGCTATATGCCGCCTGCCTGGATAAAAAGGTTTATGCTCTGGAAGCCGACAGCGGCAAAGAGGTCTGGAAATTTGAAGCAGATGGCCAGATCGTGGGAACCCCCGCCGTCACAGATAAATATGTTTATGCTGTGAGTGACAAGGGTACCCTGTACAAGCTGGACAGGCCGGACGGGAAAATGGTCAACAGCATATCGGTCGGCTATACGGTCTACGGCAGCCCCTATGCGGATGGCGATATGGTCTACATATACGCACGCGATCACAAAGTCTACGCAGTCGATACGCTCAAGAATACCATCTCCTGGAATTTTTCTTCAGCGTTAAAGTAGGTTAGATATATGGTTGATATTTGGAATGTAGCTATTCTCGACCCGGTAATGAACGGGCTGATCGCCCTTTCCCAGTTGCTGTGGGGCAACTTCGGCCTGGCTATCATCGTGCTGACCATCGTGGTCAGGATTGTCCTCATGCCGCTGACCTTCCGGCAGACGAAGTCTACCAAAGCCATGCAGGAGCTGCAGCCCAAGATGCAGGAGCTGCAGAAAAAGTATGCGCGCGACCAGAAGAAGCTGCAGCAGGAGATGATGCGCCTCTACAAGGAGGCCGGCATCAATCCTCTCGGCTGCATGTGGCCACTGCTGATTCAAATGCCCATCTGGATAGCGCTCTATCAGTCCATCATGCAGGCCCTGGCCGCCACGCCTGAGAACCTGCTGCTGTTATCGCAGCACCTTTATCAGTGGGACATGGTGGACCAGGCTATACCGCTTAACGAGAACTTCCTGGGCCTCAAGCTGTCGCAGCCCGATCCCACCCTTATCCTCGCCATACTGGTCGGCCTGACCATGTGGGTGCAGCAAAAGATGGTTACGCCGCCCGCCACCGATCCACGGCAGCAGCAAATGTCGAGCATGACCACCATGATGATGCCCCTGATGTTCGCCTTCTTCACACTGTCCTTCCCCAGCGGGCTGGCGCTCTACTGGGTGGTATCCAATATCATCGGCATCGTTATCCAGTACATAGTGGGCAACGGCTGGGGTTATTTCAACTTCCCGTCCTTCAGACGGCCGCAGCCTCAGACTCAATCAGCGACACAGAAAGCAGCAGAGCAGCCTTCCAAAGCACTCAAGGAAGGCGATAAAAAGAAGGAATTAAAGTGAGAGAGCTTGAACTTAGCGCCAAAACGGTGGAGGAGGCCACCAGGATCGCCCTGCTTCAGCTCGGCGTTTCACGCGAAGAAATCGATGTAATCGTGCTGAAGAAGGGCAAATCGGGCGTGCTGGGAGTGGGCGCCGAGGATGCCAGGATCAAGGTCGTCCTGCTGGATGACGACGATAAGCAGCCGGGCGCCGGCAATGATGCGGCCGGCATCGCCCGCCAGGTCTTAAGCGACATCCTGCGCGCCATGGGCATACAGGCCACCGTGGATGTCAGCGGATCGGGCGATGAGGGAGTGCCCGTCACGCTGAACATCGAGGGTGACGACCTGGGCGTGCTCATCGGCAGGAGAGGGCAGGCGCTGTCGTCCCTGCAGTACCTGGTCAGGTTGATCGTTGCCGAGAAGCTTAAGAAATGGATCTCGATCAACGTCGATGTGGACTGGTACAAGAAACGCCACTATGAGTCATTAAAGAAGCTCGCTCTGCGGCTGGGAGAGCAGGTTGCACGCAGAAGGCGTCCTATCACCATGGAGCCGATGCCTCCCGATGAGAGGAGGATTGTACATATAACGCTGGCCGATAACCCCGATGTTATAACACAGAGCACCGGGGAAGGGGACGGGCGCCGTGTGGTAATCCAGTCAAGGAAAAAATAGCCGATGTTCCAGCCCGTTAACAGCAAGGTCAGTTTCCCTGATCTGGAAAAGAGAATACTCGGCCTGTGGCGCGATAGGAAGATCTTCGAGAAGAGCATTGAAGCCAGGGCCGCCTCGCCCAGGTATATTTTTTACGAAGGTCCACCCACCGCCAACGGCAATCCCGGCATCCACCATGTCCTTTCGCGAGTTTTTAAGGACATCATACCCCGCTATAAGACCATGAAGGGATACTGCGTGCCCAGGAAAGCCGGCTGGGACACGCACGGCCTTCCGGTGGAGCTCGAGGTGGAGAAGCAGCTCGGCTTCACGGGCAAAGCCCAGATCGAGGAATACGGTGTAGCTAAATTCAACGCCCTCTGCAGGGAGAGCGTATTCAAGTATCTCAAGCAGTGGGACTCGCTCACAGAGAGGATCGGTTTCTGGCTGGATATCGACCATCCCTATGTTACGCTGGACAACACATACATCGAGTCCGGCTGGTGGGCCATCAGCCAGCTCTGGAACAAGGAGCTGATCTACCAGGGCTACAAGGTCACGCCTCACTGCCCGCGCTGCGGCACCTCGCTCAGCTCGCACGAGGTGGCCCTGGGGTACAAGGACGATACGGTCGACCCTTCCGTCTACGTGAAATTCAAGATACACTCGCTGCCCGAAGAGGTGGCTGCTGATAAGTCGGGCGGCTTCACCCTGGCCGACGCCGTGGCCAGGGGTAAAGTCTACTTTTTAGCCTGGACTACCACGCCCTGGACGCTGCCCGGCAATACGGCGCTGGCGCTGGCTGAGGATGCCGATTACGCCGTTGTGTCTCTGGGGGACGAGTATTTGATCTTCGCGCAGGCCCTGATCGTACAGGCGGGCCTGGGCGGCCAGCCCGTACCCAAGACTTTCAAGGGCGGCCGGCTGGCAGGCTCGCAATACTACCCCCTGTTCAATCCCCATGAGTTCGGTGTCGAAAGAAAACGGGCTAAAGAGGGACAGCAGGGGCAGTTCGACGTGCAAGAACCGGTCAAGGACCTCACCTACAAGATCATTAACGCAGATTTCGTCTCGATGGAGGACGGCACGGGCATCGTGCACATCGCTCCGGCCTTCGGCGAGGTGGATTTCCAGGCCGGGCTGGAGAACAACCTGGACTTCGTGCAGCAGGTGGACCTGGCCGGCAATATCACCGGCAGCTACGCGTTCTCCGGCAAGTTCGTCAAAGATGCCGATGCCGATGTGCTGGCCGACCTCGACAGGCGCGGCCTGCTCTATAAAACCGTCAAGATCACGCATACCTACCCCTTCTGCTGGCGCTGCGATGCGCCGCTGGTCTATTACGCCAAGAAGACCTGGTACATCAGAACCTCGGCCAGGAAGGACGAGATGATCGCCGGGAACAGGCAGATAAACTGGTATCCGGAGCATATCAAAGAGGGACGCTTCGGCGACTGGCTAAACAACAACGTTGACTGGGCCTTTTCGCGCGAGAGGTACTGGGGGACGCCGCTAATTATCTGGATGTGTCGCAAGTGCGGTAAATATGAGTGTCCGGGCGGGCTTGCTGAGATCAAGGGCAAGCCCGGATTACAGGGCTACTCGGACGGCATGGACCTGCACCGTCCCTACATCGATGACGTCACCTATACCTGCGCCGCCTGCGGCGATACCATGGTCAGGCAGCCCGAGGTCATCGACTGCTGGTTCGATTCGGGCGCCATGCCCTTTGCCCAGTGGCACTATCCCTTTGAAAACCGGGAGCTCTTTAAAAACAGCTTCCCCGCCGATTACATATCGGAGGCGGTCGACCAGACCAGGGGATGGTTCTACAGCCTGCACGCGCTGTCCACGCTGATCTTCGACCAGCCGTGCTTTAAAAACGTAATCTGCCTGGGCCACATACTGGATGCGCAGGGAGAGAAGATGAGCAAGACCAGGGGAAACGTGGTGGACCCCTGGACCGTCCTCGATTCCTCGGGCGCCGACGCCCTTCGCTGGTACATGTTCACGTCGGGCCCGCCGGGCAATGTCAGGCGCATGTCGCCCGACATGGTGGTCGAGGTCATGCGCAACTTCCTCATGACGCTATGGAACACCTACTCGTTCTTCGTCATCTATGCCAATATCGACAACTTCGCACCGGGCAAGAAGACGCCTAAAATCACCTCGGATTTGGACAGGTGGCTGATATCGAGCCTGAACCAGCTGATACTCGACACAGATCGTCAGCTGGGTGAATACGATCCCACCGGGGCCGGCAGGAAGATCGAGTCCTTCGTCAACGACCTGTCCAACTGGTATGTCCGGCGCAGCCGCCGGCGCTTCTGGAAGAGCCAGAACGACGACGACAAGCTCTCAGCCTACCATACGCTCTACCAGGCGCTGGTGACGCTCTCCAAGCTGCTGGCGCCCTTTACACCCTTCATCGCGGAGGATATCTATCAGAACCTGGTCAGGACGGTTGATAAGGATGCCCCCGAAAGCGTTCACCTGGCGCCCTTCCCCGTGGCCGATGAGAAGGCCATTGATACGGATATAATCGCCGGCACCGAGCTGGCCATGAAGGTCTGCAGCATGGGCAGGGCGGCCCGCTCCAAGAGCCAGGTCAAGGTCAGGCAGCCGTTGCCGGCCGTAGTGGTCAAGGCCAGATCATCCGCTGAGCGCGACGCATTGAACAATCTCTGCGCACAGATACTCGACGAGCTCAACGTTAAGGGCATCGAGTTCTCCTCCGAGGACCTTCAGGAAAGCAAGGCCCTTTCAGTGTCCGCCGAAGGCGATTATCAGGTCGGCGTTGTTACAGAACTGACCCCTGAGCTGGTTAAAGAAGGCCTGGCCAGGGAGATCGTACGGCGATTGCAGACCATGCGTAAAACACATGGGCTCGAGATAGCGGACCATATCAGGACTTACTACGAGGGCGGCGAGCAGGTGCAGGCCGTGATGAAAGATTTCGCGGAATATATCAAACAGGAGACCCTGTCCAAGGAGATCCTGCATAAGCTTGCCGATCCCGGAGCGTATACCGAGAAATTCAAGTTGTCCGGTCTGGAAATCACACTTTCAATCAAGAAAGTTGACTGACCGCGGTAGTCATTAATATTAAGTTAAGACATATTATCACTGTAATGAATGGTAGGGATTTTAGGTCAATGAAGCTATTTGTCCAGATATGAGGTTATCAATGGTTTTGCCTGGTTGATTTTTATTGCTAAACCAACATTCTGTTCAGTAGCACTTATCCACGTAGGTATTCCAATTAGTTGACCGCTGTCATTTACCAGTGCGCCCCCGCTATTGCCCTCATTAAATTGAGCATCAGTCTGGATAACAGCTTCCCCATGTTTTCCTTTGCGGTCGGTCGCCGAAACAATACCTTTTGTAGTGGTGGGGCTACCCAGTGTAACTGAATCCTCTCCACTGTCCAGAAGAACCGAAGGATTCAACGGGTAACCTATTGCAGCGACCTCTTGCATAACCTTAACATCGTCCGAATCTCCAATTTGTATCGGGCTCAAATTACGTTCGGGGGCCGTTAAACTTATTATAGCGAGATCGGCATTTGGATCAGAATTGACGAGCGTAGCTTCATAGGTATATTTCCATTGGATTAGAAACAGATCGTTTTCTAATATAAAAACCTAAAT
>JAEAME010001172.1_pt1 | contig 19717 bp, 21 predicted proteins | sample 8958731 | NCBI WGS metagenome assembly JAEAME01 (sample SAMN16933194, study PRJNA681113) | bioreactor sludge metagenome | isolation source: anerobic bioreactor sludge (Control) | place: India:Bengaluru | collected 2018-10-24 | reverse complement strand
ATTCAGCCTCCCAAATAGTTGTACTGTTTTTCAGGTTACGTTTGATTTCCGAAGGGACATTGTGGCTGATGATGCCGCAATCTTCAATATCGCAGACTTTCACGAAACTGACGCGTTTGAACTTCGAAGCATCCGCTACGACATAGCTTTGCGCCGCATTCTCGATGGCTATCCGTTTGACGGCTGCCTCTTCGGTATCGGGCGTCGTAAAGCCATATTGTTTATCGATGCCATTGATGCCCAGAAAGGCTTTGCTGAAGCGGTAATTCTTCATTTGCATTTGGCTGACCGGTCCGATGACTGCTTTTGTCTCCATCTTGATTTTGCCGCCGATAAGGATTGTCTCAATCTGCAGATCCGATAAAAAACTGGCATGCGGAACACCGTTGGTTACGACCAGAATGCTCTTGCCCTTCAGGAAGGGAATCATTTCGTAAGTGGTAGATCCGGCATCCAAAAAGATGATGTCCTGATCGCTCACCAGCTGGGCCGCTTTTTCAGCGATCCGTTGTTTGTCCTGAACGTTTTTGGAAGTTTTATCTTCCATCCTGTCTTCAGCAGAAACATTATAGTTCCTCTTTGCTCCACCGTGGACACGGATCAGGAACCCAGCCTCTTCGAGCGTGCTTAAATCCCGCCTGATCGTTGATTCTGAGCTTCCTGTCTGATCGACAAGATCCTGCAGTTTCACGATATTGTCTTTGGCTAAAGTGTCTAGAATGATTTTATGCCGCTCTTCTGTAAGCACTTTCCATCACCTCTCGAACAAAAATATACCACCTATGCGTAAATAAAGCAATCATTTTCATCCAAAAACATTAACTTTCATCCAAAAGCTTTCAGAGGGACTTGGTCTGTAATCAGCCGCAACTGTTTTCATCAATAAATTGGGCAATCCCATGTTCTATATGAGAACAAAACAAATCCGGTCCTCCATTCTGCTCGAATGGAGGACCGGATTTGTTTTTTCGCGTACAACGGGACGGCTGTTTTCGCAGCGAGATGTTTTTGTTGAATCTGTGGACCGGAAACAGTGAACGCATGCAGAGAGCGCTCCCGACTGAAATCCAACCGCCGACGATGCGCAAACGCCACATGCCAAATGCCGTGCTGTATAATGAACCAGCAAAAAAAGACCGGATGACCATTTCTGGCTATCCGGTCCTTTTTGGGTGGCTTTGTGCTCAAACTCTGAGCTCAGGATTCGTCACACACTGTTTAGTTGAACTCTGAATTGCAGGGGGTTACGCCTAAGATGATATTACGTCACGGTCAAAGAGCGACCGTTCTCGTAATATCCTCTTAGTGCTCACCCCCTACCGCAATTCATCGTATCCTTTATAGTTGAGTTCTGATTCGCAGATACCACTCCCGTTTCACACCCAGCGTAGTGAACAAAAGAGGTTCACTTCGCTGGGTGTTCCAACGTCCGGGTATCTAAACGCGAATCATCACATCCTGTTTTTTTACATCATGCCCATTCCTGGGTCCATGGCTGGGGCTGCTGCTGGAGCCGGACGGTCTGCTACTACTGCTTCTGTTGACAGGATCAACGAAGCGACACTGGCTGCATTCTGCAAAGCGGAACGCGTCACTTTCGTAGGATCGACGATTCCGGCATCGATCATATTGACCCATTCGTCGGTTGCGGCATTGTAGCCCATGCCGACTTCCATGCCTTTGATCTTATCGGCTACAACAGAGCCTTCTTTGCCGGCATTTTCAGCGATTTGCCTTACTGGCTCTTCCAATGAACGCGCTACGATACGGGCACCGGTCGCTTCATCACCGGTCAGTTCCAACGCTTCAACGCGTTTTTGGACGTTGATCAAAGCAGTACCCCCACCGGATACGATACCTTCCTCAACCGCGGCGCGGGTTGCGTTCAAGGCATCTTCGATACGCAGTTTGCGCTCTTTCAATTCTGTTTCTGTAGCGGCTCCGACTTTGATGACGCCGACGCCACCGGATAATTTCGCAAGGCGTTCCTGCAGTTTTTCGCGGTCAAATTCAGAAGTTGTTTCTGCAGCTTGGGCACGGATGATCGCCACACGTTGCTCGATGGCTTCTTTTTCGCCGGCGCCTTCCACGATTGTTGTGGAATCTTTGGTTACGACAACTTTGCCTGCGCGTCCCAGATGTTCGACGGTAGCATCCTTCAATTCCAAGCCCAAATCTTCCGCGATGACAGTACCGCCTGTCAGGATCGCGATGTCCTGCAGCATTTCTTTACGGCGGTCACCGAAACCTGGTGCTTTGACTGCAGCTACGTTGAACGTTCCGCGCAATTTGTTCAACACCAGTGTTGGCAAGGCTTCTCCATCGACATCATCCGCAACGATCAACAACGGACGGCCTTGTTGCAGGATCTGTTCCAATAAAGGCAGGATATCTTGGATATTGGATAATTTGCGGTCTGTGATCAGGATGTAAGGCGTTTCCAATTCCGCTTCCATCTTGTCATTGTTGGTGACCATGTATTGGGACAGGTAACCACGGTCGAACTGCATTCCTTCCACAACATCCAACTCGGTTTCGATCCCTTTCGATTCTTCGATTGTGATAACGCCGTCGTTGCCGACTTTCTCCATCGCTTCCGCAATCAATTCACCGATTTCCTTCGATCCGGATGATACGGCAGCAACTTGTGCGATCGATTCTTTCGAATTTACGGTTTGGGAAATTTCAGCCAAGCCTTTTACAGCCGCTTGCGTCGCCAACTCGATACCGCGGCGGATGCCGACCGGGTTCGCGCCGGCTGTGACATTTTTCAAACCTTCGCGAACGATGGCTTGCGTCAATACAGTCGCAGTCGTCGTTCCGTCACCGGCAATATCGTTCGTTTTGGAAGCAACCTCGGAAACCAGTTTCGCTCCCATATTTTCGAAGCGGTCTTCCAATTCGATTTCTTTGGCGATCGTCACGCCATCATTCGTGATCAAAGGAGAACCGTATGCTTTTTCTAAAACAACGTTGCGTCCTTTAGGTCCCAAAGTCACTTTTACGGTATCTGCTAAGATGTCCACGCCACGCAGCATCGCTGCTCTTGCGTCTTCTGAAAATTTGATGTCTTTTGCCATTTGTCGATTCACCTCATGAATTATATTTTTAGTCCAGGATTGCTACGATGTCGCTTTCCTTGATCACCAAGTATTCTGTACCACCGTATTTCACTTCTGTGCCTGCATATTTTTCGAAAAGGACAGTATCCCCTGCCTTAACGGTCATTTCGATTGTTACGCCGTTATCGGTGACGCGGCCTGGGCCTGCTGCAATAACGGTCCCGGTTTGAGATTTTTCTTTGGCGGATGACGGTAAAACGATGCCGCCTATAGATTTCTCTTCCTCTTTGGCAACTTCAACAATAACGCGATTTCCTAATGGTTTTAACAAGATGATCCCTCCAAAAAAATAATATCATTTTAGCACTCGGTAACTCAGAGTGCTAAGTTACATTTCTATATTAATCAATCTCAAATTAATTTGCAAGGGGGAAGCAGAATTTTTCCGATTCTATTTTTTTGCGCTCTTATGCTATACTGTTTATCGAGCGCAACAAAGTAAGTTCTCTCAGAAAGGTACTATATATGGATAATAAAAAACGTTCCCGATTGACGTTGGCAATACAGATCATTCTTGTTTATCTTGCTTCTCAACTTCTGCCCGTCTTCGTGATCCCGTTCCTTCCCGAAGCGGATCGCATCCCATCCGGCATGAATCTCTCTTTATTCTCTGCTTTTCTGGGGTCTGTCCTTATGGTAGCATGGAATGGAAGAAAGAAATGGACACCAATAAACAGTCTCACGGACCACCCCTCTGCCCCGATCGGCAAAACAATCCGTAACGGAATCTTCGGTTTCGTCGGAGCTGTCCTGATTCAGATCATCGCGATGAACGTGGAGTACCTCTTGTTCAGGCTGCCCGTCGCTTCCGAAAATACGGAAGTGCTGCTCGACTTGACAAACCGTTACCCGTTCTTTATTTTGAATATCATCCTCTTTGCCCCTGTGATGGAGGAATTTGTGTTCCGGAAAGCGATCGTCACACATCTGGTGGACGCAATCGGGATAGTCGGTGCCGCCACAATCAGCGCCTTGCTTTTTGCGGTTGCGCATAACGACGGGCACTATTTGGTCTATGGCGCGCTTGGGCTCTGGTTTTCTTTCCTTTATTACAGGACAAGAAACATTGCGACTCCGATGATTGCGCATGCGTTGATGAACGCCGTGTCCGCTTTGCCGATTCTCTCCCAACTCGTTTCGTAAGGCTCCTGAAGCCCGCTATTTTAGGAAAAAGAAAGGAATGCCATGACTTTAAAAAATCTATTAATTCAAGTGATCATCCGATTCGTTTTCGCCATCCTCTTCATTTCACTGGCCGTCGATGCCGTGAATACTGCAGGTTGGGGATTCATGGCCATCATCAGCGTGCTGTTCGCAACAGGTGATGTCGTGAAAGGAATCCGCATGTTCAACGCCTACTTGAAGATCAAAGACAGCATCGACAAAAACTAGGAAAAAAGAAGGATGAGGGCCGCCTCATCCTTCTTTTACTTTTCCTTATCATCGGCTACCGACTTTGCTCAGCCGATATCATTGTCCAGGAAATAGATCAATGTCTGCAATTCATTCGTCAAGTCCACGTTCTGCACGCGGACATTTTCCGGAACGGAAAGACGGATCGGAGTGAAGTTCATGATGCCGCGAACGCCTGCTTCAGTCAACCGGTTGGTGGCATCCTGAGCTACTTCCTGCGGAACGGTCAAGATGGCCACATCAATCTGCTGGATACGCAATTGCTCAACCATGTCCGACATCGGATAGACGGGCACCCCGCTGAGGATCTTGCCGACGATGCCTTCATTGACGTCAAATGCGGCACTGATGCGCACGTTATTGCTGACATGGAAGTTGTAGTTCAGCAAGGCGTGACCCAAATTACCCACACCTATCAAAGCCACATTCGTCAAACGGTCCTGGTTCAGTGTTTTGCTGAAGAAATCCAACAAATACTCGACATCATAACCGTAACCTCTTTTGCCCAGTGCTCCAAAATAGGAAAAATCCCTGCGGATTGTAGCACTGTCCACTTTCACTGCTTCGCTCAATTCAGTGGATGAAACACGTTTCTTACCCGCGTTATGCAAAAAACGCAAATAACGGTGGTAAATCGGCAACCTCCTTGCCGTGGCTTTTGGAATTTCATTCGTCGTCATGCTTATTCTCCTCTTCTTTCTTCTTTCTTCTCTTGCCTCGTATCGTTTGGCCGAAACGCACAAACCGTTAAAAAGTATGTTCACATACTTTTGCTTTCATTTTACACTAGCTATTATATCATCTGATTGTGAAAAATCTACAAATTTGTTCGAAATGGGACTTGATTGTGAAGCCATTTTTGAACAACATGTGAAACACAATACTAATTGTAAGCGGAATCAGCATCATTTTTCACATGCACACATACGTGAATATAGCAATAACTCTGCTTCTCCCTATCGAATCGGGGCTTGCTGTGATAAAATGAAAAGGATAAACACCAGTATTTGCTCAGAAAGAGGACACTACATATGATTTTACTGCAAGGACAAAATTTGGCGCGCCTTTTTGGGGCGACCGTTTTATTCGATAATATTCAGATCACCGTTCAGGACCACTCACGTATTGCGCTTGTCGGCCGAAACGGTGCGGGGAAATCGACCCTGTTGAAAATTTTGGCGGGCATCGAAGCGACGGATGCCGGTTCTGTGTCAAAAAGCAAGGATGTTACGATCGGCTACCTGGATCAGCATAGTGCAGTCGATTCTTCCAATACGATTTGGCAGGAAATGCTGACCATTTTTACTCCCCTCATCCAATTGACCCAAGAGGCCGAAAAAGCCGCTTTCGCCTTGGGGGATCCGGACCTGCTCGAAGATGAAGAGGCGTATCAGAAAGCGTTGGAGCGCTATGATCAGCTTCAGCATACCCTTCACGAAAAGAACGCCTACGGTTACGAGTCCGAGATCCGTTCGGTGCTGCACGGCTTCCAGTTCTACGAAGAGGATTACGATCGCCCGATTTCCCAATTGTCCGGAGGCCAAAAAACCAGGCTTGCTTTGGCCAAAATCCTGCTTGAGAAGAACGACCTGCTCATCTTGGATGAGCCCACCAACCATCTGGACATCGACACGCTGGCTTGGCTGGAAAACTATCTGATCGGTTACAACGGCTCGCTCCTGATCGTTTCCCATGACCGCTATTTCCTGGACAAAGTCGCCACTGAAGTCTACGAAATCAGCCGCCACAAAATCCAGCACTACAAAGGGAACTATTCCTATTTCCTTACGGAAAAAGCCGCCCGCCTGGAACAGGATCTGAAAGCATACGAGAAGCAGCGGGACGAAATCGCGAAACTGGAGGATTATGTCGCCCGCAATCTGGCGCGCGCCTCGTCGACCAAGATGGCGCAAAGCCGACGCAAACGCTTGGAGAAGATGGACCGGATGGAGAAACCGAAAGGCGATGAACGCTCCGCCCGCTTCTCCTTCGAGATCGCGAAGGAAAGCGGCAATGTCGTCTTGACTCTGGAAAATGGCGCTGTCGGTTATGGAGATACGATCTTGGCTGATCCGATCAACCTGGACATCCGCAAACAGCAAGCGATCGCGATCGTCGGGCCGAACGGGATCGGAAAATCCACATTGCTGAAGTCGATCATTTCCGAGATTCCGCTTTTGAAAGGCCGCGTCCAACTCGGTGCCAATGTGGACCTCGGTTACTATGACCAAGAGTTGGGCAATCTTTCCAACAACAAGACCGTCCTTGCCGAAATCTGGGATCTGCACCCCACTCTGAACGAAAAAGATGTGCGCAGCATCTTGGGCAGCTTCCTTTTTTCCGGAGCCGATGTCGAAAAAACGATTCCGGCACTTAGCGGTGGCGAAAAGGCGAGGCTCTCGCTCTGCAAATTGGCCTTGGATCAAAAGAACTTCCTCGTCCTCGATGAACCCACGAACCATTTGGACATCGACAGCAAGGAAGTGCTTGAAAATGCCTTGATCGATTATGATGGCACCTTGCTTTTCGTTTCCCATGACCGTTACTTCATCAACCGGATCGCGACCAGCATTGTCGAACTTTCCGCCGAGGGCAGCAAAGTCTACCTCGGGGACTACGATTATTATATCGAAAAGAAACAGCAAGAAGCGGCGCTGGCAGCACTGCAGCAAGCCGAGAAAGCGGCTGAAGCAACTGCAGCAGCAGAGACTGTTTCGAAAGCCAAGGGGGATTACGTTTCCTCCAAGGAAAAACTGAAATTGGAAAGAAGACTGGCACGGCAGGTGGAAGCTTTGGAGGATGAGTTGGCGACTGTCGAGGAGTCCATCGCTGCGATCGAACTGCAGTTGACGGACCCTGAAGTCTTCGGCGACCACGAAAAAGTCCAGCAGTTCAACCAGCACCTGCTTGCTCTCCAAGCGCAACAGGACCAGCTGATGCAGGATTGGGAAGAGCAGACCACCGCACTTGAGGAATTGAGCGAATAACCGTTTCCGGCCCTTCGCTTCCTTTTTGGTTGAGCACTGCCATTGCTTTTGTTAAGATCCACTGGAACAAGTACGCACAATATGGAGGTCAGAGTATGTTGGAAGCCGTTTTATTTGATATGGATGGTGTCATCATCGATACGGAACCATTCTTTTTGCGATCAGAAAGTATGTTGTTGAAGGAATTCGGTGTGGACACCGAATTGGAATACCATTTCCGCTATCAAGGAACCACGCACGAATATATGTGGGAGACAATGAAGAATGAATTCGATCTGGATGCCCCGGTCGCCGAGTTGGTGGAACGGGCGAACGTCATCCGCAACCGTCTGATGGAGGATGACGGCCTGCAAGCAATACCGGGTGTGATCCCCTTCATTTCACGCCTGCATGCTGCCGGCATCCCTTTGGCGATCGCGTCTTCTTCTCCTTTGAAGGATATCCATAAGGCTGTAAAAGCATTGGAAATCGAAACCTATTTCAGTTACTTTGTGTCCGGGGAAAGCGTTGCGCACTCCAAGCCTGCGCCCGATATCTTCCTGGATGCCGCCGCGAACCTGAACGCCAAACCGGAAAACTGCGTCGTCATCGAGGATTCCCGGAACGGCGTTGCATCTGCGCACGCAGCGGGCTGCAAATGCATCGGTTTCCGCAATCCCGCGTTCCCTCCGCAGGATCTGTCCTTGGCAACCGTCATCGTCACTGATTTCTCGGGTCTCGATGCCGCTTACTGCAGCGCCCTGATTGACCGATAAATGTGAACTACAAAAGAAGAGGAAGCTTGCGTCGCTCCAATCGACCAGCTTCCTCTTCTTTTCTTATTCTCCGAGCACCAGGCCGGGATGGGCATTCAGATCATACCCGGCAAAATGTTTTTGCTGGTACTCGGTAAAGGCTGCCGCCCCGATCATCGCCGCATTATCCCCGCAAAGCGACAGCGGCGGGATGACGAATTCTACTTCCGGAAGTTCCTGCGCCATTTTTTCGGAAAGCGTCTCGCGCAACCCTCTGTTGGCGGCAACCCCTCCGGCCAACAACAGCTGCTTGATGTTCTTTTCCTTGGCTGCACGTATCGTTTTGTGCACCAAAACCTCAACAACGCTGGCCTGAAAACTGGCGGCCAAATCGCAGGGATTGATGTCATCCCCTTTTTGGCGCGCATTGTGGACGGTATTGATGACAGCGCTCTTCAATCCGCTGAAGCTGAAATCGTAGTTGTCCTCCTTGATCATTGCGCGCGGGAAATGCATCGTTTCCTTGCCTTCATGAGCCATTTCATCCATTTTTTTCCCGCCCGGATAAGGCAATCCCAAAATGCGGCCGATTTTGTCGTAAGCTTCTCCGGCAGCATCATCCCTCGTTTCGCCGATGATGTCGAAAGAGCCGTCTTTTTCCATATACACCAATTCCGTGTGCCCGCCGCTGACCACCAAGGACAACAACGGATAGCGCATCGGCGTCACCAACTGGTTTGCATAGATATGGCCGGCCATATGGTTGACCGGAATCAGCGGTTTCTGGTGCGCAAAAGCCAGTGCTTTCGCTGCACTGACGCCGATCAGCAAGGATCCGACCAAACCAGGGCCGTCCGTTACCGCAACCGCATCGATAGCTTCGAAAGTGAGTTGGGCTTCATCCAAAGCCGTCTCAACGATTTGGGTGATCTGCTCGACATGATGGCGGCTCGCCACTTCCGGGACGACCCCGCCAAAACGCATATGGCTTTTGATCTGCGAAGCCACCACATTCGAAAGCACCGTATCCCCATTTTTCACCACAGCCGCACTCGTTTCATCGCAACTGCTCTCTATCGCGAGTATGGTCACATCTGTTTCCGTCAACAGCTTCCCGCCTCCTCTTTATTATCCGATAGCAGCGCCAATTCCATGATGAAGGCATCCTCTACCGGATTCTGATAATAATCTTTTCTTCGGAATATTTCTGTAAAGCCCGTTTTCTTGTAAAGGTTATAGGCAGCATGATTGGATACCCGGACTTCGAGCCAAAGCCGTTCCATGCCCTTGGCTTTCAGCAAGGCGATCATCTCCTGAAGCAATTTTTTACCGATTCCTTTTCCTTGATGGGCAGGCGATACCGCAAAATTATTGATCGACGCTTCATCCAAGACCGCCATGCAACAGATGTAGCCCACTAACTTGTTTTCCTCCATGCAGCCTGTATACAGGGAATGCTTATCCTTCAGTTCGGACAGGAACGAGGAAACCTTCCAACTGGAATGCCCTTCATTAGCCAGCAATGTAAGTTCATACAAAGCCTGTGCATATTGCTCCAACTTGCCCGCGTCCTCCTTCAGGTCGCAGATTTCAAACGTGCGTTGCATGAACATCTTCCTTTTCTTCCGATTGTTTTTCCTTCAATGGCCACACCATCTCCAAGGCATCTTCCCCATCACCGTGATAATAATGCTGCTTGATCCGCTCCGGCAGAAAACCCATTTTCGTATACAAGGCTTTTGCCCGATGGTTTGAGACCCGTACTTCCAGACTGATGCTGGCCGCGCCTTTTTCGTCGGCAAAACCTTTCAGTACTTGCAACAACAACGTGGCCGCACCGATCTGCTGGAATTCGGGAACCACCGCCAGATTGGTGATATGGATATCTTTCCCGTCCAATCTTGCACCCAAAAAGGCAATCGGCATATGCCCCTCATACAAAACATAATACAACGACTTGGGATTCTGCAGCATATCACTCTCAAGTGCCGCCCTTCCCCAAGGCGTCGCACCATTGTAACTCATCCGTTCGATATAGAGAATATCCGGAACGTGCTGTTTCTTGCCGATCATCAATCTGACCGGTACCTGGTTCCGCAACAAATAGGCTTTCTCATCGGAGCGGCAGCGCCGCGACCTGAATTCGGGCAGGATATGCGGCAGGACAGTGGTTTTCACTTCCTGGTACACGGCTCTAAATCGACGCATCCACTCTTTCAACGTAGTCTTCCCTCCGATTGCTGTGATGCTTTTCTTCCCATTTTTCTTCAGCCTCCGGATTTTTCAAGTAGGCCGGCACAAAAGTATGCGGATCTTCCGCGGCTCCTGAATCCGAAAGAGCGGCCAGAACACTCGCTCGCGGCAAGTCCTGGGATTCCCCCGCAAAAAGAGCACGTCCCTTGAATAATTCACCGATGCGTTCGCGGTACTTGCTTACATCCTCTCCCACGAACAGATAGGTGCCTTCTTCCGCCAACAAACGCTGGAACCAATCTTCACTGGCGGTGTGCAAGTCTGCTGTCCGTTCCACCAACAGTCCATCTTCAAATTGATAGACCGCTGTATAACAGTTTCCCCGGCGCGCGTCAATCATAGGGACAATCTTCTCCGCCGCTCCTTCACAGTTGCCGGCAAGGACCTTCAGGCTGGAAACCGGCACTAGCGGAAGCGCCAATGTCCAAGCCAATGTTTTGGCGATGGTCGCTCCGATCCGGACCCCTGTGTACGATCCCGGACCCTTAGCGACAGCGATGCGCTCCAAATCAGCAGGTTTCCATCCGGCAAGCCGGATGACATGATCCACCGCGGGCATCAACTGGGTGCTGTGCTGAAGATTCCCGTTGGTGGTCACTTCTGCGATCAGACGGCCATTTTCGCATACAGCCGCGCTCATAGTCTGGTTCGAAGACTCAATGGCTAATATTTTCATCTGGTTAGCCTCCTTTCACTGATAGTTCTGCTCATCTAGTATAGCATTTAATCAAAGAGAGAAAAAGCATGCATCCTTCCAAATGCTTTCGGCAGGACACGGGCTGCATCCGACCGCAAGGGCTATCGCTTGATTCTGACATTAAATAAGTTAAAATAGATTATAGTAAGCGAAACCAATCAGCTTGAAACCAAAGGAGGAAACATCATGGATTCAGATATGGGCGATAAATTAAAAGGCATGAAGGACAAAGTTGTCGGCAAAATCAAAGAAGAATACGGCGACTTGGTGAACGACCCAGAAAAAGAACTCGAAGGAAAACTCCAACAAGCACGCGGGGAAGCACGCGAAAAAGCGGGCGAAATCAAAGAAGATCTCAGTGAAAAAGCTGAGGAGTTGGCAGACAAGGCAAACGATAAAATCGATGAGTGGAAAAAATAAAACTCATTTTTGACGGAAAGGGAAGAGGCCACCTCGCGATGAGGCAGCCCCTTCCCTTTCGTGTTCACCCGCTGGCCGGAGGAGAGCGGGTGAAGCGGTGCTCTCCTCCGGTTAAGCTTCCGCTCACCGTTGAACGCCGGCAAAAATCGGTCTTAACTCCGATGAAGCCAGCCTCATCGGGGAACACAGGCAGAATGTCGGTCGAACTTCGACGAAGCCTCCGTTCACCGGAGCATCCGGCGTTTTGCCTGACCCGAAAAAGTCACTTTGTCGATGCGCGCTTGATCCATTCCGTGGACAAACTGATTTTTTTGGCTATTTTCCGCGGATAGGCAATCCGGTCCAGCAACAAGGACACCCCTGTGTTTCCCATCTCGCGCGTATCGACCCGGATTGTCGATAAGGGCGGGTAGACGTATTTGGCGACCTTGCTGTCGTTGAATCCGACTACCGAGATTTGATCCGGAACGGTGATTTCCGCTTCCTGAAGGGCCCGCAAAGCCCCTATCGCGATCGCATCGTTTTCGGCAAACAGGAATGTCGGCAATTGCCCCGGGTTATCATTGAGCAACTGGTTCATCATCTCGTATCCTGAGGACGTGCTGAAGCTCCCGATCCGGTGATACTTGTCCCGGTACCACCCTCTTTTGCGCAGCTCGGCCAGAAACAGCTCCGAGCGCAGATCGCGTACCAGCATTTCTTTGTCGTTCGTCAGTTCCTTGCCTTCCAAAAAGGCGATTCTGGAATGCTCGCCTCTGTCCATTTCGGCAATGACTTGTTCCATCGCAAAGGCAAAATCCACTACGACGCAATCTTGTTTCCATTTGAATTGATCCGAATCGATGAAACACAAGGGTTTCCCTATCTCCATCAAGCGTTGCACTTGCCGTTCCCCGAACTTGCCGATTGCGACGATGCCGATGACATCCTTTTCGATTTCGAAGCTCACATCATGGAAGACCCGCACGACATCATATCCTTCCGCTTCGGCGCGTTCTTCGGCGCCTAAACGGATTCCTTGGTAATAGAGGTCATCCAATTCTTCTTCCTGGGTATACCATTGCAGCAGCAGAATCTTCTCCCTGCTTTGTTTTCTTTTCGTTTTTGTGTAATTCAGCTCTTTTGCGGCTTCAAAAATCCGGTCTTTCGTTTCCTTCCCGACAGAAAGCGTCTCGTCGTGGTTCAGCACCCGCGAGACAGTCGCTGTCGAGACGCCTGCCTTTTCGGCGATGTCCTTCATGGTCGCCATACTAGTCCCCCTCCATCGTTCTCCTGTATATACTCATTACTGATTTTCAAGTGTGCGCAAAAAGCGATCAAAGCCGGCCTGCCCTTCCGGTGTTTGCTTATAAACGCCTGCATCCTCCATGGCGCGCAGGAATTTTTCCCCGACCGCCTCCTGGATCATTTCCATGACGGAATCCTCCTCGAAAGGCCCTTGTTGCTTCAGCTCTTCGGCCCACTCCCGATGGCAAGGGGCGACATCATTGGATATGCCCAGCAGATAGTCGGCCACTTCGCTGAGCTCTGTTTCCAATCGCGGCGGCAGAATGGCCAGCCCGAGCACCTCGATCAAGCCGATGTTTTCTTTTTTGATATGTTGGACATCGGGATGCGCATGAAAGATGCCGTCCGGGAACGCAGCGGTTGTCCCGTTATTCCGCAGCACCACATCCAACTCGTAAGCTTCTCCGACGCGGCGGGCAATCAGCGTCACCGCATTCTGCTTTATGCCTGCTGCTTCCGCAAAAATTTCGGCTTGCGGATCACTGTAGTTTTGCCATTCTTCCAAGATGGCGCGCGCAGCTTCAGAAATTTCCTCACGCTCCTCAGAACGGAGACGGATGACCGAAAGCGGCCAATAAAGCAGCTCCGCTTCGACTTCCGGGAAACCGTTCAGTTCCAGGCTCCGGATAACTTTTGCAGCTTCCAGCGGAAAATGATAGCGCCCGCCTTGGTAATGTTCGTGGTTGAGGATGGAACCTCCGATAATCGGCAAGCCCGCATTGGATCCGATGAAGTAGTGCGGAAAGATCGTCACGATTTCCAATAAGTTCGCGATTGTTTCTGCATTTACGTCCATGGGCACATGTTCTTCGGAAAGGACGAGGCAATGCTCGTTATAATAGGAATAGGGCGAATACTGAAAACCCCAATTCTCACCGGATAAAGGCAGGCGCACAATCCGGTGGTTGCTTCTTGCGGGCGCACCCGCTCTGCCTTTGTATCCTTCATTCTCCATGCAGAGCGCACAAACAGGATATTTGCCGCCTTCCGCTTCACGGGCAGCTTCCATTTGTGGACGCGTTTTTTCCGGTTTGGAAAGATTGATCGTAATTTCCAGCTTGCCGTACTTGGAATCGATGGGAAAATGTTTATTTTTTGCGATTTTCCGCGTTTTGATGTAGTCGTTGTCCTGACACAAGCGATAAAATTCATCGGTTGCCCGCATCGGTGCTTCCTCATAATGCATCCAGAAACGCTTGTTCACTTCCGAAGGCAAAGGTGTGATCAACTCCATGATTTGCGCTTCCAGAATTTCGATTTCCTCGGCAACATCGGCGACCAGTTGTTTTTCCACTGCGTAACCGACCAGCCGATCAAGCGAATCCAGTAGATCGGGCAAAGGAATGGAAGGTTTTTTGTGGACATCATAAGCGTCCAGATCTAATTGACTCAATAAGTGATTGATGGCATAGCGCTCATCCAAGCTGTGGATGCGATGGGTCGCGATGCCTTTGCTGACAAAATCCCGTATGACTTGACCGATGCTGTTATCCTGCAAAATTACCCCTCATTCCTCTGTTGTTGTAGGTTTCATTATAGCATATGCGCCGCGGTAAATTTTACTTCTGTCTTAACTTTTTATTTACCTCAGGCTTCAAAGCTTACTAATTGACAGTGTGTTTTCCCCATGATATTATTATTTCGAATTCGAGATAAAAGAGCAATTGAAACCCACAATAATCCAAAAGGAGCGTCCATTAAAATGAAAAAAACAGCAGGAATCCACCATATTACGGCCATCGTAGGCCATCCGCAGGAAAATGTCGACTTTTACGCCGGCGTGCTCGGGATGCGCATGATCAAACAGACCATCAATTTCGACGATCCGGAAACCTATCATCTGTACTTCGGCAATGCGGAAGGCGAGCCCGGAACCGTCATCACTTTCTTTCCGTGGCCCAACTCCCGCCAAGGCAGCATCGGCGACGGCCAAGTCGGCATCACCGCCTATGCGGTTCCTGCAGGTTCCCTGTCATTCTGGGAAAAGCGCCTGACCGAATACAACGTGCCGTTCGATAAGACAATCCGCTTCGGGGAAACCTATCTGGACTTCGATGATCCGCATGGCTTGCATCTGGAATTGGTGGAACGCAAAGAAGGGAAAAACAACCCGTATGCATTCAACGGCGTCCCCGCCGAGCATGCCATCAAGGGCTTTTCCGGGGCTGTCCTCTTGACCGGGGCGCCTGAGGAAACTGCAGCTGTCATCGAAAAAGTGATGGGCTTGGAACGCTTTGCGCAGGAAGGTGATCTGATCCGCTTCCGTTCCGAAGCTGCTGTCGGCAATACCGTGGATATCAAAATGACTTCCGTCGGTGCCGGCGTCATGGGGGTCGGGACTGTCCATCATATCGCATGGCGCGCCAAGGACGAAGCGGATCATCTGGATTGGCTGAGACATGTCACTTCACTTGGTCATCACGCCAAGCCTGTCCGCGACCTCAATTATTTCAATGCCCTTTACTTCAGGGAAAAATGTGGCATCCTTTTCGAGATCGCTTCGGATACGCCAGGATTCGCTGTCGATGAGCCGCGCGAAAAGATGGGCCAAAAATTGATGTTGCCGCCGCAGTACGAAGGCAGACGCGATGAACTGACGGCAGGACTCATTCCGTTTGAAGTCCGCAACGTTTAACTGAGAGGAATGATCTAGATGAATCACCAACATATTTTCAAGCACGGCAAGCCGGAAAGGCCTTTGCTGCTGTTGCTGCATGGCACAGGCGGAACCGAACATGACCTGTTTTTCCTCGGGGAGGCCATCGATCCGGAAGCTTCCCTGCTGGGTGTGCGCGGAAACGTGACCGAATCCGGAATGAACCGCTATTTCCGCCGTTTGGCAGAAGGCGTATTCGATGAAAACGACTTGGATTACCGCACGAAGGAATTGATCGCATTCCTGGACGCTGCCTCAGCAGCGTATGGATTTGACCGGAACAACATCGTCGCGATCGGATACTCAAATGGTGCAAATATCGCCGGGAGTATGATATACTCTTTCAAAGATGCGGTCAAAGGGGCCATGCTTCACCATCCGATGGTGCCGTTCCGCAATCGTCAATTGCCTGATCTGCATTCCCTTCCTGTCTTTATCGGTGCGGGCACAAATGATCCGCTTTGCGCACCGGAAGAAAGTCCGGAATTGAAGGCGACACTAGAAGGAGCCGGCAGTGATGTATCCATCTATTGGGGAAACGCTGGACACTCACTGACGAATGAAGAAGTTGTTGCAGCGAAAGCTTGGTACAACAAACACTTCTGACATCTCCTTCGACACGAGAGGAGAACTATATATGGATAAATTATTGAACAGGATCAATGAATTGGCGCGCAAAGCCAAGACAACGGAAGGTCTGACGGAAACCGAAAAAATTGAGCAGAAAGAATTGCGCCAACAATACCTCAAATCTTTCCGCAGCTCTTTTGACGACATCCTTTTGAATTCAAAAGTCTACGATCCCGAGGGCAAAGACATCACTCCGAAAAAACTGGTCGAGGCCCAAAAAGAAAAGCGCCGTAATGAAGTGAAAAACATTTTGGGCGGGAACAAAATCGTGCACCTGAACCCAGAGGATGCCGATAAAAAATAGCAATGAAAAAGAAGGGAGCGCCTCCGAATTGAATGAGGCGTTCCCTTCTTTTTGTACATTATTCGACGTGGGGATAGGCTTATCGTCTCGGCATGCCCAGGGATCACCCAGGACTCCGTTCGCAGGAGGAAAGCTGGGGCAGCGTCCTTCAGCTCCGGTGAAGCTCTTCCCGCCGGACAACACCGCTAACAATTGGCCGCTGCTCCGATGAAACTCCCCTGATCGGAGAACGGACGCTTCATGCTGGCCGAACTCCGGTGAAGCCTGCGTTCGCCGGAGGACGGGATTTGTCACGCTCTTAGTCGAACTCTGAATTGCAGGGTGTTTCGCCTAAGCTGAAATCCGGAGCGGGATTCATCGTATCCTGTTTAATATGCTCGTGCTAGCCAGACTGTGTGTTTGGCTGGTTTGCCGGACACGATGCAGGTTGTTTTTTCGACTGGCGGGTTGAACGGGATGTTGCGGGTCGTGAAGCCGGTTTCTTCCTTGATTTTCGCTTCCGTTTCCAGTTCGCCGTCCCATCCTGCCAATACGAAGCCAGGCACTTCGCCGGCTGCTCGCTTGGATTCGATGTGGGCTTTCAGTTCATCCAAAGTATCGATGTTGGTGTATTCATTGGCTTTGCGGTTTTCGCGGGCCGTTTCCAACAGGCGGACTTGCATTTCGTCCATCGCTTTCGGAACGTAAGACAGAATCTCATCCAAGGACACGGCTTCTTTTTCGCCAAGATCGCGCATCTTGACCATGACTTGGTTGTTCTCCATGTCGCGCGGTCCGAATTCGACGCGCATCGGCACACCTTTCAATTCCCACTCGTTGAATTTGAAGCCAGGCGAATTGTCGCTGTCGTCCAGGACGACGCGGAAGCCGGCAGCCTTCAGTTCTTTCTGCAGGACTTCCAGACGTGCAACGATCTCCTCTTTCTTTTTCTTAGGTCCGACCGGAATCAGCACGACTTGGTTCGCTGCCACTTTTGGAGGCAGGACCAACCCTTGCTCGTCGCCGTGGACCATGATCAATGCGCCGATCAGGCGGGTCGAAACGCCCCATGAAGTCGTGTGCGCATAAACGTGCTCGTTATCGCGGTTCAAGTATTTGATGTCGAATGCTTCCGCAAATTTAGTGCCCATATAGTGGGAAGTTCCCGCTTGGACCGCTTTTCCGTCCTTCATCATCGCTTCCACGGAGTAGGTATCCACCGCGCCGGCAAAACGTTCGGAAGGCGTTTTTTGGCCTTCATAGACAGGCACCGCCAGCAAACCTTCGATGACTTCTTTGTAGACTTGCAGCATGCGCATCGTACGGCGGCGTGCGTCCGCTTCGTCTTCGTGGGCAGTATGCCCTTCTTGCCAAAGGAATTCAGAAGTGCGCAGGAACGGCAAAGTTTTCTTTTCCCAACGGAACACGTTCGCCCATTGGTTGATTTCCATCGGCAGGTCGCGGTAGGAATTGATCCAGTCCCCGAAAGCCGTACCGATCATCGTTTCTGAAGTTGGACGCAATGCCAAACGCTCTTCCAAAATTTCTCCGGCTGCTTCGGTAACCCAAGGTAATTCCGGGCTGAAGCCTTCGATATGGTCTTTTTCCTTCGTGAAGAATGATTCCGGGATCAGCATCGGGAAGTAGGCGTTGCGGATGCCTTCTTCTTTGAAGCGCGCGTTGAATGCTTCCTGGATATGTTCCCAGATTTCATAGCCGTCCGGTTTGAAGATCATGCAGCCGCGGACCGGCGAATAATCCATCAATCCTGCCTGCTTGATGGTTTGGATATACCAAGCCGAAAAATCTTCCTTTTGTAAATTACTCATGTTTTTCCTCCTAATTTGTGGATCCTGATCGTATTCGAATGCAAAAAAATAAGCATACTCCATCCTTAACAAGGACGAAACATACTTTCTGACGTATTTCCGCGGTACCACCTTTATTGGCCTTCATTATTGGTGAAAGCCCAACTCAACATCTGGTAACGGCAGAAAACCGGCCATATTTCTATGGCTATTTGTCAGGTAGGTTCAACGGATCAGCGGGGGTCCTTCTTCCAGCCCTGGAAAGACTCTCTTTGCCCATCATCCATCTACTGTTCCTTACATCCAATCACTAATCATTGTATGAGAAAAGTTCCGAAATAGCAATGCTTTTTTCCCGTTCAGGCTTCGCTTGCTTGGTGGAAATGCTCTTCCTTCAGAATGCCATAGTATACCATGTCGCAGTTGCGCCCTTTTAAGACTTTATGCTTGCGCAATACGCCTTCCTGCTGCATCCCGAGCCGCTTCATCACTTCGCCTGATGCCGGATTCAGAATGTCATGCATCGCAAAGACTTTCTCCATTCCCAAAACTCCAAAAGCCAGCGCTGTGATGAGCTTTCCGGCTTCGGTCATATAGCCTTTTCCGCGGTAAACCTTGTTCAGCGTATAGCCAATTTCCGCAATGCGGTCGGCCGGGTTCGGACGGATATCGATCGTCCCGATCATCTTTTTGGTGTCCTTCACCACGATCGCATATTTTCCCGCTGGCGCCGCCATGAAATAGTTCGCGATGGCTTCTTCCGTCATCGCCAGATCAAGGTGCCTTTCGAAGACAAAACGGGTTGTTTCCTCATCAGAGGCATACTCGAACATATCCGCAGCATCCGCCAGCCCGACCGGACGCAGCAAAATTCGTTCGTCTTCCAAAACGCTGTGCTTCATCAATTCCAACATAATATCCATGACTGAACCCCCTGTACTCGTTCTTCGATAAACTACAAAAAAAGCCGGACCGACTGCATTTGGCTGTCGCTGTCGATCCGCGCTTAATCAAAAAATATCAGACCATCTTCATCGGATCGACGTACTGATCGAACTCTTCAGCAGTGACATGCCCCATCGCGACAGCGGCCTCTTTCAAGGAAGTACCGTCCACGAAAGCCTTCTGGGCGATTTTGGCTGCCTTCTCGTAGCCGATGTATGGGTTCAATGCTGTCACCAGCATCAGGGAATTGGTCAGGTTATGGTTGATTTTTTCCTGTTCCGCCTTGATTCCGCTGGCACAGTTTTCGTCAAAGCTGATCAGTGCATCCGCAAGCAGACGGACCGATTGCATGAAACTGTTCACGATGAGCGGCATGTAGGTGTTCAGCTGGAAAGAACCTTGTGAAGCTGCAAAGCCGATGGCGCCATCGTTGCCCATCACTTGGATGCAGGCCATCGTTACGGCTTCGGATTGGGTCGGAT
>JAEAME010001170.1_pt1 | contig 19818 bp, 14 predicted proteins | sample 8958731 | NCBI WGS metagenome assembly JAEAME01 (sample SAMN16933194, study PRJNA681113) | bioreactor sludge metagenome | isolation source: anerobic bioreactor sludge (Control) | place: India:Bengaluru | collected 2018-10-24 | reverse complement strand
TGCTTAATTATTGCGAGAGAAAATCCTGCAATTTTTGAATGAGTTCTGCAATTAAAAATTACAATTCAACTTACAGCTCAATCCTAAATCCCCAATCTAGACTCCGACCCTGCATCCAGTACCAGGGATGATCCCAATTGGTGCTGTAATTGGTCTTGCTATAGCCGGGGTTGGGATCAATGGGACTGCCGGTTTCTGAAAAAACAGAAAGCACATTTTTACGATCTAACAAATTGTGAACTTCAATTCTAACGCCGGCTCTCACTTGATTAAACAGGAAGAAATCTTTTCGGAATATGGCATCGACTGTATAGACCATGGGAAGTCGTGCAGTATTGGGTTCCAGCGACTGACCACCAACCGATGGCGTATAAGGATAACCGCTTCTTAATTTTACGATATATTGCATCACAAAATTTTGGAGCAGCTTCATACCAAACAGATCGGGTCCACCTCCCTGGAGAAACTGGATTCCAAAAAACCCGGTCAATTGATGTGGCGTATCGACTGAGGAAAGATATTCCTTTTTCGCCACTGTCTCAGACGTAACTCCGTCCCAATAACCGGACCAGGAATAGAACTGGTTCATTTTAGCCGTTGAAAAAGTATATTCTATTTTTCCAAAATAATTATCGCTAAGATTTTTTTCTATGGTCAGATCAATTCCTTTTGAACTGCCAAAGTCATTATTGGTGATAATACCGTAAGAATAACCGCCGAGACTGTCTGGATCAAAACCAGAGAGACGGAAACTGCCGGCATTACCGTTGTTCTCCTTCGCCCAGGCTGCCACCCTTATCGCCCAGAAATCGCTTAATTGATAATCCACCCCGGCTTCGTAAGAAATCGTCCGTTGCGCATCCATGTTTGCCCAGCCAAAAAATGGCGACGGAGCATTCAAATCAAGATGCTGATTGGTGTAGAGATCGCGGTAATCCGGAACCTGGAAGAAATGGCCATAATTGAAATGGAAGGTAGCGCGTTCGGTGATGGGATGTCCCACTCCGATTCGAGGGCTGACCTGGAATTTCTTTTTGCCAGTGACGACGCCTGACTTTGGGTCAGACCAATCTTGCCAGGCTCGTCCTTTGGAGTTGGCATAATCCAATCTGAATCCCAAATTGATGATAAGATTTTTGAAATCCATTTTATCCTGAAAGTATGCAGCAAATTCCTCAGGCTTCAAATGATAATATGATGGATAACCATGCGCCAGATAGGGATACTGATATTCAAGAAAATAAATACCGCCGGCATCTTTGCCAAACACATCTTTCTGTAATCCAAATGTTTTGTATTCAAGACCCAACTTGAATTGATGCGAACGATGGACTTGCCATGTCACATCGCCCTTCAATTGAAGCGATTGTTGAAAATTAAAATTCCAATACTGTTCAGCAGAACCGTCATAGATATGTCGGACGGTACCATCGTTGAGCGTATCATAACGAATAAAGGTCATCGGAATATAGAAACCATTGCTATAGATTCCGGTGGGATATTCCTGGGGGCCATAATCGACTTGCAGTGTTGGATCATCATAAAAAACCTGGTATGCTTCAGAGAACTCATCCGCATGTCCTGGTGTAAGCCGATGCCCATCAATACCATGCACGGTATAAGAACGACCTTTATAAAATCGTGAACCTCGAATTTCATAAAACAGCTTGGGTGAAATTTGATGGGTAAAAATAAAAGTTTGTTGGTCAGTACGATCATCCAAGACATTGCGACCGCTCATTGCATAGGTCCACTCGCTATTCCAACCTCGCTGGATACGTTGATTGAACCGAATGGGAATCATTAGCTTGATATTGGGAGAAATGCGCCAGGTTAATTTGGCTGTCATATCCCAATATTTATTAAAACCAAAGCTCTGCCATCCACTTTTATCGTCTGCTGCAATGACTTCCGAGTGTCCATCATCATTCCAATCAGTCCGATAGCGCCAGGCTTTGCGCCACGCATTGGTATTCCATTCGCGAAGTACATCCCCAATATAGTAATAACTTTCATTATTTCGAAGCTTGCTGATATTACCCACCTCTGTGATAATGCCGTCTTCAATCTGCTGCACTATCTTTTGATAGCGAGGATCATCCGGCTTGTCAATAATATCGTTAAGCGGGGTTGAATCATAAATATGATCGTCAAACTCATAATAATATGGATGACGATAGCTTTGCTCGCCAGAGATGAAAAACGACATGCCTTTAATGAACGGCACCGGCCCAGATATTGAACCAATTGCCTGGTGAGCATTCCGAACATCGTCGGCGCCGGAGAATAGTCCGGAAATCTTGCTGGTATTAAATTCTGACACAAGATTGAATTTCGCACCACCCTCTTTAGTCACGATATTGACGATGGCCGATTGCGCCTCGCCGTATTCAGCGTCAAAGGAACCAATAATGGTAGTTAATTCCTGAATGGCTTCCCGATTGACACTGGTTCCCATTCCAGCATAGATAGCGTCCTCAACATACATGCCGTCCACCATGTAGGCGATTTCACCGCTACGTCCACCGCGGACGTGAACCTGATCAATACCGCGTGTTTCAAAACCGGCGATTTTATGACCTTCGTCTATCATAATAACACCTGACTGCATGGCCATAATATCCTGCGCAGTTCGAATTGGCATGTTTTGAATCATATCTGCGGTGATGGTAGCTCTTTTGGTGGTTACTTCCGGCTCAATCAAGGGTCGCTCAGCCGTAACCGTTACGGTCTCACCGAGGTCCATCACGGTTGATCTTAAATCAAAATTGATCTTGGTGGTCAAATCAACCCTGACGCTAACATCCACCGTTTGGCTTTGATAGCCCATCATCGTAGCTTTGCAGCTATACTTTCCCGGAGGAATGTTGATGATAAAAAAGTAACCATCGAGATCAGTTACAGCTCCCATGGTTGTCCCCTCCAGAACAACATTTACCCCCGGCAAAGCGTCTCCGGTTTCCCCGTCTTTAGCAAAGCCTGACAGCTTTCCAGTTGTCCCACAAAATCCGGAAACGGAGCTAAGAAAAGCTACTGCCAAAATACCAAGAGTCACACGAAAAAAGAGTCTGGTAAATCTCAATTTGGGTTCCTCCCTGAATTAGTTAATAGTATATCAGACAATTCCTGTCTGATCCAAATTTAAGCCAGGCGCTGTGCATAGAAGATTCACTCAACCAAGACTGTTTGAGTTACACATATTTTTTTAAATTATCTTGAAACTTTTTTTGGTTTGACTTCGTAGGATTTAAGGCACGAAAATGAAAAAGCCTTCTATTGATTTGATCCAATAGAAAAAATCATTTCCGTGTTCATACATCTGAAATAAGGTCATAAATGGTCTCTCGTCCATTCCATTTATGACCTTTTTTTAAACCTTCCTAATATAGCATCTAAAATACTATTTGTCAACTACTTTTTTTAGAACTTAACTGCATTATTCTCAAGGTACATGCTTTGCTTTAAAAATTAGAAACCGCTTTCGTGCACTATTTTAAATAATTGACAGTGAAAAGCATGGCACCAAACTAACATGCAAACCGGCTCAAGAATGAGTGGAAATCAATCTCGTCCGCATTCAATCCAAATTCATATATAAAGTGACTGGCTAACCAGGAAGCGACAATTGCGTGTAAATAATTTTGGGGAACACGCTTTAAAATTTCATCGATTCCGATCATTTTTACCAGTGCCTGAGGACAATGCTGCTCAACGACTGACTTGCGCAACCCAGAATTCTTACATAGATCCGATCGATGAATAGAGTCCGTAACTTTATTGATCTTATCGCTCAATTGATCCGACAAAATTGCCATCGGCGTCTTCGACTTCTTGTTTTCATTCCATAATACTTCAAATTCTAATCGGGCATTCTCACGGACCGTTGCAATTACATCGTTCACGTAGCTGTTCCGAAATTTGGGGATTTTTCCATCTTTGACGCAAAGGTGTTTCTGATATTCTTCATCGGTAAGTGCCAGGGAAGCTAAAACTTCCAGCGACGAAGAAGTGACTCCACCTTTATTAGCTGAAGCATCTTTGAAAATTATAACACCCTTTTCTTCCAGTGCCAGCCGTGCTTGTTGAGTTAAAAATAAATTTGCGCCTTCGACAATATATTTAAAGCGTGGGACTCCATTTTCATCCAGCATTTGTTTCCAATTCTGAATGTTGATCGAATTGGGTCTGCCGCCACAGGGCACGAACAAATCGGCTTTTAACATTGGATTCAAATGAAATGTATTTCGAAAAACCAGTCCGTTCTCCACCACTGATCCGTCGGGCAATTTCACATTACGATCGTTGACATGAATCAGAAAGCCTTTCTTGCTGAGCTTCTTTTTATCAAACTGCTCCACCATCACCCGCTTCTTCGCTAATCGAATTAGCTCTTCACGATCGATGCCAGCGGGATCGAACAGCACGCCACTGCCATCAACGATACATAATGTCTTGTCTTTCGAAATTAAGATTTCATTGCTGCCGAGATCTCCATCGGGACCACCGGTTTGTGCTTTGGTGATTTCTTCTTCTTTGATGCCCAATTTGTTGAGAATTCCCAGCACATACTCATGAACCGAATTAGTCGTCATGCCATACAGATCATGCGGAATGCCGCCTTCGTTGGTGGGTTTGCCGGTAGAAATCGCTTTCCAGAATTTATAGTCTCGCTCCTTTGCCCGTTGCGAAGCCCAGCTCATTAACTCTGCGGTGCCTTCATCAGGGCCGAGGAATAAGATTTCTTCCTTGCCAAAATAATCTTTCACTGATTCATCAGGCAGGATAACATCCAACAGACCATCGACATATTTTTCAAAAGCCAGCTCACCTTTGTTCTGGCATTCGAGATTGAGCAGAATGGTTCCTTTAGAACCACCTTCGGGAATGTCTTTATTTTTTTTCTGCTGGGTAAAAGCTAAGTTATAGTTTTCATCAAAAATTGAGTCCGAGTTTTGATCATAATTTTCCTGATCACGGGATTTGACAATTCGAATCCCGCCGCGAGCAATATCGCGAAATCGTGCATGAAATCCTCGGCACTCTTTGGCAAGAATCATAAAGACTCCGTAAGGTTTTTCTTTGTATTCGATGGGATCCAAAAACTTTTCTGGATCAAGCCTGAAAGCCAATGAAGTCTTGTCACGTTTATAGAAATTGGTTTTCAAGACGATGTCATTAAATAGGTAAAACGACTCCAGGATAACCCGGTCAATTTCATTCCCAATCTTATCAGAATTGAATTGATATTTTTTTACAGTTGATTTTTTACGAGGATTAAAGCGATCTTCAAATTGGGCGTAGAGTTGTTTGATCGTCTCGGGATGATGAAAAATGGCTTGCACGATTCTGGATTCGGTGTAAGAATCTTTTACCAATCGCGTTCTCAACGTATCCAGAATGTCAACTAAATCGGGGCGATCTTTCAGTTCCTCCCATAGCGCCATATATTCGGCGTTGAAACTGCTTAAAAATTGATGCGTAAATTTCCAGGCGCCGCGGGCGTAAAAAGCTTCATGAACTGATAAAGTGTTTTTCCGAATTAGTGGTGAAAGTTCATTTTCTGGATTGACATAAACTAAGCTGATGTCAGTCACCATATCTCCGATGTGGGGTCGGGTCGTTTCTGCGTCCAGGTAAACCGAGATGATCAATTTGCCATTGGAAAACGGTTCGACATATTTATGTTTACTAACTAAACTGTAATAGTTGATAATATCCGAAATGCCAGACAAAAATCGATAGCCACCTGATTGCGGCACTGAAATCATAAATCTCGTTTCGCCCCGCACGTCTTCCGCGACTTCGATGAACGGCTGATTCCAGGTAAGCGATTTCTGCAAGAGGCTCTGGTAACGTTCTTTGGTTTCGTCAGGCACCATGTTTAAAAAACTTTTAGCAGCGACTTTGTTAATATCAATTTCATTTCGTGAGGCATCCGGCTGAGCGTAATCCGGTCGTGAAGCAAAATAGCTTCTAAAATGGGATTCCAGGTCAATGCCGGGCGTCCGATAACTCTGGAGGCGATAGGCGGGAAACAGGTTTTCCATTCTTCGCTCGATCTCGACGGCTTTTTCATGGTCATCGTTAATCAGGTACATGGCAGAATCCTTTTGCTCGCTTACAAAATCAACATCAAGTTGCTTGCTGCCACTATTCAATGCGATTACTTCAGCCGCCAGAATCGATTCGATATGACTGGCGATGGTTTCGATGGGCGTGCTGTTAAAATAATATCGTACCATACCGATCTTGCAGCAGAAGGTGTAAAGTCCATTCTGGATTCTGCCTTTCGAAAAAGTGCCTTTGGCTAAAATCAATGCCTCGATCTTTTGAATATCTTCAACCGACAAGCCGGTTTGCTGTGACGCTTCCTGATAAATATCCATGATCATCTCTCCATTAATGCAGTTAAACAATTTTATAAGGAAATCAATTGATTCAATTTTTGATTAAATAAGCTAAATTTCCACACTCTAATATAATAAATTATTGCAAAATATCAAGTGATTTTTAATGGAGAAGATAGTCATTTCAGATAAAATGAAGCAGTCAACGGTTGGTAGTCTCAGAAAGCTTGATTAATCTTATGCCTGGAAGTGCTAATATGGAATAAGGTCTAATTTTTAGAGCACAGCATTCCAGCCAAAAACCTGTAAAAGTAGCACCGATTGTCACCTCGAACATAAAGCTGGTCTGGTAAAAATAACCTCTCAATACCGTTAACCTATTCCGGCAAATAGCAGGCTGAAGAATTTAACAAAAGGCTCGATCATTTTCCACAAAATAGAATTTTTAGTAATAAAACCAAAAACAATAAGTCCGATTAAAATCATTGGACCATATTTTAGCATCGGCTCAAACTGTTCTTCATATTTATTCGGGACCAGGCCCATCAGGATTTTGGATCCATCCAGCGGCGGAATCGGCAAAAGATTGAAAAAAGCGAGCACGATATTGATCCTCATGGCGTACCAGATCATATCGATGAAAAAAATCATGTTGCCGAAGGGATTATGAATTTGAATGAGCCTCAACATCAAACCAAAAATAAATGCCAGGATTAAATTGGATAACGGACCGGCCAGCGAAACCCATAACAAATCTCGTTTGGGATTTTTGAAATTGAAAGGATTCACTGGCACTGGTTTTGCCCAGCCGACGCCCGCAATGAATAACATCGCTGTTCCTAACAAATCCAGATGAACGAGCGGATTCAGCGAGAGACGTCCCATCAGCTTGGCAGTGGGATCACCCAGTCGATTTGCCACAAAGCCATGTGAAAATTCATGGAAAGTTAGCGCCAATAAAATCGGTGGCGCCATGATTAAATAATCGGAAAGCTGATTCATTGTTTGCCTTTGGTTAAGTTGTTGAGTAGCTTGAGTAAGTTAAGTAGGTAGCCAATTACTTTTAGTATTAACTCAATTACCTAATTACTAAATTGCCTGACTACTTTCTCACTACCGCCAATTTCTTAATATCCACCAATCCACCAACTCGTAGCACGACGATGTAAACGCCACTGCTCACCAGATCTCCGCTTTCGTTGCGTCCATTCCAGCCATACTTATATTTGGGCGCATCGAATTTGTCCTGTTTTATTAATCGCCCCTCAGAAGAATATACATAGATTTCTGACGATCCCTGTGGCTCAGCAATCACATTATATACTTTTACTGAATCATGCTGTCCAATGATAAAGGGATTGGGAAAAATTTTATAGATATAATTTTGAGCCTTGTATAAAGCCGTGGGCGGGAAAAACTGGACGACCGATGACTGATTATTATTATCGAGAATGACCGCTTTGCCCAGCCAATTTTTTTGATCACTTGATTCATCATCCAATCTGATGCCAATGTTATCCGTCAACTTGACTAAATTGCTATTCAGGAACAAAAATAGATTGTCCTCATCAGAATCTGATTCAATCGAAGCAAGATGGAGATTGAAAGTTGCGCGATCGGTGGTGATATAGTTATCATCGGGAATCTCAAAATTCGTGATGACCAGTCCAATCGCCTTCTGACCAAAGTTATCAGCTATCTGGTAAAAAGTTGAAGATAATTTTCGCATCTGCTCTGAGAGATTCAGCGAGTTTCCTTGCAGCGCATAATCTCCATTGAATGTCACTTCAGGATATAAATTTCCTTCGGGATAATAATTGATCGTGTCCGCCCGACTGCCAGTAAAATAGTTCCAGAGACCAAAGGAAGCCAGTTCTTGAGAAAATGTAGAATTGTATTTCGACAAAATTTCCTGAATGACTGAAAATGCATCTTGTTTTGGAATCCCTTCCCAAATCTCTCGAATGACGTCAGGATTATATTTTTTAACAATCATATGAATCCAGAGGCACGAGGCATATTCGAACCAGCTATTGTTGGTATAATAAAATGGGTAATTGATCGCATTAAAAAAATTTTCCAGGTAAAGCGTATAATCATTTACCTCATCATAGATAAAATCTTCCATCCAGGTGGAAGACATCTCCATGAAAAAGACATCGTCATCTCGATAGCGATAGCCAACCTGTACGGCATGAAAATATTCATGAGCAGTCGTTACCCGCAACGCCTGCAATGGTGGCTTTTTGAATCCGATAAAATCGTTGTCAACCTCGATATAGCATGAATAAGCATTCGGCTTGCCAGGAACAGTTTCTTCAAGCCAGGTGATTCCGTAAGTTTTAGTCAGGCTGATTAGATAAATATCAAAATCTTTGCCATTGCCACTGGAATCTGCAGCCGGCGCATTATATCCCAATTCATTAATAATCACTTGATACGTGTGATCAAAATAGCTGACGGCAGATTCCACATAATCAGGAATGTTATTTTTATTTTGATCTTCAGTGTCAACTTTGTCAATCCCTTCGGTTGTATAATGAATTCTAAATTTTCCACTGGCACTTAAAATATTGTCAGACAAATCGGGACGCTGAAAATATGGAGTTAATAAATTTTGTGCTTCCGGACTAAGTTTATTCCAATTCGCCTTAATCTCCTGAATTAAAAACGTCCCGCTTTTCAACGGCAAATCGGCATTCTCTGGCTGATACATCAGCGGCACTTGATCGGGATTGAAAATATTTAATGCGCTATAAACAAGGTATTGTTCATAATTCAGTAGTCCCTGAGCATAACTTGCCTGGAGTCGCTCAAAATTATATTGAGCCTTCAATATGTGGATCGGGATTAACAATAAAAACAGTACCAATATCCAGCTCTTATTCTTCAATAATTATTTTCTCCTGAAAACCAACGTTAGCGGCACACCCAAAAAACCAAATTTTTCTCGAAGCTTATTTTCAAGAAACGACCGATAATTGGGTTTGATTAATGTGGGATGATTACAGAAAAATGCAAACACTGGCGGATTGGTTTTAACCTGAGTGACGTATTTGATCTTGATTTCTTTTCCACCAACCGCAGCCGGCGAAGTGCTTCGAATGATCGGCTCGAAATAATCATTTAATTCACTGGTGCTAATCTTCTTGCCACGTTCCTCAAAAATAGAGCGGGCAATTTCAATCACCTTAAAAATCCGCTGACGGGTGAGCGCTGAAATAAAAATAATTGGCACATAATTTAAATAGGGAATTGCCTCCTTGATTCTCCTCTCAAATTCAACCGAGGTTTGAGCGTCTTTCTCAACAAGATCCCATTTATTGATTGCCAATAAAATTGCTTTTTTAAATTGAATGGCTTCCTTGATAACCGTCTTATCCTGATCCGTAATGCCATCCTGCGCATCGACGATGATGACCGCTACATCACAGCGCTGAATGCTGTTCAGGCTGCGAACCGTGCTGAAATACTCAACTGGCTCTTTTACCCGCGATCGTTTTCGCAGCCCGGCTGTATCAATGAGCAGAAACCGATGACCATAATATTTGAACGGCGTATCGATGGCATCCCGCGTAGTGCCCGGAATAGCCGTTACGATTAATTTATCCTGACCCAATACGGCATTGACAAAAGAAGATTTCCCAACATTGGGTTTGCCAACCACAGCAATTTTAATCTCCGGCTCTTCTGCCTCGATTAATTCTGATGTAGAGCCTGGGAAGCATTCGATCACTTTGTCTAAAAAATCACCGACGCGTCGCCCGCTAATCGCTGAAACTGGAATCGGCTCTCCCAGGCCTAATCTATAAAAATCTCCCAGCTCAAATTCCCGGGTTTCATTATCGACTTTGTTCACCGCGAGAATAATTTGCTTCTGGCTCTTTTTTAAAATTCTGGCGACTTCTTCGTCAACGGCGGTAATGCCGCTGGTCACATCGACCAGAAAAGCGATCACATCCGCCTCGGCAATCGCCTGATGAACTTGATGAAGCACCGCCTGGTGAATTAAATTTTCGCTATCCGGCAAATACCCGCCGGTGTCGATCAAAGTGAAATTGACACCGCTCCAATCGGCATCCGCATATTTTCGATCACGCGTTACGCCAGGCTGATCATCGACAATGGCATCGCGCTTGCGAATGATGCGATTGAACAGCGTTGATTTGCCGACATTGGGTCGGCCGATAATTGCCAGAATCGGTTTGCTCATTTTTTTATGTTGGTAGTGGATAGTGGGTATTAGGTATTGGGTACTTGGTATTGAGAATAGTTATCGGAAATTTGCAGTATCCAATATCTAATAACCAATACCCGATATCTAATATCCAGTATCTAACTTTTGAATCAATGCAATAAAATCATTATCTATTATTTCAACCGGTCGCTGTAATTTCGTTTGCAACATGGCTGGCGTCCAATCATCCAGAAAAATTCCATCGAAGTTGATGCAGTTAGCTGGCAGCAGAATAATATCGCCAGTTTTCTGGTTGCGCAGTTGATTATAAATATCCTGTCCCGTCAAAAGTCCTGTTACCGTTACGCTGTTGCCATAAAATTCATTCCTGATAGTCTGGACTCTGGCAGTCAAATTTTCTATTCGATTTAATCGCGGGACAACCCAGTGATTGATAATCGGCGCTGCCAGCACGCCGCTCACTAAAGTCAATTCAAATCTCGTGTTTATTCTATGCGGAAAGTGTGAGCTTTGTTCCTCAAACCGATCGATGAATTCCCGCACCATGCCGACGCCATTTTCAACCTGTGGGAATTCCTCGTATCGTTCAGCCGTCGGCAATTCTTCTCCGGCCAAGAGATAAAACTCGTCAGCCAGATAGACGAAATAATCATCCCATTTTTTCTTGAAAGGCTGGGCAATTTTTTCCATTTCAAAAATAAGCGATTTTGAATAAGCCGATGTCACTGGCTGCAATGGATAAAGATTTTCTCGATGTTTTGTTAATCCAACGGGCACAACGGCGATTGATTTTAATTGCGGATAAAATTCAGCCAGATCGTCAATGGTTTTCACCAGGCTCGCCCCATCGTTTATCGAAGGGCAAAGCACGACCTGGGCATGAAGCTCAATTCTATGGTCCGATAAGAAGCGGATTTTCTCCAGCAGATGATCATCTTTTTTGATTCCCAACAAGAGTTTCCTGATCTCCAAATCCGTGCTGTGCACTGAAACATACAGCGGCGAAAGCCTTTGCGCGACGATCCGCTTCAAATCCGCACGACTGACATTGGTGAGCGTCACATAATTGCCATAAATGAACGAAAGCCGAAAATCTTCATCTTTGAAATACAGGCTCTCTCTCAGCCCTTTGGGATTTTGATCGATGAAACAGAAAATACAGTCATTGCCGCAACAGCGGAATTTTATCTCTTCAAAAATAATTCCCAGAGAGTCATCATAATCTTTTTCGATTTCAAAGACTAGAGGTTCACCATTTCTGATGACTTCAATTTCAAGATGTTCATCGCTAGCATGGAACTGGAAATCAATTTCATCACGGATTGAATTACCGTTGATTTTGATGAGATCATCGCCGATATGGAAGTCAGCATCGGCGGCAGTGCTGTTTTTTTCAAAGGCAATAATTTTCATGTTCGTTTTGTTTAACTGACCGTCACCTGCGAGGTGACGGTCAGTTAAACAGTTGATTTAAAAAGAAGCCCAGTATTTTTGTACTGGGCAAATTTTGTATTTAGAATTTGAGCGTCTTAACTGCGAGCAAGGCAGCGATCCGCGGGCTGTGGCTTCGCGATAAGAACTGTTTAGAAATGTTTTTATTCATGGCCACACCCGATACGCTTTCCGGTAGACTTTGACAATCTCTCCTGTGTTGGAACCCGGCAGGTTGTCGTCTTCGTGTGGCACCCACTTGATCGATAAATAACTAGCAACGGTCTCAGACAATCGTTGCCACTCCCAAGAGGATAACGAGCCTTTCTTCTCTGAACCCCAGGCAGTCATGAAATCCCCTGCGTCGTCGATGGCGAAACAATCGACGTCATTGCGATGAAGGTTTGATGCTGACTTTAGACACGACCGTGCAAGCGGTGAAGCGAACCAAAGGAAATCCCAATCGGAGCTACCACGAGCGCAGCCGCTCGCGCGAGAGCCAATCAGCCATACCTCGCGCGTACCAGGACACGTTTTAACAAGAACATCAAGCCAGTCATGAATATCTTCAGTGATAATTAAAGATGTGTCTACGACATTAAACGTTTCTGACGTTGGGGTGCTGGGAGGCACAGCGTCAGCGGCGACCCTCTGGAAACAGTTGTTAGGCAATTTTACTCTCCGATGTGGTACCATTCTTCTTCTTTAAGATTTACCAGAAATTTATAAACAACGTCCAGACCACCTTGCTCAGACGCCCACTCTATATGTTCTCGGAATCTGAATATTTTCAACATTGCTGGGGTATCCCACCAAGCTGCCAAAATAAGTGGTAATGGTGGTTCCCACCCATTAGCTTTTCTTCGTTTATTTGGAAGAAGCTCATAAAGTTCATTCCACTTCTGTGGCAGAGGGCAGACACGATCGTTTTTTTGTGTCTCGGCCATTACTTTTTCGAGCGTTACCATATTTGTTGGAATTCTAGTTTATCGAGCATAATAGTAATCCACCAAAGTCAAAATGATTTTTGAACTCTATTTGACTTCAGCGGAATGATTCAAAAGAAATCCTTTTCTACAAGATCGAATCAGAACAAAATCTCTACTACTTCTTCTATTCCACCCCATCCCGCTCCCGATTCCAGTTCACCCAGTCATCTTCTTGATCACTCTGCTGGTTGATTTTTGACTTGTGATATTTCCCATCAGCACGCACCTCAATTTGTTGTCCGGCTACGATCTGAACCCATTGATCCAATGAGACTTCAAAAGGACCGGGCACCTGAGTTGGGCCGGGGACTTCAAACGGTGGTTGATAAATTCCTGGCTTTCCGGTAGAAGAAGTATCCGTTTTAACTGCCCAGAGCGGACCCACATCGACCGATCCCTGGTAAACCATCACTTTAGTAGAAGAATCCGCATCGATGCGATAAATTGTGCCTCGAATTGAGCAGACTGCAGTAGGGGTTCTCACCTGAAAGCTGGATCGTCTGTTTAATTTTTGTATATTTGCCCAAATCCTGCCGCCAGCTATTTCGGCGTTGAAATTTTTATTAAGCTTATCCTTTTGAAACGTGAAGGTCGTGTTTTCACCGATTCGAATGAGTCCCTGCTCATGCAATTTCGTTTCGCATCGGGATTCTTTGTTGGTTTTGATTTGATCCCCGTTATAAATGGCTGAGTATAATTTGGCATTTTCCCAGGCAGGATTGCCTGCCCGCATGATGGTCACGTCGTTTGAGCTGCCGAGGATAAAATTAATTTTTCCAATTGAAGTTTGACCTGATGGAATAAAACCCGTGATGATTATCATTGCTGCTAATAGCAATAGCATTTTAAAAATAGCTGAATTTTTCATGATGAGATCTCCCAGTTGTTCCGTTCTACGATGCTGTTTCATTTTAAGCCATTATTTTCAGACTATTATTTAACCAGTTTTACAATATCACCTCGCTTTATCAGATTCCCTTGAATGACTCGCGCCCGCGCGACTTTATCGCCAATAAACCCGGAAACTTTCACCCGCGCTTTCGGCTGATCGCTAATAATTAATTTTTCATCTGCTATATTTTCAGCTTCTAAATCGATACTCTCGAATATATCAAAAAGCTGTTCCAATTGCACGCCAGCGCCACTGCCCGGCGTAAAATATATCACTGTATCTGCTGCCGTTTGAACGACTTTTCCGACCCATTCAATCGCCCAAACATGATCCACAATATCCCGGGCAATTTTATTAACTGCCCTACGAACTGCGATTCCGAGCACGGTCTCGTCAAATTCGTACATATTTTCCAGATCGATATCTTCGGTTTTCAATCCGAAGCCGGTTTTGGTTTCCGTTTCAGAGACATCATCGGTGAATAAAATTTCCCCCGTCGTAGTATTCACCATTTTATAGGAAACATGGATAGTGCCAATGGTCGCTTTAAGTTTTAAAAACCATTTATCATCTTTATTGTCTATTTTGCGCTGTCCCGTTTCTTGCTTGGCTTCTAGAACCTTGCCCAAAACCAGGCATTCGACGCCTAACAATTTGCCAACCTGTGCAACCGATTCCTCAGCGATAACGCCAGATTGACCCAACGCTTGCTCCTGCAATATCTGATCGATCCGCGACCGTTCGATCAGCGTATAGCGATTGGATTTCGCTATCAGACTGATCAATTGATAGGTAACAGCACCGCCGAGTTTTTGACCTCCAAAATCAGCCCGATTTTCAAAATCCAAAATCGCAATCCGTCGTTTTAAACCATAGTATGGAGCAAAATCAGGGGAAAGCACACTCTCGTCAGTTCGTTCGGTTTCTAGTTCCGGAACGAGCGCGCAATCCAGCAGTAGCATTAAAAGAGTAAGAAAAATCAAGGAAGTTTTGAAACGCCCGACTGGAAAATGATTCCCAGTAGCTCTTGATTTCATCGCTCTCACTTCATTGGAATTATTTTTGTCTGACTAAATCGCCCGTTTTAAACCCAGCACCCGATTTAATGACGCATTTTGAAGCCTTGCCATTGCCAATACTGTTATCGCTTACTTCGATAGTGCCGACTTTGCTTTCTTCTGATCCTAATGATAGCCCTGTATCCGGATCGATCAAATCTTCGCCTTTTGAAACGACTTCTAAAACATCCCCAACCTTCAACCCCGATTCTGAGCCAGCATTGATATAAACCATGTTATCTGCAACTTTAATTATCTTTGCTTGCCAGGGCATGCTTCCCATCTGGCCATCGAGCTTGATCATGATTTCTTCGATAGCTTTGCGGGTCGCTTTGCCAACGAGGGATTCATCGAATTCGTTTTTGTTTTTGAAAGAAAATTGTTGGGTATCGAGTTTCAAGCCTTTTTTGCTCTCTTCTTTTCTGACGTTATCGGCGATGATGATTTCACCCGTGCTGGTATTGACAAACCTGACATCAATTCCCACCGAGGCGGAAGCCGATTGTACGCCCAATCCGAATCCCTGTTTTTTCAGGAAGCCCCCCACATCGCTTTGTTTATGCCCGAATTCTGTGACCGAGCCAATAATGGCTAATTCCACACCTAATAATTGGCCCACCTGCGCAGCGCTCTGGGGCGTAACCGAACCGGTTTGTCCCAACTGCTGCTCCTGCATTATTTTTTCAATTGCCTGTCGTTCGATCACCTGGTATTGGCCAGATTTCACCAACTCTGTCGTCAGCATGTCTGCCATGCCCTCGCCGACTGGTTGACCCGTCCACCAATGCCATTGATGGTCAGTCTTATCTTCAAAAGCGAAGACCGCCACTCGCTTCTTGGTTTGGCTGATCGAATTGACGCTATTAACGAATAAAAATAGAGTTAAAAGATATATGATGAAATTCCATTTACGATGCATAAACATCTCCTTCCCAGAATATAATCCTATTCCTCAATTTCCTTTTCAGACAATTGAAGGGTAACCTTATTCATTGTTAAACCAGTAATTTTAACTTTGAATTTGTCCAAATTTTTTCGTTCAAGCTCTCGCGCGAGTTGATTGGCGTTGCCGGTAATTTTAATGTCGAGCTCTGCCATCTCGCCAGAGACTTCACGCGTATAAATATCTTTGATGCCGCGAATGAAAAACTTCAACGTGCTCTGGAAGCTATTGAGCTGATCGAATGATGTAGCGCCATTCACGATCATTTTGACCGTAGTGGCTTTGTAAAATTCATCCTTCCAGGTTTGCACGATCTTGCTAATCAGCTCATCAGCTAACTTATTGGTCGCCTTTTTAATGGCTTCGGTTCCGCCAGTGACTTCATCGATGTGCGGATAGGCGGCGTGTTGAGAGCCAGTGGCGATAACGGTGGCAACGTCGGCTTTGATCACCCGCGCCGTGATATTTGCCTGGCAGGATTTCATTCCGCCCAGGTTGATCCCGGTAGCGACTTTGGCAAAGGCTTTGCCGGTTACTATGACCTCAGCTCCTAATTTTTTTGCCAGATTTGCCGCTAACTGGTTATCTCCCTGCAAAATCGCGGCAGCCTGTTCCTGTTTCAGATTTTGGCGAACCGTGGCTGGGTCAACGCATTCAAATCGATTCTGAATAAATTTATCCAGCAGCGCTGTTTCCGTGACGTTCATATCGACGGAGAGATAATCGAGACGATTGGGGGCTTCACCAATATTTTGTTCATCGATCATGAACATGATGCGGGGATTGCCCATCCGATTGAGCAGATTCTGAACCGATTCCCAATCGTTTTTCAAATTTGCCAGTTCGACTACGGCTTCGATGTTCGCTTCAAATGTTGATGCATCGACCATGCCTTCATTGATGACGCGATATGATCGAACATAACCATCGGACCAGGCAAGAATATTATCTTCGACTACCATACTATTTTGAACGATAGTAGAAGCTTGAACAAATGTTCCCAGCGTTTGTTCAACAGCTTTTCGCAGCGCATCGTTGATGGCCTGGTCGCGCGCTAATCCTTTATCGTCACCAAAGACCGTAGCAACGCCTTTAGCCATCACGGTCTGAGTCGGCTGCTGCGCCTGGCTGGCAAGCGTGCAACCCAAGATAATAGCAGTAATGACTATTAAAACATGTATTTTTTCAAATATAATTTTCAAAGCTCATGCCCTCCTGATTAAGTCAAAGCTGGATTTTAACACCTTTCCCATCCGGTTAAATTTTATAATAGCAGGAGTGCGGCACCTTCGTGCGCCGCAATTTGCTGTCCGTAAAGGGACCTGCTCGAATTTCATCAAAAATTATCAAGTTAAAAAGGGACGTGAAAAATCCCCCACTATCCTATTTAAAATGACAAAAAGGGCTGGAACATTGCCAGCCCTGGTTTGAAAAAAAATTAGAATGTGATCCGCAACGCATTTTGAAAGTCTCGGATCGCCAATAGTGCATCGGCGCCAGACATTGCCTCTTTAGGCTTAAATGCGCCGGAAATCTTATCGGCTTTCATAATTCCCCGATCTACCATCAATGCCATCGCATTGTATGCGAAATGGGAGCCAGCGACATCCGGGAAGCGAGATTGCTCACCGACATATTTGGTCGCTAAAGCCTCATCACTAGTAACGAGAATCATGATGCCTTGCATAACCTGAGCATAATTTGCTCGGTTGATTGCCTCGTCCGGTCTGAAGGTATGGTCTGGATATGGCTCGAGTCCTGATATTTGTGCCTGAATAATATCACCCAGCCAGCGTTCCGCCCAATGTCCTTTGATATCCGTAGCCGCTTCCATTTTCGTTACTTCCGTGGCTTGCATTTTGGTCGGATCCTCCGGAGCGCGGAAACGAGTATCATAGACTTCTGGCCGCTTCTTTTCGATCAACGTCATCAGTTTCAATTCTTCCATTAACAACACGCCCAGATCAGCACGGTCGATTTTAGAAATCAGAGCAATTTTAGCACCAACTTTGGTGCCGGGTTTGGCTCGCTCTATTTTCTGCACCAACTCCCATTCAGTATTGGCTTCTTCTGAATAATCACCTTTCAGTTCGACCACCTTACGGAAGGCATCAACCGATTTGCCGAATGCAAATCCCTCTTTATAAGTAATGCCCAGATAATACCAGGCTTTACTGCTGTTTGGATTGATCTTAATGGCTTTGGCAAATTCTTTAGCAGCATCTTCAATCCAGTCATCGCCCTTGCCTTCAATTGTAATCACTCTACCTTTTATAATATAAGCATCGACAGATTTCTCAGTATTATCGATTCCTTTGTCAGCAAATTCATAGGCTTTTTTGAAATCGCCCTGTTTGGCATAAACCAGCGCCATACCAGAATAAGCCAAACCATAATTCGGATTCAGCGCCTTGGCGCGATCAAACTCTGCCATGGCTGTTGTCAAATTTCCGCGGTCAAATTCCACCATGCCGCGACTAAAATGATTGTCTGGCGTATCCAGAACGGAGTCCTCTTTGAGCGCTTTTTTGCCACAACCAATGATGCTCAGGGTAAAAATTGCTATAAAAAATATTCCTATTAATCGAAGAGTCTTTGCGTTCATTCTTATTTCTCCTCTTAATAAAAGTTTGAATTATTAATTCATCGCTTCAAAATGTTTATGATAATTTTTTAAAACTTACTATTTAACGTTCTAATTGACAATAAACATCACTTTGCATTTATCCAGGAAATTTTGATTAGCCGCCGCCTGATGAAGCAGCGCCGCATCAGCCGCAGAAATAACCACATCTGTCTTATTGGGCCCAGACGCCTGGAGCGCCTTAATGACTAACGGATTGTTGGTAACTCGATCGTTCTGACGGGCTCTTGTCAGGTCTTTATCATAGCCGACCATGCCGATTTCTACTGCCCAATCGCGGCTGACGAACTTTGAGCCATAAATTTCATTACCCTGTTCATCAACAACTTTTGGTGCCATGGCGGGACGGACTCCCAAACCCTTACAATCAACCACTAAACCGGTGTAAACACCGCTGGAAGCTGTTGTTGTGGTACCACCAAACTGCTGTAACGTTACTCCAGGGGGAACTGCTTTTCCATGAGGCCAGGGCTGTCCGCAGGTGGGACATACCATCTGTCCCGCCGTCATCAACTGACCGCCACCGAACTGAGATGGCAGCAATGCATCCAAAATCGCGCCAGTAATTGGCATTTCCACAACAATCTCCACCGATCCATCGGACATGTAGCGCGGCTCGCCAACCTGTTTAAAGTTTTGAGCCAATCCCTGAACTCTAGTGGTAATGACATCGTTTTCCACCATGGCATTTCTGACTGTGGTTTCAGAAGTTAGATAAATCCCTTTAATTGTTTCCAGAATATTTCGCACTGCATCGATTTTAGCAGCTCGAATCGCTGCGGTTCGCTGAGCAGCAATAGGCAAATCTGGATTGGGTGCACCAATGCCAACTGCCTTAACAATCTGGTCCGTCCAGTTGACGGACTGGTTTTCTCCAAATGTTTGAGTAACATTTTGAGCCTGAGTAATCAAACAGAAACTTAGCATGAACACGAATGACAGGATAGAAATGAGCGTTACTTTCATACCGTTCTCCTTATGCTACTGGGTTTGTTTGTGAGATAATAAATAATACCAATTATTTGCACGATAATTAATACCATTCAAAATGAAAATTTGAGCAATTTTAAAATTTGTTTAATCTTTTCCTTGACTTTTACTATTATTTTTTTATCAAATGAGTGTGTTAAAAAAAACACTCATAACAATATCCGCCACAGTGGATTCGCAGCCAAAATCTTTTAGTAGTTGACTTATCAAATAAAATCTCAGAAGTTCTATGTTCCGAATACTATGGTCTTTTTATTACCTAAAAAAAATTGAGCGAATGACGGGATTCGAACCCGCGACAGCTGGCTTGGGAAGCCAGTGCTCTA
>JAEAME010001169.1_pt1 | contig 19831 bp, 17 predicted proteins | sample 8958731 | NCBI WGS metagenome assembly JAEAME01 (sample SAMN16933194, study PRJNA681113) | bioreactor sludge metagenome | isolation source: anerobic bioreactor sludge (Control) | place: India:Bengaluru | collected 2018-10-24 | reverse complement strand
CTCAATATTTGCTCCTTATGAAAATTTCCAGCAACTTTTTTTGGGTAATATGCCCGCAATGACGTGTTGAATATTACGGGTGGGTTTGAAAACCCGCCCCTACAGGTTTATTTTTTGGCGGGTTGAAAAACCCGCCCCTACAAAGATTATCTGCCTTTGAAATCGGGCTTCCTCTTCTCTTTAAAGGCCCGGTTGCCCTCGGCTGCATCCTCCGACTGGTAGCATTTCTTGATCAGACGGTCGATCTCCTGTTCTACGGTGCTGTCAAGCTTCTGGTAATGGAATAGCTGGTTGATCAGGTACTTGGTCCCCTGCACGGCCAGCGGCGCCTTGTCGGCAATCTCCTGCGCCAGCTCGTTCACCGTCGTATCAAGCTCGGCGCGGGAGACCAGAGCATGCAGCAGACCGATCTCTTTAGCCCTGGCAGCCGGCACGAATCGCGCAGTTAAAAACAGCTCCTTGGTGGCCGGCACGCCGATCAGGTTGATCAGGCGCTGGATGGATTGCGGGTAATATACCCAGCCGAACTTGACGGGCGGGATGCCCATCCTGGCATTGTCCGAGGCTATTCTGAAATCGCAGGTCGTGGTAATATCGCAGCCCGCTCCCAGGGCGTCCGCATGTATCCTGGCTATGATGGGTATGGGGCAACTGACCAGGCTGTTCAATGCATCCGCCAGCGCCCTATCGGCCACCTCCCTCCGGCTGTTAACAAACGTCAGGTCCATACCTGCGCTGAAGGCCATCTCGCCGGCGCCTGTCAGGATGATAGCCCTGGTCTTGCCCTCCTTTACCAGCTCGCTCAGGCCGCCGGTAATGCCGCTCAGTACCTCGTAATTCAGAGCGTTTCTCTTGTCGGGCCGGTTGATGGTGATGGTGCAGATATGATCCTTACGCTCGATTATCAGCTCGCCGCTCATTTCTTACTCCTTTTTTCAGAACTATTTCGTGTCTTTTTGCCGTAAAGCGAGGGAAGGCCGGTTTGCATAACGCTGCTCAAAGCTGCGTAGGGACTCATTTCGCCTTTCTCGATTTTCTCCCCGAGTTTTTTAATCCCGCTTTCAGTCAGAATTTTCGACCGGATATCCTCCAGTATCCTCTGCTCGAGCAAAACCTGGAACTGCTGCAGGCGCTGCCGCCCGCGCTTTTCCTGCAGCAACCCGCTGCTCTCAAGCAGCTGTCTGTGAAGCAATATTTGATCGAGCAGTTCTTTTATCCCTGCGTTTCGGTCCGCCCGGCACTTTAAAACCGGTATTTGCCATTGCTCACCCTTTTTAGCCAGATCGATCGTTACGCTCAGGTTGTTGACCAGCTCATCGGCGCCGGCCAGGTCCGACTTGTTGACCACGAATATATCGGCGATCTCCATTATGCCGGCCTTCATGAACTGGATACTGTCTCCCGTGCCGGGAACAAGCACCACCGCGATGGTGTCCACATGGCCGTCGATATCCAGCTCACCCTGCCCCACGCCGACGGTCTCAAGCAGTATATAGTCCTTCCCCGCGGCGTCGACCAGGTCGATGATTTCGCCGATCGTGCCTGTCAAACCGCCTTTTACGCCACGGGTGGCCAGGCTGCGTATGAATACGCCTTCATCGGTGTAATGCTTCTGCATGCGTACCCGGTCACCCAGTATGGCGCCCCCCTTAAAGGGGCTGGTCGGGTCCACAGCCAGCACCGCCACGCTGGATCCTCTCTCCCTTAAAAGCGTGGTAAGGCCGTTGACCAGCGTGCTCTTGCCGGCCCCGGGAGGTCCCGTAATGCCTATGCGATACGCCTTGCCGGTCTGTGAGGACAGCGCTTGCATAATCCGGGGAACCTGCGCGCTATCCCTTTCCACAAGGCTGATAAGCCTGGCCAGCGCCAGATCGTCACCCGGAGGAAATCCCTCGTGATCCTGTCCGCTCAAACGCGCGTGCCCTCCGGTTTCCGCTTCCGCATACATCTATCCTCCCGATACATGGCCGTGCGGATCCAACAATCTCAACAATGCGAGTTCCCGTTTATCTGGAGAGTCCATACATGTTACTTTTGCAGCCGCTTTTATCTTCCAGCCGCAGTTATCCTGGATTTCATCCTGCTTACCTGCCGGACAGCTGCCGTCGGCCCCCGGTATGCAGTCTGTAAGAACAAACCGCCCATCGGCGCCCTTGCGGAAAACGCCCATATCCGTAACGAGAGTGCTGACCCTGTCGCCCGGGGAGGTCAGATAGTCCAGCTTCTCGACGCAGCGTTTCTTCGACTGCGCCGTAACCACCATCACCTCGGCGGCGCCGCTGGTATTATCGTTGTTTCCGCCCGAGCCGCTGATATAAATATCCTTGCCCACCCGCGTAGTATTGATATTGCCTTTTTCATCAATTTGAGCGGCGCCGATGACGCTCAGGCACTGCGCGCCCTGGCCCGAGATAATAAATCCATACATATCGCCGGTGTCAATCAGCATTTGTGCGGAAGGCACATGGCGCACGCTCAGAAGGTTCGGATCCCCCGGAGCAGGCTCATATCCAAGCACTCCCGAACCGAGTATCAGATTTATTTCAATGCCTGCCTGCTTGAGACGGTAATAGGCCAGCCATGCGGCAAGCCCCGGCATGCCGACACCGGCCAGCAGAACCCGGTAGCCGGCCTCCGTTACCCGCTCGGCAATTACGCGCGATGCAGCGATGCCCATCGCCTCGGTGCGGCCGGCATCCCTGCCCGATACCGCGGAGAGAAAGCCGCCCTCAGGATACTTAGCATTGAGCCCGGCCTTGAGGGCAAAGATGCGTTCAAACCCGAGACGGCGAGTGTATTCCTCGTGATCGCCAGTATCGTACATCCACTGTTTAAGCCAGGCGTCCAGCAAGTCCGGCTCTTTGCTGACTTTTCTCTGCTCGAGCATGAATTCGTAGTCCTCGCCGTAGCTGTCAATGCCCTCGATACAGGAGAAATGGCCTTCGGGATGAGCTCCCAGCGGGCAAAGCGAAACCGATTTAACAAGATAGCCCGGTATACCGACCAGGTGGGCATGGCGGCGTATGAAATCGGTATCGACAATCTTCTCGGCCGTTACGATCACGCCCCCCTTCGACGCCCTGGGCCCCCACAGCGTGTCCTGCGAAACGGGCGACAGGATGGTGTTGCCGTATTTATCCGCAGCCAGGGCATGGACAATGGCTATATCTGTGGTCAGAGCCTTGACGGCGCCGATCTTCCTGCTGCCGTCGAAGGGATCGGTTATCTCGGTGAAGCAGCCTCTGTTCTCCTCCGCCATGCTGCTTCCGGCGATGGACCTGGTGGGCATGAAGCCGATTCCCAGCGCGCCCGCCATCAGCCTCTGCTGCATGGAATAGAGGGTCCAGTTCTCGATCTCAACCTTATTCTCACGAAAGGCCCTCTGTATGACATGGCTGGGACCCGGGCTGGGGGCGGGATAGGAGCAACCCCCCGATATAATCTTCTTTATCAGCCCGCAGTGCACCAGGTTCAACGACAGGTCCCATGTGAGGGACATGACGAGAGTAAAGCCCGGCCTGCCGCCCCTGTACTGCCGCATGATCTCGCAGACCGCAGCGTTGGCGTTCCAGCCCAGGAAGACGGACATGCCCGCTTTGAGGTTCTTTTCCAGCGCTGCGCGCAGGCTGACGATCTTATCCTGACCGCCCGGCGGCCCGGAGCCGAACATCCGGTTGAAATATTCTTCGTCTTTCATAGTAAAACTAATTTCTTAAACGATATATCACATCGGATATATCCATTTCGCAATTAAAGTCCTTTCCGGCATAAATCCTGAGTCGCGGCCGCTACTTCTTGAGAATATGAATGTTTACGCAGCCCAGCCCCGTATTGTGAGCCATGGCTACCTTTGGGTTGTTGGGTATCTGCAGGGCGCCGCCTTCTCCCCTCAACTGTCGGGTGAGCTCGCCTATCTCGGCGACGCCCGTGGCCCCCAGGGGATGACCTCTGGCTATCAGGCCGCCGTCGGTATTGACGGCTACCTGTCCGTCTATCTTGGTTTTTCCTTCCAGGAACCATTTCCCGCCCTCACCTTCCTTGCAGTAGCCGAGTGCTTCTATACAGATCGCGCCGCCGCCGGCGAAGGGGGCATGGCACTGGACTATCTTGATGTCTTTAGGCCCTAATCCGCTCTTTTCGTAGGCCTCCTTGCTTACCCTGGCGGTCAGTTTGCCCCCTTTGAAATCACCGCCGATATGCGGGCCGGGCCCGCCCATCAGGTCATTGTAATCAGGGGTTCCCGCAACGCTTACTGCGATGTTGATCGCCCTGCTCGCTCCGTACTGTTTGGCTTTCTTCCTGCTGCAGATAATGGCTGCCGCCGCCCCATCGCTGATCGGGCAGCTCATGAGGAGAGTCAGCGGCGAGCAGATCATGGGCGATGCCAGCACATCTGCCGCCGTGTATTTCTTCTGATTATGCGCATAGGGATTGAGCGGTCCGTACTCAAAACACTGCGCCGCCTCGGCCGCCAGCATCTCGGGCGTATCGCCGTAGGCCAGCATCCTACTTTTAATGGCCATGGCGATGCGGGCGGGAGTGACGTCAAGTCCCATGTAGTGGAGATGGTACTCCTTGTCCTGCTCGGGCACGCCGCCCGGTATCAGGCCTTTCCCCATTTTCTCATAGCCTGCCACCAGGACGACGTCGTACCTGCCTGAAGCGACCGAGTAAAAGGCCTCCCTGAGTGCGGCCGAGCCGCTGGCGCAGGCCTGCTGCATCTGGCTGATGGGGATGCCGGTCCAGCCGAAATTCTGCACGATCATCCTGGCATCGGGGAAATGCCCCAGCTCGCTGCCGATGTAGGCAGCCTGGATATCCTTGAAAGGAATACCCGAATCTTTAAGAGCAGCCTCGATGGGCACTTCAGCCATCTCGAGAACAGACTTGTTGGGCCACCTGCCGAAACGCAGTGTGCCTATGCCCATTACTACTACTTCATTCATAATTCTATTTCCTCCGTCAAACTGAGCCGAACTATACTCCTACCTTCACTCAACGGGCTTGAACTTAAAGGCTATGACGTCGTTGCCCGCCTCGTCCTGCTTGACCTTGTCCACGTATACTTCCACCTCCATTCCGAAGTCAACCGTCTTAAGGTCGCATTTGTCCAGTATGGTGTATATGTGGACTCCTTCGGGCATCTCGACATCCGCCTGCATGTAGGGCGGCTCGATAATAGTATAAATGCTTTTCCTGTCCACCTGGCTGAAAGTACAGACCTTGCCGCGATCGCTCAGATTGAACACCTCGACGTCGGCAGAGCCGCACTTTCCGCAGTACTTTCTCTTGGGGAAGAAGGTCAGTCTGCAGCTTTTGCAGCGGCTGGCAATCAGGTGATATTTGCCGTCGCCGCCCATTTCAAACAGGCCTTCCTGCAATGGAATAGCCATTTTCTCTGCGCCTGCTACGTTTTCGCTCATTTTCAACTCCCGCTTATATACATAAGCTATTTCTTTTCTATGGGCGGCATGCCTGCTTCCTGGCGGGAAAGGTTGATCAGTTCGAAGTAGCCGTCTTTCAGGCTTCGATGTTCAACTCCCAGTTCCCTCGTCATCAGGCTATTGTCAATGTGGAACATTTTCATGACCGGGAATGCGTCATTGAAGGTAACCTGCATGTCCGGTATAAACTGCTTCCCAATTTCGGCCATTTCACCGGCTGTACAGTAGTGGCCGCCTATGTGATAAACGGGGCTCAGCATTTTCGGCAGGAATAATGCCCTTACAACAATCTCAGCGATATCATCTACATGGGCAAGCACGATGCCCTGCTTAGATGAATAGGGGAATGGCACGGGGTTACCTATTCCACCCTGTGTACCGATCAGGTTAACACCCCTGGCTCCAATTCTCACTCCGGGCCCGTAGACACCGGGAATTCGTACCGTTATGATCTCCATTTGCAGAAGCCTGTTGTACTCGCGGGCCAGATGCTCGCACAGGTGCTTACCTATGCCATACCCCACGGTCGGCCTGGCGGGAGACTGCTCGTTCACCGGTTCGGGCCCCTCCCATGGAATACCATGATATTGTATTGAGCTGGGGAATATCACACGCTTGATGCCGGCCAGCCTGGCTGCCTCATAAACGTGGAAAGTGCCGGTATTCATGATCGTGTACTGCTTATATAGATCACCGGCTTTTTCCGGCCGCTCGCTGACCCCGCGCTCCTCCGCGGAGAAAAAGACCATGTGCGCCACTTTATCTACCTTGTACTTGGCAAGTGTCCCTGCAATCAAGTTGTAATCCAGGATATCCCCTTCTACCATGGTGATTTTCGCCGCAGTATCGCCCAGTCTGCCCGGTGTCGATTTGGGTTCAAGACAAACCACCTGCTCCTTGCGCTCAACCAAATTCTTGATTACCCTGGCACCGATAAAACCTTTTCCGCCTGTCACTAAAGTCGTCATCTCTTTTTCCTCCTAATATATCACCTACAGCTTAAACAGCTTCTTTGCGTTCTCACCCAGTATCAGATCGACCTCGGCCTTGCTGAACTCATAACCGAAGCTTTTGGCCTTTTCCGGGAGCTCCTTGAAGTAGTTGACCCAGCCCGGCAGGAAACCCAGCGAGCGGTAGCGCTTGCCCGAAGGATGGTCGCTGGCGAACAGGATATGGTCCGCGCCCAGGTTGTCCCTCATGCTGGCCAGGATGGGAACGAAGTCGTCCATATTGACTGCGCCGAAGTTCCAGTTGGACAGCTCCAGGTAGCAGTTGGGGTGACCCTTGGCAACCTGTATGGCGGCCTCCCACCACTTGGGATAGCCGGCATGGGCAATCACGACTTTCAGATTTTTATACGCCTTGAGAAGCCCTGCGATATGCGCCGGGTGGTTGTGGTTGGGCAGTGTGAAATCGGCGCCCAGCATATTGATACCTTCCCCGGCGCGCGTATGGATGACCACCGGAATATCCAGGTCGGCGCATACTTTAACCAGCGGCTTGGCCTCTTCGCTGTTAACCAGCAGGCTCTTGGTGGTGAACTCGCCGCAGCCCTTCAAGCCGCATTCCTTAACGGCCCTGGTCATGATTTTGGCGCAGTCCGGCCTGCGCGGGTCCACATAGGCGCAAACGTAAAGCCTGCCCTTGTATTTCTTCTGAAACTCGCCGAAAAGCACTATCTGCTCGGAGTAGGGAACAGCCGGCTCCTCGCCCGTCCAGTAGGTGCCGAAATCCGTCATCATGATAATGCTGGCATCCACGCCGGCCTTATCCATATTAGCCAGATATTCTGCGCCGTCGGGATCGGTGACTCCCTCCTCGATCTTGGGAAGTATCATCTCGGGCTTGCGTCCCGCTTCCTTCTTGGCCCATTCCTCGGCCGTATTGCGGTGGAATGCGGTCGGCATGAAACCCTTGAACCAGAAATGGGTATGTGCATCGACAATCATGTTCTATTCCTCCAATTTATTACGCGACAACCCTGGAGCCCCTGAGTGCGCTGATCTCTTTGGCGTCGCATCCTATGGACCTGAGTATTTCATCGGTGTGCTGGCCCAGCGTGGGAGGCGGCCCCTGCATTTTGAGAGGCGTATCCTTCAATTTCCAGGGAATACCGATGGTCTTGATCCTGCCCGCGACCGGGTGGTCCAGTTCCTGCAGCATGTCGACCGCAGCCACCTGCGGCTCGCCCAGTATGTCCTCGACGATCTTGAAAACGGCGCTGTAGCCGCCCACGCCCTCCACAATGGCCTTTATCTCGGCGGCGGTCTTGTTCTCCAGAGCCGGCTCGATGACAGGCTTGAACTCCTGCGCATCCCTGCCGATGCCGATCATCTTCATGCCCTTCTCCTTGAAGTAGGGGTCCTCCAGCAGGTCATCCAGGCCGACCTTCCTGCAGAACTCCTCCCAGCCCTTCTGCGCCTTTTCCGCATCGATAGGCATGCCGAACATCAGGGCGCGGTCCAGCGTTTTATAGCCGTTTTCCTGGTGGTCGAACGGCCCTGTAAAGTGCCAGCCGCCCGGCAGGTCGGGATTATAGTGCGCGGTAATAATATAGGTGTACATCATGATCATGTTGAGGAACTGGGAGCTGTCGATCTTCTGACCCCTGCCGCTGGTCTTACGGTTGAAAAGGGCCGAAAGGATACCGATAAACGACCAGATGCCGCCCGTTGTGCCCACCATGTCCACACCCAGGCGCACCGGCTCCCCGCCCGTTTCGCCCAGGAACCACTGAAAGCCCGCCATGCCCTGTATCTCAAGCTCCGAAGCCGGGTAATCGGTATAGGGGCCGACCGTGCCAAAGGGCGAGATCGCGCAGTATATCAACCCTGGATTTTCTTTGGACAGCCGGTCGTAACCGATGCCCAATTCGTCGGCCCGGCCCGGCCCGAAATCCTCGATCAATACATCGGCCTTTTTAGCCAGCTTGAGCACGATATCGCGGCCTTTGGCTTCCTGCAGGTTGAGCGCTATGCTCTTCTTGCCGCGGTTCAATGACATAAAAAGCGAGCTTTCGCCCTTGATCTTCTCGCCCAGTTTACGCGTCCAGTCTCCGTCGACAGGCTCCACCTTGATGACCTCGGCGCCGCCGTCGCTGAGCTGCATCGAGCAGAACGGGCCCGTTATCTCCTGGCTTAAGTCCAGTACTTTTATTCCCTTAAGAGGTGTCATCTTTCGATCCTCCTATCGCTTGCTCTTGCCTTTTCCGGCCTTGCCGGAGATCTCCGCAAGAATTTCTTTTCTATTTTTATCCGGCTTGACCGGGCCGGTGATCTTGATCGGTACGGGCGGATCGCTGAACTTCAGCGGGAAGTTGCTGAAGAGCGCCGGACCCCACATGGTATTGCATTTGACGATCATCTTGTTTTCCCTGATGTGGGGATCGTTGTATATCTCGTCCACCGTGTTGATGGGTCCGACCGGCACGCCGTTGCGTCGCAGCAGTATGATCCACCACCTGGCGGGCTCTACAGCGAATTTCTCCTCAAGTATCGGTATGAGCTCCTCCCTGTGCTTGACGCGGTCCGCGTTGGCGGCAAAGCGGGGATCCTTCTCAAGATCGCCCAGTGCCAGCGCTTTGCACAGCCTGGGCCAGAACTCCTCCCGGTAGATGCTGACGTTGATATACCTGTTGTCATATGTCCTGAAAGCCTGCGACGGCACGATCAGGGGATTGGCTGTGCCCATAGGCATGGGGCTTTTCCCCGTCGCGAAATATTCGGATATCCTGGTGGTCTGGAGGGCCAGCGTGGCTTCAAGCTGGGACATCTCTACTTTCTGGCCGCGCCCCGTCGCCTGCTTGGCCACGAGCGCCAGCAGCACGGACTGGACGATATTGAGGCTGGTGGTGAAATCGACCGAGGCAACGTAGCGAAACATCTCGCCCTGGCTGCCCGGAGGTCCGTTCAGGCTGGCGAAGCCCGAGGCAAGCTGCATGAGGGGATCGTTGCTGGGCGAATTGGCCAGCGGCCCGGTTGCGCCGTAGCTGGAGCTGGCGCAGTATATGATATTGGGATTGGCTTTACAGACGTTTTCATAGTCGAATTTCAGCTTCGCCATCGTCCCCGGCGGATGGTTCTCTATGATGACGTCGGCTGTGGCAACTATTTTGAGCGCGAGCTCCCTGTCCTCCTCCTTCTTCAGGTCGAGGACAATGTTGCGCTCGTTGAAATGTGCCGTGATATAGGCCGTGCCCGCGCCGCCCTGCATGGTGCCTGCATGGTACAGCCCGTCCAGCTTGGGAGGCTCGAAGCGTATTACATCGGCCCCCAGTGCCCCCAGCAAGCAGCAGGCGATCGGGCCCACGCCCCAGCCGCCTGCGTCTATGACTCTTACTCCATTTAACATATCAGTACCTCCACATTTATAGCCGCCCTACTCGACGGCCTTGGCTTTTCTCAAATCTTCTATCTGGGTCGCGCTGTATCCTATCTCCCGCAACACTTCATCAGTATGCTCCCCCGGCAGCGGGCAGTACTTGTTGAACTGAGCCGGGGTGTCTGACAGCTTGAGCGGGTTGCCCAGCTGCTTTATCTTGCCCAGCACAGGATGCTCTTTATCCATGATCATCTGGCGGCTCTTCAACTGCGGGTCCTCCATGGCTTCCTCAACATACAGTACCGGGCCCAGGAATACCTGTCTCTGCTTGGCCCATTCCCACCACTCGTCGCGTGTCTTTGTCAGGAAGACCTCCTTCAATATTTTAAACATCTCCTGGCGGTCGTTCTCATCTTTGGGCCACTGCCGTGGTATCAGGTCCGGCCGGCCGATGTCCTCGCAGAAATTCTTCCAGAAAGGCGTCTCTATGAACTGAATGGCGACATATTCCCCGTCCTTGGTCAGATATGCCGAGCAGTGCGGGTCACCGCCGGTCTGGGGTGTGAGGCCGCGCCTTCTTTTCTCTCCCGACACCATGTACATGGTGGCATCGAAGGAGATCAGTGAGAAGACGCTGTCCAGATACGCTATGTCCACCAGCTGGCCTTTGCCCGTCCTCTCCCTGGCCTGCAGGGCGATCAGTATGCCTATCAGGGGATGCAGTCCCGCGCCGGCGAAATCCGCCACCATATTGCTGGGGTAGCAGGGCGGCCCGTCTTTGGGACCGATCAGGCTGAGCGCGCCGCCGATGGCCATAAAATTGGCATCGTGCCCCACGATATCGCGGTAGGGGCCGGTCTGGCCGTATCCGCTCACCGCGCAGAAAATGAGGCGGGGATTGATCTCTTTAAGGGTATCATAGCCGATTCCCAGCTTCTCCATCGTGCCCGGCCTGGAGTTTTCCACCAGTATATCCATACCCTTGATAAGCTTATAAATAACCTCTTTTCCCTGGTCCGATTTCAGGTTGAGCTTGATGCTGCGCTTGTTGCGGTCGATGAAGGTATAGGCGGACATCGTCTGCGCGGCCGCCTCCATGGGTAATGCCAGGGTATACCCGACGGGATCGACCTTGATCACATCCGCGCCGAAATCGCCCAGGTGCATGGCGGCGAAGGCGGGCGGATATCCCCGGCAGATGTCGATAACTTTTAAGCCTTCCAGTGCTTGTACCATGATCACTCCTTGTTTTTATTGCATGACCACGGCCGGCAAGCCTTTTTCAGAGGTTTGCCGGCCGGGTTGCTAACGTATGTTAAACCGCCTGAACTTCTACACCTTCCTCCTTCTTCCTGGCGTTATAATAATCGGCATCGAACCATTTGTACATGATCAGATAACCGAAGGAGGCGACAAGCAGTATGGCGCCGTTCACCCAGAATGCAGTCTGAAGGTTGGAGGCATCAGAGATGGCGCCGGTTATGGCCGGACCCCACAGTCCGCCGAAGAAGAACATGGTGAAAATATAGGCGCCATAGGCGGTGGCGCGCTGGTAGAAGGGAACCAGCTCCTGGCTGGCCGTATGCTGCACGGGTATGAAGGCGAACTGGCAGAATATTACAATGAAGAACAACCACCAGATGTTGAGCAGCAGGGCGGCGGCGAAAGATATGATACAGACGATGATGCTGATCCAACACAGGAGCATTTTGCCGCGCGGATTTTTCCTCGACATCTTATCGCCGAGTATTCCTCCCACCGGGCCGGCCACCAGTGCCGTCAGCATGATGACGCCGGTGAGTGTACCCGCCTTGGCGACGTCCATGCCCATATATCTAGTGAAATAGGTGGGGAGCCAGTACATGATCGACATGCTGAACAGGTAGGCCAGACCGAAGGATATGAACAGGGTTACCAGCGTCTTGACCTTGAGGATGTCTTTAATGATGCCGACGAAGCTGTTGGAGCTGCCCCCAACCTGCCCGTTGGCATCCCTGGGCTGGTTTTTATAGTCGGGTATGAACCACGCCAGGATACCGAAGATGATGCCCGGGACTGCCACGGCCATGAAAGCCGTGCGCCAGCCGTATTTAAGCGCGATCGCCCCGCCTATGACCATGCCGATAGCCGTGCCGACAGCCGCCGCAGTGGTCCAGATGCCGGTCAGCGTCGCCCGCCTTGACTTCTTGACCGAGGCCATCAGCAGAGCCTGGCCGCCCGAATTGAAGCTCGCCTCGCCCACCCCCAGCACGGCCCGGGCGGATATCAGTTGCCCGAAATTGGCAGCCAGCCCCGAGCAGAAAGAGGCTATGCTCCACACGATGGACATGAGCGAGATCATCTTACCCCTGCGCCAGCGGTCGATTACATATGAAAGGGGCAGAGAGAGCAGGCCCACCATGGCCAGAACTATGGTGCTCAGCCAGCCGAGCTGTGTATCCGTAAGGCCGAGCTCCTTTTGCAGGATGGGGAACATGGGGCTGATTACGGTCCTGGTGGCGAAATCAAGCACGTAGAGGATATACAGCACCACCATCAGGTACCATATTTTCCAGGTTGGCAGCGGTAAAATTACCTTTTCGTCGTTGTCGCCGGAATTAGTCAATTGATCACCTACCTCCCGAATTTAATTTTCTTTGCGCTGTCCTGAACCGGGACGAATATATTTCACGCCTTTTTAGCGGTTTTTTTCAGGCCGTACCTCTCGTAATATTTGGCGGGAATCTTGTCCGGATCCTTGTATATCATGTAGCGGCAGGGGTCTTTGCCGAACTCTTTGGGGGGCTCGATGATCCAGATGGGGTAACCGGTCTCCTCTATGGGCACGATATCCTGCAGCGCGCAGTGCACGCAGTAGACGGGCACATCCGTCATACCAAAAGTCATTTTCTGGGCCTTCTTAACCCTGGCCAGGTTCTTGGGGGGATTATAGATGCCGTTCAAGACGGCCCTGCCGCCGCTGCCGCAGGGCGTCATCATGACGGTAACTTTCTCGTCGTCCTCCTCTATCTTCAGCTTGGTCAGGTGCCCGCGGAAACCCGCGCACAGCATCTGTACCTGGCGTTTAACGTTTTCAGCGCGGTATATCTGCGCCAGGATGGCGAAATCCTTGAAGACCTCGTGCAACACCTCATACAGGGCCTCGTCTCCCTGGTGCTTATAGACATAGCTCATCAGGGTGGCGATCCAATCCCGGAACCCCTCGTGCATGGAGTAAAATTCCTTGTACTGGCGGCGGTTCAGCTTTTTGGCCTTCTGCAGGTCGCCTGCATCAATGGCCTTCTCAACCAGGTCGACGGTCTCGGTCCCAAGCTCCTCAAGCTCAGCTTCGGTGAATAATCTCTCAGCCATTATCGTATCTCCTTTTATTTAACCTGCTCCAGGATTTACTTCACTTATCTTCTGAAAACTGGCTTCCACCCTGTTATCCCTGCTAATATGGTTGACCCGGCCCGATTTAATTTAATATAATAATGTTATATTGTAATATTATTAATACATTGACTACGAAATTCTATACTACATTGTTTTATTTGTCAATACGGAAAGCGGAGCAGGTGTAAATATGATCAACAAAAGAAAATGGGTTGAGGAGACGCTCAATCCGGCTTTAAAAGCCGTTAAGTCCCGCCAGGCATCTTATAAATCGAGCTCGGGCGGCGAGATCGAGGCGGTGTATACCCCAGAGGACCTGGGCGGTTTCGACTATGCGCGGGACCTGGGCTATCCTGGCCAGTACCCTTATACCAGGGGCATCCATCCGGCCATGTATCGCGGCAGGCTGTGGACGATGCGCCAGTATTCGGGATTCGGCAACGCGCGGGATACCAACCGGAGATTCCACTATCTTTTCAAGCAGGGGCAAACCGGGCTCAGCATCGCCTTCGACCTGCCCACCCAGCTCGGCTACGACTCGGACAGCCTGTACGCCCGCGGCGAGGTGGGAAGGGTGGGCGTCGCCGTGGACTCCCTGCACGATATGGAGGTGCTGTTCGAGGGCATCGAGCTGGATAAGATCAGCACATCTATGACGGCCAATGCCACCTGCGCCCCCCTGCTCGCTATGTATATTTGCCTGGCTCAGAAGACGGGCATCGACCTGGCCAAACTGGACGGGACGGTGCAAAACGATATACTCAAGGAGTACATCGCCCGCAACACCTACATTTTCCCGCCCGAGCCCTCGCTGAGGCTGGTAGCCGATATAGCCGAGCACTGCAGCAGGAACCTGCCGCGCTGGAACTTCATCAGCATCTCGGGCTATCACATCCGGGAGGCGGGCTCCACGGCAGCCCAGGAGATCGGTTTCACCATGGCCAATGCCATTGAGTACGTCAATGCGCTGGTGGGCCGCGGCCTGGACGTCGATTCATTCGCCCCGCGGCTCTCGTGGCATTTTCAGATCCACAACAATTTCTTTGAAGAGGTGGCCAAGCTGCGCGCACTGCGCCGCATGTGGGCCAGGATCATGAAGGAGCGGTTCGGTGCCAAAGACCCGCGCTCGCTGATGTTCCGCACCCACGTTCAGACAGGCGGGGTCACTCTCACCGCCCAGCAGCCGCTCAACAATATCTCCAGGGCAACCATACAGGCGCTGGCGGCGGCGCTGGGCGGTGTCCAGTCGATGGCCGTTGCCAGCTATGACGAGGCCATCTGCATTCCAACCGAGGAGGCATCCACCCAGTCATTGCGCATACAGCAGATCATTGCCGGCGAGAGCGGTGTGGCCGATGTGGTCGATCCCATGGGCGGCAGCTATTACCTTGAGAGCCTGACCGACGGACTGGAAGCCGAGGCCAACCAGTTAATCGATAAAATAGAGAAGCTGGGCGGAGCGGCCAGCGCTATTAAATCCGGCTACCAGACTGCCCAGATCCAGGAGGCCGCCTATAAATACCAGAAGGAGGTCGAGGCGGGCGAGCGGACAATAGTGGGAGTGAACAAGTATCTTTCTCAGGCGCCCCAGATATCGCTGCAGCGGGTCGGCGCCGAGGTAGAGTCGGGCCAGAAGAAAAGCCTGGCCGCGCTCAAGGGCAAACGAGACAACGGGAAAGTTGCGCAATACCTTGATAAACTGCAAAAGGCGGCCCGGGGCAAAGAAAACATCATGCCCGCTCTGATCGAATGTTCGGCAGCCTACGTGACGCTGGGCGAGATGTGCGACGTGTTGAGGCAGGAATTCGGAACGCAGAAGGAATCCAATCTCTTTTAATACAATCGGCTGACCGTAAATAAAATGCGGCACGATTTACAAATCGTGCCGCATTCTTTGTTTATCGCTCTATTTTCCTGTGAACAGCCTGCGCGGATTGTCCACCAGCATGGTCTCCACCTGCCTGTCGCTGACGCCGAGCTGTTTCAAAGCTGGGACTATCTCACGGCAGACGTGGTCCACGCGCCAGTTCTTGCTCAGCGTTGCGGCAAGCTCGGCCGGCACGTCGGCGGGCACAGGGCGACCACCCCAGAAGTTGACCGTGTCGTGCGAAAGCATGATCCGGTCGGCGTAGCCCTGCTTGCACAGCTCGGCGATGTTCTTGACGCAGACATCGTCCTGCGTGAAAAAGCTGAAGCCGAGTCTGTCGAAACCGATATAAAAACCCTTGTCGGCGATGGCTTTCTGGTAATTGAAGTCGGTCGAATTGGATACGTGCCCGATCATGACCTTGCTGATGTCGGCGCCCTCCTGGATAAACAGGTCGGCCTGCTCCAAACCGGGCACGGGAGTGGATCCCTCGGTGTGCGTAATAATCGGCACACCCGTCTCCTTCTGTGCGACAACGGCAGCCTTAAATACCTTTTTCTCGTAATCCGAAACGGTTTCACCTGAAGCGACTTTCAAGGCCCCCGCTTTTATGCCTGTTTTCCCGATCCCCTGCGTAAGCTCTTTGATGAACATCTCCGCCATCAGCTTGGAGATGTCCGCATTGAACCAGGTCTTGATGATCCAGTAGTGCGACCCGCCCATATGCTCGTTGAACAGCCCCGTGACGCAGATGATATTGAGACCGGTTTTTTTTGCAAGCTCCCTGTACAGAACAGGGTCTCTGGGCAGATCGTTGGGGCTGCAGTCGATGATGGTTTTAACTCCAACGTCCTTGGCGGCCTGACATACTCCCAAATTGGTTTTTACCGCTGCCTTGCGGTCATAGGGGTTTGTTGTCTCCGTCGCATACCAGCCGACCTGGCCGCAGAGAAAATGCTCGTGCACCAGCGTTTTCCCCATTTGCTCCGGTGATATAGTTCCCAAAACAGTATTGATTTTCATCGCAACGTCACTCCGTTAAGCAACCGCCCAACTTATTTTTCCGAATACACCTCGTCGCTGATGCGCGCGCTGTCGTCCGGGTAGAATTTGGAATTGATGGAGTAGAAGATCACGGCCAACAGCAGCACCGGCAGCAGCGCCAGGAACCCCGCGCGTATTCCGGCTGCTCCACCGCCCACCGAGTCGGAAACGGCGCCCACGACCCATGGGCCGATCGCTGCGCCGGCCGCATAAACAAAGGTCACCATCATGCCCTGGCCTGCCATGCGGTGCGACGGGGGCACGACATCGGTGATAAGCGAGAAGATCAGCGGGTTGACCATAGCCACAAAGATAAACTGCACGGCCAGCAGGGCTATCAGGACCGGCATAGCAACGGTACCGAACAGATATACGATGGCTGCAAGAGCCAGCAAGATCATGAGCTGCACCAGCGCCATCATGTAGCCGCGCCCGCCCCTGTTCCTCCTCTGCCACCTGTCTGCTATCCAGCCTCCTATGGGTGAGCCGATTACGGCCACCAGTGCGATAACGCCGATTATCGTGCCCGCCTGCGCAGCGTCGTAGTTATAGGCGCGTATCATGAAGGCCGGCAGCCAGCCGATCCAGGTGAAAACAACTAGGCCGAAGCAGAATTGTCCCAGCACGGTGAATGTATACCCCTTGATCTTGAAGAGCTTGATCCAGTCCGTCAGGTACTTTTTGCTCAAACCGGCTTCCCCCTCGCTCTTCACGGTTGCGTAATCTTTAAGGAACAGGGCCCAGATGCCGAAGATGACGCCGGGTATGGCAAAGATAAAAAACGGCATCTGCCACATGCCGGTTCTGACGGCGATAATACCGCCCAGTATCATACCCAGCGCCGTGCCCATTACCGATCCTATACCGAAGATGCCGGTAATCAATCCCCGCTTGGCCTTGGGGTATACCAGCGACAGCCAGCCGGAACCGCTGGTGCTGAAACCGTCCTCGCCCAGGCCGACGAACGCGCGCGCGATGGCCAGGCTGACGAAATTCTTGGCCAGGCCGGTGGCAAAGGTTGCCGCGCTCCAGAGTAGTGCCATGAGGGCGATGGCTTTACGCCGGCTCCAACGGTCAACCAGCCAGGCGATGGGGATGGTCAGCAGGCCAACTCCGACGCTGAAGACCGATTGCACGATTCCCAGTTCCGTATCGGAGATATTCAGCGATACCTTGATCTGCTGCAGCACCACCGACAGGATGGACCTGTCCGCGTAGTTGATCAGATACAGGACGGTCATCACGATCAGGATGCTGGCCGCCTGGCCTTTGGTTACCTTGTACAGCTTTTTACCTTCAGATGCCGATTCCATAGTTATGCAATTCCCCTTTTATTTAGATTTTGCCGCCGGCCTGATCGAAGCCGATCAGCCTATAGTGGTATATCCTCCGCTGATGCTCAGCGTCTGGCCCGTAATGAAGACAGAGGCGTCGGAGGCAAAGAAAGCCACGGCATTGCCGACGTCGGCGGGCGTGCCGAACCGCCCCAGGCCTTTGCCCATGGGGTACAGTTTAATGGCCTTCTCCCTGATGCCCTTGATCATGTCCCTGGCCTGCTCCTCGGTCATGCCCATCTTGACCATCATGCCAATCCTGCGGTTGTCGAGGCCGGGGTGCGGCACGGCGCCCAGGGCCAGGCAGTTAACGTTGATGCAACTCTTGCCCACCTCTTTGGACAGCGATTTGCTGAAACCCATCACGCCGGCCTTGCTGGCGGAATAAGCAGCCTGCCTGGGCTCACCGATCCTGCCGGCATCCGAGATGATATTAATAATCTTTCCATATTTCTGATTGATCATCCCGTCAATGACCGCTTTTGAGCAGTTCATAACGCCGAATATGTTTACATCGACATAGCGCTTCCACAGAGCGCGGTCCACCTTGTCGAAGGTATTATCCATAGAGGAGGCTGAATCTCCCTCGGGCAATGGGGCCGGGACGCCGGCGTTGTTGACCAGGATGTCTATGCGGCCGAATTTATCCAGCGCCTTTTTGACCATCTGCGTGACCGAGTCGAAATCGGTCACATCCGCCTGCAATGCAATTGCCTCCCCGCCCGCAGCAACTATGTCTTTGGCCACCCTGTCGGCGCGGTCCTGGAAGAAGTCGTTCACCACGACTTTAGCTCCTTCCCTTGCCAGGGTCGCGGCGATTCCCTCTCCGACGCCCTGTCCGGCGCCGGTCACGATCGCCACCTTGCCTTTGAGACCGAGATCCATGAGAGTCCTCCTGCAGTATTAATTTAGATTTACAGACCGAAAGCAAACCATCCGCCGTCGGCGGCGACGCCCGCATCGGCCGAGACAACGGCGCCGGTGATGTAACGGGCGTCATCGGAAACCAGGTAATAAGCGAGTTTAGCGATATCCTCGGGATACAGCGCCTTGTGCATGGGGACGTTCTTTAGAAACGCCTCCAGGTCGCCGTCGGAAAGCCCCTGCGTCTTCTCGGTAATGACCACACCCGGACGGATGCAGTTGACCCTGATGGGAACTGCGGCCAGCTCTCGCGACAGTACGATAGTGAACTGCGATATGGCGGCCTTCATGGCGCCGTACAGCGTGCCGGGCAGGGAGACCAGGCCCTCGGTGGCTCCTATGTTAAGGATATTTCCGCTTTTCTGCGCCTTCATCTCTTTAGCAGCCCTGCGCGCGCAGTAAAATGCGCCCATGAAATCGATATTTATGATGTCCTCGGCCAGCTTCATATCGAGATCGGTGATCGACACCATGGGCTCGGTAATGGCCGCGTTGTTGACCAGTATGTCCACCTTGCCGAACTTCTCTATTGCCTTGTCGAACAGGCGCTCCACCTGGTCCTGGACCGCTATATCCGTCTGGACGCACAGTATCTCAGCTTTGGAGGATTTCAGCTCCGCCGCCGCCTTTTCCAGCTTCTTCAAGTCCCTTCCGGCTATTACCACATCGATACCGTTCTGCGTAAATATCCTGGCGATACCCTTGCCTATACCGCTTCCCCCTCCGGTGATTACAGCTACCTTATTTGACCTTGCCATTAACTTACACCTCCCATTTAATTTGACGCCTCATACTACTTTATACAGTTAGCTGACGGCGGCCTTTGTCCATTTTTCAATGCCCGGCAGCGTTGCGTTGAATCCTGTCGTGGCGGCCGTGATACCCGAGTCCGCCGCGATGATGGATCCCGTGATATACCTGGCATCATCGGATGTCAGGAAATAGGCGAGCTTTCCCACATCATCGGGGACCAGCGCCTTGTGCATGGGTATATGCACCAGGAACACCTCGACATCGCGGTCGGAGAGCTCCTCCATCATCTCGGTTAGCACCAGCCCGGGGCAGATGCAGTTAACCCGGATGGGGATATCCGCCAGCTCACTGGCCAGCAGCTTGGTGAATTTGTGTACGGCGGCCTTCATGGGGCCGTAGGCGATACCGGGCAGAGAGATCAAGCCCTCCACCGAGCCGATATTGATGATATTGCCGCTTTTACGGGCCTTCATCTCCTTGACGGCCCTGCGTGCGCAGTAATAAACACCCCTGAAATTGATGCCCACGATATCGTTCACCAGATTCATATCGATATCCGTGATGGGTGCCATGGGCTCGGCGATGCCCGCATTGTTGACCAGTATGTCCACCTTGCCGAACTTCTCTATCGTTTTGTCGAACAGGCGCTCCACCTGGGCCTGCACCGACACGTCGGTCTGAACACATAATATCTCCGCTTTGGGTGATTTCAGTTCCGACGCAGTTTTCTCCAGCTTCTCGAAGTTCCTCCCGGCTATCACCACATCGAC
>JAEAME010001160.1_pt1 | contig 19851 bp, 4 predicted proteins | sample 8958731 | NCBI WGS metagenome assembly JAEAME01 (sample SAMN16933194, study PRJNA681113) | bioreactor sludge metagenome | isolation source: anerobic bioreactor sludge (Control) | place: India:Bengaluru | collected 2018-10-24 | reverse complement strand
ACTTCCGGCGTGTTGCGGTAGTTGGTATTGAGAATTCGGATGATCTCGCCGCTGGATTTCAGACGGTTCTCATAAAACAGGGTTTTGAGCGCGGACCAGGAGAAGAAGTTTGGATGAACGATCTGGTTGGAATCGCCGCAGAGAATAAATTTTTCCGGATGGCGCAGGGTACGCAGAATCAGGCTTAGCTGAACATTGGTCAGATCCTGCACTTCGTCCACCACGATTGCGTCATAGGATGGGCGGCTGTCTTGGTGATACTGGTAGCACAGCAGGTTCAGATCCACAAGCCCATCCTCTTTGAGGAAGTCGAGGTATTTAAGGAACAGGTCGTACACCCGCGACCGCTCGTCGCCGGTGAAAATGGAACGGCGCACGCCCAGGGCAAGGTAGTCCTCCCGCGACAGATAAGGAGCCGTCACAGGCGAACCGGTCAGCACTCCGTTGAATTCCTCGAAGAGCTGATGGGCGTCTTGCAACCCTGAAGACTGCCGATGCCGGGCGAACCAGCGCGAGAAAATCCGGAAGTTCACCGTGTTCCCAGGCGGCACACGGATGGTCTCCACGAACTCCAGAAACGACAGGAAGCTGAGATTCTGCGCCCCGTTCTCATAGCCCGAGGCGTAGTACAATCCGCGGGCATTCTCCACCAGGTAGGCCGAGTGCGTAACGTACAACACATCGCCGGACATCTGCTTGATCTTCTCGAGCGTCAGCACCGTCTTGCCGCTTCCCGCCGATCCGATCAAAATCAAGGGGAGTCGATGCACGTACGCCGCTTCCTGACAGTCATCGAGCGACAGGATCTTGTCCAGCACATGAACGCGCTGAACCTTCGGATTGATGTAACTCAGCGGAAGGATATCTGCGGGCGGAACCTGAGTGGCGTCCTGGACCGGCACCAGCTTTCCGTCATCGATCGCAGCGCCGCTGAGAAAGCGGGATTTTTCATACGCGTGATTCCGGATCACTTCGAGCAAAACGAGGTGCGATTTTCCGCCGTGCGCGACAAAGCGGAACAGCAGCCGATCCCTGTCATTCAACCGCGCCCTGTAAAACGGCGACCCGGCCATCTTGCGGGCGTCCGCGCCGCGGAAGTTGCCTTCCCGGAGAAGCTCGGTGGCACGCTCCACGTGCTTTTCCAATCCGCGGGCATCCAGATCGCCGTATCTTAATATCTCCATCGTGGGGCAATCTTACCGCCGGTAAAGAATCAGCGTCAAACCAAACACGCAGCCCGGGCCATCAGGTAGAGCGCCCTTCTCAGCCGCTCAATTATTGGAGAGGCATAAAGCAGCGTGACAGGTGTTTTTGCAGTCAGTAATCCACTTTGCCTCCAAGGCGCGGCTTTGGCCTGCGCTGCAGAGAGGGGCGCGGGGGTGAGTTTCGGGGTCGGGATCGCTATCGGAATCGGGATCGATTTTTTCTCGTGAAAACCGGCCTAACCGATTCCCAGGGCCGATCCCGACCCGGAAAAGATTTTGCAATCCGATGCACAGTTTGCAGAGGCCCGCCGGAACGGCTTGGCCTTTAAAGGTCGCACGCCCCGATGCCGTGGATTTAGCTCGAATTAAGTATCCTCCGGCAAAGCCGGAGGATTTGCGGTTGCTAGCCCCTCAAAGGGGCTTGATCGCAACCGAATCAAGAAAATCCGTCCACGACTACGACCACGCTCACGAGCACGTCTACGACAACGATTTTCATCGACGTTGCGAGATTCGTGATCGTTGACGTGCTCGTGGTCGTGAACGTGGACGGATTTTTTCAACACAAAAGGGACTGAGCAAACTCCCGAAAATGTCAAACCTCTACTGCCTCACCGGCAAAGCCGGTGGATCTCTCAACGGATTAGTACGAAAAACGAAAAGAGTCTCCTATACCCGCTGACTGCTTTTTTGTGCCGAAAACAGCCCGGAAAGGTTTTCGCGCGTCAGGAGTGAAGCATCCTGAGGATGTTCCAAAAACGAATGGACGTCGCGGGCGATATCTTTAATGTTGACGGACGCCAGACGGTTTTTCACCAGGCTTTGCCACTCATGTGCATCGAATTTTGCCGAAGGGTGAGTTTGGTCCAAAGCCTTCTGAAGCAATTTGACATTCGGTTCAATCGGCGGACGTTGCGTTCTGTACCACAAGAGATCATACCAGTCGCGGCCTTTAACATATTTTCGTGTAATTGCCGCATGAAGCTTGCCCGCCATCATGGACGGCAGATCGTAATGCTGGACAAGAAAAGTCACCGTGCGTGGAATTATACTTCTTTCGCAGAGTGCTCCCGCAGGCGGATGCGTAGCGCTTTCTCCGGTTCGGCAATCACAATGGACCGACCACCATAGGGAACCGTTACGTATCCGAAAAACGCCTTCTGTTTAATGCTGCGATAGTCGAAAATACCAAAAGAATTATCGAAACGACGGGGCAGCCGCTCATTTCCGGCCGGCGCGCCGGCGGGCTTCGGGCAACAGCGGATCTTCGCCGGCCTGGCCGCGGATGCCAATGTAGGCGTGATACGATTCCGCAAAACCGGGGCTCTTGAGTCCTTCCCGCACCCGCCCTTGATAGTAATAAACGACGGGAAGATAGCCATAGGTAGGCGCTTCATCCAGGAAGAGCGACAGAGCCTCGCCGCGCCTTGCAACGCAGCGGTCCAATTCGGAATCGGCCTCCGCGAACCCGCCGCCCTCCAGGTAGGCGCGGCCCAGCTCAAAGCGGCCGATCCAGGTATCCAGCAAATTGTTAGCCTCCGCCAGTACCTTGATTGCCTGCGGCGCGTCTCCCATCTTTAGAGCGGACTCTCCTTCGATAATCTTCGCATACGCCTGAGGCTCGGCGGACAACCCGGAAGCGAGTTTGGCCGCCAATTCCCGCGCCTTGGCCGCCTCGCCGGCGTCCACGAAGATCTGTGCCGCCAGGAACCTGATTTTCGCGGACTGGCTGCTGCCCAAAGCCTTCTCGGCGGCAGCGATTGCCTGCTGCTTGCGCTGCATGCCAAGCTCGATGTAGGCGAGAGTGGCGAACTTGTCGGCCATCATATCAAGGTTCCGGGCTTTCCGGTCGGCGGCTGCGCCCTGTTCAAGGATGCGCCTTGCATCCGCGAACCGACCCTCATACAAAGCCAGATCGGCAAGACCTGCAGCGGCCCAGGATGAGCCCAACGCGCTGATCTTTTCCAGTTTACGATAAGTTTCTGCGGCCAGGGGCAACTTGCCTTGACCGAGTTGGGCAAAGGCGAGAGCCAGATGTCCGTATTCGAAGTCCGGATTAAGCTTTTGCAGTTCGCGTGCTTCGCGCTCGCAGCCCTGGAAATCCCCGGCATAACACGAAAACAGCGACAGGTTCACTCGCCAGGCGGCTGCTTTGGGCTGGTTTTGGACCGCTTTCCGCGCTTCCTCGACGGCCTTGTCCAGATGGCGAAGATGGCTGGCACAAAGAGCGAGGTTGTTGTGCCCTATGTTGTCGGCCGGATAGCGGTTGACAATCCCGCTGTATTCCTCCACGCACTTCTGCCAGTTCTCGGCGATAATGTAATAGGAGCCGCGGATGCGGTATCTTTCGCGCTCGGTGAGGCGATCCAAGTGAGCCAGCGCCATTTTCATGTGCTTCTCGGCATCCTCCCGGCGATCGAGATTCCGGTAAGCGGCAGCCATTCCGGAATAGGCGCGGGCAAAATTCGGGTCCAGCCGCACGGCGTTTGAAAAAGACTTTAATGCCTCATCCATCTTCCCGGCAGATTGCTGCTCCATGCCTGCGCTGTAGTACTGCACGGTCTCCAGAGACGCGGCCGTGAACGCTCCCGCGCTTTCGACCTGCACCGATTCGGGAGTGGCGTCGCCGAGCGCTTTGCGAATCGGCGCCACCAGCTTGGGAACAAGGCGCAGCACTTCATCCCTGCTGTCGGTCGAGACCGCCGCTTCGGCCAGCACGCTGCCGCTGGCAGCGTCCAGCGCCCTGGCCGAAATGCTGTATTTGCCGCCGCGGAGGCCGATCTCGCCTGTAATGACTGTGCTGACGCCCTGGCTGACAGCCACCAGACGCGCCGGCCGCTCATCAAGCCTGTCGCTGGGCGTCTGGAGTTGGCGTGCGAGGTTGCGTGCGGTTCCGCGATTAAAAGCATTGATGAAGCTTGCCCCTTCCAGGGCCACGTTGATCATCGGCTCCAGCGTGTCATTAAAAACCGGTTCGCCGGTGCGATTCGTGAAATCGGCCACAAGGACGCTTATGGCCGGATGTTGTGCCTCAGGTTTCAACCCCAGCCGCGGCACTATCAGCGCGGCCAGCACGACGATCACCGCCAGCGCCGCCACGGCGGCGTGCCACCAGCGGATCCGGGCAAGCAAGCTTCGGGAGATGGTTCGGACCGAAATATGCGCTCCGCGCTGCCAGGCTTCAAGGTCGGCTAGCATCTCGGTCGCTGACTGATACCGCTTGGAAGGATCCACCTCCAGACAACGCATGACGATATTGTCGACCGCCTGCGGTACAGTGGGATCAACGATGGAAGGCGGCTTGGCCCGTTGCTCAGAACGTTTTACCAAAGTGGCCACCGCGCTATCGGCGGAGTATGGTCTTTCTCCAGTCAGCAGTTCATAAAGGATAAGGCCGACAGCGAAGAGATCGGAGCGCGCATCGACGGTTTCGCCGCGGGCTTGTTCAGGCGACATGTAATCGACCGTCCCCAGCACCACCCCGGTTTGCGTGAGGCGATGCGCCGCCACGTCGCGGGCCAGACCGAAATCCATTATGATGATCCGGCCCTCCGGGTCGCACATGATGTTGGAAGGTTTAAGGTCGCGGTGGACGATATGGTTGCGATGCGCGGCCGCCAGTCCGTCGCACACCTGCCGCATGATGTCGACGGCTTCTTTGACCGGAAGCTTGCCTCGGCGCTTCAGCACCTGAGAAAGCGTTTCCCCCTCCACGAACTCCATGGTGACAAATTTCGCCCCTTCGGATTGCCCCAGGTCGTACATCCGTACGATGTTGCGATGGGTTATGTCCCGGGCCAGGATGATCTCCTGTTTGAATCGCTGCGTTATGTCGGTACTGACGGCTAGTTCAGGGCGGATGACTTTGAGGGCGACGACGCGGTCCAGTTCGCGGTCCTGTGTTTTGTAGACCGCGCCCATGCCGCCTATGCCTAGAAGGGCAAGAACCTCGTAGCGGTCGGCAATCACGGAACCGGTCTCAAATATGGGCACCTGTCCTTCTGGCGGCGCGATGAGACCGCCTGCGTTCGGCCCGGTATCGGCTATCGTTTCGGCATCGCTGATCGGAACAGAGCCAGCCGGAGGTGTCGGCGCCTGTCCCTTCGGAGACGCACTGCGGCTGCCCGGGCGCATCCCGTCATCCGCTAACGTTTCGGCTTCGCTGTTCCGAGGCGCACGCGCCTTAGGGTCGCTCATGCTCGGCCTCGCAGGATATGTCTTTGGTAAGCCCTACTATGTCACTTTTGAGTTTCCGGCGCAAGGCTTAGCTCCTAAAGCCTCACAATGCGATTGACATAAGCCTCGACTAGCATTAGTATATCTTCATCTAAAAAATCCTATTCCCTTATTCTTTTGAACGTTCCGGCTCCGGGTCCCGCTTTTCATTCCTTATTGTCGGAAACACGCGGCCGCGAAAACTCAAGGCCGGTATGGCGCATTTAGGAAAAAGAAACTTGCAATTATCGATGTGGGGCAATTGAAAAATAAATCTCCGCGCCCTGTTTTTTAAGGCCAGCGATAGGAGGTATTGAGTATGTGCAACACAAAATCACGACTCGAAGCCTTTTTGTGCGTGCCCAGAATGAGGATCGACATCATTCTTTTGGCGAGCATTATCTTCTTCGCGCTCCAGGCTGGAGCCTATGCGCAGGGCCAATTCTTGGTCTCCAGTAGCCCGGTATCATGGGTGAGCTGGGACAACAACACGACTCCCGCAGGAGATATTCATTTAACATTATCCTCGTCATCCCCGCCCACGGTGTCCGGCACGATCACCGTCTCCTATCCGGCGCCAATTACAATTCCCTTTGCCGCAGTCACTGTAACCGGGACAGGAGGATTCGCTGGATCGGTTTCAATCAACGGCGCTTCCAGTAATAACGTTAAAGGCGTCTTGGTTGTCAATGTGCCGGCAGGCGTATCGAATCCCGGCGACTCTATAAGCGTGTCGGGCGTACGTCTCGCACTACCCGGCACTACTTCAAGCCCAGTCAATGCAAGCGTTACGAGCTCAGGCAATTTTATCGTGGCTGGGAATGGGCTGGTCACCGTGATTTCCAGCATAGGGCTTTGGTTTTCCGATTTCGGCGGTATTTCCGGCGAGATCAATGCCTACACGGGAGCAGTAACATCGGTGCCGTGCGTGCGTGTCAAGGAAGGCTATGTGAATGTTTTTGATGCCTCCTATGCTGGCGATACATCCAGGGTTCTGGTTCGCTTCAAGCTGGATTCGCCCCCTCCCGCCGGTATTACGGTGACGTTTCCGGCAACGGCCGTTGCAGCCAGTTCCGGAAGCAGCAGTATCTGGGAGACAGCCGATTCCAACGGAAATTCTCTAAATGGTGCGGTTAGCATCACCAGCAGCAGTACGGATTTGAGCGTTTATTACAAAACAAACACCACAATCAGCGATCCATCTTTCTTTGAGGCAGAAACGCTGTCCGTTCCGCTGCAACTGGACGTCTCCGGCTCAGGTTTCTCACCCGGAAGCGTCACCTATACTACATCACTGGGTCCTGTCGGGCCCGCATTTGACGGCGACTGGAATGTAATTATATCCCCGATTCCGCGTTTTTCGGACAGTGCATTGGGGCCTGAAACTCTCTTCACAATCACGACGGCACCGAGTATTTCCGTTAGCCCGGCCTCGATCGTGGTATTGCCGGCAAATCCAACTATCACGGCTGGGGAGACACAGCAGTTCACGGCTCAGAGCGGTAACACCTTGGCCTTTGGACAGGCCACTGCCTTCGCCGCCGGTGAGGAACACACGTGCGCCCTGCTGTCCGATGGCACAGTAAAGTGCTGGGGCCAGAATGCCTTCGGCCAGCTTGGCAACGATACCGCTCCGTATATGTATTCCCGCACGCCGGTACCTGTGAACGGGCTAAGTGAAGCAACGGCCATCGCCGGTGGCTCTTACCACACGTGCGCTCTGCTATCTGATGGCACAGTAAAGTGTTGGGGAAGAAACGACAGTGGCCAGCTTGGCAATGGAACCACCACTCCTTCAGTAACGCCCGTGGTGGTGGGGGGTCTTAGTGGAGTGACGGCCATTGCAACCGGCAATTTCCACACCTGCGCTCTGCTTTCCGACGGTACAGCAAAATGCTGGGGCGATAACTCATACGGCCAGCTGGGTGACAATAGCACCGCGGATCGCTTTACGCCGGTGTCGGTGATCGGGATGGGTGGGGTTGATTTCCTTAGCGGAGCTGCGGCCATCGCCGCCGGCCACTATCACACGTGCGCCCTGCTGTCCGATGGTACGGCGCAGTGCTGGGGCGCTAACTCATACGGCCAGCTGGGCAACGGAACCACAAGCATGGGTTCAAGCGCGCCGGTGGTGGTGAGCGATCTTAGTGGAGTGACGGCGATCGCCGCCGGCCAGTCTCATGGTTGCGCCCTGCTGTCGGATGGTACAGTAAAATGCTGGGGAAGAAATCAATTCGGCCAGCTGGGCGACAATAGCACCACAAATCGTCTTACGCCGGTAGCAGTGAGTAGTCTTGGTGGGGCAACAGCCATCGCTGCCGGTGCAACGCACACATGCTCCCTGTTGGCCGATGGTACGGCGCAGTGCTGGGGCTATAACTACCGCGGCCAGCTTGGCAACAACAGCACCACCGATTCAAGCACACCGGTGGCGGTGAGCGACATTAGTGGAATGACGGCCATCATCGGCGGCGCTATGCACACATGCGCCCTGTTGCTCGACGGCACAGCGTACTGCTGGGGTTGGAATCGTAGCGGCCAGCTTGGCGACGGAACCACCATCGATTCAAGTGCACCGGTGGTGGTGAACGGCGGTTTCGCTCTGCCTGCGAATGGCGCCGCTGGAGTCGCCGCTGGTGCTGTATCCTCGTGCGCCCTGCTTTCCGATGGTACAGTAAAGTGCTGGGGTGAAAATTCCTTGGGCCAGCTGGGCAACGGAACCACCACGCCTTCCAGCACCCCTGTAACGGTTCTTGGGCTCAGCGGGGTAACGGCCATCGCCGGAGGCAGTTCGCACACGTGCGCCCTGCTTTCCAATGGTACAGTGAAATGCTGGGGCTATAATTTCACCGGCCAGCTTGGCAACGGAAACTCCGGCCTCCTTGCGAATTCCAGTATTCCAGTAGCGGTAAAAGGGATGGATGGAGTTGATTTCTTGGGTGGAGTGAGAGCCATCGCCGCAGGCTCACTGCACACATGCGCCCTGCTTTCCAATGGCACAGTAAAGTGCTGGGGTTTGAACAGCGACGGCCAGCTTGGAAATGGTGAAACCGGGACGGCGTCAACCACGCCGGTAGCGGTAGGCGGGATTGGCGGCGTTGGTTTGCCAGAGGCAACCGCCATCGCCGGCGGCGGCATGCACACGTGCGCCCTGCTTTCCAATGGCACAGTAAAGTGCTGGGGTTTGAATGAATTAGGACAGCTGGGCAACGGAACCACAGACGATTCCAGCGTTCCGGTAGCGGTAAGCATGATTGGTGACGTTATGCCGGAGGCAACGGCCATCGCCGGCGGCTACGATCATACCTGCGCCCTGCTTTCCGATGGCACAGCGAACTGCTGGGGAAACAATGACCAAGGCCAGCTTGGCGGCAATGCTGTGCCGATGGCAACCACGCCGGGGATCGTTGGACCTGGCTTGAGTGGAGTGAGAGCCGTCGCCACGGGATCAAGTTACACGTGCGCTCTGCTGTCTGACGGCGCCGTATGGTGTTGGGGTTCCGGTGATTTCGGCCGGCTTGGCAACGGGACGGAAATGGATAACGGCACACCGGCAGAGGTTTCCGGGTTTAGTGCGGCTACAGCTATCGATGCCGGTGATAATCACGCGTGCTCCGTTCTTTCCAATGGCGCCATATGGTGCTGGGGCCTTAACAATTATGGCCAGATGGGCAACGGAACCACGGGCGATTTAAGCGTGCCGGTAGCGACAGATCCGCTGGTCCCTTCTGTCATTTGGACGAGCGGCAGCCCCGGCGTGGCCACAATCGATCCAGTCACGGGGCTTGCTACAGCAGGAGTGGATGGCGGCCTTACGACTATCACCGCGACCTATGGCGCCCTGAGCGCAAACACAACTCTGACGGTGGGACAAGTCATCCCCACAGTAAACCAATGGCCCACGGCGGGCGCGATCACGTACGGACAGACTCTTGCCGACTCGATCCTGAGCGGCGGCTCGGCATCCGTGCCGGGCAGTTTCGCCTTCACCTATCCGTTCACGGCGCCGAACGCAGGTACGAACTTGCAGAGCGTGACCTTCGTGCCTGTTGACACGGCCAATTACGCCATTGTAGTCGGCACGGTAAGCGTAACCGTGAACCAGGCAATCACCTCCGTAAGCGCTTGGCCCACGGCGAGCGAGATACTGTACGGACAGACCTTGGCCGACTCGATCCTGAGCGGCGGCTCAGCATCCATGCAGGGCACTTTCGCCTTTACCAATCCATCCACGGCGCCGGACGCAGGTACGGCCGTTTATAGCGTGACCTTCACGCCTGGTAACACCAATTACGCTCCCGTTCCCGGCTCGGTGAGCGTGACCGTGAACCAGGCGATCCCCGAAGTAACTACATGGCCTACGGCGAGCGATATAACGTATGGACAGACCCTTGCCGACTCAACACTGAGCGGCGGATCGGCATCCCCGACAGGCAGTTTCGCCTTCACCAATCCCACCACGGTGCCGAACGCGGGTATGGCCGATCATAGCGTGACCTTCAGGCCTGACGACACGACCAATTACACCGCCGTTCCCGGCACGGTAAGCGTAACCGTGAACAAGGCGATCCCCAACGTAACCGTTTGGCCAACGGCGAGCGCGATAACGTACGGACAGACCCTTGCCTCCTCAATCCTGAGCGGCGGGTTGGCATCCCAGACGGGCAGTTTCGCCTTCACCAATCCCACCAAGGTGCCGAACGCGGGTACGGTCTCACAGAGCGTGACCTTCACGCCTACTAACACTAATTACGCCACCGTGACCGGCTCGGTGAGTGTAACAGTGAACCTGGAGGCTCCAGCAGTTAGCCCGACCTCGATCGTGGTATCGCCGGCGAATCCGACTATCGTGACTGCGGAGACACAGCAGTTTACGGCCCATAGCGGCAATACCTTGGCTTTTGGACAAGCCTCCGCCCTCGCCGCCGGCGGCAGCCACACCTGCGCCTTGCTGCCCGATGGCACAGTGCAGTGCTGGGGCGAGAACTTCTGGGGCAATCTTGGCGACGGTACCACCGACGATTCCAGCGCGCCGGTGGCGGTAAGCGGTCTCAATGAGGCAGCAGCCCTCGCCGCCGGTGGCAACCACACTTGCGCCCTGTTGTCCGATGGCACGATGCAGTGCTGGGGACGCAACTGGGAAGGTCAGCTTGGCAATGGAAGAACCACCGATTCCAGCACGCCGGTAGTGGTGTTGAGCAAACCCGATGGGGATGCTCTGAGTGGAGTGACGGCCATCGCCGCCGGCGACCAACACACGTGCGCTCTGTTGTCCGATGGTACAGCAAAGTGCTGGGGTGTTAACGATTACGGCCAGCTGGGGGATAATGGTGATAGCGGTTATACTAGCCTCGCGCCGGTAGCAGTGCGCGGGGAGGAAGGGGTCGATTTCCTGAGTGGAGTGACGGCCATCGCCGCCGGCCAAGATCACACCTGCGCCCTGCTCTCCGACGGCACCGTAAAGTGCTGGGGCGTTAATGGCAATGGCCAGCTGGGCAACGGAGACACTACGGATTCCGGCGTGCCTGTACCGGTGTCCAATCTGAATGGTGCAACAGCCATCTCCGCCCGCATACATCACACGTGCGCTCTGTTGTCCGATGGTACAGCAAAGTGCTGGGGAAATAATAGTATAGGCCAGCTAGGCAACGGAAGCACCGAGGATTCGAGCAGTCCGGTAACGGTGATGGTGGACGAGGACCAGAACGAAATTGTGGATTATCCACTGACTGGAGTGACAGCCATCGCCACCGGCTCCGATCACACGTGCGCTCTGTTGTCCATTGGCACAGTGAACTGCTGGGGCCATAATAGCGTGGGCCAGCTAGGCAACGGAACCACCACAGACTCTAACACTCCAGTGGCGGTGAGCGACCTTAGTGGGGCTACCGCGCTTGATGCAGGTATTTTTCACACATGCGCCCTGATTTCCGATGGCACAGTAAAGTGCTGGGGCGACAACTACAGCGGCCAGATCGGCAACGGAACCACCATCACATCTTCTCCTTTTGGTATAAGAACGCCGGTAGTGGTAAACGGCGTCTTCGCTCTGCCTACAAACAGCGCTACTGAAGTCGCCGTCGGTGCGACGCACACATGCACCCTGCTGTCCGATGGCACTGCAAAGTGCTGGGGCGATAACGCCAATGGCCAATTGGGCAACGGAGACACAGCAGATTCCAGCACGCCGGTATCGGTGACTGGCCTCACTGGTGCGATGGCCATCGCTACGGGATCTGATCACACTTGCGCCCTGTTGTCCGATGGCACAGTAAAGTGCTGGGGCGAAAACAACCAAGGAGAGCTTGGCAACGGAACTGAATTACCCGGCACCGATTCCAGCACGCCAGTAGCGGTAATTGGGATTACAGGTGCAACGGCCATCGCCGCTGGATCTGATCACACCTGCGCCCTGTTGTCCGATGGTACGGTATGGTGCTGGGGATATAATGAAAACGGCCAGCTTGGCAACGGAACCGAACTCCCCGGCACCGATTCCAGCATGCCGGTAGCGGTAAGCGGGATTGGTGGCGTTGGTTTCCCGGAGGCAACGGCAATCGCCGCCAGCGAACTTCACTCGTGCGCTCTGCTTTCCAACGGCACAGTGAAGTGCTGGGGATATAATGCCAATGGCCAGCTTGGCAACGGAAGCACCGTGGATTCGAGCAGTCCGGTAACGGTGATGGTGGACGAGGACAAGGACGGGAATGTGGATTATCCACTGACTGGAGTGACAGCCATCGCCGCCGGCAGCTATCACACGTGCGCCTTGCTTTCCGATGGCACAGCAAAGTGCTGGGGCCATAATGGCTACGGTCAACTGGCCAACGGAATCAGCGGCGGTTCCAGCACGCCGGTACCGGTCTTAGAGGACGGGATTAATCCGCTTGGTGGAGTCACGGCCATCACTGGCGGATATTATCATACGTGCGCCCTGCTTTCCGATGGAACAGCGAATTGCTGGGGCCATAACAACGACGGCCAGCTTGGCAACAACAGCACCGAGGATTCGAGCAGTCCGGTAACGGTGAGCGGGACGGGTGGATTTGGTTCCCTAGGTAAAGTGGCGGCCATCGCCGCCGGCCACGCATTCACGTGCGCCCTGCTTTCCGATGGCACAGTAAAGTGCTGGGGCGATAATCTCTTCGGCCAGCTTGGCAACGGAATCGTACTCCCCGGCACCGATTCCAGCACGCCGGTAGCGACACTGTCGCTGGGCACCTCTGTCGCCTGGGAGAGCGGCGGTTACATGGGCGGCGGCGGCCCCGGCGTGGCCACAATCGATCCGGCTACAGGCCTTGCTACAGCGGTAGGTGTCGGCACAGCCACAATCACCGCGACTTATGGCACCCTGAGCGCAAACACGACGCTGATGGTGGGGCAGGGAACCACCGTCGTAGAAACTTGGCCAACAGCGAGCGCGATAGCCTACGGACAGACCCTGACCTACTCAAACCTGAGCGGCGGTTCGGCATCGGTTTCGGGCAGTTTCAATTTCACCGATCCATCCACGGCGCCAACTGCAGGTACGAACTTACAAAGCGTGACATTCACGCCTGATAACCCGGCCAACTACACCGCAGTGATCGGCTCGGTGTATGTAACCGTGAACCAGGCGACCCCCACCATTAATACTGTGCCCACGGCAAGCGCGATAACGTACGGGCAGACCCTGACCTACTCAAACCTGAGCGGCGGATCGGCATCCGTTCCGGGCAGTTTCGCCTTCACCGATCCCGCTACCGCTCCGGGCGCAGGTGAGGCTTCATATGACATCACCTTTACGCCTAACGATCAGGACAATTACACCACAGTGAACCATTCGGTGAGCGTAAAAGTGAACCCGGCCACGCTGACTTGGACGGCGGATGATCAGACCATGGGCCAAGGCAGCGAAATCCCCACGCTGACGGCCAGCTACTGCTGTCTGGTAAACGGAGATACGCCGGAGACGGCGTGGACCGGCGAACCGGCTTTGTCCACCACGGCGACTTCGAGCAGCAGCGACGGCGAATATGACATAACGGTAACCCAAGGGACGTTGGACTCCACCAATTACTTGTTCGAGTTCGAGCCAGAGCCTGGGACGATGACGGTGACTCCCAACAGCCTGCATTTCTTCAACAACTACTTCGTCACCGGCGACTACGTCGCGCGTGGCGTAAGTATGCTGGGGACGGGAGTGGGCGGAACCGCGACAGGCGCCATCTCGATACCCAGCCGCAGCGAGGAGGCGGATGGCATACCCGAAGGCGCCGATATTGTTGCGGCGCTTCTCTACTGGCAGACGCGTGAAGATTCCACGAAACTCCCCGGTGATGCGGCCGTCAGTTTCGGGGTGACCTCGCTCAACGGCACATCCGTCACCTACCCCATCAGCAGCGGACAGGTGTTGGGGAACATACCACTTGACGACGGTTCCGGTTCTTCCGTGCGTACGTACCGCGCGAATGTCCTGCCGTATCTGCCTATCGCGGAGTACAGAGGAATTTTGGGGGCCGGCCATTACACGGTCACGCTGCCCGACAGCACCGGGCTTGAGCCTCCAACTCCGCTGCCGCAGGCTTACGGCGCCAGCCTGGTCATTATCTGGCGAAGCCTCACGCTCTCTCCCGATAACAGACCGAAATATCCTCTGAAATCGGTGGTCATCTACGACGGCGGATGGGTGTCGGACGACGCATTCATGACGCAGGATATCAGGGGCTTTTATGATGCGGCCGGCGTGGGTTCGGAAAATGCCATGGTGGCATTCCTCCACAGCGACACGGGTGGAAACTGGCAAAACGGCGTCAGCTCCGAATCTCTCGTAGACGGCGATCATTTCTATGTCTCCCAATCGGGAGGAGGGTCCTGGGGAGCGGTGATTCTCAGCACGCCGGTCAACGATCGTGACAGCGATGGCTTGCTGGACGTATGGGAAGCAGGCCCCAGTCCCGGCTATTATGACGTCATGGACGGGTCGTGGGTGGATCTTTCTCAGGATGGCGGAGCGAACCCCGATGAAAAAGACGTTTTCGTGCAGATGGATTACATGGTGGGTGGTGACGGGCATTCGCACCTGCCCTGGGATGTTATTGAACCAGACATTACGAAGGAGGAATTCCTTGAAGAGATAAAGAAGCCCTTCCGATTAAAAGGAATCCATATTCATTTTGTGGATGGGAATGCCATCCCCGAGACCACGTGCAGCGCGGACGACGCCTCAGCGGATCCGCCCCAGTACTGCCTCTTTCCCGGAGAGCCGGGAGTTGTGGGGTGGAAGACCGGGCTGGAGACCCTCAAGATCTGGCCGAAGGATCCCGACGCGTGCGCGGCGGACGGCGACTGCACCCCGAATTTCCAGCACGGACGCAAGGACAGCTACCACTATCTTCTTTTCGCCCACTCGGTAGGAGTTCCGGCCTTGAGCTTTGTCAACGAACAACTGGTGAGTTTCATTGTCGAAAACGGTGTGGCGACGGTGACGACGAAGGCGCCTCACGGACTAAACGACAATTCACGTGTATCGATTTTCGACGCCACCTCTCAGCCGCTACTCAATGGCGTTTACCTGCCAGAAAGTATCACTATTGATCCCATTGATCCCCAAAAATTCACCCTTGCCCTGCCGGTTGACGAGAACGGCCACCCCATCGTGCCGGATGGAAATTATGACCGCAACATAAACCCGTATCTTTCCATTGCCACCAGCAAGATATCCACGGTCTCCGGATGGTCGGACGTGGGCGGACAGGATACCGTCGTTGCCTTTGGCAAGTGGGACGGGCCGAATAGCATCGTGGATAGAATGAGACAGAACGTCCAACTGGGCACTTTAATGCACGAACTCGGCCACAGTTTTGGTTTAACGCATGGCGGTTACTATTACGATGAGCCAGGTCGTGATGTGCCGACCATCGAGCCCAATCGCAAGCCAAACTACCTGAGCGTGATGAACTACACGTTCCAGACAAGCCTGCTGGGGCTTGATCTGGTCTTGGACTATTCGAGTCAGACACTGGATACACTGGATGAAGGCGCGTTGGGACCGGTGAAGTCGCTGACGTTGTCGAACGTGCCGGTGGACGGCAGATCCGGATGGTATACCCCAGTTCAGCCCATGGATACCATTACCAGCAAGGCCACCCGACGTGGCGACGGTGCGCCTCTGCAGCCACTGGTGGATCCGGATATGTACCTCGTCTTCGGCCTGACAAATCCAATTATGTATTTTGATGGCCAAAACGATTTTAAGGGGTGGGACGATGGCCAAGACATCAATTTCGACGGCAAACTGAACGAGAGTTTGCGTGGATACAATGATTGGGAAAATATCAACTTGGCGCAGCTTGCAGCCAGCAGCGGCGATCTGGTGAGTTATGGCTATATGGGCGGCGGCGGCTACATGGCCGGCGGCGGCTACATGGCCGGCGGCGGCTACATGGCCNCCGGCGGCGGCTACATGGCCGGCGGCGGCTACATGGCCGGCGGCGGCTACATGGCCGGCGGCGGCTACATGGCTGGCGGCGGCTACATGGCTGGCGGCGGCGAAATGAGCTACGAGATCGCCAATTCCGTAGTCTATCCTCCGGGACCGCCCACAAAAACGGAGGAGGTAGGCGGCGTCAAACTTTCCTGGCAGCCCGCTGTCTTCGGCAATGTGGAGTCGTACGCGATTTACCGCAACGGTATCGCAATTGGTACGGTCCTGGCGGACACTATCACCTATATCGACCCGGAACCGGGGGTGGCCCCCGTCTATTTCGTGACGACGAACCTGGTCGATGGGCGCCAAAGTCCTCCTTCAGAACCGGCCAAGCTGGCGGCAACGGTGACGCTGGATATTCTCCCTGTGAAATACACCGGCTCGCTCCTGTATCCGACGGTAACCACGGATCCGCCCGGGCTGAACGTGGCCTTTATGGGGGCGCCACAGATCAACGCGGGCAGCTATCAGGTGACGGCCATGGTCAACGAGCCCGACTACACCGGGTCGGCCAGCGGCGTCTTTACTATAGCCCCGGAGAGCTCGTCGGTAACGGTAACCTGTCCGGAGAGCGTGCCCTACAGCGGCTCGGCGCAGACGCCCTGCGAGGCGACGGCATCGGGCGATGGGATGTCTGACGTAACACTAACAGTTAGTTATTCAAATAACACTAGCCCCGGGACAGCCACGGCCAGCGCAAGCTGGGACGGGGACGCCAACCACACGGGCAGCACCGGCTCGGCCAATTTTGCCATCGAGCAAGCAGCCGCAACGGTGACGCTCGGCAACCTCATTCAGACCTACGACGGCTCCCCGAAGCCGGTGACGGCGAACACCTCTCCCGCAGGATTAGAGGTGGTTGCGATTACCTACGACGGCTCATCCATGGCCCCAACCAACGCCGGCAGCTATTCGGTAACGGCGACGCTCGACAATCCATACTATGCCGCAAGCGCGACTGGCACTCTCATAATCAATAAGGCGGATCAGACAATCAGCTTTGGAGACCTTTCCCCCAGACTATGCGGAGACCCGCCGTTTACAGTGAGTGCAACATCATCTTCGGGGCTGCCAGTTAGTTTTGCAGTAGCCGGTCCGGCATCCATCTCGGGCAACACGATCACGATTGAGGGAACAGGAAATGTGACCGTAACTGCCACTCAAGCTGGAAATGTGAATTACATGCCCGCGGAGCCGATCGAGCGGTCATTTATTGTGACGAACCCGGATCCCGAGGTGTCTATCCTGCAACCGCAGAGTGGTTCAATTTATCCAGTCGGAACCCAGGTCAACTTCTCTGGGGTATTTACCGATAATCCCGGTGATGTGCCCCATACAGCCGTTTGGAAGATCGAAGATGTGTCCGCCGAAGGAATAGTCGACGAACAGACTGGAACGGTTTCCGGATCCTATACATTTGTTTCCGCCGGGGTGTATGAGGTCACACTGACAGTAATGGATCACTGCGGAGGATCTGGGTCATGTTCTGCAAATGGCGGCATTCAGGAACTCATTGTTATTTACGATCCTAGTGCCGGATTTGTCACTGGAGGGGGTTGGATCATGTCGCCTGTCGGCGCCTTTATGGCCGACCCTTCACTTTCAGGCAAGGCAAATTTTGGCTTTGTTTCCAGGTACCAGAAAGGAGCCAAAGTTCCGACGGGTCAAACTGAGTTCAAATTCATGGTGGCGAACCTTGATTTCCAAAGCACGGCCTATCAGTGGCTCGTGGTTGCTGGCCCGAAAGCACAGTTCAAAGGCAGCGGCACGATCAACGATACGGGCAACTACGGATTCATGCTCACGGCCATCGATGGTCAGTTACAGGGGGGCGGCGGAACAGATAGGTTCCGGATCAAGATCTGGGATACCTCGAATGACCAGATCATCTACGACAATATGTTGGGCGCGTCCGACGACGCTGATCCTACCACTGCTCTTGGTGGCGGAAGCATAGTGATTCACAAAAAATAGATCACGTTACTGGGACGGACGTACCGCTCTCCATATAAATGAATCCTGGACACCCGCTGGTTGGGAAGCAAATGGGTGTCCAGGATTGCCCAATTAATTCAAGCGCGGGTAATTCTTTAGCCGACGAGTATTCATTTATCCACTTCATCCCATTATGCGTCTAATGTTTGACGAAGAATCAAGGTCATTTATTGGAGGAAAGGAAAAAGAATTTATACAAAATGGCAATAGTTATGAAAACAAAAAGCGCCAAAATTCGCGAAGGGCTTCGCTATGGGCAACCTCCCTGTTAATAGTGCCCTGCCGCTATCATTAACGCTTGCGTCCAGGAACCGAAGACAAAACCTTCGGGCTCTTTGGTTGGTCATTTTGTCGTGCGCTGTCGTGGATGCAGGCAAATCAATTGAAGTCAGTTTTCTTGCACTGTTCCTTACGAAGCACCTGCATTGGTCAATGGAAAGCGCAGGACTGTGGCTTGGCGCAATGTCTTCAGTACTCACATTCGCATTCGTAGGCGGGTTTATTGGCGACAGGACGTTTAAACGCAAAGGCTGGGTTGCAGTCGGATTGATTCTTGACGGGATTGGCTCTGATAATCCTGGGATTTGGGGCGGCCGATTCCCTGCTCAGACAGCGGAGCGCATACGCTCTAGCATATTACCTGTTATTCTCAGGCAGCGTCTTCATCTTCGCCGGGATTGCCACAATCTGCTGTACTCTCGTATCAAATCGCTGGAGGGGCACATTGACAACGCTGCTTGCAGTCGTAACCAGCACCGCGAGCTTGATGATCTCAAAATGGCAGAGTTGGCCGCTCGCAATCCCGCTGCTGGCAACAGGCGCAGGAATTATTCTATTCAGCGGATTTTGGCATCTCCTTGTTGTACGTCGAGTCGCTGACGGGCTCATTGCCCCAGAAAAATTGGTGTCAGGCTAGATTAGTACCTTTTCGGAAAAAGGTACTAATCTAGCCTGACACCAATTAATTAATGGCGCTCAGTTCCTCGGCTTTCCGGCCTCTTCTTGTGCCTTCAGTCTGAGGCCAAGAGCGCGTTGCGCCATCAGGTCAGCCCGGCGAATGAGCTCTGTTCTGGCTGTTTCATCTTTTTCAAATTTTGCTTTCTCTCTCAAGAGCAGATTCTGATACTCCATGGCATCGAAGTAAGCGGGGCGAATTGCCAGGGCTTTGTCCAGGCTCGCCAAGCCTTCTTCAATATCTTGTAGAGCTCTTGTCTTCTCATCAGGCTTCATATATTCGACGTTTTCACCTTGAACGCCGGTTTTTTCAAAAACATCGTCGAAATCGATTACGGCGATGCGGTAATGCACCTCCGCATTCTGCGGATCGATTTTCAACAATTTGCCGCACCATTCCCTGGATTCAGGATACTTCCTCAGCTGATAATACAAGGCGGCGATGCTGAGCATCGCATTTTTATTCGGGTTAGCCGGATCTTTGGCGTTTTCGACAATCTGTTTGAATGTGGCTATGCCCTTCTGCGCCATCTCTTCATTCTTTGGATCCGTTGAACCGGGAACAAATTGCGAGGTATAGGCTGTTGCCAGATACATACGAGCAGTCTCGAAATCCGGATCCAGCTTGACGGCCTCCTCGAAAAATTGTGCTGCCTCGTCGTACTTCCGTTCAGTGAACGCCTTAACTCCCTTGTTCAAATTATTCCGAGCCTCTCGCAGAGACTGGTCATCCCGACTGGCAACGTCTGCCTGTTCGGGGGTTGAGAATGCCCAATCGCCTTTCCCGCCCGTCGCCACTCCTGCCGACAAAACCACCATCGACATGGCCGCAAGCATCACCGAATGAAGTGCGCAACGCTTGAATTGTTTTGTCAAGGCTGACCTCCTTTGATATTTCCAAAAGGACTACTGCAATGGTTGAGTGTGGAAAGCATAGGAAGCGATAAAGCGTAATCACATTGAGTTCCGGCTGGTTCAGTTAGCCATATTGAACAGATAGTAGAATAAATCGCG
>JAEAME010001165.1_pt1 | contig 19875 bp, 15 predicted proteins | sample 8958731 | NCBI WGS metagenome assembly JAEAME01 (sample SAMN16933194, study PRJNA681113) | bioreactor sludge metagenome | isolation source: anerobic bioreactor sludge (Control) | place: India:Bengaluru | collected 2018-10-24 | reverse complement strand
AGCTTATTGGGTATGCGCAGGATGCAATAGGCCGAAACGATCTGTATCAGCATCAGGGCAAGCACAGCCGCCAGCGCGTACTTGTCGATAGTTGCCGATACGAGTATTCCCAGTATTTCGATGATCAAGACTATAAGTATGGCCACATCCGGCGTATTGAACTTCTTATTGATGTGGGCCGCACCTCTGGGCATCATACCATCTCGCGCCCAGGCCACCAGGTCCCGCGCGGCGGACATGGTCAGCGCATTGATGGTGGTGAGTATCGCGCCCATGGCTGCAATGAAGATGATCCACATGCCCCAGCCGGGCATCAGCTTGGCCGCATCCAGCATAATGGCCGGAGCGCCCGCCTTGGCGGCCTCCTGCCAGCCCATGGAGGCGACCAGCGCGAACGGCTGCCAGGTGTAGAGAATTAAGATGATAATGAAAGCGATGATCAAAGCCAGCGGGAGATTGCGGCGCGGGTTCTTGACCTCGCCTCCGATATCGGCCAGGGCCACCAGTCCGGCCCAGGAGAAACAGGCCAGGACCGTGACAACCAGGAACATCATGATGCCGTTGGGGAAGAGCGGCGTCAGATTGGCCGGATTGATGTTGGCCGTGCCGGCGATGCCGAAGATGACCATGCCGGCCACAAACGCCAGGAACAGTAGAAGCTGTATCCAGGCGGCGATGGTTACGCCCAGGAAATTTATCAGCGCGAAAAACGTCACGATGGCTATCGGAAGAATCCAGGGATGCAGGTTGAAAGCCGGATTGAAAGACTGGACAAATGCTATTACGTACTGTGAAAAACCCACCGCCACCAGTATATTGGATGACAGCAGGGCCAGCACGGCGGCGAATGATATGATGGCGCCCCAGAAAGGATTGAGCACGCGGGTAACCGTAACGAAGTTGGCGCCTGTTACCGGCAGCGTGCCGGTTAACTGGATCTCGTAAAGCACCACGAATATCGCCGGGATGGCCGCCGCGGCGTAGGCCAGGTAGACGCTGGGACCGGTCATGCCGGCCATACTTGGAACCAGGACGAAGATCGAGGCGCCCACCACCAGTCCCGTGATCATGGCCACGGCCTCGAACAACCCTATGGTCCTTTTCATCACTTGGGGTTTTTGTTCAGCCAAGTTCAACCTCCTAAATTAATTATTCATAAGAATCCGTCGACAATCCGTTACTGACTCTGTTGTATCCTATACACCTCCTTGCAGGATTCTTTTTATAAGCTGCCGTTATACAATCCGTGCAGTATAAACTCGGTCTGTTTAGCGATGTACTGTTCGGCGGTATAGCGCCGCCCCAGCCACCAGCGCCGGAAGGCCCACATGTCGCTCAGCACTATAATGCTGTGCGCCGCCAGGGCTGCATCCTCTATCTTATATATGCCCTGCCGACGTCCCAGCTCGATCAACTTCTCAAATAATGACGCCAGCACGATATCGTTTTCCATCAGCCTCTTTCGCTGGTCGGGGGGCAGGTTCCTGGTCTCCTGGTGCCAGAAGAGAACGATACTCTGCGCTTCGTTGGTATATTCCATATAAAGCCTTAGCGCCCGCTTCATCGCCTCCTCGGGCTTAAGCTTGGCCAGCACATCCGCGGTCATTCTCACAAATTCAGTGGTGGCAATTACGGCATAATCGAGAAAGGCGGTTATGATATCGTCCTTGGATTTAAAATAGTGATACAGCGTGCCCACAGTTATGCCGCTGGCCTCCGCTATGTCCCACACACCCGTGTTTAAGATACCTTTCCTGATAAAAAGACCGGCGGCAGCCTTGACTATCTCCCATTTCTTCTGGCCGGCCTGCTGCCCGACCCTTTCCACAATCTCCTGATAGTTGCCCATCATATCCAGGTTATCACTCGCCATTATCCTTTCACCTTAATCCACTCTATCGAGCGCTTGATAGACTGAGAAATTGTAAAACAGGGCTGACTGTTTGTCAATAGGTTGTTTTACGTATATAGCGGTGTCATCGCAGTATATGTGAAACGCCCCGGCAGGGAACGGCGGCCGACGAAATGCCGCTCACTGCGGGGCGTTTTGCTGCTCCTTATTTTAGATTGTAAGCTAACGACTCAGGCTGTGAGCTTCTCCTCGGCTTCCGCCAGTGTGGCATCGGCAACTTTTCTCATATTCCCATCAAGGTCCACGCCTTTTCCCTTGAGATAGGCCCTGCGTATCATGAACCAGATGACACCGAGCACCAGGGACCCGAAAAAGATAAGCACGACCCAGGGGAACCTGGTCGGGTCTCCATTTTCATCCATCATATCGAGCAGAATACCGGACAGCAGCACTATACCGGATGTAATCAGCGCGCCGATATAGGTGAACCAGCGCCAGAAGGGATTGAATTTAAAAAGAGCCTTCTTGTACAGCTCCGGCATCTTCCTGGGGATGCGCAACACACACCAGGCCAGAATGATCGTGATCAGGCTGGAGGCCAGCACTGAGGCCAGGGCATATTTATCGATGGTGGCCGCCATCATCACTCCCAGCACCTCTATAACGGCAATGATCAGTATGGCTACGTCAGGCGTCTTGAACCTGCTCATATGGGTAACGGCCCTTGGGAACATGCCGTCGCGCGACCAGGCAACCAGGTCGCGGGAGGCCGACCAGGTTAACGCATTGATGGTCGTCACAATCGCGCCCAGGGCGGCAATGAAGACGATATAGAGGCCCCAGCCCGGCATCAGCCTGCTTGCATCAACCATGATGGCGGGATTGCCGATCTTGGCGACCTCCTGCCAATCCATGGTGGCGACCAGCGCCAGCGGCTGAATAGTATACAGTACAAGTATGATCAAAAAGGCGATAATGAGAGCCAGCGGCAGATTCCTTCTGGGATTCTTAATCTCACCGCCGATATCTGCCAGCGCCAGCAGGCCGGACCATACATAGCTGGCCAGCACTATCGCTACGACAAACATGATGGTGCCCTTGGGGTAAAGCGGTGTCAGTTTTGTCGCATCGAAATTGGCCATGCCGACGATGCTGAAGATCACCATGCCCAGTACAAAGATGAGGAAAAAGATTATTTGTAACCAGCTGGCCAGCGAAACTCCGAAGTAGTTGATCAGCGCGAAAAATATCAGTATGGCAATGGCCAGTATTTTGCCGTCCATGGTAAAGCCGGGAACAAACGCCTGGACGAAGGCAATAAAATAGTCCCCAAAAATAACCGCCACCAGTATGTTGGCCGCCAGCAGGGCCAGCACGGCTGAAAAGGATATGATGCCGCCCCAGAAGGGGGAAAGGACCCTGGTCACCGTGACATAGTTGGCGCCCGTTACCGGCAGCGTGCCAGTGAGCTGAATCTCGAAAAGCACCACAAACAGTGAAGGGAGACAGGCCAGAATAAAGGCGATGAAAACGCTGGGGCCGGTCATGCCCGTGATAGTCGCAGTCATTCCGAAAATGCCCGCGCCGATAACCAGGCCGACTATCATGGCTACGGTCTCGAACAGCCCGACCTTCCTCTGCAATACCTCAGGTTTTTTTCCTTCCAAGTTCAACCTCCTTATTATTTCATTACATCCGCGGCCTGCCCGGCCGACATGACTGCGAGAAGTTTAAACCCGCTGTTTTTGAGTGTCAATAGGCCTATACGACTATTTAAAAACCATCAATTCCAGGGCCAGCTGAAGACGAGGGCCAGCACGACACCCAGCATCGCCCCCGCAAAGACCTCCCACTTGGTGTGGCCGATGATCTCGGCCAGCCTCTGGCTGAACTCCTTGTCGCCTTTAAAGAGCTCATCCAGCATCTTATTGAGCACGGTGGACTGGTAACCCACGGTCCGCCGCACGCCTGCGGCATCGTACATCACGATAAAAGCCACCGCCAGCGAGATGGCAAAAAGGGGTGAGTCGAATCCATACATCAGGCCGATGGTAGTGGCCAGCGCGCACATCAGGGCAGAGTGAGCACTGGGCATACCGCCCGGGCTCCACATCAGGGACATATTGAACTGCCTCTTGCGTATAAAATTAATCAGCACTTTAAGCGCCTGCGCCACGAACCACGCCACCAGCGGCACCCAGATAGCCTTCCAGGCCGCCGGTCCGTCCACCGTCTGGCTTATCATCCAGTTCATGCCAGTCTCCCGACCCGCGGCCTCAATGGAGCGCCCGGCCTATACTTTACCTGCAGCGCCTTGACCGTCATCAGCAAACCCAGCAGCACGGGATAGATTATAAGCGCCTGGTATGCTGTAAAGGGCGGCGGAAGCGAAGGCGCCGCAATCATTATGGGGGGAACCGCGATATCCGACCATTGCAGAGAAAGTAGCAACGCGAAGAGGGCCACGATGCCTGTGCCGAAACCGGTTGTGCTGTTTTTAATACCGAGCGCCGCCAGTCCCGCCACCGCAGCTCCGATCAGAGTGGGTATTGTACAGACGCAGGCCAGCACTCCTCCCATCACCGTGGCGCCGCGCCCGCCCTGAAAGCGCAGGAAAATGGACCACTGGTGGCTGATAATGGCGATAACGCCGGCCAGCATGATCACCAGCGGGCCGGCATGCAGCCACTGTGCGATCAAAACCGACAGCGCGCCCTTGCCTATATCCATAGCTACCGCAACTATGAACGGCAGCAACCCCACCCTGCGGTAGACTGCGGCAGCGCTGATCTTGCCGTCCGGCTCGTCCCTGATATCGATCCTGGCCGCAAGCATGGCGACGATAAAGGACGAGGGGATCGCGCCCAGCAACAGAGCGATGGGAAGACAAATCAGGCTGATATTATTTATCATTTGTAGCTAAACGAGGCGCTTTGAGGCAGTATACCACAAACAAGCGGTCAGGACTCGACCCTGTGCGTCACGTCGATAGTCAGGAAGTCGCGCGCTTCCCTAGAGAGCGCCAACCCGATGGACATGACCAGCACCAGCAGGCCGCAAGTTGCGTAGATCACCGGTATGTTTTTATTGGCCATATCGGCGATCACGCCGGCAATGCCCATGCCTATGGGCGCCAGCCCGCTGGTCAGCGTGCCCAGCAGTCCGAAAACGCGTCCCCTTATTTCAGACGAAGCCGCAAGCTGTATCACGGTGGTGGTCTTTACGATGAATATCCCCGCCGTCAGACCTATCATGGTGACGACGCCCAGCACGATGAACGGCTGCAAAATAAAACCCACGATACCCAGCGAGATGGAAGCCCCCAGCAGAGAAAATATGATCAGGTTGCTCTGGGCCCTGCCGCGCACGTTCACACCGCCGGCTATCAGATAGCCGACGACCGAGCCCAGCCCCACCGCCGCCAGCAAATATCCATACCACGAGGCGTTCTGCTTGAGGTAGTCCTCCACGTAAAAAGGAAGCAGCAAAAGCATGGGAGCGATCAGAAGGTGCAGCAGCGCCGCCGCCAGGAAGAGTATACGCATCCCCTTCTCGTTCCAGACATAGGTCAGCCCCTCTTTGGTATCGTTGATAAAAGCTTTCCAGGCCTCGCCCGATTTTTTCTCCGGCTCCACCGGAGGTTGAGGTATGGTGATAAATGATTCGCTGCCTGCCGCGTAAAGATAGGTGGCGCTGTTGATGAGGAAAAGCAGCGGCGCGCCGGTGATGCTGAAGATGAGGCCGCCCAATCCCTGCCCCAGAAACATGGCCAGGAAAATGGCAAACTGGTTGAGCGAATTGGCTATATTGAGCTTGTCCTTGGGCACCAGGTCGGGGATGGCTGCGGACATGGCCGGCGTGAAGAAGGCGAAGATAATGGCGCCCAGCGTCGCCACAATGAACATCCACGTGATATTAATGGCGCTGGCATGCGGAGCCAGATAAACGAAAGAGAAAAAAGAGAAGCTTGCCTGTGGATCCGTCATGATCATCTGATTGATCCAGATGAAGAAGAACATCAGCGCTGCCAGGGAGAACACGAGGAGGCCCTGAATAAGATCGCTGTTCACGATGATCTTTTTACGAGAGAAGTGGTCGGCGAAGGTGCCGCCCATAGGGCCGAGCAGCACACCGGGCAATGTGGAGAAGAGCATCATGCCCCCCATCAGGCTGGCCGACTCGGTAGCCTGCTTGATATAGAAAAGCATACCTACATTGAAGTAGCGCTGCCCTATCTGGCTGATCAGCTGTCCCTGCCAGAGCAGTGTGAAGTTCTTATTCCAGAGCCTGGCCGGCTCTTTGAGAGGCTGCAGATTACTCATCTTGATTCTGATCTGGAAGCGCCGGGTTTAATGCCGTTTATTATACGGCATATGCAGAGATCGGTTCTAACCGCTGTAACCCTGCTGCAATTCAAATTGCCCGGCAATCCCGGTTGATTATCTGTACTCGATAAGCTCCACCTGAGGCAGTAGCCTCTGGACATCCGCTTTGCGGCAATCGGCGGTAGCGTAGTTGAGACAGACTGCAGCGGCGGCTGAGAAGCCAAGCCGCAGCCCATCCATGATGGGCTTATTCTCCGATAAAGCTACAGCCAGGCCGGCCAGAACGGCATCCCCCGCCCCGGCAGCACTGGAGACCGGTATCTGCAATACCGGAATATGATAAGCGCGTTCGCCCAGTATGGCCAGCGCACCTTCCCTGCCCAGGGTGATGACCAGCATGGCGCCGTATCTTTGCTGTATCTCTTTGCCCGCCTGATACGCGTGCTCTATGCTGCTGACGGGGCTCCCGTACAACTCGGCGATCTCATCGATATTGGGTTTGGCGATGGTGGGCCGGCCTTCCATTCCTGCCTTGAGGCCGGGCCCGCTGGCATCGAAGATCACGGGCAGTCCGGCTTCCCTGGCGCTGCCAACCAGATCGGTGTAAATCGATGCGTCCATGCCCGGAGGCACGGTGCCTCCGATAATGACGCACGAGGCGGACTTAAGGGCTTTATTAAATTTTCTGCGGAATCTCTCGACATCCCCAGAGTCGACCATCAGGCCGGGCTCGGTCAGCGTGCTCTGGCCCTGACCTTCCTCCCCTATGATGACGATGTTGACGCGCGTCTCGCCCCCGACCCAGACGAAATCCGTCAGGCAGCCGCGTGACCTCAGTAATTTCTGCATGATCTTGCCGGCGTTGCCGGCGGCAAAGCCCAGCGCCCGGCTGCGATATCCAAGCTCGCCCAGTATCCATGAAGCATCGGTGCCCTTGCCGCCCATACCCGGGACGGCCTGCCTCGCCCGGATAGTGCGGTTCCAGGCGAAATCTTTGATCAAGTAAGTACGATCAAGGGCGGGATTGAGTGTAACGGTCAGGATCATAGCCTTCGCTATTCCCCTTCCCCGTCCGTGTCTTCCATCTGTTTGGCCAGATCATGACGCGAGCGATAGAGCATGTCCTCATCCGCCAACAGCACCCTGCCCATCAATATGCAGCGCGCGTTGGTCTCTATCCTTTCCACCGCATCCATCACGGCATGAAGGTCCTTGCCGGCAGCAAACAGGCCATGCCAGGGCACCATTACAGCGGCGGCCTGACCGGCCATTCTTTTCTCCTGGCCGCGGAGAGATTTATAGACGTTTTCGGCCAGCTGCCTGCTCTGCACTCCACCGCGGGCATATTCAGCCTGTTTGATCTCGCCGAACTTATAGGTATTTTCCAGCACGGGCGGTATGACCTGCCTGGCCGCACAGAATACCATGATATTGCGCGGATGGGCATGTATGACCGCACTGCAATGCGGGTAAAAGGAGTTTAGCAGTTTTAAATGTACAGGAGCCTCGCGTGATACCTTGCCGTCTCCCGACAGCAGCTTGCCTTCCAAGTCAAGCACCAGCACATCCTCCGGCTCCAAATGCCAGAACTTGCGTGCACCGGAGTAACTGGGGGACATGGCGATTTTATCGTCCACCCGCATGCTGATATTGCCGCCAGCCAGGTCTGTCAGCTTTCGCTCAAACATGATCGCTCCAACTCGGGCTATCATTTCACGCGCCTGATATAAAGACTTCTCTTCCATGGCTAAATCTCCAGCCGAATTATATTATCGCACATTATTTGAATATCAACGCTCCCGACTAAAGAACGGGGCAATCGTCTGCGCATGCCCGTCAAACCTGGTTGCCCCTTTCTATCAAAGTTGAAAACCGGTTGAGCACGTTATCCCAGCGATCCCTGCCTTCAGGCTGAAAAACGGTAGTTGCAAACGACCGCCCCACAAGCTCCCTGGCCTGCGACAGAGATCCGACCTCGCCTAGCGCCATGAGCTGCGCCAGGAAGTTGCCCACCGCCGTGGCCTCGGCCGGGCCGGCCACAACGGGCACGCCGACGGCGTCGGCCGTGAAGCGGTTGAGCAGCGCATTGAGGGATCCGCCCCCGATTACATGTATGCGGCTTAATCTCCTGCCCAACACATCCTGCAGACGCTCAAAAGTATAGCGGTATTTGAGCGCCAGCGATTCCAGAATACATCTCACTACCGCGCCTTTCCCTTCAGGCGGCTGTTGCCCCGTACTGCGGCAATAATCGGCTATGCATACCGGGAAATCACCGGGTGTCAGAAAAAGCCTGTCGTCCACATCGATCAGTGCAGCGAATGGCTGAGCCTCCTGCGCCAGCCTGACCAGGTTATCAAGTGTATCTTCCCCGCCTGCTTCCGCCCAGTTGCGCTGACACTCCTGCAATATCCAGAGTGCCTGTATATTTTTCCAGACCAGCCAGGCGCCGCCCACTCCACCGTAACAGGTGAAATTATGTTGCAGGCCGGCGCAGTTGATGAGCGGCTCGCCCACCTCCGCCCCCATCAGGGACCAGGTGCCCGAGCTGAGGAAGGCGGCATCCTGAAATGTGTAGCATGTATCGGCGGGCGTACCTGAAGGTACGCCCCTACTGTAGGGAACGGCGCAGGCCGCAGAAGCGGTATCATGCGTTCCGACTGCTATCACCGGCAATGCCGGGATATTCAGCTGTTTGCAGATTGCCGGCTGCAGCGTACCCAGCCGGGTTGCGGACTGCACCACCGGCGGCATAATTCGGGCAGGTATACCGAACGTATCCAGTATCGAAAGACACCAGTCCCCTGCTCTGGGATCATAGAACTGCGTAGTGGTGGCATTGGTGAACTCACAGGCTTTGGCCCCGCACAGCCAGTAGTTGAAAAGATCGCCCATCATCAAGTAGGTGTCGGCGCTTTTAATTAGATCCGGATAGTCCAGCACCATAGAGTAGATTTGGAAGAGCGTGTTATGCTGCATGAACTGAACGCCCGTCCGGTAATAGATTTCTTCCCGCGGCATCTTCTGGAAGCATTTGTCCATCAAGCCGTCGGTGCGCGGATCGCGATAGCTGTGGGGATTTTCGACGAGCTCGCCGTTGGGATCCAGCAGGCAAAAGTCATTGCCCCAGGCATCCAGCCCGATTGAAACGAGGCTGCCGTTTCCGGCCGCCATGACCAGCCCCTTCTTGACCTCCCCGAACAGGCGGCGAACGTCCCAGTAAATATGCTTCCCGGTCTGCACGGGTCCGTTGGGAAAGCGGTATACCTCGTCAAGCGTGATGCGGGCGCCGTTGAAGCGTCCCAGCATGACCTTGCCTCCCGAGGCACCCAGGTCGACAGCGGCGCAATTGAAGGTCTTTCTCATGGTATGCGCAGGGCCAATCGCATATTCAGTTCAGCGGAAGACGGCTTCCCGGATGATCTTCATCGCCCTGGCCGGATTGCCCTCCAGCATCATGTTTTCAATTGTCGCCGCGCCGATGTGGTTTATGGCCCGGCGCATGGCATTTATCCACTCGATGCTCTCCCGGATGGCTTCCACCGTATCCATGCGGGCCGGCCAGATGTCCAGAGTATAGTAGCCGTCATAACCCGTTTTATCGGCCCAGTAGAGCCACTCGAAGGTATCCAGAAAGTGTACCGAGCCCACGTTGAGGTCCCAGTCCCAGTCAGGACGCGTGTCGTTGATATGCAGCAGGAACAGCCTGTCGCCGAACATGCTGGCCAGCGCCAGCGACTCGGCAGCATTCTCGTAGGCCAGTATGGCATGGCCGATATCCAGTATCAATCCCACGTTGGGCCGGTTAACGGCCTGGCAGAGCAGCAGCGATTTGGCCACGGTGGAAATGTAGCTGTGAACGCGCGGCTCCTTAAACTTGTACTCCAGCCCCAGCCTGATAGACGGGTCGTAGTCGGCTGCATCCCTGAGCAGCTCGATCATCAGTCCCCATGCTTTCAGGTAATCGGCTTCGAAGGGGTAATCATAGCCGTCCTGCCCGGGCCAGATATTGACCAGGCTGCCGCCCAGCCTTTTGGTCAGGTCGATGGTGCGGCGTATCTCGTTGGCAGCCTCCTTCGCCGTGGCGGCGTCACGGCTGGATATCGATCCTTTAATAAACTCTTTACGGCTGAAAAGGTTGGGCAGGACGTCGCAGCACTTCAGACCGTATTTGTCCATGTACCCCTTTATCTGGTCGGCATTATCGTCCGTAACGTCCCTTCCGTAGACGAACTCTAGCCCGCTTATTCCGGCTTTGGCGGCCAGGGCAAACATCTCAGCCGCGGAGCGGTCCTCCTTATAGCCGGACATGAAACGGTCGCCGGGATTTCCCAGGGCTGAGATGGCTGCGGCAAACTTGATATCCTTTTTCATTGAGTCTCCTTTCGATTTAAGCCCGCGCCTTCTCTATCTCCGCTCTCTCCTTCAGCTGGTCGCGCAGGTCATTCAGGTCTTTAGGCACGAGGTAAGCAGCAATTGAAATAAAGATGAAGCACAGGGTCCAGGCAGAAACACAGATGATCAGTATGGCGTTCTGCAAAGATGACATATCGGCGATGATACCTGCGGCCAGGGGCGCGATGGAGGAGCCTATCTGCTCGAAGAAGTTCTGCAGCGCGTTGGCCGTGCTGCGCACCTCGGGCAGCGTCATATCATAGATAGTCGTCACCACGTTGGGAGAGGCAAAGGGCATGAAGATGCAGGTGAATGCCAGCAGGAACCCGAAGAGGTAAATCTGCTCGTAAGGCACCATGATGGCGAAGACCAGCAGCACAAGGGCGATGAGAATACCTGCCGCGCTGACTAACAGGCGTCCGCGCTGGTTGCGCTTAAAGAAATAATCCCCCAGTATGCCCCCGATGGGATATCCTGCAGCCAGCATGAGCACAGCTATCACCATCGTTATCAGAACCGTGGTGGAATCATATCCGCGCCCGGTCTCAAGGTAGCGGAAGAACCAGAAGGTCAGCACCTGCCAGGGGAAGACACCGGTAAAACAGTTAAGGAAAATGAAGAGCAGCGATTTTTTCTTAAAAAGGCCAATTGCGGTTTGCCAGTTGAACTTGTAGTCGCCCTTCTGGTCTATGCCCTGCAGCTCGGGCTCGGTGCTGCCGCGCTGGGGCTCCTTGACGCCGAAGAAAATGATGGCGGCCAGCACGAAGCCCACGGCGCCAGTGACGTAAAACACACCGCGCCAACCGATGATGCTGCCCAGCAGTAGCGCCAGCACCATGCCCACGAGGTATCCCATGGGCTGAGCGATCTGCAGCAAACCCATGATCTTGCCGCGCTCCTTGGGGACGAAGTAATCGTTGGTTATGTTGTAGAGGCCGGGATAGCTGGAGTCGGCGATACCGGTGGACGAGCGTGTCACCACAAAGAGAGGGAAGGTGCGCACCCACGCGCTCAACCACGTTGTGGCGCCCCAGATCAGGGCCGCCAGCGCCAGCAGCTTGGTACGGGCGAAGCGGTCATACAGGTAACCCCAGACAGGATAGAGAATGGCGCCCACCAGCAGCGCGCCGGAGAAGACCAGACCCATCTGCGCCTGGTTTATCTGAAACTCTTCCATGATGGGCGTGGTCAGCGGTCCGATAACCAGCCGCTCGGCCTGTTGAAATAACATGAAGGCAAAAAACGTCCCGAATACAAACCACGGATATTTGGACTTGGTCATGGAAGCGGCCCTCCTATTCCCATTGTATTTTTATCCCGGCCCGGCCCTGGAAATCCAGGTCCAGCCTGTATATATCGTCGTTTTCCTTTTCGAATTTCAGGGCGGCTTGACCGCAAGTCACAGAAACCGGCATGCCCGGTAGAGCCAACCACAGCGAGCCCTGCACCCTGCGCCCAAGGTCAACGGTGCCGATCTCCAGAATCTTGCCTGCAACCTTCCATGAATCGATCTCGCAGCCCTGCGTGATATGAAGCGTATCTCCCACCAGGACGGGAGCTTCCGCCGATCGACAGATGCGCAGCATGCGGCAGCCGTGGGAGGGGATCGTACCCAGTACAATTTTGCCCGCCTTCTGCAAACTGTGCTTTTTCTGCCAGAAATCGAAAACGTACACACTTTGCCCGGCCTTATAACCCAGCCGCGTCAGGTCCAAACTACGCGCCGCCGATTTATCGCTCCAGTTGAAGACTGCCACATCGTGCCATCTCATGCCGTTTTTATCTAACGGCAATGAGTACAGCTCCGCCATCTCCCGCTCCAGCAGGTCCAGCGCCCGCCCGCTCACACCCATCAGGGGTGTAAGCAGAGCCACCAGTTTCTGCCTCTCCACAGGCAGACGGGTGAGGTCGTCGCTGCTTATGAGCAAACCTCCGGACAGTCCCACCAGGCTGAGGTTGCTGATAACCTCATCATCAGTCAGCGTTGTGTCATAGTTGCGCACCATCAGGCAGTCTGGATCATTCCACCACCATTGCTGATGCAGGGTACTTAAATTGATGGTATGGCGGACATTGTTGCGCAGCGAACCGATTGAGTTCTCGCTCTTAATAATAGGCGTTGCCCATTTGACGCTCCAGAGATATGGAGTCCAGTTGGGCGCGGTGTCGGGACCTATGCGCATAGCGTCGACAATGCCGACCGCCGGGCCGAAAGGACATCCGCAGCCCAGCAGGAAGGTCTCCTCGCCTATGCCTGATCTGACGGCTTCCATGCCTTTACGGAAGGCCTGGGCGCGCGTCATTTTGGGATTCTGTCGCACGCCCGGCAAGGCGCCGGAATAAACGAAATCGGTCTTGACGAAGCCATAGCCCCACTTGCGGGCAATGGTCTCAAGCAGCGAGTGCACATGCTCCAGCACTGCGGGCTGCGTCAGGTCCAGGGCATGACCGTAAAAATCATAGAAATAGCCGCTGACGATCGGCTTTCCTTTATTATCCTTGACCAGCCATTCCGGATGCTGTTGCGCCGTCTTCGAGCGTGGATCCACCACGAACGGCGCCAGCCATAGCCCTGAAGTATATCCCTTCTCCTTGATGCTGTCGGACAGATGCGCCAGGCCGCGCGGGAACTTGTCGTTGCATATGGTCCAGTCTCCCCAGGCTGACTGATAGCCGTCATCAAGCTGCACTATTTTGAAGGGTATCGTCTCTTTGATGCTTTCGATGGTGTTGAGGTTGGCGATAAAAAGGTCGGCGGTGATGGACTGGAAGAAATGGTACCAGTGCGTCCACTGCGCCGGCGGGGGTGTAACCGGAACACGCGCCTTCATCTGTCTCGCCACGGCCTGGACGAAATCGGCCGCCGGGTCGGCGCAGGGCAGATCGGTGAATTGAAGATAACCCCATTCTGACCTGAATGTTTCGCCCGGCTCCAGTACAATGCCGTCCGCCTGAGCCGTCAATGTCAGTTCCGCTGCAGTGCCTCTGCAATTGACATGCAGCACGCCGAACTGATCGGCTGTCGAAGCGAAGCCGGCCAGCACGACCGAATTAAGGTCGGTCAGCATACCCCAGCCATCACCCCAGTATTCTCCTCTTGCTTTTGCTATCGGCAGAGCCGGATTATACAGCTGCTTGCTGATGAAAGGACGCATAATAAGCATTGAACGTACATCCCGTTCGTTTGCGTGTCGCAAACCGGAGTAGACCCAGTCGTGCCAGCCGACCTTAAAGAAATTCAAAGGTCCGCCGTTTTTAAAATTCACACTTCCCCCGAGACCAGCCTCGGCCTGCAGCAAATGCATGTCATGCAGGTGCACATCGGCGCGGCCGCTGTTGGTCACCTCAAGGCGCATTAAAAGAAAAGGCCTGTCGTCGTACAGATTGACCAGGTAAGCCAGCTCGAGGCCGTCGGCACGGCCGGAGCTGGTGAAACGGTACTGTCTGCCTTTGCCGTGGACGTCCTCAAATGTCCGGTCGGCACTGCCGGTCTTTCCACCGGCAAAGCCGGCCAGCAGCTTTTTCCCATTTTTCCCTGAGTAGCTGATCCCGATAAGCGCGCCGGACAGCGACAGGGCATCGTTGTCGCGGTGAGCCGCGTCGATCCTGCCGCTCTGCATATCGAAAGAGATCCGCCAGAGTTGATTTTCAATTATCTGTCCTTTTTCTTCCATGGCAGTCCACCTTTTATCTTATTCGTTTATCTAATATTATCGCCGGGGACTAATCCTGATGGAATGGGTATCGCGGTCCGCACTATGGGTATATATGAGCAACTGGTTGACTGAGTCACGCACGCTTGAGCCGTCCGACAGCTTGACCTGATAACCACCGGGATACTGGTAGTCAGGGACAAATATCTCGGTCGGCTTTGCCACAGCCGGATCATGGCGGAACTCTAACTCGAAGATACGCTTTTTTATATTGAAAGATATCCTGACAGGCTGACCTGCGACAGCGCGTGGATAAGGCCTGACCACCGCCTGCAGCGCACGCCCTCCCGAATCGATATTGGAGGGATCTTTGCGCTGGTCCAGCCCGTAAATTGAGAAGTCCTCCATATTCCAATGGTCGCCGTACTGATTATCGTTAAAAGCGTCGTAGGTCCAGAGGTTGTAGCTGAGCAAATTGGCATCCAGCGCCTTAAATATCCGGTCCCACTCCTTAATATGCGCGCTGTAGTCCCCGGTCCGATAGGCCTCCCGGTTATTCATGTCGTAGCAGATTCCAACCTCGCCGATGAGAGTCGGCACACCCCCGCACAGCCTGTTGCCCAACTCCTTAATACGCCTCATCTGATCGTTGAATGACCTCTGTACCGTGCCGGGCGTCCCGATTACCGCGGCGCCGGTCAGCTTATCATGCGCGGCCAGGGCGTTGGGGAAGAAGTGGTAAGCCTTGGTTATCCAGTGCACATCGTCATACCAGTGCGGCTTGTACACGATATGCCTGCTGTTATCGGCACCCATGTCCGGCGGACGGTAGTCCACGTTTGGCGGGGTGATCAATATCATAGCCTGCGGATCAACAGCATGTATCGTATCTGCGAAGCGCTCGAGATAGGGTTTCTGGTAGTCTTCGGTGAAGTTGACCTCCCGGCCGTTCCTGATCGAGAAATAGTCGGGTTGCAGCAGCACGGGATTGCCCGACCTGTCGAGGTCCCAGATACCGTTGGCCTTCCAGATACATTCATGGCCTTCTTTCCAGGCCTTGATCCCCTGTTTATTAATCAATCTGGTGCCCATCTTTTTAGGGGGGAAGGCCCGCCAGACCTCGACCTCCCGGGGAAATCCGGCGGCCAGCAGCATCCCCTGGTAAGCGGTGGGTGAATCACCCTTCTTATAAAGATACCAGCGTGTTGAATTCAGGTCCCGGCAGGCGATATAGCCGCAGAAAGGCTCGTTCATGGTGTCGTAGCCGATAACGGCAGGAAGCCCCTTCAATTTCTCCGCCACCTTTTTATAGGCGTTCAGCAGGTGCGATTGCAGATATTCCTGCACCGGCTGTCCATCCACTTTTGTGATCGGTGCGAAGTCATTGCCGCCGAAGAAAAGCGTAAACATGGTGGCCGCGCCCATTTTGAATCCGTTAGTAGCCCAGATCTGGGGCTGGTAATTCGCACCGTATTCCTGATGTGTGATGGCGGCGCCGGTCTCCTTGAACCTGGTTATGTCCAGTCCGACGGCATCGAATGTCCATCCCGGCGCGCCGCAGCCCCCCGTAAAGCGGCTCCAGATATCGTGGCGCGTCTCGATGTACAGAAGCAGCCCGTGCTCGCCCGCCTTCTCGACCACTTTGTACAGGTAATCGAGGTACTCCGCATCATAGATGCCGGGCCCCGCATGTTCAATCGCCTCCCAGGGCACCAGGAACCGATAGAAGGTCAGTCCCCAGCGCTTCAACCTCTTGAAATGCTCATCCGCCTCAGCCAGAGGAAAAGGACGCCCTACGAATGACACGTTGCGGTGATCGAAGAACCCCTCTCTGATATGCGTGGAACCGTCCGGCTTAAAGGGGACCTTTGCATCGAGGTTAACGCCGCGCAGGATGACTGTCCTGCCGTGCTCGTCCTTGAAATTAACGCCTTCTATCCTGATCATGATTATCTATCGCCTCCCGCTGAACCACGTTGCCCGCAGCGATCACTTAATCAGGGCTTCCCGCCCGTCAGGGACTTTTTCTCGATGTCCAGAAGTTTATTGAGCCGGCGCTGGTGTTTATCCTCTCCGCCGAAGCGGGCATTGAGAAAGGCCGCCACTATCTCGGCGGCCAGCTCGATGCCTATTATCCTGGCCCCCAGGCAGATTATATTCATATCGACATGCTCCACGCCCTGATGCGCCGAAAACGTGTCATGGCAAACGCAGGCCCGCACGCCAGCCACCTTGTTGGCGGTTATGCAAACCCCGACACCGCTTCCGCATATGAGCACACCCCGCCAGGCTTTGCCCGATGCAACGTCCCGGGCGACAGCGCCTGCGTAGTCCGGATAATCGTCGGCAGCGTCAAAGGCCAGCGGACCGGCATCCATTATTTCGAACCGATCCTTGAACCGCTTGATCAGCTCTCCCTTCATCTCAAAGCCGACATGGTCTGAACCAAAGGCGACAACCTTTCTCATGTGTATTTTTCCTCCGCCGGCGGACATTTATTTCGATCTCTCCAGTATCAGAACCTCGTACGGATACACTTCAAAGCTGCCCCTCCCGACTGCAGCGCCGGCGCTGCGGTGGGTACCCAGCAGCACGGTCCAATCGCCATCCGGTGTACATGTATGCGCAAGCCTGTTGTCCGAGAAATTCAAAACAGCGTAGGCCTGTTCAGTATGATATGTCCTGCAGTAAGATATTATATCTGAATGAGAGGGCGATTTCTCGAAGCTGCCCATATATAGTGCCGGCTTTTCACGCCTGAGCGCGATCAGCCTGCGGTAAAAATTCAGCAATGATGTAGGCTGATTCATCTGGATATCCACATTTGTCTCCGAATAGTCGTCATTCAGGGGCAGCCATGGCCTGGCCTCAGAGAACCCCGCGTGCGGGCCGTCGTTCCACTGCATGGGATTGCGTTCGCCGTCCCTGCCTTTCACGATTGGCCAGTACATTTTGCCTACGGTGTCCATGACGTCCTTCCTGGTAATACGGCTGTTGGGCATACCGATCTCCTCGCCGTAGTACATAAAAGGTGTGCCCCATACCGTGAGCAACATGGCCGCCAGCACTTTCATTCGCTTGACCGTGTCCTCTCCGGCTGCATAGCGGGTGGCCGCCCGCGGCCTGTCATGATTGGACAGCACGTTGCAGGGCCATGCTTTGGGGGGTATAAGCGAATACCAGTTCATCAGTGCATCCGAGAACCTGTGCGCACCCCACTTGCAGAAGACCAGGGAGAACTCGAACGAGAGGTGACTCAGTTCACCTTCATCGCCCAGGTAAGCGGCGGCCATGGACGGTCCCTCCTCAGCCACATAGACTTCTCCCACCATCATGCGGTCCTGGTATTCGTCCAGCACCGCGCGCATTTCCTTGAGGATATCATACATGCCGGGCTGGTTTCTGGTGTAAAGATGTTTCTGAAAGCCGTTGAACGGCCCGGCAGACAGCGAAAAGGGATTATTTCTCAGCTGTTCGTCCTTGAGAAAATAGTTGAGAATATCGCAGCGGAAGCCGTCAATACCCTTGTCCAGCCAGAACCTCATGGTATCGTATATCTCTTTTCTGACCGCCGTATTGCGCCAGTTAAGATCCGGTTGAGTCTTGAGGAATGAGTGAAGGAAATACTGCCGGGTGGCCCTGTCCCACTCCCAGGTGCTGCCGCCCACCAGCGCTTTCCAGTTGGTGGGGGGACCTCCGCCTTTACTGTCATGCCAGATATACCAGTCCCGCCTGGGGTTGTTCCTGGAGGAGCGTGACTCTTTAAACCAGGCGTGCTGATCGGAGGTGTGGTTTACCACCAGATCCATGATGATGTGTATGCTGCGTTTGTGCGCTTCGCACAACAGATCCTCGAAATCCTGCATGCTCCCATAGATGGGATGTATGGTACGGTAATCGGCCACGTCGTAACCAGAATCGACCATGGGAGAAGCATTAATGGGCCCCAGCCAGATGCCGTCGATGCCCAGATCGGCCAGGTAATCCAGCTTGGCCGTTATGCCTTTTAAGTCGCCGGAACCATCACTGTTTGTATCGTAATAGCTGCGCGGCCAGATTTCACACATAACTCCGTGCTTCCACCATACGTAACCCGTATCGCTGTTCATATTCTCCCCCTTATCTATATACCTCTATAAAGCAAGTAATTTGTATCATTTAATAACCAGCTTATCAAGTAAGCCGTTTCAGGCGCCGGTCTGCCCGACATCCAGAGGGAGGCCTTTGGCCGGGTCCGCTACCATGCTGCGTGCTCCGGCTGCGCATCTGGCCACGCAGACACCGCAACCCAGGCAGGCGTCCCAATTATAAACCGGTCGGCCCCCGTTCAAAGGGGAGCAGGCATCGAATGCGCATGCTTCTACGCATTGACCGCAGGCGAGGCATCGCTCTGTGTCGATCGCGACGGAATATCCGGATGATACGATGTTACTTATCTTTACATTACCCGGAAGCCGTCGAGCCAGCTTCATTCCTTCAATACCCCCGCAGCAGCACGAGCAGCATGAGCAGATAACACCCGTCCTGCCGCCTGTCTCGGTCTTAAGCCAGGCCGAAATGATCCTGCCAGAACTGGCCGACACCTCCAGTATTTCAAGGGCCTGCGCCTGCGTGATTTTTCTGACATGGTACTTCTCGCAATGATCCAGCCAGAACTCGGCTGTCGTCCTGCCCACCGCCATGCACACATTGAGAGGCTCACAGTGGTGTTTACGCGAAAGTCGGCAGGGGCAATCCATCACTGCTATAAAATCGGCCTCTTCGAAGATGATCCTGTTGGCGGCACTAAACGGTATGATTTTCTTGGCTTTGTCGGCGCTCAAGCTGATGTCGTGGTTGAGAGTGAGGATTTTTCTGGCGTCATCATAAGTCAGCACCTTAGCATGATAGTTTTCATATACGTTCCTGAAGGTTTTTGTCAGCAGCATGGTTGTGCCGAAGCGTTTGACCAGATATCTGCCCGTAGCCAGGAAAATCTTCACGTATTTGTCATAGAAAACGAAGTAGATATAGTTGTGCGCAGCGCGGTCAACGCGGCTGCCGTGCATTCTAAATAACTTCCTGGTAGATTCTTTCATGGCTGATACACACCATCCCCGCATGCCATTATTACATTTCGCCGCCCGCTCAAGCAATGCAGGCACTATCAGCCCATTTAACAGGTGTCGAGTTAATGATAGAATGGTACAATCCCCTTAAACAGATTTAGTACAGGATATGCATATAGCGCATGAGTTCGGATAGCGGAAACGAGGTAGATACCGGCCAGGCTGCAAGCTACCAAACTGGGGGATGGAAGGCACACTGGATATTAATAGTCTGCCTGCTTCTATATACTCTCAGCTATATGGATCGCGTTGTGCTGACGGTGGTGCTGCAGCCCATGAAGCTCGAGATGGGATGGAGCGATACGCAGCTCGGCGCCATCCAGACCGTTTACATGTTGAGCTACGGCGCCCTGGCCGTACCTGCCGCTTATCTTATCGACCGCTGGAGCAGAAAGAAATCCATCGGCGTACTCGCGATAATGCTGAACACCTTCAGCGGTTTGACCGGCCTGGCCTGGAATTTCTTTTCCGTGATCATACCCAGGATCATCTGCGGCGCCGGAGCCACCGGCGTGGTGACCGGCAGCATCGCCATTATTACA
>JAEAME010001162.1_pt1 | contig 19942 bp, 15 predicted proteins | sample 8958731 | NCBI WGS metagenome assembly JAEAME01 (sample SAMN16933194, study PRJNA681113) | bioreactor sludge metagenome | isolation source: anerobic bioreactor sludge (Control) | place: India:Bengaluru | collected 2018-10-24 | reverse complement strand
GAAAGCAAAGAAGCCGTCGGCGTTGAATACGGATTTTGAGATGTATGCGGCATACCGGAGATTTACCCGGGATGCAATCATCGCCGGCAATGTTCCCGATGCGGAAAAATGCTTTGTTCGGGCGGCGAATGTTTTTGACGGCGATTCGGATTTGTTTGTGATCTACTATGATTTCCTTCGGGGACTACGTGAGCGGGGAGAGTATTCGATGACCCGGGATATGCACCTCGGCATGATCGAGCGCCTTCTGGATTTTTTCCCGGAACACCTGGGCTTTTTGATCAGTCGGGCGGATTACTACTCCGACATTAAGGATTTTGATCGCGCCATCGGGGAATACCGGAAATTGGAGATTCAGTTCCCGGACAGTCTCATGGTTCTGTACGCGATGGCAAAGGCCTGTCGGGCGAACGGTCAGGAAGCGGAGGCGTCGCGAATCCATAAATTGATTGAGAAGCGTTACAAGTCCGTCCAGGAGCGCCTCAAATCCGGGCGCAGTCATTCTCTGGATGCTGCTTCCATGCAATCCATCATGCGCGAAAATGAAGAGGTTATGCGACGGGTATCGGCGAAGGGTAAGATGAAATAGCCGGATCAGCCGACCTCTCGGTCAAGCGGGCGATAAACCGTCCAATCAGCCGACCTTGCTCTTCTTGCGTGTAGCGACAGCCGCTTCTTTGTCGGCGGCGGATTTCTTTTCGAGCATTTCCATGACTTTATCATTCAGCCGAAGCTGTTCATTGACCGCAACCGGATCGACGGAGGTGCCGCGCCCGGTCTTCAGGCGCTCCTGTACCGTCGGATACATCTTTTCGATCTGCCGGATATGTTTCTTCCATGCGCCGGTCTGTCCGGCACGACGGTAAACGTCCGCGAGCTGGTATATGACCATCAGACTGTCCGGGAAGCGATCCATCAAACGCTTGTATTCGGCGATGGAGACATCCGGGTGCTGGCGAACCGAATTGATTTCCGCGCGGCTCAACAGGAACATGAAATGATCGGGGAAGAAATCCAGAAGTCGATTGAGGATCATCAGATGCAGGTCCTTGATTGCCTTGAGTTTTCCTTCGTCCTTGATCGCGTTGAGGTATTCAAAATAGATAACGTAAAGATCGGGATCGCGGTCGAATATTTCGGCGGCCTTGACGAAATTGCGCTCGGCCTCCTGCTCATCCCCGTCGATGATCGCATTTCGCGCGTTCATTCGATAGATGGCATAGAGTTCGTAATCGGTCGTGTCGGGCGGAGAAAAGGTTTGAGCGCGCGCATGGTCCCACATCGGAAGAATGATGCCCGGTTTGCCTTCGGAATTCACCACTCGATCCTGCTTGAAAAGCCCGAAACTCAGATTCCACCTCGGGTCCAATTCAATCGAAAGGATGCGCTTCTCGCGGGCAAAATCCTTGGGTAGCGAATAGGAACGATCCGTCCACTGAAAGACCAGATCCATGTACACCCAAACATTTTGAGGCAGAAGCGGATTAGCGGCACAGGCGCGAAGAATGGGGAGCCGCAGGAAATGCACGATGGAGGGGATACAGAGAATATCGGACTGCAGTAGGTCCCGCCAGTTCTTGATATCGATCCGGCCGTAAAAATCATCGTGCAAGGCCATCATAGACACGAAAAAATACACAATATCGTCAAAGCGCCCGGCGGCTTCATCCGGAAGGACCGTATCGGCGGTTTCGGACAGCGGCATTTTGCGGATCCGCAGGATCTCACTTAAATAGCCCTTCACCTCTGCGGTCAGATAGATCGAGCGATCGGCCGGGTCAATCTCATCGCTTTCCAGAAGGCCGGTCCGCGCGTATTTTATCGCCTTGATGTACGCTTCCCGCATGACCAGAAAACCCTCTTCGGAAAAATATTGGACCTTAACGGAACAGAAATTATCGATGAAGGCTTTGCGGATTTGAGTGATACTGTTGGTCTTTGGAAGGTCCAGTATTTCCCATATTTTCATGTCGATGATCCTCCCGGATGAGTAACATTTCCGATTATTCGATTGGGGCGGGCCGTGTGAAGAGGGGAGCGTCGAGAGGCGGTGACGGCAGAACGGACTGCCGGAGGCTCTATCTATTACCTATCGTACAAGGATTCTGTGACCCGGCGGTGAATTGATTTTATCCAAACCGTGTTCACAAAGTAACCAAATGTTAATTTTTTATGCAAATTGATATCGTCAAATCGCCACATTTACGCAACAATTGCTTCACTGTATACCAAATCGAAAAAAACATATTGATAAACACTAAAATATTTTATCAAATCAAATGCCGGTCTTTTGCATTGTTTTTTTGAAAATACTGTTGACAATCTGCGACCGGGTAAGCACAATACAAAATATCTTTGTTGTTTTGGAGGATGATATGAGAAAAATTCGTACCTTTTCGGTGTTTCTGGTTTTAATCCTTGTTCTGATGACCGCCGTATCCTGTGATCAATTCAGCGCCCTTTCCGAAATCGTCGGGAAAGCGCAGAACGACTCGGATCTGACCGGAGATGACTACATCGTTTATGCCAACAGCAAGCGTGACGATGTCATGAAGGAGTATGTCGGCACGAAGGTCGCCGAAAAGCAGTCGGAATTGCTTCTGGATAATATCGAGTTGACCTATTACGAGATCGAGGGCGAGCCCGGTAAGTATGAGATCTACATCGATAATGCCAACAAATCATATTTCTATAACGGTGTGGTTCTTCTGAAGAGCAGTACCGAAGAAATCAAGATCAATGTCCGTATGCTGGCACCCGAATGGAATGAGTATTTTACGCTCGAATTGAAAGGCGATCCGCTGGAGTATGAGTATTTTATCGAAGGAAATATGTATGAGTGGAAGAAGGAACTTCTCATCGATTACGATTATGAGTGGGAAGAAAAGGACGAAAACGCGAACATTTGGGAGGAGATATTAATCATCGACGAGCAGGCCATTGATGATACGATCGCAAACGATTTCGCCAAGTACCTTTATGAGATGGACAGTATTTATAATTACGCGGAGAATTTCACGTACTACCTGACGACCGCATCGGATTATCAGGAGGGCGACCGGAACACTCCGTATATGATTTTTGTAGATACGCAAAAGCAGGAAGCCGTGATTACCTTCACCGAAGAGGGAAAAGACCCGGTGGAGACCACGTTGACTTTTTCGAAATGAGAAGGCATAATTAAATTTAATCTTTTTTTTGAAAACCAAAACGCGGTGACGGAGAAGAGTACCCCGAAGCAGCCGGACAGGGAGAACGGGCCATAGACTGGGAGCCTGTTTGCGGAATAGTGTCGGGAGAAGTTCGCTCCGGAGCGGATTTGCGGAACGGACCGAATCGAGGTTCCAGTAGGTAAATACGGATGTCCACCGTTACAGGGACGCGGGTATAGGATATTTTCGAAGATCAGTACCCGTAGTGAGAGCGACATACATCCGTAAGGAGCAGTGTCGAAGATGGGTGGTACCGCGATTGAATCGTCCCATTGCCGAATCGGATTCGATACGGCAATGGGATTTATTTTTTTCATGTCGGAAAAACGGACAAGGGGGAAAAAGAAATGGCAAGAACTGAAATCGAAACGTACATCTGGGATACTAAGGCGGAGTGCATGTCCCGGGACGAATTGCGCGCGGTGCAAAGCGAGCGCCTGAGGAACTGTGTTCGCCGGATGTACGAGAATGTCCCGTACTATCGGGCCAAGATGGAGGACGCCGGTGTTATGCCGGAAGATATCCGTGACGTCGACGACCTTCCGAAACTGCCGTTTACCGATAAGTACGACTTTCGCGACAACTATCCGTTCGGAACATTGGCGGTTCCGCGCGAGGATATCGTGCGTTTTCACTCCTCCTCCGGAACAACCGGAAGGATGAAGGTGGTCGGGTATACCCGAAACGACATACACTTGTGGACGGATTGTCTTTGCCGTTCCATGGCCAGAAGCGGTGTCATGAAAGGCGATCTCGTACATATCGCATACGGCTACGGATTATTTACCGGAGGACTCGGACCGCATTATGCGTGCGACGTATTGGGCGCGACCGCGATCCCGGTGTCCGGCGGGAATACGCCGCGCCAGATCCAGATTCTGCGTGAGTGGAAGCCCAACGTGATCATGTGCACGCCGTCCTATATGCTTCATCTCGCGGACAAGATGGACGAGATGGGCGTGCGCCGTGACGAATTGAATCTGAAATGCGGAATCTTCGGCGCGGAGCCGTGGACGCTCAAAATGAGAGACCAGATCGAGGAGAAGCTGGGGCTCAGAGCTTTCGATATTTACGGCCTGTCCGAGATTCTCGGACCCGGTGTCGGATGCGCGTGCGACAAGTCGGATCTGATCCACCTGGAGGCGGATCACTTCATTCCGGAAATCGTGGATCCCGAGACCGGAAAGCCTTTGCCGGAGGGCGAAATCGGAGAACTCGTGTTTTCCTCGGTCACCAAGGAAGGCACTCCTCTTTTGCGTTATAACACGCACGACCTGACCCGGATTTATTACGGGAAGTGTGAGTGCGGCAGAACCACACCCCGGATGGAGAAGGTGACCGGCCGAGCGGACGACATGCTCATCATCCGCGGTGTGAACGTCTTCCCGACGCAGATCGAAGCGGTCATGCTGACCTATAGTCAGGTGGAGCCGCATTACATCATCGTGATCGATCGGGTGGACAATTTGGACCGGATGACCGTCAAGGTGGAAATGTCGAGCGCGTTTTTCTCGGATTCGGTCAAGGATATCGAAAATATCGAACGCAAGCTGGCCGGAGATATCGCGTCGATTACCGGGGTTCACGCCCGGATCGTCTTGTGCGAGCCGAGAAGCCTCCCGCGTTCGGAAGGCAAAATGAAGCGCGTGTACGACGAGCGTTTCAACTGACGGATCGTTCAACCTTAGGGGAATCGGGACGTCTGAACGGCCGGAAGAAGGCTGATTTTGCAGTTTGGCAGCATGGAAGGTAAATGGTGTGACGGAATGAGCAATCAGGAAATGACGGGGAGGTCCGGATCGGAGATATCACGCGTCGGTATCCTCGGACTCGGTCTGATCGGCGGGTCGCTCGCGAAGGCGTTGAGAGTCAAGGCCGGAATTCCCTTCATCGCGGCGGTCGACACCGACCCGGAAACCGGACGAATGGCGCTCGCGGATAAAGTGATCGACCGGTTCGCTACTCCGGATGAAGGGTACGCATTGTTGGACGGTTTGGATCTGGTGCTGTTATGCACTCCGTTAGCGGTTATTCTGGATATTCTTCCTCAACTGAGAACGCTGAAAATCGGGATCATCTCCGATGTCGGTTCAGTCAAAGCACCGGTGATGGAAAAAGTGGACCTTCCGAACTTTGTCGGCGGTCACCCGATGGCGGGGTCGGAGCGGCACGGATACGCATGTTCGAACGCATCGCTTTTTGAAAACGCGATGTATGTACTTTGCGTCGGGGATGATTCCGGGGTGTCCGCGGTCAGACTCAAGGCCTTTGAAGGATTGATCCGCGCGATCGGGGCGATACCGGTTCGTATGGAAGCCGGCGAACATGACCGGCGCGTCGCGGCAATCTCGCATCTGCCGCATATTGCCGCGTCTGCATTGTCGCTATTAGCCGCGAGACTGGACGACGGGCAGTTGGCGGCTCTGGCAGCCGGAGGTTTTCGGGATATCACGAGGATCGCCTCTTCGGACGCAGCCTTGTGGGCCGATATATCGGGCGCTTCCGCCGGAAGCCTGACGCCGGTTCTTTCGCAGTACATCGACTTGCTTTCGGAGGTCCGGGAGCATTTGAAAGACGGTGACCGGCGCGCGACGGAGTCGTTTTTCGCGCAGGCGGCGCATTACCGTAACAGCCTTCCGACCGGCGGAAGGGGCGCATTGGACGCGACGAGCTCACTTACCGTTTATCTGGTGGATAAGCCGGGAGAGCTCGGAGCGATCACGACACTCCTCGGCAAAGAGGGGATCAACATCAGAAATATCAACATCCGCAACTTCAGGACCTACGAGGGCGGACAACTGCATCTTCTTCTGGAAAACAGCGCTCAGGCGGTTCGCGCCTATTCGATCCTGAAGGAGGCCGGCTATGAGTGCGATTAGGCTGGGCTTGATCGGACACCCGCTCGGACACAGCATGTCTCCGTACATTCATGAGCGGATCATGGAGGCATCCGGAATTTCCGGTACCTATGAGTTGTTTGACATCGATCCGAAGGAGATCGACCGTTACGCGCCGATATTGATGCGCGAACTGCACGGGTTTAATGTCACGATCCCTTATAAAGAGAAAATCATCGCTCATTTGGAGGAACTGGACCCGCTGGCCGGGCGCTTGAGGGCGGTGAACACCGTTTTCGGCAAACGCGGTTACAACACCGACCGCAACGGTTTTTCTGCCTGCGGGGTGGACCTGCGGGATAAGAAAGTACTGATCCTGGGCGCCGGAGGCGTCGCGCGCATGTTGGCCTTCGAGGCGGCGGACGCGGGTTCAAGTATCGATATTCTGGCGTTGCTGCGGGATCAGGCGGAGGCGTTGGCGCGGGATTTGAGCCCGTTCGCCAAATCGGTGCGCGTAGCGGATTCCGAGCAGGATGCCGCGATGCGTCATCCCGACGTTGTTTTGAACGCGACACCGGTCGGAATGTGGCCTCAGTACGGGAGCCTGACCGGTTTTTCGGAATTTGTCGCAGATGGGATGAACGTATTCGATACGGTTTATAATCCGCCGGCTACGCGGTTTGTCCTGCGCGCAAGAAAAGAGGGGGCAAAAGCCTCGGGCGGTTTGCCGATGCTTTTTTATCAAGCGCTCGCGGCACAGAAAATATGGAATCCGGATGCCGATTTCAACGATCGGCGCCTTCTTCCGATACTTCAGGATCTTCCGCGAAAGATGCTCCGGAAATCTCCGGTCAAGATGATCCTGACGGGTTTCATGGGGTGCGGCAAGACGACCGTCGGTCGACTCCTCGCCGAAAACCTCGGAGTATCGTTTGTCGATTTGGATGAAGAGATCACGCGTGTTTGCGGATGCTCGATCGCCGAGATTTTTGCCCGTGACGGAGAGGGCGCTTTTCGAAAAATTGAGACGGACTTGTACCGCGAGTACCTTAAGCGCCCGGGTTCGCTGGTCATTGCCTGCGGGGGCGGATTGATTCTCCGCGCGGAGAACCGCCTGCTGACGGAGGAATTGGGCGCGTTGAACGTATTTCTGGACGCGCCTCGCGAAATCATTTGGGAGCGGATCAAGGCGGACCGCAGCCGGCCGCTCGCCGGTACGCCCGACGAGCCGGAGGCCGAACGATTTATGAAGGTGGCACGTCTCTATGAGGCGCGGCTGCCGGAATACCAAAAACACGCAGACACGATCATTTCGGCGAACCGGGAGCCCGAGCAGATCGCTCGCGACGTCGCGGACGCACTGGGATACGGAGGATAAAGATATGATACTGGTACTTAAAAACGGGGTCTCGAAAGAGAAAACAGAAAACTTATGCATGCATCTCGAAAAGAGTTACGGTGTTCAGACTAATACGATCTACGGAAGTCAAACGACAATCGTCGGACTGGTTGGGGATACGAGCGCCGTCGAGATTGAGGCCATGCAGATGCTCGAGGAAGTCGAGCGCGTCATGAAGGTTCAGGAGCCCTATAAACGGGCGAACCGTAAATTTCACCCGGACAATACGATCGTTCGAGTCGGCGACATCGAGATCGGAGGCGACAAAATCATCGTCTGCGCCGGGCCGTGTTCGGTAGAGTCCGAGGAGCAGGTTCTGGGTATCGCGGAAGCGGTCCAAAAGACCGGTGCGAGGCTTTTTCGCGGAGGCGCGTTCAAGCCGAGAACTTCGCCGTACGCCTTCCAGGGACTAAAAGCCGAGGGGCTGATGTATTTGAAGCGGGCGAAGCTGAAGACCGGTTTGCCGGTCGTTTCGGAAATCACCAATCCGAGTCAGTTGGAGTTGTTTTTTGAATTCGTCGACATTATTCAGGTCGGCGCGCGCAACATGCAAAATTTCGAACTTCTGAAGGAGCTGGGACGCATCTCCAAGCCGATTCTGCTGAAACGCGGGTTTGCCAACTCCGTCGACGAGCTCCTGATGTCCGCCGAATACATCATGTCCGGCGGAAATTCACAAATAATCCTCTGCGAGCGCGGAATCCGGACATTTGAAACAGCGACAAGGAACACGCTCGATATCAGCGCGATTCCCGTTTTGAAATCCAGATCGCACTTGCCGGTCTTCGTCGACCCTTCGCATGCGGGCGGTGCGGCGTGGCTGGTCGAGCCTCTGTCCAAGGCGGCGGTCGCGATCGGAGCGGACGGCCTGATTATCGAGGTCCATAACGATCCGAAACATGCATTAAGTGACGGCAAGCAGTCGCTCACTCCGGAGGATTTTGAAGGGGTCATGAGTCGGTTGAGACCCGTCGCCGAGTCGGTCGGGCGCAGTATCTGATCGCGTGGAAGCGTCCGGTGCCCCGAATTTTCCGGGACAAAGCGATCAGCGGAAGGATCGAGGACCAATAACCATTGGGCGGCACTCTCTTTCGTGGCATAATAGCATCAGAACAAAAAAGGCGTCTCGCGGCAAAAGGGAGGTACAAATGCCTGATTTAATGGCCAATACAAACAACGGGAACTACCCGATCCACATTCAGTCGGGGCGGCTGGATCGAATCGGCGAGGCAGCGGCATCGTGTGTGAAAGGCCGCAAGGCTTTCGTCGTGACCGATACCAATGTCGCGCCCCTGTACCTCGGCCGGGCGGTCGAATCCCTGAAAAACGCCGGATTTACCGTAGCGACCTGCACGGTTCCGGCCGGTGAACCGTCCAAATGCCGGGACATCCTCTTTATGCTTTTCGATCAGTTTCACGGAGCGGGCATGTCTCGAAGTGATGTCATTGTTGCGCTCGGCGGGGGTGTGGTCGGCGATCTGACCGGATTCGCGGCAGCCTCGTACATGCGCGGCTGTCCGCTGATTCAGGTGCCTACGACGCTTCTGGCGCAAGTGGACTCGTCCATCGGCGGCAAAACGGGGATCGATCTGCCGTACGGAAAGAATCTGGTCGGCGCGTTTTATCAGCCGCGGGCCGTGGTGATTGATCCGGCGGTCCTTTCGACACTGACAAGGATTGTCATGGCCGAGGGCATGGCCGAGGTCATCAAGTACGGATGTATCCGCGACCGACTGCTTTTCGAGTCGATCGAAAAGGGGCTTTCCGATCTGGAGTGGATGATCGAGCGCTGTGTCCGGATCAAGACGACGGTCGTGCAGAACGACGAGTACGACACCGGCGAACGGATGCTATTAAACTTCGGGCACACAATCGGGCACGCGATCGAAAAACTTATGGGTTATAAAGGGATCACGCACGGGGAGGCCGTCGCAACCGGCATGGCTTACGCGGCTCGAATGGGTGAAAAAGCCGGCTATACCGAGTCGGGGACTGCCGACAGGATCCGGGCGCTTCTTTCGAAGTGGCACTTGCCGATTTCTACGGAACTTCCCGTCGAGGAGGTCTTTCAGGCGATGATGACCGACAAGAAGCGATTGACGGGAAAAATCTTTTATGTATTTCTTACCCGCATCGGCGAAGCATCCGCTGTGCCGACGGAGGAGGAAAAGTTGTTGCGCTTAATGAAGGATGTCTGGAATGAACCGTGATAAGGCCCCGGAGACAATAAAAGCCGCCGGATCCAATCACGGCGGCATCATCGAGATCCGTCCGGGCGTCCTTTTCGGAAGCGTCCGCACTCCGGTCTCGAAGAGCCTTGTCCATCGCGCTCTGATTATGGCGATGCTTGCGGGAAATATCGATCTCGTCGACCTCGGAACCGACGAGGTATCGGAGGATATCACCGCAACTTTGGGCTGTCTTAAAACGCTTTTGGGAAGCAGAAACGCCGAAGAAGAGATCGAATTGTTTTGCAACGAGTCGGGTTCGACCCTTCGTTTCCTCATCCCGTTGGTCGCGGTTCTCGGACAACGGGCAGTTTTTACCGGAGCCGGACGCCTGCCCCAAAGACCGCTGCGTGAATACGAGAAGATTTTCGAGAAGACGGGAGTACATCTTGAATTTGCGGACCGGGCAACATTTCTTCCTCTGCGCGTCTCGGGGCGTCTGTCCGCGGGCCGTTTCAAAGTCCCCGGAGATATCAGCTCGCAGTATATAACGGGCCTTCTGCTCGCGTTGTCTGCGGCACCGGGCGACTCCGAAATCGTCATTACCACACGCCTCGAATCGGAGCCGTACGTCGAGATGACGCGGGACGTGATGCGTTCCTTCGGTGTCTTCACATCCAGGAACGACAACACGTATACCGTCCGCGGCGGTCAGGGGATTTATCGCGATTCGCCGTATTCGGCCGAGCCGGATTTCTCACACGCGGCGTTTTGGTACGTCGCAAATTACCTGGGATCCGGCATCGAAGTGCGGGACATGTCCCCGTGCTCCTCTCAGGGAGACCGCGAAATTATCCCGATGCTCGATGCCCTCGGTCGGTTTGCGGAATCGTCGGTCAACAGGATGAACGGATCAAATTTTAATATCGATGCGTCCCAGATCCCGGATTTGATCCCGGTTCTGGCCGTCGCCTGTGCGGCGACCCCGTGTAACGTCCGGGTCTTTAATGCCAAACGTCTGCGTCTGAAAGAATGCGACCGGTTGGACGCAACGTGGGAAATGTTGGGGCGCTTCGGTGTTCGTACCGAGCAAAAAGAGGACGAATTATGGATCTATGGGGAGAAACGCGACTCCATAGCGCCGATATTCAAGGCCTGTCAGATCGATTCGCACGGAGACCACCGCATCGTGATGGCCGCAGCCGTCGCCGCGACGCGCGCCGACGGTCCGGTCCGGATCATCGATTCCAAGGCGGTCAACAAATCATATCCACACTTTTTTCGCGATTTTCGAAGAATGGGAGGTAAGGCGGATGAGCTCGATGTGGGGAAATAGAATCCGAATCACTTTGTTCGGTGAGTCGCACGGTTCCGGGATCGGAGTGGTGATCGACGGACTTCCGTCCGGCGAGCCGGTTGATCCGGATCGCGCAGACGCGCACATGAAGCGCAGAAGTCCCGGCTTTCAACCCGGCGCTACCGCTCGTCGGGAGGGCGATACAGTCCGGATCATTTCCGGACTGTACAACGGTAAAACCACCGGGACTCCGCTGTGCGCCATGATCGAAAACACGGACACGCGCTCCGGCGATTACGAGAAAACAGCGATGCTCCCGAGACCGGGACACGCCGACCTGACCGGACTGGCGCGATATGAGGGAGCCAATGACCCGCGCGGAGGCGGACATTTTTCAGGCAGACTCACGGCTCCGCTGACTTTTGCCGGCGCTGTGGCCATGCAAATTCTGGAGCGGCGCGGGATAAACGTTCGCGCGCATATCTTCAGTATCGGGACGATCGAGGACACGCCGTATGATCCGATGAAGCTTCCGGAGGACTGTTCAACGCGTTCGATGCCGGTGCTTTCGGATGGGCAGGGACTCAAAATGCGCGAACTGATCGAGACACTTAGAAACGACATGGATTCCGTCGGAGGAGTCGTCGAATGCATTGCCGTCGGTTTTCCGGCCGGGCTGGGTCGTCCGATCTTCGATAACATCGAGAGCCGTATCGCCTCGATGCTATTCGGTATTCCTGCGGTAAAAGGCGTGGAATTCGGCCGGGGCTTCAAAGTAGCACAGGTTCGGGGCTCGCAGAATAACGACTCCCCGTACATGACAGACGAAGGCATCCGACTCCGCAGTAATCACGCCGGAGGAATCGAAGGCGGAATATCGAACGGGATGCCTGTTTTACTGCGTTGCGCCTTCAAACCGACACCCTCGATCGGGAAACTTCAACACACGGTAAATCTGGAAACCATGTCCGACGATACGATCGAGATTGCGGGGCGGCACGATTCGTGCATCGTTCCCCGCGCCGTTCCGGTTGTCGAGGCGGCGGTTGCGATCGCGCTTTTGGATATTCTGGAGGAGGGCTGAGCATGGCGAAAAACTTGATCCCGGTTGTACTGTTGATCAACGGTCCCAACCTGAATCTTCTGGGTAAAAGAAGCCGCGAGCATTACGGGACATTCACGCTGGAGCAGGTTCAGAGTGCTTTCCGGACCCGGGCGCAGGCATTGGGTGTCGAAGCGCGCTTTTTCCAGTCCAACAGCGAGGGCGATATCGTAACGGCGATCCAGGAAGCGATGCAGTACGCGGACGGCATCGTCATCAACGCCGGCGCGCATACACATTACAGTTACGCGATCATGGACGCGATCGAGGCGAGTGGGCTTCCGGTCATGGAGGTCCACATATCAAACATCCATAAGCGCGAGCCTTTTCGCAACGTTTCGGTGATCCGTCAGGCCTGCGTCGGCCAGATCTACGGCTTGGGGCTCGACAGTTATCTGGTCGGACTGGAAAAGTTGTGCCGCGAGCATATTTTTTCGAAAAGACCCGAACAGGTCGCGGGGGCGAGTCACTCGGCGAGTCCGTCCGAGTCCGCCGGACAAGGGGAGAACCTGACCGATCTTCGCGCCCGCATCTCCGATGTCGACGCCGAGTTGATGCGCGTTTTCAATCAGAGAATGGATCTGGCGGAAAGAATCGCGCACTTGAAAGTGCTTTCCAACACAGCCGTCTATGATGCCGCGCGGGAATCCGAGGTGTCGGATCTGGCGCGCCAGCGGGCCGGAGAAGATATGGCTACACGGGTTGATTCCCTAATGAAAACCATGATGCGAATCTCGCGCGAGCGACAATACGATATCCTCATGAAAACCGACACCGATTGGCCGATCGGTCGTGACTTGGCGGGCGCGGGGCACAGTCTGGATCATGTGACGGTCGTCGCGTACGGCGGCACGGAGGGGTCCTATTCCGAGTTTGCCGCCAAAAAACTCTTCCCGGACAAAGAACTTCTTTCCGCAAGAACCTTTTCCGGAGCGTGTGAGTATCTGTCCGAACAGAAGGCGGATGTCGCCGTACTGCCGCTCGAAAACGCCGTCGTCGGAAGTGTTGACAACGTTTTTGAATTACTTCAAAAGAAAAATCTGTACATTGTTCGCGCAACATCGGTCGAGGTCAAGCATCGCCTGGCTGTCCTGCCCGGTACCCGGCCGGAGGATATCCGGAGAGTCACCAGCCACCCGCAGGGCTTGTCCCAGTGTTCCGAAGCGATTATCCGGAACGGCTGGGAAACCGTCGTATCCGACAACACCGCATTTTCGGCGCAAGAAGTCGCAAGACTCCAAGACCCGGCTTTGGCTGCGATTTCGTCCGAGGAAGCGGCGAGGATCAACGGGCTGGAGATACTGCCGGTCGAGATCTGTAACGGGGACCGGAACCGGACCCGCTTCATTGTCGTTTCAAAAGACCTGATTATCACGCCTGACGCGGATCGGATCAGTACGCTGATGCATCTGCCGCACCGGAGCGGCGCATTGGTATCCGCGCTTCAGGTCTTTGCGGATCGCGGATTGAATTTGTCGGCGATATCGTCCAGACCGATCCCCGGCACTCCGGGCGAGTACGCATTTTTCCTCGATTTTATGTGTCCCTCCATGGGGCAGGAGGCTCTTCTGGCACTGTACCAGTTGTCATCGGAAATGCCGTATGTTAAAGTCTTGGGGTGGTATGTCGAGGAGTGATCCTTCCTTCGGCATAACCCGGAAGTATCGGGTGTCGGTACGGCATTCATTACAAGACACACTGGAGGCACTTATGAGCGTTAACAACAATTATTCCCAGCCGGTGAATCCCGGATATCCTCCCCGATATCCGTACGCGCCGCAACCGCAGCCCAAGAAAAGCAACGGATGCCTGATTGCGGGGCTCATCGGCGGCGGAGTTCTGATCCTGGGGTTCATCATCTTCGCGGTGATCATATTTTCAGCGCTGGCATCCGTCGGTAAAAACGCAAGTTCCACTGACGCGCCGTCCTATACGGGACATGACGGCTATGTTGCGGTCCTTCATATCGAGGGCACAATCGCGAGCACCGCCGAAACCGGATTGTTTTCGGCCGCCGATGGGTATGACCAGCAGTATCTGATGAATTCCGTTATGAATCTTGCAAACGACCCCGACAATAAGGGGCTCCTGTTGTATATCGACTCGCCGGGGGGAGAGGTTTACGCGACGGATGAGCTTTACCTGCGTATCATCGATTACAAAGAACGGACCGGACGTCCCGTTTATGCTTATTGCGCAAGCATGGCGGCCTCCGGCGGTTATTATCTTGCCGCAGCTGCGGATCAGATCCTTATGAATCGCAATTGTATGACCGGATCCATCGGTGTGACCGCCGGCACGACAATCGATATTTCGGAGTTTCTCGAAAAGAACGGCATCAAGACAACATCGATATACGTCGGAAAAAACAAGACCATGGGCAGCAATTTCGAGGAGTTCACGGAAGAGCAGAAGGAGATCTATGTCAGTATCCTTAAGGAGACCTACGACCAGTTTGTCGCCATTGTGGCGGAAGGTCGCGACATGGAGATCTCCGAAGTCGAAACGCTCGCCGACGGCAGGATTTATTCTCCGAAACAGGCCCTCGAAAACGGGCTGATCGACGGGATCATGGGGTATGATGAGGCGGTTCATCAATTCATCAGTGACAACAATTGGTCTGAGGATACGCAGGTACTGAATTTTCAACCGATCACGGACGTGAGCCTCTCGGATCTGTTCATGATGATCGGCGGCAATCGGAAGACCGAACTGGAAACCTACTTGTCTTACGTGGATAATCCGATTGACGGAATGGCCAACTATTACGCCGGGCTCGGCTGAGCCCGACGACTGCGGGGGGGTCGAACCATAACGACCGACCGACGTCTTGACACAAACGCAAAACGGACTGTTTTTCCGGGTTCGACGGCAAAAACAGTCCGTTTATTATTCGTTTGAAAAAGAGGTTGTTCGGGACTTCCGGCGCGCTATTCGTCGACGAGCGGTTTTCGGGACTTCCAGAGTGTGTCAAACCGCTCGCAAACGTCCCGATAATTCTCCGGCGTGCCGATATCGATACAAGTTCCGTCCGCCCGGTACGCGTAAACGTCCTGCCGCTTATAAAGCCAGGCCGGGAAGTTTCCGGGAGCGTCCGGCGTGTTGCCCTCATCGAGGTACTCGCGGATCAGCGGAAGCGTCTCTTTTTCGTAAAAATAGGTCGCGTAGATCGCGGTGTCCGACTCGGGCTCCGTCGGCTTCTCGACCATTCGCAACACCTTTCCGTTTTCATCCAGGGTTGCGACCGCAAGCTTTTGCAGTTGGCTGATCTCGGGAACGTAAATGGCGATCAGGGTATCCTTCCCGGTTTGTCTGAAAAAATCGTACATGTCCCGTATCCGGTACGTAAACAGGTTGTCTCCCGCAATAATGACGACGTCCTCGTCGATCCCGAGCGTATCGATCGCGAATTGAATGTCGCCGATCGCGCCGAGCCGGGTCTCATTATCCACGGTGCCGTCGTCCAAAACGACGATCGGTGTGTTCGGATTGACTTGAAGACGCGCTTGCGCCCAGCCCTCAAAATGCGCGGCGAACCGGTGATTGCTGATCAGGACAATCCGTGTGATATCGGGAAGCGTATCGATCTCGTCGACGATGTAGTCGAGCATTGCCCGGCCTGCGACGGGAAGAAGCGGCTTGGGCGTATTGACGGTCAACGGGTACAGGCGTGTCGCGTAACCGGCAACGAGTAAAATAGCGATCATAGGCACCTCCGGAAGGATATTGCTATCGATATCGTAACAGGGAAGGAGGAAGAATGGAAGTCCCGGGCAAGCTTTCGGTATCGGGTTTCGGGTTCGGTATCCGGACAATAACATCCGAAAAATATATTATCCCCGTTATAAACGGATTCGTTTCGTGTATAATGATCGTGGATAACACGGATGAAACCGAAGCGATCGTACCCCTGTGCGACGCGCTTTCGGCGTATTTTTGTGTGGTCTGGTAGGCCCTTTGAAAATAATAATACTTCTCAATAAAGGAGAAACACAACATGGATGTATGCGCGGTTGTCATGGCGGCCGGAGAAGGAAAAAGAATGAACACCCGTCACTCGAAGGTCGCCCAATGGGCGGCGGGAAGACCGATTATCCTTTGGGTCGCCAAGGCGCTTCACGGAGTGGGCGCCAAAGAACAGGTATACATTGTCGGACATAAACAGGAGGAGGTTCGGGCCGTGCTCGGCGAGGACGTCGCGTTCGTCCTTCAAGAAAAACAACTCGGAACCGGGCATGCCGTGATGCAGGCCACTCCTTTTCTGGAGGGAAGAAACGGTTGTACAATCGTCCTTCCCGGGGATGCGCCGCTGATTACCAGCGAGACGTTGCGTGCCGCGATTGAACTTTTCGAAAAGGGTGATTACGCCGCAGTGGTGGTCTCCGCCATCGCCGACGATCCGACCGGTTACGGTAGGCTGGTGCGCGATCCGGACGGAAATGTCACGCGGATCGTCGAGGACCGTGACGCTACCGATGAGGAGAAGCAGATCAAGGAGATCAACTCGTCATTCTACTGCTTCCGTACACCGCTTCTGATCTCGGCTTTGGGTCGCATCGGTGCTCAAAATGCGCAGAAGGAATATTATCTTCCGGATACCATCGAAATTCTGATAAGCGACGGACATAAGTTCGGCGCGTATATCGCGCCCTTCGACGAGACGCGCGGTGTCAACGACCGGATTGAGCTTCAGCAAGCCGGAAAAATCCTCAATCGCAAGATATGCGCCCGCCACATGAAAAACGGTGTCGAAATCATTGACACGGAAACGACCTGGATCGACGATACCGTAGAGATCGGCAAGGATTCCGTATTGCTCCCCGGCACGATCCTGCGCGGGAATACAAAAATCGGAGAAGATTGTCTCATCGGCGAGAATACGCGGATCGAGGATTCGATCGTGCTGGACGGAACAACGGTTGAAAACTCGGTTTTGCGGACGTGTGTCGTAGGAAAAAACTGCCGGATCGGACCGTTTTCACATATCCGCCCGGACAGCGTTTTGGGCGACAACATCACGATCGGCGCGTATGTCGAGGTCAAGAACTCGACGGTCGGCGACTACTCCCGTGCGCGCCATTTGACGTATATCGGCGATGCGCAGGTCGGAAAGAACGTCAATTTCGGCTGCGGGACGGTGACATGCAATTATGACGGACTGGATAAGTCGGCATGCATCATCCGCGACAACGTGTTCATCGGGGGCAATTCCAATCTGATTTCTCCCGTGACCCTGAACGAGAATTCCTATATTGCTGCAGGTTCAACGATTACCGACGACGTGCCCGAGCTGAGTCTGGCGATCGCGCGGGCGCAGCAGATCAATAAGGACAACTGGGTGGTGAAGAAGGATCGCCTGCGCAGCAGTAAACTGATCCAGCCGGACAGAAGGCGCGGGGGCATTTAGGATGTGGCTGATAGCAGGCCTCGGAAATCCGGGCTCGAAATACGTTTTCAACCGGCATAACTGCGGATTCATGGCCCTCGAGGTCCTCGCACAGCGCAATTCCATAGACTTGCGCAAGAAAAAGTTTTCCGGTGAGTACGGGAAGGGTCGGATCCGGGGCGAGGAGGTGGTCCTCCTTCGTCCGAGCACCTACATGAATTGCTCCGGCAAGAGTATCCGAGAGGCTTCCGTGTTTTTCAAAGTGCCGCCGGATCGCATCATTGTTATCTACGACGATATCGATCTGCCGCTCGGGACGATTCGGGTCCGGGCATCCGGAGGTCCGGGTACCCATAACGGAATGAAATCCGTTGTTGAGGAAATCGGAACGCGGGAGTTCGTCCGCGTCCGGATCGGGATCGGGCCGGCTCCGGAACACTTCGATTTGGCGGATTATGTCTTGTCGGATATTCCCGCGGAACAACGCGAAACGATGTTCAACGCATTTGTCGAAGCCGCCGGGGCCGTCGAGAAGCGAATCGGAGAAAATCGATGACCGCTCGTGATCATTTTATGCAACACGGTCCGGGAAATATGAGGGCGTCGGGTGACACTACGATCGCCGATGTGCTTTCCGCCGCGTCGGGCGACCCCGGCTTTACGCAAACGGTCGGCCTGTTTCAAAAACGAAACGTAAACCGGCGGGTCAATCTGACCGGGATGCCCGAACCGATGAAAGCCTACCTGATTGCTTCGCTGTGCTCGGAAATGAAGCGCCCTGCGGTGGTCGTTGTTTCAGACGAGCTTACCGCGCGCAGATTCCAGGCCGATCTTTCCGCTTTTACGGAGAAAGAAGCCTTGATCTTAAGGCCGCGCGAGCAAAGCCTGGTCGATGTTGACGCATCCTCGCGCGGGACGGAAATCGACCGGATCCGCACGTTGCGGCGTCTTGTTAACGGAGACTGTCCCGCCGTCATCGTGACCGCGGGCGCATTGTCCAACCGGTTATTGCCGGCGGGCGATTTTCGAAAAGCAGAGATCGTACTGTCCCGCTCGATGCGTGTCAGCCCGGAGGACCTGGCGATGCGACTTGCCGGAAACGGCTACGAGCGTGCCCGCTCCGTCGAGGGAGAGGGCGAGTTTGCCAGGAGAGGCGATATTTTGGATGTTTTTCCGGTCGGATATGATCTGCCGATCCGCATATCGTTTTTTGACGACGAGATCGACGGGATTAAGTCATTTGACCTGGAAACACAGCGTTCCGTTGAAATATTGAAGACCATACGCATCGATATTGCACGGGAAATCCTGATCCCCGATCATCGACGGGACGCGATTGCCCGGGAAATCGCCGAGGAGGGCGAAAAGGCGCGCGCGCAAGCTTTTTCAAGGGGCGCTTCCCGGGATGTCTGCGAGCGGATCCTGCGCGGAGCCCAACAGGACGCCGAGCATGTTTCCGAAGGCGCCCTGTCCACGGGGCTGGAGAAATGGATCCGGTTGATTTACAGGAAGAGCGACACGGTGCTCGGCTATGTTCGAAGCACGGACGCGCTTCTTTTTGTCGATGAGCTCCTGCAGATCCGCAAACGATCGGACGCGCATGCGGCGGATTTTGCCCAGCGTTTTGCCGCCCTTCTCGAAAAAGGCCAGATCCTTCCGTTTTCCGAAGACATCCTCGTGCGGAGCCCGGATCTGATGATCGAACTGGACCGCATGCCCGAGGTGATTACGCTGTCCACTCTGCCGACCTCCGGGAACGGTCTGCCGGGCGGCGAACGGATCGAAATCTCCGGGCGTGCCTGCGACAGTTTCCGGGGTCATGAGGAGCATTTGGCGAATCGGATCTCCGAAAGGAATCAGGAATATAAACGGACCTTCATCCTCGCCGGAGAAGGCGCCCGCGCGGATCGCCTGAAGTCGTTCCTTTTCGAGCGGGAGGCGTTTGTTCCGGTTCTCAAGGCATCGATTCCGCTGGGCTTCGAGTATCCCGGTGCCGGGCTTCTGATCGCTGGAACCCAGGATGTTTTCGGTATTGATCGCCCGATCCGGAGAAAGAAACTTCAGGGTGTCCGCATTGATCTGTTCAGTGACCTCATCCCCGGTGAACTTGTCGTTCACGATGTCCACGGCATCGGGCGCTATGAAGGGATCACCAATCTCCAGAGCGGGACTGCGCGCAGGGATTACCTGAAGATTACCTATGCCTCGGACGATTCCCTGTATATACCGATGGAGAGTCTCGACTCGATCCAGAAATATGTCGGCACCGAAGGCCGGACGCCCAAACTGTCGCGGCTGGGCGGACAGGACTGGAACCGTATGAAGGAGCGGGCGCGCGGGAGCATTCGGAAGCTCGCGATCGATCTCGTTGCGCTTTATGCCCGGAGGCGCGAACTCAAGGGTCATGCATTTTCGCCGGACTCGCCGTGGCAGCTCCAGTTTGAAGAGGACTTCCCATATCCCGAGACGAAGGATCAAATCAATGCGATTCGCGAGATCAAGGCCGACATGGAGAGCGAAGGAATCATGGACCGCCTCCTG
>JAEAME010001131.1_pt1 | contig 19947 bp, 14 predicted proteins | sample 8958731 | NCBI WGS metagenome assembly JAEAME01 (sample SAMN16933194, study PRJNA681113) | bioreactor sludge metagenome | isolation source: anerobic bioreactor sludge (Control) | place: India:Bengaluru | collected 2018-10-24 | reverse complement strand
TTTGCAGAATAGCCTTGATAAGAGAAGTCTTTTTCGGTATCTGGTCCATGGCCACTTTTCCCGGTGCAAAACTTACCTTAAAAAAGTTCTTTGCCAGCTCATTGACATAGTTGGGGTCTTTGGAAACCTTTTCCATGGCTGTCTCTAACGTTTTAACGATCTCTGGAGGAGTTTTTGCCGGAACTGCCAGATAGACTGCAATCGGCATATCAGGAACATCCTTTCCGAACACCTTAGCAAAGTCGGGAATTGAAGGATCGAGACCAAAATCCTTCGCAGGATCAAAACTGAAAAGTATTCTTGTTTTACCGGCTTCTGCGAGACCCTTTGCAGCAGCGGCAGCAGTAAGCCCGATAGGAGCGGTTTTCCCGAGGACTGCGCTTGCCACTTCAGGAACCGGAAGACTGATCAATTTTAAATTTGCCTGTCTGCTGAGATTTTCTGTTCTCATTGTGGCCATGGATGTAGCACCAGGATTAGCAAACTTTACCCCCGGGTTCTTTTTCGCGTAGTCCAGAAAATCCTGAAATGTTTTCCAGGGAGAATCAGCGGGGACTATGAGCACAGCACCATTGAGACCCACCTGTGCGGCAATACGTAAATCCTCTATAGCGTAACCTGCCTGTCCGGTGACGACCGGAATGATAAAGTCACCTGTATTAAGCACTGTATAGCCATCTGGACGGGAAGTCGCAGCGGTGGTAATTGCCACGACACCTCCACCGCCGGGCTTGTTTATTGGCACTACCGTGCTACCGAGTTCTTTTTCCAGGTAACGCGCCAGAATGCGATTGAGGATATCAGGGCCCGTTCCTGGAGGGAAGCCGCAGACAAGTTCTATCGGCCGTGACGGATATTTCTCTGCCGAACAAACGTTGCCTGATAAAGAGAAAACGACTGCTAAAGCAATGAATATACATAAAACAGTTTTTTTTCTCATAATTTTTCCCCTCCAACCGATTTCAGTTTTTAATTACCTTAATTATTTATCTCTCAAATTCCCCTTCAATTATTTTGTTAAAGATCTCTCGTAAGGGGCAGGGAAAGGAGCTTTGCCGGATCTCTCAGAATGCAAAAATTATGGAGCACCCTTTCCCTTCTATAATGTAAATATAGATGTCCTCAACCTACTTTGCTTTTGGCTGTTCAGCCACAATAGCCTTCATGAGCTCCATTTTTTTCTTTGCCTTTTCAAATGCCACTTTGCCGGGTACAAATTTTGCGACTGTATTCATTTTTTTCATATCTGCGATAAATTCAGGATCTTTACACATCTTTTCAAAAGTTTTCTCAAGCGTCTGGACAATGTAATCAGGTGTTTTTGCCGGTGCCATTAGATAAACCGATACCTCAATATCTGGAAAGTCTTTTCCATAGAGAGTCTGAAGATCAGGAACTGACGCGGGAAGGCCGAATTCTACAGATGGGTCCAGACTCAAAAGCGCCCTTAGTTTCCCCGCTTCTATCTGTGGTCTGGCTACAGCTGTCGCAATATTGGCAATAGGGATATGGTGTCCGAGAAGACGCGCGACAGACTCTGCATCACCCTGGCTGGGAAGACTGACCATTTTCAGGCCGAGCTGTCTGTTGAGGTTTTCTGCCCGATAATAGGCCATAATCCCCAAACCGGGATGACCAAACTTCTGGCCCGGGTTTTTCTTTGCGTAGTCGACAAATTCCTGCCATGTTTTCCAGGGGGAATCAGCGGCCACACACATGACGTTGCCGTTTTGCATAACCTGGGCGACTATACGTAAGTCTTCCATCTTGTATGTTGCCGTGCCTGCCAGTATAGGAGGGATGATATCTCCCACATTCAGCGTCGTATATCCATCCGGTCTTGCGTTGGCCACGTAAGTAATCCCGACAACTCCTCCTCCTCCAGGCTTGGCCAGGTTGACTATAGGCTGACCCAGTATTTTTTCCATATGTTTTCCCCAGGTGCGGACGGTTATTTCAGAGACGCCTCCCGGTGGAAAGGTGGTGACAATTTCAATAGGACGTGTAGGATATTTTTCCTGCGCGCAAACTTCGCCAAAAAAACCAAAAACGATTACAATACATGCAATCAATGTAAATAAAAAAAATGTTTTTTTCATAATGCCCTCCTTGTTTATGTTATATCAATGTAAATAAAAAAAATGTTTTTTTCATAATGCCCTCCTTGTTTATGTTATGTGATATCTTGTTGTTAAAAGCCTGTGTACTGAGATAAACATTATCACCTCCTTTTTTATTTTCTTTACATTGACATTAAAAGAACAGTTATTCATCTTCGCTTCCCGCTTCCTCAATAATCCTTTTTTTGGCCTTCCGATAGGTTGAAAAACCCGTGGAACAAAGGAGGAGTCCTGCCATAATTAAAACTACGGCAGAAATAGGTCGTTGGAAAAAGATGGCAAGATTACCGTCTGACATGGTGAGGGAACTGCGGAAATTACTTTCGATCATTGGGCCGAGTACGAGGGCCATAATGAGAGGGGCCAGTTCGTAGCCCAGTTTACGTAGTACATAGCCTACAACACCGAAGGAAACCATAATGATTACATCTGCGGAATTGTTGTTGGCCGCGTAGGAGCCAATAAGGCAGCAGAGAAGAATGATGGGGAGTAGGACTCTGGCCGGGATCTTCAGCACTTTTACCCAGATGCCGAGAAGGGGAAGATTGAGAAGCACAAGCATAATATTACCCACGTACATGCTGGCGATGACTCCCCAGAATATATCGGGATGCTGAGTGATTAATAAAGGTCCGGCGCTGACACCGTGGATCATCAATGAACCAAGAAGAATTCCCATGATTGGATTTGGAGGGATACCGAGGGCAAGCATGGGGACAAAGGCGCCGCCTGCCGACGCGTTGTTGGCAGTCTCAGGTCCCGCGACACCCGCGATAGCACCTTTTCCGAAATTTTCGGGATGCCTGGAAAGTTTCTTTTCCATTGTATAGGAAAGAAAAGTGGACATAACAGCGCCCGCGCCAGGCAGTATACCGCAGAGGAATCCAATAAATGAACCTCGCGCGATCGGCCATGCCGATTGCTTCCAATCCTGAAGGTTCGGCAGGATATTTTTTATTTTGGTCTGCAGAATATTTCTCGGCACAAGGCTTTCAAGACCGATCAGAACTTCAGCGATACCGAAAAGACCCATTGCTACCGGTACAAGGCCAACACCATCGAGAAGTGAAGGGAGTCCAAAGTGGAAACGGGGCATACCAGAGATTGGGTCCATACCTACAGTTCCCAGTATAAAACCGAGGATTACCATTAGGGTTGCGTTAAGAACAGACCCCCTTGCCAGATATGTTAAAATGGTCATGCCGAAAAACATGAGGGCGAAAAATTCCGGAGGGCCGAATTTCAGTGCCGCATCAGCAAGAGGAAAAACGAGAAACATGAGGGCAATGATACTGAAAGTACCGCCAATGAAAGAGCCGAGAGCTGATATGCCTAATGCCGGTCCAGCCCTGCCTCTGCGCGCCATTTGGTAACCGTCGAGACAGGTAATGACAGAAGCTGCTTCGCCGGGTATATTGACAAGGATTGATGTCGTTGAACCGCCATACATGGCACCGTAGTAAATGCCGGCAAGCATAATAATGGAGGCCGCAGGAGGAAGACCAAAAGTAGACGGCAGCAGAATGGACATGGCGCCTATTGGTCCGATACCCGGGAGCACGCCGATTAATGTTCCCACAAATACTCCGATGAAACAATACAGGAGAATCGAAGGGTGGAGAATACTCTGAAATCCTGTAATGAGTCCGGAAAAAATGTCCATGCTCTACATCCTCTAATATAATCCCAGGATCCGCAGAATACCCGGGGGAAATCTAACGCCAAGATAAGTGAAGAGAAAATAGGTAATCAAAACAACAATCCCGGAATACACGGCAGCAATAACCCACCTTTTGATACCGGCGCTCCGGAAAAGAAGTGTCATAGTAAGAAAGGTGGTGAGGATAAATCCTAGTGGCTCAAGGAGGATCGCATACGCGAACAACGCCACTATTACAAGAATTACTTTCTTGTAGATAGTTTCATGCTGGTCCGATCCGTCTTCTTTTAGTCCGTTCACTTGACCTTTCTTTCTTAAAATTCTTATCATAGCAAAAACGGCGAGGAGGGTGAAAAGAATGCCGAGGATGAAAGGCACAAGACCGGGGCCGGGCGCGTTGAGTTTCCCAATGCTTAGCTTTACAAAGGCCCAGATGGATATGAACATTCCAAAAGTTATCCAGAATATGACGATATAAAGATCACGTTTCCTCATTTAGTTACCCGGTCTCCTCATCTGCGTAAAATATATCTTATCACGTGTCGGTATTTCTGTTAAATCTTTTTAACAGTGAATTTGCAATAGTGTTCTTCTGGATCTCTCTTGTTCCACCGTAAATTTCTGTAAGTCTTGCGTCACGGTAGAACCTTTCCACCTCATACTCCAGCATGTACCCGTATCCTCCATGAAGCTGGAGTGCTTCATCAGAGACCTCAACGGCCACCCGGCCGGCATATGTCTTTGCCATGGAAATAAGCTGAGGGTCGATATTTCCTTGATCGAAATTCCAGGCAGCTTTATAAACCAGCAGACGTGCTGTTTCAATTTTAATGAGCATGTCTGCCAGTTTATGTCGTGTGACTTGAAATTCTTCCAGTCTCTTTCCAAACTGTTTACGTTCTTTCACGTGCGCCAGCGCACGATCAAAAGCGCCCTGCGCGATGCCTAACGCCTGGGCGGCAATTTCTATCCTTATTTCTTCGAACAATTCCATAGCCTGATAGAAGCCATTATTTTCCTTTCCGACCAGATTTGAGAGGGGGACCCTTACATCATTGAAAGAGAGCTCTCCTGTGGGTACCATTTTATTACCCATTTTTTCTCCGATATCTGATGCTGTAAATCCCGGTGTTCCTTTCTCGATAATGATTGCGGACTGGCCGCGATATGTGGGATTTGATTCGGGATTTGTCTGACAGAGGACAATGACGAAATCGCTTATAGGTCCGTTTGTTATAAATGTTTTTGATCCGTTTATGATGAATTCATTTCCATCTTTAACGGCTGTGGTGCTGAGAAATGTGATATCGCTGCCATGATCAGGCTCGGTAAATGCGCCGCTGGAGATTGCTTCCCCCCGCGCGACAGGAATAAGGTATTTTTCTTTTTGTTCTTTGCTCCCATAACGCAGTATCATCTCCGCCGAAGAATCGGCATTACTCAATGCGATACCCAATCCTGAATCTTGACGGCAGAAGGCTTCCGCTAGAAGCGTATTTTCCACTAAACCGTATTTCTGGCCACCGTACTCTTCCGGATAATGAATACCCACAAAGCCAAGCTCGCACGCCTTTTTTAGTATTTGATAGGGAAAGGTATGGGTCCTTTCATGTTCAAGGGCGACGTCTTTGTCGAATTCTCCCTTCGCGAACTCTTCAGCCGCTTTTTGTATTGCTTCCTGTTCGTAACTTAGCTTGAAATCCATTTTTTAATTTAGCCTCAATATGAATGTGATATGATCAGCGTGTAGTAAAAAAGACTCCTTTATAAGTATACTCCAGACAGCGTGCTTCTTGCCATACAAATTACTTACGCTGTCAGCAGTTTTATTATTTTATTCACATTATCTATTTTCTCTATTTTCTCAATAAGAGCGATGACTTTTTCAGCGTTTTCCATGGAAATGGTCCGGGAAAAGGCGACGTTGTCAAAATATTTTTTCTTTATTTCATCTGTCGTGAGAGGAGTGCGTATGCCGTTGCCTTTGGGCATGTCAACCTGTTTTTCATATTCATTACCCTGTTTCATGCTTATTCTTACTCGCGCGCCGAGAGGCTTGTCAGGTGCCATCGTCGGGGTGAGTCTTATCTTGTTAATCAGGTCGGTTATCTTGGGGTCACGGATAAATTCTTCAGTGAAATACTCCAATTGTACATTTTTTCTTAAAAGAGCACTCGCGACAGCATATTGAAGATTAAATGCAGCGTCAATCTGGGGAACTTCTCTAATCTTAAAAGGCTGCCCCACGGCAAAGTCAAGCGCCGTGGGAGTTATGTCTACGATAATTTCATCGATATCTTTGAGCCTGATGCTGTTGACGCTGATGATTTCCAGGACGCAGTCGATTGCAGCATGATTGGACCTGCAGCCAGGGTATGGTTTACAGGTATAATCAGCAAAAAACTTTTTCCCCAGATCTTTCGTGAGTACTTCAAGCTGGTATGTCTTGCAATAAAGTGAAAAATACCCGTACTTACTGAGAAGAGGGTCTTTAACGCCTGTGAATCCTTTGCTGGCGAGGGCTACAGAAAATATTCCGGCATGGGCAGCGATTCCCTGAGGCAGTTTGAAAGAATGAGCGCCGTCGAAAATATTTTGAAACGTACCGGCAAGCTGGTTCAGCACAATACCAAAGGCGTTGAGCATCTGATGCTCATTGAGCCCCCAGAGTCTGCCGGCTATGGCAGTGGCACCAAAGGCATTAACAGTGCCCGTACAATCAAATCCTGAATCAATATTCAATTGGGAAGCGGCAGTTATCCGTGAGGCAAGATCATCTCCGAGAATAAGAGCGGTGAGAAGTTCTTTTCCACCGGCCGATCTCTGTTCCGCGACCGTAATAGCGGTGGGGCCTGTTGTGCCGCTCAGATGGGCCGGGGTGCTCTTACCTTCGACGTAAGCGCCGGTAGGTTCAAAATCATAGGATCTTGTCATAACGCAGTTTACTAATGCGGCGTTGTGGGCAGGCACCTTGCCCCCATGGACAAGGATTGTACTTTCTTTTTTTCCTCCCCACTCGCGGACAAGATCGACTATCATGGGGCAACCGGACGCGTTGGCGCCGCCTATAAGGCAACCGACGACATCGATGATACGGTTCTTGGCCCTGTCAATGGTAACCGGATCAAAAGCCTCAAAAGGAGTCTCCAATACATTTTTGGTCAGTTCTGCGATAATACTCATGTATTTCCTCCTAAGCATTCAGATAGTTTTGTTGAATGGCTTGTTTTTTTGAAATGGACACCAGTCGTGGCTCTGTCAATATCGACCCAAACAGTATCTCCTGAACCGCTCTCATTGAGGAATGTGATGTCGGGAAATAAATCTTTTATTCGGGCGATTTCAGTCATATTCAGTTTATAGGAGTAATTAATGACAAGTTCTGCTCCGGTCCCGTGTGCGGCAAGCGTCCCTGCGTTAAGGGATGGATTTGGAACAAGACCGATACAACCTGTAACGAGAATTCCTTTTGTTTGTTTCATCCTGCTTATATCGCTTTCCTTGCCCTAATTGTCTTTATTTTGGGGACAATAGATAAATTCCCCTTTTTTCAGTTCCGCGATACAATTGTTACAGGATGTGCAACGAGATCTGTAGATGCCTGTATTCCGCCATTTGTTGATGAGGTCAGGTTCTCTAATAAAGGGCCGGCAAAGGGAAATAAAATCGGCCTCCCTGTTTTCAATTATTTCCGACATAAGTTCCGGGCTTCTGATACCCCCGACCATCATGACAGGCACTGCCACATGCTTTTTTACCTCCGCTGCCCAGTATCGGAAATAGGCCTCACGTTCAATACTGTTGATATCTGTGCGAAATTCCGTCTGTTCAAAAGGTGTGCCCCTTAAGCCTTGACTGATTTCGAGGGCATCGAAACCGGCCTGGGCCAGGATCGCTGCCGCTTTTAGACCATCGGAAAAAACAAGTCCGCCGGGAAAACCATCCTCCACCCCGAGTTTTATGAGCACAGGGAAATCATCACCTGCATTTTTTCGTATTGCCCTGTATGTCTCAAGATGAAAGCGCAATCTGTTTTCAAGGGTGCCGCCCCATTTATCAGTGCGACGGTTCGTATAGGGGGAAAGAAACTGGGCGACAAGGAAGGCGTGTGCGCCATGGATCTGAACAGCATCGAAACCTGCATCCCTCGCGCGCCGTGCCGCGTTCCCGAAAGCTTCAACAAGACCCCATATTTCATCCTCGGTCATTTCTCTGTAGTGAGCGGTTTCGCAATATGGATCATCCGGGATAAAGGAAACCCCGATAGCCCGATCTGCGGAGGTCTGCAGAAATTTTCCCCGTTCACGGCCCATATGAGCCAGTTGTATTGCTATCTTTGCCCCTTTTTCATGCACCAGACGGGTCAGCTCTTTGTATGCGGAGATATAACGGTCATCAGATAGATGGTTCTGGGAAGGCCTGATATAATCAGACTGGTGAACAGCAGTCATTCCGGTGATAATCAACCCCACACCGCCACTTGCGAGGTCCGCAAACAATTTTCGCTGTTTTTGCGAAACGTATCCCGCGTCTCCGCCGTTATCAACGGTCGCGGATCTGACAAAACAATTCCGCACGACAAGAGTGCGTATCTGTGTCGGTTGAAAAAGAAGGTTCATTCGTTCATTCAAAAAGATTTTTCCTCCTATTCCAGCGTTTTCAATTTGTCGATAAATGCGGGCAATACAACCTTCCAGTCTCCGACAACGCCGAATTGAGCCTGCTTGAAGATTGCCGCGGCAGGGTCCTTGTTGATTGCCACAATGATCTTTGACCGGGAACAGCCGGACATATGCTGACTGGCCCCTGAAATCCCGACAGCGAGATAGAGCCGTGGGGCAACTATTTTGCCGGTAATACCTACCTGTATGGTTGTCGGTACCCAGCTATTGTCGCAGGCAACGCGTGAAGCGCCCACAGATCCCTTGAGAAATTTAGCAACCTCTTCGAGCTGTTTGAAACCTTCCGGGTCCCCGATACCACGGCCGCCTGACACAATTATCTCTGCGTCTTCAAGTTTGATACCTTCTACCTCTTCGATTACCTTCCCGAGAATGGCAACCGGTGATGCGGAGACATCAAAATCCATTGCCAGAGGGATAACCTCACCTCTATTTTGGTCATTTTTTTCCGCCGGCGGAAGTGACTTGGGCCTTACTGTTGCCATTTGAGGGAAATCGTCACTGGTATAAGTAGCCATAGCAAGTCCCCCGTATACCGGTTTTGTCCTCAGGAGGTGTTTCGTGTCAGGCTCCACAGAGAGCTCAACACAATCTGTGGCGATGACACTACCAAGTCGAAAGGCGAGGCGGGGGCCAAGATCAGCGCCCATATCGCTATGGGCAAACAGGAGGAATCTTGGGTTTTCATTTTTAATGACCCCCTCAGCCGCCGCCATATAAAATTCCGTATGGTATAGTTTGAGGTTCGGATTATTCACGACATATATCTTGTCTGCTCCAAAGGCAATAGCTTCGCGGGCCTGATCAGATATGCTGTCACCGATGAAAAAGACATGGAGTTCTTCGCCCAGTTCATTGGCCAGTTGTCGTGCTCCCCCGAGTAATTCTTTTGTGACAGCTGTGATTTTCCCTTCCGCAATCTCACCAAACATTAATATATGTTTATAATCGGCCATGATTATCACCAACCTTTTCGAACATTAAAGTATTTTTTCTTTTCTTAATGTGAGGGCAAGGTTTTCAGCCATTTCCTGTGGCGTCTCTCCCTGCATGATCTCACAAGTTCCTTCTGTCACAGGCTGGAAGAGTTTGATGATTTTCAAACGTCTTCCTGCACTTCCGACCGTTGAAGGGTCAAGACCAATGTCTGCCGGTTTCCAGATAACAGGTTGTATCTTGTTTGCGATCCTGATATTCTGAATAGCNGGTGAATGCAGGATCTTCAAGCAGGATCAACTCATCGGCACCCATAAACAGAGGTTTTTTTACAACAACTCTATCCAGGGCATTGCCGAGCGCAATGGCTGTAATTTTCGCACCGTATTTATCTTTGATTCTGAGCGCTGCCTCTATAGCCTGTTCATCGAATGGATTGACGACCTTCAAGACTTTGGGCGAACAGGCCATGATTTTATTTTCAGCATCGAGTTTAAAAGAATCAGCCGGTGCTTCCGGATCTGCTATTTGTTTTATGCATACAATTATGTTCATATCAAATCTCCTGCGGTACTATTCATAAGCGGGTCCCAGAGGGCCGAAGAGAATGTCCTCTGGGAAACGTTTACTGTTAGAAAACCAATAAGAAAATACATCCGGTACGCACGAATTATCACTTGCCGGCCGCTGATTTTCCGATAATATTTGCCGCTTTCACCAGACTTAAAAGCCCTGTTGATCCTCCGTGCAACATGCTCAGATGGACACGGACCCAGTGCTCGAACGTGAGTTCTTTTTGCGGTGCCATGCCGCCGTATATCTCGAGTCCCGCTTCGATTACCCGCATAAGCACCTTCTTGAGAAACCAGTTAATATAATACCATCCGAGGACATCCCTGAGCTGTCCCTGACCCTGATTGTGCCATTCCCACGCATCCTGGTACAATTGAAGTCTTGCGATACGCAACAGACAGTCAGTTTCCGCTACCAGCATCCCCACATTATGGTGCTGGATGATCGGCTTGCCTCCCTGTATCCTTGCTATCGCATATTCTTTCATATCTTCCCAGGCGCGTTCTGCCCATCCGAGCACCGCGAACATGTGAAGGGATTTGCCGGCAAGGCGTGATTTCATGACTTCAAAGGCGCCGTTCACAGGGCTTACTCTGTATCTATCGGGAACTCTGAAATTCTCGAAATGCATCTGAACATTTGTGACGAGTTCATTGCCCATCATGTCATTAACTCGTGCGACTGACCACCCAGGCCACTTGGTATTGATGACGAACTGCGTCACGCTTTTTGTGATAGGACCCTTCGGTTCGGTCCGCACCATTATTGTGAGNTCCCAGGGCATACGGGCACGGAGATCGGCGCTCGTGGCGTTCGGCGGGATTGTCTGGTCGGCAATTTCATTGAGGGCTTTCAGATCAACCTCTCTCTCGCAAAACTCTTTCATGAGCATTGCGAGGCTTTTCTGCTCATCGTTCAAATAGGGCATATTAAAGTCTATCATTATTTTGTTCCTCCCTTTTTTATTAATTAAGTAAGTATTTCTTATTAAATAAAAGCAAAAAATATGCCAGTTTCAGCCATGAGGTCTTTTTATGTTCACTATGTTTTCTGGTAATATTTAATGAATTACAAATAATTGATATTATGAAATAAAAAGAAATATAACAAGTATGAAATAATATCTTAATCCATAGAAACAATAGTGCCTGTGAGAAAAATAAAGAAAACCAAATCACGATATATCGTTATTAATCAGGAAATTTCATGACAATATACTTTTTTTATTTTTTTTATTGTAGTAATATTATACGGAATAAGTATGCATTTATAAAGACAGGTAATAATGAAAAAAATCGAATACGATAAAGGATTATCAAAGGAAAAGACCTTTCTTTTCTGCCTCGCCGCGATGTTTGAAAACGAATTTTCTATTGACTGGCTGGAAGAATTGACAGGAATGAAGGCATCTCAAATTCTTTCCATCCTGGAAGAAGGGGTTCAACTCGGTCTTGTTGTCAGAAAAAAGCCGGCAATGTATTTTTTTAAAAATAACGGGTCAAGACACGAATGGCTTAAAAAATTAGAACGGGAAGAACAAAAGAAATATCATCGCAGTATTGCCGATATTCTCATCCGAGAACTCCCTGATGACAATTCCAAAGCGTTAGAAATTGCCGGGCATTTGCTTCATGTCGCGGAAGACTGGAAAGAATGTCAATGGCTGGTGAGGGCGGGGGAGATCTATGCCAGATCATTTATCGCCGATAAAGCGATTACATGTTTTTCGAAGGTACTCAGGGTGCTTTCCGATCACAGTGGAGAAAATGAAGACTGGCTTTTTATTAAAGCGGCAATAGAACATTCAAATATCTTTGCGGCCAGAAGCGACACGGAAGCAAGTCTTTTGTTTCTCAGAGAAGCGAGAGAACGGGCGCGAAGACTCCACAAAAAATCATATGTACTGCTCCTTGAAATGCATATAGCTAAATATGAACGTCTCGGTTCGGAATTTAGCGGTGCCCTTAAACGATTTGAAGCAGCGTTATCACAGGCTGAACAGTTTGATGATCTTGAGCTGACCTCTGCCACTGCCTTATTCAGCACGTATTTCCTTTTCTGGCAGGGCCGTTTCCGTGATGTTATCGAAGTATACGAAAGATCTGTACCGGACGTCGATAAATATCCTGTTGGGCATTTCCCCATCATTGCGGCAATGATGGTGGGACACTGTTACACCATGATAGGCCAGTTCACGCAGGGCCTTGGTATGCTTGACGCTATTCGCGATTATTGCCTGAAAAAAGGTGATCTTTACTTGTCGGCACATTCAGGATGGGTCATTGCCATGGCCATGCTGTCTATTAACCGTCTCGAAGACTCCTTGCATTATCTGAAGCTTTGTAAAAAAGAAGCGGAACAAAGCGGCAATAAATGGGTCGAAGTCATTGCGACACTGATTTTTTCTCATATTCATTGTTTGATGGGAAATAAAAAAGAATCACTTCAATTTCTTCGCAGATTTTTGAAGAATAATAATAAAACACAAAACAATTTACTCGTATACCCCTATTTAGCTGATCTCTGCTGGGCCATGGAGATCGGGGAACTCCCACCTGTTCAGGGTTTTTCACTTGAACATGAAATTGACCGGATGCTTAAACTGAAAAATATTTTTATGAAAGGAATTGCGTACAGATACCAGGCTTTGCTCGGGAAATCGAAAGGCTGGCCCAATCAGAAAATTGGACAATTACTGAAACTCTCCGCGAAATGGCTTCAGGAATCGGGCTATCAGATTGAACTGGCCAAAACACAGCTTGAATTGACACGCTACTACCTGTTAATGAAAAACGAAAAGAAAGCGAAGGTAACGATAAGGGCAGCCGGAAGTATATTTTCATCGATAAACACGGAAATGATTCCCGATGATTTGCGGGCGCTTACCGGAGATGAGGATCATGAAAGGACCGCTATAGATGAAATCTTCAATCTGGTTGTTGAAATGACTGCTAAAGAAGAAAATAAAAAACTTCTTCAACAAACCGTTGCCACTGCGAATCGAATTATCGGGGCGGAAAGGGGCGCGCTTCTTCTTTTCGATGAAGAAACTGACCGCCAGAAACTCCAGCTAAGAGCTTCGAAAAACCTTACAATAGAACAAATTTATGATCCGGCCTTCACCACTTCCATGAGAATGATAGGAGAAGTGATTGATTCGGGAAATGGACGTATTATAAAAAACGGTCCGGCCGGGGATACCGTGTCAGGTTCAAAAGAGACAGCATATTCAAGCATCTGTGTTCCTGTAGTTCTTCATGAAAGAATTATTGGAGTGCTCTATCATGAAAATCGTCTCCTTTTAAATGTCTTCAAGGAATCTGACTTGAAACTTCTTAAATTTTTCGCGGCATTAGCTGCGATAAATCTCGATAATATCAAAGCACGGGAAGAGATTACAAAATTCCATGAAAAGAATCAGGCAGAGAAATTTTCTGTTGAGAAAAAAGATGTTGATACAAGTCCTGTTGAGGGTATAATAGGAACAAGCCCCGCGATCCTGCATATTCATTCACAGATAGACCAGGTTGCGAAAATCGATACCGCTGTTCTTATCCTCGGCGAGACAGGTGTTGGAAAAAACATGGTTGCCGCCGCTATCCATCAGAGGAGCGCGAGGCGGGATAAGCCCTTTATTATTGTTCAATGCAGTGCTTTAACCGAAAGCCTTATTACCAGTGAATTATTCGGTCATGAGAAAGGGGCCTTTACAGGTGCGATCAACAGACGCATCGGAAGATTTGAACTGGCGCACGGCGGAACACTCTTTCTTGACGAAATAGGCGATCTCTCTCTCGATGTCCAGGCTCGACTATTGCGTGTTTTACAGAGCAAAGAATTTGAAAGGGTGGGGGGTGGAAAAGATATTCTCACATCGGACTTCAGACTTATAGCCGCTACAAATCGAAACCTGGAAAAAGAGGTGAAAGAGGGCAGGTTCCGTGAAGACCTGTACTATCGGATTAACGTTTTTCCCATTTATATAGTCCCATTAAGGGAAAGGAGAGAGGATATACCTTTACTTGTTCACCATTTTTTTATGTTATACACAGAGAGGTATGGAAAGAATTTTAATAAAATTCCCCGTGATGTGATGGAAAAATTAGTCCACCAGAATTGGGCGGGTAATGTGCGTGAACTTGAGAACGTTATCCAGAGAAGCGTTATCTCAAGCCAGGAACCACAGTTTCAGTTGGCTTCCCTGGTTGTTGCTAATACTGAGGAAATCAGAACTGATTTATTTAGCACCCTTGAGGAAAATGAACGACGACATATCCTTGAGGCGCTTGAAAGATCAGGATGGAAAATTTATGGAAACGGCGGGGCCGCCGAAATATTGGAAATAAACCCTTCAACATTATCTTCACGAATGAAAAAACTTGGTATAAAGAAAGAGACAAGAGGATAATATAAGAAAATACAGATTTACAGTAAGCCGCCCTGTCTTTTTATTCAATGCCGCCTCATAATTTTTTTAAGTTTTTTTCGTTTATAAAAAAAGGACAGGCATGGGAATGGCATATTTGTATACTATTACGCATATTAAAATGGATATTAAAAAAAAGTATTTTTTTGTAGAACTATAAATTTATTCGTTTTATAATGTGGAATTAGGTTCGCAGTACAAATTACAAAATACTTTATTTAAGGGGGCAGTCTATGAAAAGATTTTGCTGTATCGGGTTTTTCTTGGTTCTGTTTTTTGTCAGCACATGTTTTATCGCTACACCGGGTTTTACTCAGGGTAAGGTTACAATCAGGTTTGCAAACTTTTTTCCTCCAACACACAAGAACGCTATCAACATGGATAACTGGTGTAAGGAAGTAACAAAGAGAACGGACGGCAGGGTTGAAGCCAAACACTATCCGGGAGGAACACTTTCACCGGCTGCTCAGATATATGACGCTGTGGCAAAGGGTGTAGTTGACGCGGGCGAAACTGTTCTTGGTTATACCATGGGCAAATTCCCGCTTATTGAAGTCCTCGACTATCCTATCGGACATTTCGCTGGTAGTGTGTCAAGCCAAATGTTCAATGATTTCTATAAGAAATTCAAACCGAAAGAATTTGACGACGTGAAAGTCATGTTTTTTCATTGTCAGGGCCCCGGGCTTATTCATACCCGAACATATGCCGGTAAGCTCGAGGATTTAAAAGGAATGAAATTGAGGACATTCGGTACTAACGCAGACATGGTAAAACTCCTTGGCGGTGTACCGGTGGCAATGACTATGGGTGAAGCCTATGACGCCATAGCGAAGGGCGTTGCTCAAGGTTTTCTCTCTCCTTATGAAGGGCTGGAGGGATGGAAAACAGGTGAAGTAATTAAATATACCATAGAGAACTATGCTACTGCTTATGGCGCTGGTTTTATCGTTGCCATGAACAAAGCAAAATGGAACAGCATTTCCCCGGCAGATCAGAAGATTATCGAACAGATTAATGATGAATATTTAAAGAAACAAATCGCAATTTGGGATGAAATTGACATCTCGGGGAAGAAGTCATAGACGTCATATTGAGAAGGTTTTTCGGAAGCCCCGTCGTAGGTATATACGATCTGGTAACTATGATGGGCGCTGTAGTTGTGGGGTTTTCACTTTCGCAGACATCATGGGATAAGGGGCATGTCTTAGTGGACTTTATGATTGAGAACCGTTCAAAAGCAGTCAAAAACAGTTTCATTGTTGTCACGAGAATAGTGGGGATCATCCTTTTTGCTCTTGTTTCTTATAATCTTGTAAGGAAAGGCATCAGTTTTTACGGCAGCGGTGAAACCTCAATGACGCTGCGTGTCCCCATGTATCCGGTTACCTTTGTTTTAGCGTTCTGTTTTTTTGTGCAGTGTTTTTCTTTGATTACTGATATTTTCAGAATATCTGACAGCGGAGAAACGACATGAGTGATATCAGCTACGGTATAATTGGAATTATTGTTTTTTTAGGATTGTTGCTGACAGGCATGGAGATGATGGTTGCCATGGGGGTCATAGGTTTTATCGGATACGCAATCATCGTATCACCTGATGCTGCAATGATAATGTTGGCTAATGATTTCTACGATCAACTCGCGAATTATGGGCTTACCGTCGTACCGCTCTTTGTGCTCATGGGCCAACTTGCTTTCAATGCGGGTATAGCAAAACGCCTGTACGACAGCGCACATAAATTCCTGGGTCACATACCTGCCGGGCTGGCTCTAGCGACTGTTGTGGGGGCAACGATTTTCAAGGCAATATCAGGGTCAATTATTGCCACAAGCGCGACTTTTGCAAGTGTGGCTGTGCCTGAAATGGATAGATTCGGTTACGTGAAGAAACTGTCTACCGGCATTGTCGCAACCGTCGGGACCCTCGGTGTGCTCATCCCTCCCAGTGTAGTACTCATTGTTCTTGGGATTGTTACCCAGGAATCTATAGGAAAGCTCTTCCTTGCAGGGATCATCCCCGGCTTAATGTTGTCAATCACGTATATGGGCGTAATCCTGGTATGGGGCAGAATTGATCCATCGGTAGGGCCCGCGTGCGAAAAGTATTCATGGAAAGAACGGATGATCAGTATTCCTTCTGTTATTTGGCCTGTAATTATATTTATTGTTGTTATCGGCGGACTAATGTATGGTTTTTTTACACCTACCGAAGCAGGCAGTGTTGGCACTTTCGCTGTCCTTCTTTTATGTGTTATTAAGAGGGACATTAACTATCAGGGGATAAGAAAATCTCTTCAGGAAGCACTCAGGACCTCCTGTATGGTCCTCATGCTCGTTGCAGCATCCGCTATTTTAGGTCATTTTATCACCGTCACGGATATACCGATGAGAGTTGCGGAGTGGGTAGGAACGCTGCCACTTCACCGTCACGTAATCATGTCTTTCATATTTATTATTTATCTCTTCGGCGGTTCAGTGGTTGATGACCTTGCCTTTTTGATTCTCGCGACACCGATTTTTTATCCGGCAGTCATGAAACTTGGGTACAATCCCATCTGGGCCTGTATCATGCTGGCGATGACTGTCTGTGTTGGTTCAGTCATTCCTCCGGTTGCCATGCCTGTTTTTGTCGTGAAGAACATAACAAAGGTGCCTATGAATATTATTTACAAAGGGGTAGTCCCTTTTCTCAGCGCGCTGTTTGTCTGTATTGTGCTGATGTTTATATTTCCACAACTGATAACGTATCTTCCCACTGTACTGATGAAATAGATATTTTTCTTCTCTGTCCTGTCTGCGCTTAAGTGTCAATGATCAGTCATCCGGGGACAGGACAGAGGGGTGGAAATCAATATTTTCTAGAAAATATCATTCAAAAAATGTAAAATCATGGAAGATATAATAAAAAATGAATTGAAAAGTGTCGAAGGAGGAATAATAAAATGCCGCTTTTTGAAGAAAGTAAGGAACACAGCGATTTCAGGAAAGTAGTAAGAAAATTCGTTGCAAAAGAGATTACCCCACATCGTGAAGAATGGGACAAAGCGGGAATTGTTCCCCGTGAACTGTTCCTGAAAATGGGCAAACAGGGCTTTTTGTGCCCCTGGCTTCCGGAGGAATACGGCGGAATGGACGTTGATGCCCGTTACTCTTTGCTTATAGTGAATGAAGAATTGGCCTGGGGAGAAGGATTCAGCGTTGGGGCACCACTCCACAGCGATGTTGCCGCACCGTACATCTTCTCATACGGGACAGAGGATTTAAAACAGAGGGTTTTGCCAAAGGCCGCATCAGGAGAAGCTATATTGGCAATCGGTCTCACTGAACCGGATGCGGGATCAGACCTTGGGTCAATCCGGACAAAAGCGGTTAAGGATGGCGACTATTATATTATCAACGGGCAGAAGACATTCATTACGAACGGAATCAATTCGGATGTAATTATTACTGCCTGTAAAGTAGAATCGTCGACAGGTCAGAAAGGCATCAGCATGATAGTAGTAGATGGTGACACACCGGGTTTTACGAGGCGAAAACTTCATAAATTAGGTCAGGACGCTCAGGACACGGCTGAACTTGCCTATGAAGATTGTCGTGTACCCGCAAGTAACCTTCTCGGCGAGGAAGGGCAGGGTTTTAAATACATGATGGAGAAACTGGCAAGAGAAAGACTTGAAGTATGCGTTAAGTGTCAAGCTATGGCCGAACTAGCTTTTAAGGAAGGGCTTGAATACGCGAAAGTGAGAGAGGCATTCGGAAAGCCTATCGGGAATTTTCAGCATAACGCCTTCAAACTTGCCGAAATGGCAACAGATGTTGAGGTAGGCCGAACTTTTCTGGAGACAATTGTTGCTGAATACGTGAGAGGTGAGAGCATCGATCCAAAAAGGGTTTCCATGGCAAAGGCATATCTTGGTGAAATGGTAAACAGTGTTGCCTATCATGCGCTTCAGCTTCATGGCGGATATGGATACATGGAAGAATACCGGATCAGTCGGATTTATCGTGATGTGCGTGCATTGTCGATACTGGCGGGAACAACGGAAATCATGAAGCTTATTATCGCGCGGAACCTTGGATTGAATCCGTAAAGAAACACGCAATTTGTCCTTTTTTTAAATGGTATCAGCGGCAATGGATGTGTATCGTAGTTCATGCCGCTGATACCATTTTTTTATAAAATGTTATCATTTATCAAATATTTTGCAGAAGTGGTAGATAAAATATCCTTAACCGGCAAGAGATAGGTAAAAAAACCCGTCAGGTTCGTGGCAATTGCAAATCCAGATGTATAGTTGTAAGAAGATAACAAATAGAATCAGAAATTGTTTAGTTGATTGTTGACAATAAGCAGCTAATCATATATACTAACCGTTTAGTTAGGTTTTCATAAAAATAAAACCTATTTCCCGGAAAGGAGGAATAAAATGTTCGAGTTGTCACCGGAGCAGAAAGATATAAGGCAAGCGGCCAGGGAATTCGCGGAGAAGGAATTCACAGACATTGCGAGAGAGCTTGACAACAAAGAAGAATTTGATGAGAGATTATGGAAAAAGGCGGCGGAACTGGGATTTCTGGGCATGTTTATCGAAGAAGAGTATGGTGGACCCGGACTGGGTCATCTTGACCAGACTATCGTAATTGAAGAATTTGCAAGAGTAGACACAGGTATAGCCCAGTGCATGGTATCGGCATATTTTGGGACCCAGCTTATAAAACTCTACGGGACAGAAGAACAAAAAAAGAAGTATCTTCCGGCCGTTTGTTCAGGGAAATGGATATGCGGAATGGCATCTACAGAGCCTGACGCGGGCAGCGATGTTGTAGCCATTACAACGACGGCTGTGAAAGATGGTAATGACTATGTGATTTCGGGAAATAAAATCTTTATTACGAACGGAACAAAAGCAGATTTTCTCGTGGTATTGTGTGTAACGAACCCTGAAGCAAAAAAGAAACATGAACGCTTGAGCACGATTATAGTTGAGACAAACAGAGAAGGCTATGAAGCAAACAGACTTCATGGTAAATTGTCAATCAGATGCTCCGATACATGCGAGGTGGCTTTTCATGATGTACGCGTTCCGCAGTCAAACCTTGTAGGGGTCGAAGGAAAAGGATTTTATCAACTGATGGAATTCTTTAACAGGGCGCGTCTTGAGGGGGGAGCGGGCCTCGCCATAGGCACAGCACAGGGCGCTCTTGAAAAAGCCATCAGCCATGTTAAGGGAAGAAAAGCCTTCGGTACAACACTAGCAATGAATCCGGTTGTTCAGACAAAGATTGCCGAGATGGCTACCCTGCTCGAGGCGGGTAGAAGCCTTCTCTATCGGGCTGCAGCCACCGTTGATGCCGGCGATATTGATCACACGCTTGTTGCCATGGCGAAATGGTTTACCTGTGAAATGGCCGTGAAGGTGGCAGATGAGGCAATTCAGCTCCATGGAGGGTATGGCATCCTAGAGGAGTATAATGTGGCACACTACTGGAGAGACGCCAAAGTACTTGAAATTTTCGAGGGCACGAAAGAAGTTGAAAAGATACTTA
>JAEAME010001159.1_pt1 | contig 19960 bp, 13 predicted proteins | sample 8958731 | NCBI WGS metagenome assembly JAEAME01 (sample SAMN16933194, study PRJNA681113) | bioreactor sludge metagenome | isolation source: anerobic bioreactor sludge (Control) | place: India:Bengaluru | collected 2018-10-24 | reverse complement strand
TGCTATGCTTAATGTTGTGGCATTTTAACCAGTCCTTAACGGGACAGTAGTGATAACCTATAGAAAAATTGGGTATAAATCGTCAAAAGGATTCATTTTCCCTTGTACACACCTGTGTAGTCTTTGTTGTGAGCTTCGTATTGTTCCTTCATGTTGCCCCAGAATTCCTGGGGACGCTCCCCGATTTTCACCTTGTCGTTATCCAGCCTGATGGTGAGGAACTTGTTCCATTCCGGCGGGTCCATTGCCGGGAAATCGATGCGCTGGAAATTCAGCGGCATGCTGCTTGCCTTGCGGGCAAGGGAGGCCTGAACGATGATCTTGGCGTATTCCAGCATGTGGAGGTCTTCGAGGCCGCGCATCAGCTTGTGAGGATCCAGCGCGAACAACCTGGGAACCGATTCCGCTTCTATCTTCCGCAGCGCATCGAATCCGATGTTCAGGAGTCTCTCCGTCTTGAATTCGCTGACGTAATACTGCATGACCCGGGCAATCCCCGCGTGCAGCTCTTTCCACTCGACGCCGCCGCTGCGCTTGACCGGGGCATAGACGCGGGCTTTTTCCTTTTCGATCTGGTCGCGCGAAATTTTAGGCTCCGCCGCATCCCGGGCATACGCCGCGGCCTTGCGTCCGGCGTATCTTCCGGTGGAGGCGGCATGGCTGTGGTCCTCGGGCGCGAACATCTGCGTCCCGGCGGCGTACAGCCCCTCCAGTGAAGTCTTCAGGTTCCAGTCGACCACGATGCCGCCGCCATATCCGACGTCGCGCCACTGAGGCAGGCTCTGTCCTTCGATGAACTTGTAGCTCTGCAGCAGATCTTTCGAAATATCAAAGCCGCCCTTGTTGAACGTGTCTATGATGATCCTGGTCGTGGATTCTTCTCCCAGCATCAGGTTCCAGGTGGCCCTTCTTTCAACGTCCGGCATGGAAGGGAAGTCGCCGTAGAACGGCAGCTCATATTCGCCTTTCATGATGCCTTCGCGGATTTTCGCCTCGACCCCGAAAGCAGGAACCATGGCTCCCGCGTCCACCCATCCCTGGATCGGGTACGGCAGCCTTTTGCCGTTGGCGTCCACCAGGGGCACATTCTCGTAGCTCGCATCTCCGGCGCCGCTGTACCACTTGTGCTTCAGGCCCGTGGCGATCATGATCATTCCCGTGCTTTCCATCTTGGTCAGCTCGGCGCCGGCCTTCCAGGCCATGATAGTGCCATCGCCGGACATCGTGCGGGAATGCATGTTGGAATAGCCGCCCAGTTCCATGCTCATGAGCCAGAGAGACCCGCCGCCCGCGGTGGACAGGATTGTGGCTTTGGACTTGAATATCATGAATTCACCGGTGCGGTTGTTCAAACCGGTCGCCCCGACGACTCTTGCCCCCTGGATTCCATTTTCCGTCAGCAGGCTCGTTCCCATTACGCGGTCAAATATCTTGACTCCGAGGCGCTTGCACTCTTTCTTGAGCGCGGGCTTGAACGTGCTTCCCCATACGCGAATGACGACGTTGTTGCGTTTATCGGGAGGATTGAAATTCGGCTCCCCCATTTTGGGATCGGGCAGGTAACTGTGGATGGTGCCGTAGCGCGGGGAAATCATGAACTTGGTTTTGTCGTCCCGTCCTTCGGCTCCGGCGTATTCGTTCTCCATGTCCCGGATCTTGCCGCCCATCTGCTCCATTTCGAGCAGCGTATCGAAATCCTCTCGGCACTGGATCTGTATGCCGATGCCGTTGCTGTAGGGACGGGCTGCCATGTGCCGGGCCCACGCGTCCGGCGTAACGCGGGAAAGAGGATTTGCGGGAGCGTCGCACCAGTGATCGCATCCGGGCCCTCCGGCCCCGCTCCGGACGGTGTCTCCCTTCTCCACCAGCGCGACCCTCAATCCCTGCCTCGCGGCGCTGATCGCCGCCCAACAGCCGGCTATGCCTCCGCCGATCACAAGCACATCTGTTTCGATCTCACGCTCCTGATCGAACAGTATCGGATAGGGCCAGCTCGGCGGTTCACCTTCTTCTCTAAGGTAATCATTCCACGTAGTCATTGTTTGCAACCTCCTTTATTAAAAATGGAAACCTGCCGTTGTTCCACGCAGATAATTGCCGGAAAGACCGGAAACACTTTACACTGCAATCAATAGCGCGATTGTAGCACTCTTCGGTAACAGCCATGCAAAACATTTTGCCTCAAAGATCGGCGTCGGTATCGGAATCGATATCAACAGGAGGAGAGACAAAGTTACGATTTCGATCCCGATTCCGATCCCGACTCCCGACCCGGAAATCTGAAGCAAGACAATGCAATTTTCGGGTATGGCTCTTATAATGTCCGAGTGATTGTGGATTACCAATGGGGGGAGGGTGCGATGAACAGACGTGGAACATGGTCGACAATTCTGATCCTTTCGGTTGCTATTTCAATAGCGGCTATCATCCCGCATCAGGTTCTTGCCCAGACAAACAAGGGCATTGAGCTGTACAATGAATGGAAGTTTGCGGACGCCGAAAGAGTGTTTCGGGAGGCACTAAAGACAAATCCGTCGGATACGCTGGGTAATTACTATCTGGGGCTTTCTCTTCTGATGCAGGAAAAATTCGCCGAAGCCGTCGACGTTTTCGTGAAGGTGAAACGAAGCCAGGACAAAGCCGGCAAGGGGACTCGGCCGCCCGTTCCCAGTGAATATGAGATCCAGTTGGCTACGGCCCGGGCCCGCTTGGGATTGAAGCAGTTTGAAGAGGCCTGGAAGAACCTCGAATTGGCCAGGGTTGAAGATGGCAACGCTTCCGATATCTATGTATACCGCGGCGAATATTATGTCCTTCAGGGAAAAAACAGCGAAGCCATCAAGGAACTGGATAAAGCAATCAAGCTGGACGAGAACAACGCCTATGCGTATTACTACCTTGGCCTGGCCTATTATCAATCCGGACAGGGAGAGAAGGCGTTGACCGCGCTTAGGAAGTTCCTTCAGCTGGATCCGCACGCCCCGGAATCCGGCCACGCCAAAAGGCTGGTCGACCAGCTCTGCTAGATCCCGATTTGGAATCCTGCGGCGCCGCGGTTTAGTCGCCGAAGCTTCCCGTGGTGCCGCGGAATCCATGAGCCGCCTGCTTCAGTATCCATTTAATAGCGCGGCCTGCATGGTAACAGTACGCCAGATTGTGGTTGAGCGTGGAGAAGCAGTGCGGCTGGCAATCATGCTTGATCCGGCGCAGTTCCGCCGGATCGAAAGCCGGAGCCCCTATTTTGCCCCAGTCGCGCGTCGCCGAATACAAGGGAAAGCATGGGGTCAGCGTCCCGTCGGTCCGTATCACCAGTGAATTCTGGCCGGCGCGGCAATCCCACTCCTGGAGTTTGCCGCGCATGAAGGCTTTCATTTCCTGCAGACGCTGCACGGAATTCACCATCTTGTATCCCGACCGGCTCTTGTCTATCAGCCAGTCGACCAGTTCGTCGATTGCCGGCCAGTCTTCAGGCGTGATGAATGTGCTGTTCCTGTCGTTGTGCTTGAAATGCGGCTGCCTGAGCATCGGAGATTCATTGATGTGATAGTCCGTGGCAATCCCGTTGTCGCGGGCTATCTGAGTCAGACGCTTAACGTCTTCCAGGTTGATCCTCGTGATGTTTATGTTGAAAAAGACGCTGAATCCGTAAACGTACTGCTTTTTGATCAAGTATTTGAAATACGAGAGGATCGGTTTCAAAGCCTTCGGCAGCTCCTTGCGATCCTCGACGGAATCTACGGCGAGATTTACGGTAGCGACCCCGGCGTCCCCGAGCCGGTCGATCACGTCTTCCCGCATCAGGCGGCCGTTGGTCGGCACATAAATCCAAAATCCGCGCTTTGCGGCATAGTATATGATTTTGTGCACGAACTTCGGCCTGATCAGGACCTCCCCTCCCATCAAGGCGAGCACCCGGCACCCTGTCTCATGAAGCCAGTCTATGGAATCACGCGCCACTTTTTCCGTCATTCCCTGCACCCGGTTGTTGAATGCCCAGCAATAGTGGCAGTCCAGGTTGCATTTGTATTCCGTAAACAGGTAGGGGATGATCGGGTGAAAATCCCCGGCAGTCGCTACGGACCGTATGTAGGGGTACAACCAGCCGCGCAACGCCCTTCGCAGGATAAACGGAGTGATGTGCTTGCGATACGGTTTGTCCGCGGTTGGCAGATATTTCGGGTGCGGCTCCACGTCTCCAAATAGTTCCGGATGCTGCGGAAACACCGGTTCGGGAAGCGCCGGAATCTCTTCGCCCGGACGCGGCGCATCCGGTGGCGGCGAAAACACCAGCATGTCGTGAACCTGAGGATTCAGACGAAACCCAGGTTCATGCGCAACGGGCGGTTCTTGATTTGTTGCGTGCATTGGATTTCTCCTTGCCAAATCCCAAAGAGTGCCTGCTTAGCGATCTCAGTGCATTCGTCTTTCCCTTCAACACAAAGCAGGGAGCGGAACATGCAAAATGCCCATTTCTTGGTGAAATTATCTCTCACCGGAAACCGGATTTCCACAATTTCCGAATTCCGCGATGAGACAATGCGCACATCGACGATCAGATTGACTCCGCTCACCAAATGCCCGATAGTTCATTGCAGCAGTTGAAGCCTACGATATTGGAAAGGTAGAGCGTGAAGGCGATGAAGACGGCATAAAAAGAAACCCGCTCCAGAAGCTCCACGGCGTTTGAAATCCAGAAAACGGTCGGGAAATTCCTTGAAACCTTTGAGGCCATGGCAGCGACCTTATCAAAGATAGAGCAGGAATAATGCGGGTTAGATAGCCTTCGCTATCCGGTAGCCGCATCCAATGGCATTCATGATGCAGCCGGGTTCCTCGCAACCGTGCCCAACGAGATAGGCTTCGGGCACGCTTCCTTCAATAGACCTCAGTAGATCGGTATCTGGCCTGGGGCTTGAAGCAATAATGACCGTGTCCGCTTCTATCAGCTGTTTCCGGCCTTCCCCCGTACAAACGAGAAGCCCCTTATCGGTGATTTCCTCATACCGGACCCGCGGCATCGTCTTCACTCGGCGCATCGAGGGGAATCGCATCAGCGGCTCGCCGCCCATAATCTCATCCGTATTCACCAGCGTCACGTTTCTGCATCGTTCAGCCAGAAATCCGGCGAGTCCGCAGCCCTCGATACCGCCCCCGATAATAGCCACACTTTTGCCGACAGAATCCCAATAGCTGTTCATCCCCCGCATGATGGAAGGCTCGATCCATTCAAGGTCAGCTTTCATGTGGCGGTACAGGTCGTCCATATGAATGACGTTGCCCTTTTCCCTGCCCTTTATTGCCGGGATAAGCGGCGTGCCTCCTGTGGCCAATATGACCGCGTCCGGATTCATCTCCCGGACTGTGGATGGATCAAATGCCGTATTCAGCCGGACATGAACGCCCAGTTTCATGATCTGATTTTTCAGATAGCCTGCGAGTGCCATGGCATCGCTGTCGACGTCGAGCCCGCGCACCAGGGCAACCCACGGCAACAGGCCTCCCAAACGGTGCTCTTTCTCGCACAGTATCACGCTGTGCCCCCGCAGGGCGGCCACCCGCGCAGCCTCCATTCCCCCCGGGCCGCCGCCGGCCACGACAACTCTTTTCTTCATTTTTGCGGGCTGTATCCGGTAATCCTGGTCGAAGCCCAGCGCGGCATTTACCCGGCATCGAATGGGCACAAAGCTGCCCCGGATAATATTCTGGAACAGCGCCCTGGAGCAGTCGCCGCAGCCGGCACAAGCGGCGATGTCCTCGAGCCTGTCTTCGGCGATTTTTTGGGGAATCTCCGGATCCGCCATTAAGCCTTTACATATGCCGATGAAATCCGCCCTGCCTTCTTTCAGGATCCGCTCTCCAACGACAGGATCCAGCCTGCCTACGGTAATGACCGGGATTGAGACGACTTCCTTCACCGCCGCAGCCAGCGTGGACATGGCCCCCTTGCCGCGGTTGCTCCAGTCGAGTTCTGCGGGAAGAGGCTTGAGAAATTCGGAATGGTACACTCCTTCCGAAGCGGCGTCGATGATGTCAAAGCCGTGATAGCCGAAAGCGCGGACATGAATGGCATCGACGCCGGCCTTCTCCAATATCCCTGCAAATCCCCGTGCTTCCTCAATCGTTATGCCCTTGTCTATTTTCAGTTCAATACCGTTGATGAGCGTTGAGACCGGAAAGTCCCGACCCAGTCGGTTTTTGATCTCACCTATGATTTCAACCAGGAATCGGGACCGGTTTTCCAGGCTCTCGAAACCGTACTTGTCCCGGCGTTTATTCCAGGCCCGGGACAAAAAGCTGTTTAACAAATGCATCCGGGCGGCGTTCACCTCGACTCCGTCGAAGCCGGCCTTTCGGGCCCTCTGGGCCGCGCCGGCAAACTTGTCCACCAGGTCCTCGATTTCAGAAACGGTCAGTTCTCTCGGATTCATGGAGGCCATCAGTTCCGAAATTTCGCTGTCGCTGAGGCTCGAAGCGGATACCGTCTGAAGGCCTCCTTTCAACATGGCCTGGGGGCCGGCGTGGAACAACTGCATGAACACCGGGCAGTCATGCTTGTGCACGGCTTCGGCTATTTCACTGAACACGGGTATATTTGTGTCGTCTTCGAGGTGCCTTGGGGTGATGGGGATCGTGACGCCTCGAGGATATTCGACGGCGACATCCCCCCAGATGATCAGGCCGGCGCCGCCGCGCGCTATCGCCTCGAGGAAAACCCTGTTGATGCCGGTTACGTCTTCGGCGCCGCCGCAGGTTTTTATCATTCTGTTTTTGAGCTTCAATTTCCCTATCTGGCCGGGCGCCAGTATCATTTCAAATTTCCTGCTATCATTCATTGACATTTCTCCCCATCGCGTGCGTGCTCCGCCGGGCCTGAAAGGAGCGGGCTGCCGCCAAAAAACAATCGAGCCATTGTTGATGGGGGCGATTGTAGCACCCCCTGTCTTTCTCCGCGTATGGATTTCGCCGGGATTTCGCTTTCGCTGGAACTGTCGGCCGCCTATAATTGGAGACGCTGTACAAGGCACCGCACCACAATACCTTGATAGGCATCGACAAAGTCTATAAAAGAGCCAAAGAAATGCTCGCGGTGCAGTGATTAATCTATATACGTCGTTTCGTGATTCGCGCCGAGAGACATTAAAAGAAAACCGAAAGGCCGGTCCACCCACCGGGTGACGATCGGGTTGTGCGCCAGACCCGCCGGAACGACTACGGCAGTCGGCTTGTCGATGATGTATCGTTCGTGTTCGGGCCCCATGTCGATTTGAATTTCCGCACCCAGGTAATCGATGTCCGACGGATCGGTTCCCGCAAAAAGCAATACTTCATCCGCGGGGTGGACGTGGGCGCCGCGTCCCGGACCGCGCAGCCACAAGCCGGGCTGTGTCTGAATGCCCCAGCAGAAATTAGCATCCATGCCCTCCAAATCCTTGCCGAACATCCACACCGCGTTCTCCGTCATGCCGGGACCGGGCCGTCGCCCGCCCAACACCATTTCTCCATAGGGCGCTTTATCTTCGGCCGTCCACTCACGGTCGGCAGACAGTGTGTTCGGTTTCAGCGGCTTGATATACCGGTCGTTGACGTGCCCATGCGTCACGGTATCCTCGGATATGTGGATCCTCTTCTGTCCGAAGGATGAATTCATGGGCGGTTTCAATCCTCCCCCAGTTGCCATTTCCGTCATGCGTTTGACCTGCTCCTCGGATATGCCGTCGCCCAGCCATCGGGTCGTCGGATCGGCGCCGAGTGAGATGATGAAAAAGCTATACCCTATAGGACTTGTCACATCCAGGGTTACGGAAGGGCAATGCAGAAATCCGCCCGGAGCGACGACTACGGTGGGTCTGTCGAACGTGTGGATTTCCAGTTCCTTGCCCACGCAGTATTGGAGCCTGGCTCCCAGGTATTCGGGCCTGTGAGGATCCAGCCCGACAAAGACCAGGCATTCCGGGTATGGGTGTACGTGCGGATCCATTCCGGGATGCCAATCCCCCAGCCCCGTATAAAAACCCCAGGAGAAATTCAGCTGCAGCCCTTCCAGGTGATCTCTGCCGTTCAGCCAGCGGTTGACGTCCGCGTTGCCCGTATTTTTGAAGATCTGCTCCTGACCCGGTCTCTCGGCCATTTTCAGAGGCTTAAACAAATGCTCGTATTTTCCGGACTCCATATCAGTGCTCCTATCAGGATTCAAGGTTCTTCTGTCGATGCTCATTCGAAAGACATGGCCACGTCGCCGGCCAGGTTTACAAGGAGAAACGCGAATGGTCTGTCGGCCCATCGGGTGACAACCGGGCCATGCGGCAGGCCGGCAGGGCACAGTACTGCAGACGATTTTTCGAACAGGTATCGCTCATGCTCTTTGCCCAGATCGATTTCGATCTCCGCTCCCAGGGAGCCGGGATTGTCCGGATCGGGGCCGAGAAAGATAAGCATTTCATCGGATGAATGGGAGTGCGCGTCTACGCCGCGTTGCCAGATACCGGGCTGACTTGCGAATCCCCAGGCGATGTTCACGCCCAGTCCTTCCAGATCTTTTCCGTACATCCAGGTCATATGGTCAGCGTTCCCGGGGCCCTGCCTGAATCCGGCCTTTTTCTGCATTTCTTCGCGCCGGGCCAGTTGCTCAGGAGTGAATCTGGAGGGATTGAGTTTCCCGCGCTCGGTTATGAGGCCAGATTTGAGCGGCTTAACCAAGTGGGCGCATTTGCCGGACGGCTGCCCCGGTTTTGCGCTCGGCTTTTTCCCTTCGGACCATGTGATCCCGGGCGTGGCACCGAGAGAGACTGCAAAAAATCCGAATCCCCTGGGGCTGAACAGGCGCTTGGTCGTAATCGGACCGTGGGGTAATCCTGCCGGAACGACTATTACAGTCGGGTCGTTGAACGTGTAGGTTTCTCTTTCGTCGCCGAGGCAACATTCAACCTCCGCACCCAGATATTTGATGTTGGCGGTGTCCAGACCTACGAAAAACAGGCACTCAGGGAAGGGATGCGAGTGGGATCTCGATCCGGTGTGCCACTCGCCGAGCGTATTGTGCGCTCCCCACGAAAAACTGAAATTCATCCCCTCCAGGTGGTCCCGGCCATTCAGCCGGATTTCTCTTTTCGCGTTCCCCGGACCGATCACCGATGGAGCCGGCTGGTCTTTTCTCTCTTCCCAGTTTATTGCGCCGATGCTCAGAGGTTTGATAAGATGCTCGTACTTTCCTGTAACCATTGAACGATCCTCCTTGTCCAATCCTGAGGATACTACCGCGGCCGCTTTTTTCGGCAAAGAATGTGCGTTTTTGCTTTATTCCCAGACTGCTCTTCCCGTTTCTGTCATTGGGTGGCTCCGGGTGGGATCGAATATCGCCCGGGCAATCGGGGAGAAAGACAGCCTGCGAAGCATTTCGGAACAACTTCATGGTTGTAGCGCTCTTTGCCGGAATTCGGCTATAGTGCACGCGCGCATCGCTTTCATTTTAGAGGGAATCATAAATGCTTCCGGCTGCCCCAAGCATAAATACCAAGGATATTTCGCGGAATGCTGATCTGGAGGATAATTGCCCGACAGTATGAAAAAGACGATTGCCCGCAGAACGTTTATGAAAGGAACGGCAGCCGGCGCGGTAGCCGCTGCTGCCGATGTATGGGCCGCAGGAGGCCCGGATGCGGCCCGAGCAGCTCGGTCCGGGACATATTCCTTCGAAATCCCTCCCCCGCCGATCGCGGCCGGCCAGATCAAAGAAACGATTTCCTCTGAGGTTGTGATAATCGGCGCGGGAACATCGGGTTTGGTTTGCGCAAACGCGGCCTCTGAAAACGGCGCGAAAGTGATTGTGATCGCTTCAAGTCCGACTCCTGTGGGCCGGGGTGGATCCAACCACGCTTTGGACAGCAAGCTGATGCGCAAGCTCGGGCTTAAATCCGACGCAGCCAGGGCATTCAAGGATGAAATGAAATGCCACTCTTTCAGAATCGACCAGGACAAGTGGTGGCTTTGGGCTCACAAGAGCGGCGAAGCTATGGACTGGCTGATCGACAAGATGGAAGCCGCCGGGTACCAGTCTGTCATCGAGATGGGGAATACCGATCCCGAAGGCATCATGACCATGTATCCTGGTTCGCACTCGTGGCTGGGCGAAAGCATAAAGGCGGCAGGCAAGGGCCAGCAACTGGTCGTGAATACGTTGGCAAAAACCGCCAGGGCCCGTGGCGTGCAGATCTATTACAATACAACGGCGGTGCAGCTCGTTCGCGAAAGCAATAATACCGGGCGGGTCAGTGCTGTTATCGCTAAAACGCCGGAGGGCACTTACACCAGATACGCCGGCACAAAGGCCGTCGTTCTTGCCACGGGCGATTTCAACGATGAGGAAATGGTTGAGAAATATTGTCCCTGGGTGCTGCCATTGGTAAGAGTGGGCGCAGGCGTCTACAGAGGCGACGGGCACAAGATGGCGCTGTGGGTGGGCGCAGCGTGGCAGAAGATATTGCCTAACGCGCCGATGATCCTCGGGCGAGTCGGACCGGAGACACAGCCCTACAGGGCCTTTACGGGTCTTCTGGTGAATACGAATGCCGTTCGCTACGGCAACGAGGACAGGCTGGCATCCTTTGCGGGGATTGCGCAGATGCAGCAACCGGATATGACAGTATTTGCGATCTGGGACTCCGGATATGCGGAGCGGGCCGCGCCGTGGATCCCCGCCGGAAGCTACTATGGCGGCCCCCCCCAGATACCGATTCAGACCGTCGTCGACGAATGGGAGGCTTATGCCAAGGCCGGCATGATGGTGAAGGCCGATAGTGTCGAGGGACTTGCCGGGAAGCTCGGGCTGCCGGTTTTGCCGCTGAGAGCCACGATTGAAAGATACAACGGATTCTGCAAGACGGGGATCGATGCCGAATATCACAAACGGGCGGCTCTGCTTATCCCTGTCGAATCGGCTCCGTTCTACGGAGCGGTCAGCAAATCGCCGTACCTGCTCAGCATCTCGGGCGGATTGAGAACCAACATCAGGATGCAGGTGCTAGACAAAAACGAACAGGTCATTCCGGGGCTTTACGCCGTCGGCACGATCGTTGGGGACATGTACTCCAACATCTACACTTTCCTGCAGCCGGGCCACAATCTGGGTGCCGCCTGCCTGACCTTCGGGTATCTGGTCGGCAAAGAGATTGCAGGAAAGGGAACTGCATCAAGGAAGTAAAAAGGTTGAAATTGCATGCTTCCTTGACGGCTTGAGTCATGTGCATGCGTCGCTTTGATAATTCCTGAATGAGGAGAGAGCGTCTATGAGCAGGCTGAAGGAAATGTGCCGATCCATTTTGACGGCCGGCCGCCGGAGCGGGCGCAGCTTCGGCAGCCAGTTCCTCCCCGCGCGGGATAGCCACAGGCATTACGAGCGGAGACTGCGGCAGGAGTTCATGAGACGTGCGTTTGCGGCGCTGCAGTGGAACGGCATACGGGGCGACTACGCCGAATTCGGCAGCTGCGGAGGAATGACCTTCGGTCTCGCGTATGCTGAATCGCGCAAGCAAAAGTACAACTGCATGCTTTGGGCGTTTGACTCATTTTGCGGCCTCCCGCCCCAGTCCTTGCCCGAGGACCGGCACCCGCAATGGATCGAGGGCAGCATGAAGACTTCGCAGGAGGATTTCAGGCGGATCTGCCGGCGCAAAGGGATTCCGGAATCGGAATACAGAATCGTCGCCGGTTTCTATAAAGACACCCTGACTTCCCGGGGTGCCGGCGTTCAGCTGCCGGAGACGGTGTCCCTGGCGTACATTGATTGCGACCTCTACAGTTCGACAAAATTCGTGCTTGATTTTCTTGCCTCCAGGATTCAGCACGGCACGATCGTCGCATTCGACGATTATTACTGCTATTCGGCTGCGGCTCTTGCGGGCGAGCGCCGAGCGTGCGCCGAATTCCTGAATGTCGATTCACGCTTTCACTTCTCTCCCTACCATCAATTCGGATGGCACGGCATGTCATTCGTTGTCGAGGACAAACGCCTATGGGGAAGCATTGACTACTCCATACTTCCCTGACCCAGCAATTATTTGGTGTTAGTTCTTCTCAAGCAAATATGTATTTGTCAGGATTTTTGCGCATCAGCGGAACCTTCTTCCATCGCGTCCATGACCGTGAACAAATCGAGGTCGTGTGTCTCTCGATGCCCGAGGTGAAAGCCGGCCAGCGCTGCCCCCCCTGTCAGGAAGAAACGATTCTCTTTCGAGAAGAATGCCTGCAAGAGCATTAGTTATTCGATATTCGGCGGTTCAGTTCTCGGTCGGCTCCTTTAAGACGTTATCGACGACGATGGTGTCCGTGTCTACTTTGCGCGCATCCAGCTTCAGACCAAGCTGCTGGACCGCCTGAAAGATGGACCCGCCGCTGGGATCCGACGCACCGACACCGGCAAGGCCGCTTGAAGGAGCCGTGCCTCCAGGAGCTCCACCGCCCAGGACGCCTGCGTATTCCGGCATTATCTTCTTCGCCATATTGAGCAGTTCCTGCATCGGAAGCTCGAGCACGGCCTGATAGGTGCCCTTCAGTTCTGTCATATCAACGACTTGGCGGTCCGCGAACTGGGTCAATATTTCAGTGAATTCGGCCATGGTCGCCTTGGGCATTTCCCATCGCATGTGAGGATTCTCATCCATGATCATCTGCATCTTACCGGCTTTCCCCACGTCGATCATCACTGTATTGCCCTGTTGCTTCATGTTGACCTTCATCTCCCCTTCCGGAGTGCTGAGGGTCATCGCTTCCTTACCGCCGCTTTCCTTTGGCGCCGTGCCTTTTGCGGCATCCGCCTCCGCAGCGGCCGGCGCGGGTTCCTCAACCGCCTCCTTCATCTTCAATCCGGATTTGGACACAGTGAGCGCGTACACCTGCTGTTCCCTGCTTTCCCGGTGAAATGTCAGCTTGAACCGTTCGGCCAACAGGGACTGCAGCATCTCCGGAATCTGTTCCTTGTTGCTGCCTTCCGGGAGCCTCGCGTGTATTTCCCACAATTGCGTCTTCATCCAGTCGGGACCCGCGATCTGATATGGCTTGACCTTATAGGCCGCAGCGATCAGGTTTGTCAGCGACATGAACTTCATGTCAAACTGCGTCGCGTCCACCCGCATTCCCAGGTCGATCTTTCCGGACGCGGCCTGTGCCGCCAGGCTCGAAATCGGCGGCGACGGCCTGACAGTGGCGACTTCAAACTCCAGTTTGGGCGGTGTCTGCGCAAACAGCGAGACACAAAAAACGCCCCAAAAGATTGCGGTGATGCTTAAAGACCGGAACATTTTCATGATATCGCTCCTGGGGTCTACGGTATCAGCACAACAGGCGCCTGCCAGAATGCCGCCTTCTGACCCGTCGGATCGGTAATGCTTACCTGGCAATTGTATGGACCCGGCAAAAGATTTTCGAGAGAAAGGCTGAATTTCAAAGGCATGGTCTTGAGGCGATTGTTCAACGTCTCCGTCACCAGCAGCGGCGGTGTTTCAAACGCTTTCACTTGCCCGCGGTAAAAAGTGACGAAGGCAACCAGTGGATGCGCACTCTCGACCTCCTGCTGGTAAGCCTGCACATAAACGTGCATGTCCCGGGCCTTGCTGAAGACCCGAGTGACGCTGGGAATCAGCTTCTGCCCTTCCTGGACGAGCGGATTGACAGAATCCGTTTTCCCCTTATCCTTCGCGGCGTCGTAGAGCGCATCCCGCAAGTCGACGCGCTGGCTGCTCAGGACAACGGAACTGATCGGGATCTGCTTTTCTTCCTTATTCAGATTGGGAATGACGAAAGGCATCTCATACGTCCCGATGCGTCCGGTTTCCGCGTCCCGCGCGAGGAATTTCAACCTGTATTTGCCGGGAAGAAGCGTAAAGCCCGTGTCGTACTGGATCGGGCGTTTCGCAAGTTCGGCCGCCGTCGCATCGCTCAGCTTAATGTCGACTTTGTCCCGCACATTGGTAACGGTGACACCGGACTCATCCTTGATTTCCCCTATGAAGTCGAGCAGGGTGCGCTCGTGCCCGCCGCGCTTGGCCAGCACCAGTTCACTTCCGGGAATCTTGACAACCAGCGGCACGTAATACTCGGCACGGTTCAGCTGAAAGTAGTCCAATTCCATCGCAATCGTGAGGTCGGTTACCGGATCCTCCAGCATCAGCGCCTCTTCCAGCTGACGTTCCTTTTCCGCCGGAGTGAAGTTTCCGAACTGCTTGCGCGCGTAATATCCCTGCCGATAGTTGAGGGATCCCGGCATGCCTTCTCTCAGAGACACCTTGATGCGCCGGAACTTTCCGTCCAGGTTCTGATTGCCGGTGTAGTAGCCGAGGATATAGTAGCTGGAGACGGCGTCCTGCGCCTGAGTAATGCCGCGCGTCAGATCATTGTAGTCGAGCAGCGCCTTCCCGCCGGTATCGGCCGCAAGCGACCACAAGGTGTCCTGCGTGCGCTGGAAGTCGGCCATCATGGCATTGGCAAGGGCGCCGCTGTACATGCCGGTTCCGCCCGGCGATCCGGCGGCGGCATCACCCAATGGAGCTTGCGCGGTCAGACCGCGCGCGTCGATCGGCCAGAAGGAAACGCCCGCCCGGACCGCCGCGTTGATGGTCGCATGCAGTTGCGCCTGGTTGTCTACTCCGTTCAGACGGAGGCCGCTCGAGAAATAGATAAGCGATTTCTTCTCGCTCAACGAGCCGAGCATCACGGCCGCGGTCTGGAGCGCCGACAGTTGCCGGTCGGTGTTGAAAATGTTGAACTCGCTGTCGTCCTGACCGAACGCCGTACCGCTGTTGGTGAGATCGGTGATTGAATCCCGGGAAAGCTGGTCCTCCCCCACGGCCACAGTCTGGATAATCGTAAGCAGCCGTTCGCGATCCTCCGTGAAATCCTGGAGCACGCGAACGCTTGCGCCGTCATACATCATGATGGCCATGAGGTCTGCCTGCGTCATCTGGGTGCGCACGAATTTATCCGCGGCCGTCAAGGACCGCAACTGGTCGGCGATCGGCATGGAGTCCAGGTTGAAATAGAGGACGAGAAGCCGCCGGTCGTGATAGCGCACCTTGCCGGCTGCTTCCGGAGATATCTGCACTCTTGGATACTTGTCTAACGGCATGACCTTCTTAGTCAGCGGGGCGGGAGGAGCGACCGCCGCATCGTCGAATTTCTGGTATTCGAAAACAGCGATAGATTGGGGGATGCCGTCTTCCGTAATGGTGAAATCCTCCGCCTTGAGTCCCTCGACAGGGGCGCCATTCTCGTCCGTGACGGTTATTGTCTCTACAACCAGTTGGGTGTCCACCTTAAATGTGGGTACAGCCTGTCCCGGCTGCTTGTTCTCCCCCACCTGCTGGGCATTCACCGCAAGGCTGACGAGAAGAACCGGCAGGAAGACCAGAGCGCGGCCACAGCTCGCACAGATTCCCGCGATCTTTTTTGAAATCAGTGAAATCTGCGGCAATTCATTCCTTTTCTTCACGGCTAGAAGCTCCACCGAACCGTAGTCTGCAAGTTGCGCATGGGATTGGCTGTGAGGGGAAGGCCGAACTGTGCGCTTCCCACGGTCGTATTCCAGGACGGGAACGTGACGTGATTCAATACATTGTTTGCGTCTATCCGCAAGTCCAGACTGGTCCTGCTGCTGGTGGGGAACGTGCGGGCCAGTGAAGCATTCAAACCGAACTGAGAGGGGCCGGGGATGGAATTTCGGCCTGCGTTACCCCAATGTCCGACAGCCGGAGCCGTAAACGCGGCAGGATTCAAATGAAGGCCGGGAGGCGCGGCCAGCATATCGGCTCCCGTATAATCCGGACGCACCGGTCCTGTCACGCCTGTACCGAGAACGGCCGACGGATAGACCGGCGTCAGCGGGTAACCGCTCGCCGCACTGATCTGCCCCGAGAAAGTCCACTGCTTCAATAGCGCTCCCTTCCAACCCTTCAAGAGCGTACCGCCCGCGATACCCATTCCGGACGTGTACTGGAAGTTGGCGCTGAGCAGATGCCGCCGGTCGAAGCTCGATAGCGCTCGTTCTGCGCCCGGGTTGAGCCAGTCCTGGGCGATGAACACGGCGGTCGTTTGGTTCCCGCCGGGCGCGGCATCGTCAATGGACTTCGAATAGGTGTAGTCCAGAGTCGCGCTGAATCCGCTGCGCAAACGGCGCCGAAGCTGGATCGTGCCCGCTTCCCGGCTCGAAGTCCCATTGGAGGTCATGTAGACAAATCCGCTGGGACAGGATGGACAGGGATTGACCGCTCCGATGGGGTAGGTGTTTGGCAGGAACTGTTGCAGTGCATGCCTTCCTCTTGTGCCCTGATAGGCCAATACGACCTGCATCGCGAAAGGGAGATCGCGCTGAATGGAGATTTGCCAGATATGCAGATAGCCGATGCTCAGTTCCGGATCGACCGCGAAGGTATTTGCCGTCGAATTCGGAGGCGCATTGAAACCGTCTGCGAGCGTCAGAGGATTTTCCGCGGTGTTTTGCAGGCGCAGACTCTTCGAAAGCGGCGATTGCTGCGCCATTTGCGTCGCAATGGACTGATACGGAGCGGTGTTGTAATAAATGCCGTAGCCCCCGCGGACCAATATGGATGAAGCCGCCGTCGGTCTCCATGAGATCCCGACCCGCGGCTGGAATGCGCCCTTGTCCGGATCCACGAGGGAATCTGCGTAGTCGGCCCCTGTGATCGGGCCGATGGGATGATTCGCCACCACCGGCAATGCCTCGGAAAATCCGCTCGAGATATCAAGGTTCACGAGACGCCCGTATAGTTCGGTTATGGGAGCCGAATATTCCCATCGAAGGCCGATGTTGAGCGTTAGATTCGGGTTCACCCGCCAGTCATCTGCAATATATGCCTCGTAAGAAGACCAGCGATAGTATTTGTCCGCGTTGCCGAACGCGATCGACAGCGTATCGGGAATACCCAGCAGAAAGCCGGCAAAATCATTGCGGGCGCCCGAAACAAGAATGCCGCCGGAAGGGCCGAGTGTCGATGTGCCTGTAAAAGTGAAGGTTCCGCGCGGGTCTTGCTGGGAAATAGTGTTGATCTGCTGTCGCTGGAACTGTCCGCCGAAGGATACCGTGTGTGCCCCGTAGCTCCACACGTAGCCGACAGTAACAGCGCTGCTCTGATTGCGCGTGGATGCAGGCAGCGCATCGGAGAGATACTGAAGTCCGCCCATGAAAGCCAGCGTCGGCGGTCCCCAGTTCAGCGGTTCCTGGTCATTCCCGGTGATCCCCGCGAGGCCAGATATGTTCTCCCGGTTCGCGAAGAAGGGCTTGGTTTTCGTGGACACGTGGTTGAATGCATAGCCGATGTTGCCGTACAGCCGCTGTGTGAAGCGGTGCCGCCAGCCTAAATTCACGTTGCTGCCGAGGGTGCTGCTTCTTGACAGAAAACCAAAAAGGTTCTGGTTGTCGCTGCGTGAACTGTAGATCGAGAAAGACCCGGAATAGTAGTTGCTGAGCACATTCCCTTTGCCGAATCCGGCTTGAATGATGTCCCTATGGGTCGCGCCTACAACCGGAATCTGGTAGTTATAGCGCGTGTTGCCCTCGACATTAGGGCGCGGATAAAGGTTCAGCAGTGAAGCTGCCTGGGGACTGATACGTTCCAGCGAGATCTTGTTGTTTTCGAACGGCTGGTTGGTTTCCGGGTCGAAGATCTGCACTGGGGCTTGTGACAGGTCCCCGCCTCGTTCGGCGAGAGTGGGCATCAAGCCGCTTTCGGTTCGCACATCGCGGTTCCGGACAAATTGGCCGCCGATATATAAAGTAGGGCCATTCCGAACAAGGCGAGGAATACGCAACGGTCCCTGGAAAGAAAACATACTCTGCATGTGGTTGTATGTCGGCCTTTCGGTATTTATGCCGGCCAGCGAAAACGGGCGGGCATCCAAAGCCGAATTATCAATGACAAAACCGATGTTTCCCGTATAGAGCGGCCGAATGCCTCCTCTGGTATTGCCAAACGCCCGGCTCAGCGCGAAAGGAGAACTGGCGCTGTTATTCGCCGTCCCGCTTATCAGGAACCCGTCGGCGGCGCGTTGGCTCAATTCGTCGGGATTCTGACCGGCGAATGCCGCCTCTGATCCGGATGAAGCAAGCGCGGCATCAGAGCCTGCCTGCCCTTGCGAGAGTTCTCCCGTCGCGTTCACATCCGCCCGCAGAAACGGGGTTTGTGTGTTCGCGAGAGCAGCGGAATCGCCCTTCTTGCCTGAATCCCTTTCCTGTTTCACTTTCCTTTCGTCATCGGGCCGGGCAGATTGAGCCGCTGCGGCAGGGGGAGGCCTCTGAAGCCCCGGAATCTGATCGATTGGCAGCAGGGCTAATTCCCACGTTTGGGTGCCTGCCGCAGGTCCTATCGTCACTTCCCGCTGGAGAGGCGAGAATGCCTGCATTTCGACCTGAATGTTCCAGGTGCCTTCGGACAGATCGGGAAATGAATACACGCCCTGCGCATCCGTGACCGCAATAAACTTTTGATCGCCCCGCGACGCCGTCACAACGGCCCCGGGGACGCCGAGGCCGTTGAAGACAACCTGGCCGCGGTTTTCGGCTGCATTAGCCCCAACCTCAGCAAATAACAGGGCGAGCCAGACGGCCAGATACATTTGAGTGTTGCCCTTCATTCCTAACCTCTGGCTCATTCAGTTCTCCGACGGCTTTTCGATGCTCTCGATCACGATGATGTTTGTCGGTGCTTTCCGGGATTCGAGATTCAATCCCAGCTGCTCCTGGATTGCTGCGAATATGGACGGCCCGTTCTGGTCTTCAGTCGCGGGGCTGTCCAGGCGAGGAGGTTCTTTTCCAGGGATTGACGCGCCGGAATTCCCGAATCCCGGGCCGAGTCCCGTTCCCGATTCCGGAGTCCATTCGAGCGTAAAATCGTACGCTCCGGTCAGGCCGGTCTTGTCGATCACCGGTCGGCCCAATTGCTGAGCCAGAATTTGAACCAGAAATTCCATAGGTATGGACTGACCTATGAGCTGACCGCGTCCCATTCGCAAGAAGGGGCCCCTGGGGCGATCCTGGTCCTTTTCATCCTGATCCGCGGCAGCGGGAGCTGCCTGCTTGAGCTTCGAACCGCCTTTTGCCGGTATGAGCATATATGCCTGAAGCTCTTTTGTCTCATGGTGTACCCTGAGATGACACCTCTCCTCAAGCAACGCACGCAGGCGTTCGCGCTGTTGCTCCATGGCTTTTCGCTGATCGGGAACATCCGCGGGATTTGCGGGAGGCGCTGTGCTCTCAATTTTGGCCATTACGTCATACCGGTCTGAATTGATCCATCCGGGGCCTCCGGAAATCTGAAATTCACGCACGTCATACGCTTGCTGTATCAGGATTCTGATGGTAGCCCCGACAATGTGCAGGGTTCCTGGCGAGTTGCGAAAAAAGGTCCCACGGGTATCCGGATCGCTTGGCTTGATGGACGCCACCTCGAATGTATTTCCGGGAGATTGTGCAAGCACCGGGATTAAAGAAAGAGCTGTCAGAGTTACACAAAAAAGAAAAAGACGCATTAGTACACCCCCTTAATCCGGATAATACAGGACGCTTCTGCTGAGGATGCGGGCCGGGCATGTCCACGCCGCCGCGCCACGAACTCTCGTGAATAAAGCGAGTCAGCGGGAAATCCAAATATATGATTCAAGCCATTTTATAGCACGACGGCCTCATATTCACGGATTATTACGTTTAAATTTTCGGAATGGTTCCCACAAAATCACCTTTCCCTGGAGGTCTTCGAAGGCTTTGTATCTCGATTTTTGCAGTGAAGCTTCAAGAGACGCGTACTATGGGGCGGCTGCGCAACTCCAATTATCGGATGAGCTTTTATTCTGAGCTGGCTTTTAATTCAAGCTAAATCCACGGCCTCAGGCCGTGTGACCCCTAAAGGCTAAGCCGTTCCGGCGTTCCTTTATACGCCTTACATTGAATTGCGAAATTTTA
>JAEAME010001158.1_pt1 | contig 19964 bp, 13 predicted proteins | sample 8958731 | NCBI WGS metagenome assembly JAEAME01 (sample SAMN16933194, study PRJNA681113) | bioreactor sludge metagenome | isolation source: anerobic bioreactor sludge (Control) | place: India:Bengaluru | collected 2018-10-24 | reverse complement strand
TTCCTCCGGCATCTCTCCAGCCAGAAGCCTTGCCGCAAAGGACGACCTCTCCCTGAAACGGAAGAGGAGAAGCGCCTTGGCTTCATCCGAGAGGGTTTCGAAACCAAGCCTTATCTGGTACGGCTTCTTTCTGGTCCCCTGTACAGATGCGGTAACGAGGCCCGGTTCTATTTCGATATCTACGACCTGTCCCCGTCTGGCATAGCTCCGCCCTCTTGAGAGCCGTGCAGCGTCTATGCTGCTCTCAAGTATTTCCATCCAGCGCAACGACCACCAGTTGGAACCGTGAAAGCGCCCCCTGTTAACGCGGGATTTTATTCCGCCCTTTGTACTGAGTGGTTTTGTGTATGTCCAGGAAGTCCTTCTTCTGTACATCTAGCTTATGTCCTCCACTGCATCTCTGCTCAGCCTGAAAAGCTGCCTCAGTTCGCTGTCCGACATCTCTGTCAGCCAGTTCTCGCCTGCGGATACCACTGAATCGGCTATCTCTTTCTTCGATTTGATCAACAGTTCTATCTTCTCTTCAAGAGTCCCTTTGCAGCAGAAATAGTGGACCAGGACCCTTTCTTTCTGTCCTATCCTGTATGCCCTGTCCACTGCCTGCTGTTCGACTGCCGGATTCCAAGTGCCGCTATTTTTTCATTCTCTTTTTCGGACACTTTGTTTTGCTCCTGTAAGATTGAGACCAGTCCCACCCGCTTTGAGAGAGAGTACGAAGAAGGGCGGAGCATCTTTAGAATCCTGGAACTTCCTGACCATTTCGTCCCTTTTTCCTCTCTCGACCCCTCCGTGCAGGAAGAGGGCCTCTCTTCCGAAAGTTTCCTGAAGATAATTTTTCAGCATAGCGCCCATTTCAGCATATTGTGTGAAGATCAAGGCCCTGTCTCCTACGCTCAGCATCTCCTCTGCGATCTCGGTCAGGCGGGCAAGTTTCCCCGAGCGTCCTGCTATCTGCGACCTGTCCTTAAGGTAGAGAGCAGGATGATCACATACCTGTTTCAGGGAGGTTATCGCGGCAAGAACAGCTCCCTTGCGTCTGATGCCGCTGCTTCCCTTCAGCCTCTCTTCAAGGTCGTCCAATACCGCTCCGTAGAGCGAGGCCTGCTCCCTGTTCAGCGAGCAGAAGACCTCTGTCTCGATTTTTTCGGGCAGGTCGGAAATTATTGATTTGTCCGTCTTCGATCTTCTCAGAATGAACGGTCCTGTTATCTTTTTTATCTTCTGGAGCGCGCCGGTCTCCCCGGCCTGTATCGGACGCATAAAATCCCTTACGAACCTTGTTTTGTTCGGCAGAAGGCCCGGCATCAGGAATTCCATTATGGACCACATGTCTCCGACGTGGTTTTCGACCGGGGTACCGGTAAGGGCGAAATGCCATTTCGCCCTTATTGAGCGGGCGGCCTTTGACTGCCTTGTTTCAGGATTTTTGATGTTCTGGGCTTCATCCAGGATCACTCCAGACCACTCTGTCCTGTTAAATGTATCATTGTCTCTGTGAAGGAGCGAATAGGAGGTAATAACGAGATCCGTTCCCTTCACCGACTCAGAGAACTTTTCACCCCTCTGCCTCCCGGTCCCGTGGTGTATCCGGACAGAGAGGTCAGGAACGAAATGTTCGGCTTCCCTTCGCCAGTTCTCTATGACTGAAGTGGGACATATGAGAAGGACCGGGTCTTTTTCTCCCTTCAGTATCCTTGTTTTCATGAGTGCCAGGGCCTGTACTGTCTTTCCAAGCCCCATGTCGTCCGCCAGGCATCCCCCAAGCCCCGTTTCCGCAAGCCACGACAGCCATGAAAGACCCTTTATCTGGTATGGCCTCAGTTCTCCTCGGAACCCCTCGGGCTGCGCTGTCTGCTCTATCTGTTCAACGCCGGTCAGGACAGACCTGACTGAATCAAGCCAGTCTGAGCCGGTAATAGCTGAAAGCGGAAGATCGCCCCTGCTCTCCCTGAAGGAAGAGATCAGGGCCTCTCTTCTGGATATTTTGCGAGGCAGCTTTTTGATCCCTTCCATTACCCTCTCAAGTTCGTCGCGGTAGATAAGGATCCATTTCCCTCTTATGTTCGCAAGGGGAGCCTTAAGCTTCCTCAGCATCGAGAGCTCGCCCTCCGTCAGTACATCATCCCCGACAGCGACGGACCAGTCGACGTCCATCAGGTCGCCAAGGTCCATCCCGCTTCCTGAAGAGAAGACAGAGCTTTCCCTTACGCTTCCCTTTACCGCAAGTTTAGGCCTGTCGGACGGGGAACCCCATGAAGAGGGGAACTGTATCTGTATCCCATGGTCGAGTATAGCCGGCACATTGTCGTGGAGGAACACGAGCAGTTCCTCAAACATCATGGTACAGGAAATGGGGGAGGGTCCGTTCAGGCTTCTTGCTATCGCCGGGACAGAGGAGGATATCTGCCCAAGCATTTGAAGCAGGTACCTTCTCGGATTGGCTCCTGAGGCACGAAACCACTTTCTTTCTGCAGGGCCCGGACTCCATACCTTTTCAGCGGCAACAGAAAGGGTAGGATCCATCGCAGACTGCAGATGCCATGAGAGGGTCCAGGTCCCCTCCCTCTCCCCGGACAAAGGTTCCTCAAGCCTCAGGAAAAGTCTCCATGGCTGGTTCGTGACCACCCTTACAGAATCGGTCCATTCCGCTATCTGAGATGAGACCTGGCTCATCTCGTCTTTCCATCTGTGGAGTGCGGACCTCGGCCAGGCAAGTGACCGGAGCCATATATCGTGGGGGTTGGTCTGGTCGACCTGTCTTCCCCTTCTTCCCGGTGCTGCCTGGGCTTTCCGTACCATATCCTCAAGGAAGGACTCCAGCATTGAGTCCGCGATCGCCTGCGGCCCCTCATTCGCCGGTCTCTCGCATGATAGTGAGAAGCTCATCAGAACAGGCGGGAGCGCGTTTACGAAGGCTGAGTATTCATCCTGGTATTTAGCCAGATGTAACGGCCTCCAGACGGAAAAATAGCTTTCGCCCGAAGACTCCATGCCCGGGAGGTATGTCCCCCTAATTACCATCATTGATGCATATTCCAGGCCCTTTAGGACATATTTTAGGTCGTTGCCCCACAAAAGACCCGGCACAGGCAGCCTCTCCCTGCCTTCCCTTATGATCCGGAAAAGCGCTGTCATCTCTTCGTGAGAGATCCGAAGAGCTTCTACAGAAAACCTCTCTGTCGTCAGTTCTCCGTCAATTTCAGGAAACTCGCCCAGAAGAGGTGAGGACGGCAAAGGGCATCCCCTTTGCGAAGGAAGATCAACATAAGCCACAACTGTTGATTCTGCAAGATTTTTCCTGCTGTGGCGTATGCCTGCCCTCTTCAGTGCATCGTTGACCGCAGCGCTTCCCGCGTCCCACGGTATTCTGGGTATCGCAGCGTGGGTCATTGGCTGCAGGTCAGGACCATTCGGCCCGAATGAGCTTTCCCCCCACACGAAAAAACTGTTGTCTGCAAAAAAAGAATGCAACACTATCATTTTTCACACATACCGTACCAGTCTTTATTCAAAGCAGCTTCCGCCGATGAACTCCCGCAATATGGAAATATTCGGGACATCGTCTGAGGGTATTACCGGAACGAAACTTAGTATGGAAAGAAGCCTCTGTGACTCACCGTAAGCGGGCGAATCCTCTTTCACGGAAGCCAGGAGGGGCTGTACGTAACCTTTTAGCACAGGGATCTCGTACGCAAGCGATGTGTTGAAGAGCGTATCGGCGTTCTCCTGATACGGGAAGATGTGGCGGTGAGAGCCTCTTACCACTGAAGGCCACTGCATAAGGGTAGCCTCGGGAGAGTGCCCCCTGGTCCTGTAGTCGCGCAGCATGCGCCTGAGAAGGCGTGTATCTGTCGTTCCTATCCTGTTGTGCATGTCTATGGCAGCGCCGGTAAGGGGACAAATGAATATCCTGTATTTATTGTCGGCAGAAACGCTCTCGGAGAGCTTTTCGTTCAGTCCGTGGATGCCCTCCATCACCAGTATCTGATCCTGGGTAAGTTTCATTCTGTATCCCTTTTTCCTCTCCCCTGAAGTGAAATCGAACTTAGGCACGTCAACTTCCCTGCCTTTGAGCAGAGCTTCGAGATGTTCGTTTATAAGGTCAATGTCAAGCGCTTCAAGGGCTTCAAAATCGAAATTGCCGTCGGCATCCCTCGGTGTCCTTGCTCTCTCTACAAAATAATTGTCCAGTTCGAGCGTGGCTGAATTTTTGCATGAGGCAAGGAGCTGTACTCGTATACGCCTTGACGAGGTCGTCTTACCTGAGCTTGAGGGGCCGGCGAGACAAAGCAGACGCACCTCGGGCCTGTCTGAAATGTACATGGATATCTCACTCAGTGTTTTTGTGTGGAGAGCCTCGCAGACCATTATGAAATCACGGGAATGACCATTCGCCACAAGGTGATGGATATTGTCCATCGTTGACACCTTGAGGTTGTCAAGCCACCTGGCATAGCCCTGGAAGAGGGAGAAGGTCTTCGCCGAGGTCTTGAAGAGCTGTGTCTTTGTCGGATCAGTGAAAGAAGGGCCTGATATGAAGATGCCCCCCTTATAGAGGTGCAGGTCGAATACAGGGACTATGGCGGCATTGTCAGCAAGTGCCGCCCCGAAAAAGTCGTATATGCCCTCGCATCTGTACAGGACAACAGGATCGTTGTTGACCCAGCGGAGGAGTCTCTCCTTGTCGATGTAACCCTGGGAGGACATGATAGCGCGAGCCTTATCCAGGGAGAGTTCCTCCCTCACCAGGCTTACTCCCTCCTTGACCATCCTTCGCATCTCTGCCAGTATGGCCTTTTTCTGCTTTTCGGTGACAGGGCCGTCAGGGCTGTCGTAGTAGTATGAATAATTCATCGACTGCCGAAGGTGCAGCCTTATGCCGCATACTCTTGTGGCCGCAGAGGTCAGCATGAAACTGATGGTTCGCAGGTAAACTTCCGAACCCTCTATGGTGTCGTATGTGATGAACTCAAGCCTGGAATCCATGTCGATCTCCCATGAGAGCGGGCGCTGGACTCTGTTCACCCTGCATGCCACGACCCTGTCCCTTCCGGGGAAATCAGTCCTTATAAGTACATCCCTCGCGGTCATAGGGAAATCGCTTTTGATCTCCTGCATGTCTTTGAAGCTTATAGTGAAGCTCATTCTTTATCCTCCCCGTACAGGTCATCCGGACACCGGGATCCGGTGAGCAGATCATTAAATCTATATGTCAGGTTTTTAAAATAATTCCAGACACAGAACCTCATCTGAACATATTATCATAAAATCGCTGTTGTATACACCCAAAAAGTAATTTTTTAATGACGGGAAATATTCCGCCGATACTGCAAAGGGGGCAGGATGCTTATGCACCCGGCCCCCATGAGATCGATCTTCTGACTTGGGTCCTGTTTCGGACTAATTTACTGTCAGTTTCTCTATGACTACCTTTTTCAACGGGCGGTCCCTTGAATCCGTGGGGACTTTGCCTATCACTTCAACTACATCCATTCCCTCAGAGACATGCCCGAATATCGCGTGCTTGCCGTCAAGCCAGGGGCATGGGACGAGGGTAATGAAGAACTGCGATCCGCCTGTGTTCGGCCCCGCGTTAGCCATAGACAGGATCCCGGGCCTGTCGTGCTTAAGCCCTTTGCCGAACTCATCAGGTATGTTGTAGCCTGGGCCCCCCATGCCTGTGCCCTGGGGGCAGCCTCCCTGGATCATGAAGTTATCTATCACACGATGGAAGATTATTCCGTCGTAGTAATTTTTTTCGATAAGATCCGTGAAATTCTTAACCGTGTTCGGCGCAAGATCGTTGTAGAGTTCGATCTTGAAAGTACCCGCGGATGTTTCAAAAACTGCCGTCTGACGCTTTGGTGCTTCTTCCGCCGATGCGGGGCCTGCTGAAAATATCTTCATGCTTATTCCTCCAATGTCTTCTTTTGTCTGTTCCTGACCTGCAGATTCTAACATTTATACCTGTCCTCAGCCACTCTCCGAACCCTAAAAAGTGCGGCAGAGATCTGACCGTTGCTTTCAATATTTCCCGATCATCATCCAAATTTTTTTAAAATTTGATCCGCACCCTGTACTTTTTTATGAAGTCCGTGGGCAGATATGACATCTTCGCCTCCCGAAGCCCCGGGTCGTTCATGTCCTCTTCCCTGTTCACGACTGCCAGTTCAGGATGTTCCTGAAGCATGCGGCACATAAATTCCTTGTTGATCACCTGGTATGCGGCTCCATATTCCAAGCTGGCCTTTTCGAAGTGTACGAGTATCGTATTGCAGGCAAGCTCGGCTATCGTGTAGGCTGCGACCTTCCCCGACACTTCGATGACTCCTCCAACGATACGCGGGATGCTCTCCCAGTTGCTCAGTATTCTTAATATGCCATGGTTTTCCTGAAGCAGACCCTTGTCCGTGCATCCGTTATTGGCTTGGCACCATGCAAGCTGGAATTCCATGACTTCAGGAATTATCTCCTGTGTTATGGGCCTGAAAAGATAGTCGTAATTCCTGCGGAAATGGTTTACCCTGTTACGTTTCTTCATATACCTGTTGCCCGGAAGCATCGCCAGATCCCTTATGTCGTAAAGGTATTCCCAGCTTCCCCTCATATCTTCCGCTTCAAGCTTTTCTCCCAGCTGGTCCTTCCAAATTTCGAGAAGTTTTTCGGGCACGAGCCAGAATTCAGGCTCATTGCCGAATCTTTCTCTTATAACGTCGGCCCAGTCTGTTCTTTCCCAATTCCCCAGCGGTGCGAGGTCGTAGTCACGGGGAAAGGTCTGCCTGATCCAGAGCAGATCCTTGTCATCTTCCCTGGCTGTCCGGTATCCGTAGTCACAGGCCCATCCCCAAAGTATCGGAAAACTGTAGTCGGATGCTCTTTGGTTTGTGATCTTCCAGTAACGCTCAAAAAATGAGATGTCTTCAAGTTTTATGTCACTATATTGAAACAAGGAACGATTCCCTCCGTTCTGCTTACGATTAAAGATTAAACCTCTTTCGCACTTTTTGCCAATAGCAAAAGAACGTATATCTGCTACAATTTTGTATCAGCATCAAATATTAAAAAGGGATCGATGGACTTGACAGAAAACAATTGCGCCGGCAACCAAGAAAAATGCCCTGAAACAGTTCCCGAAGAACAGACGGGGATGACAAAAGAGGAACAGGAGTGGGGGCTGAAAAAAGAACCTCGTCCTCCTCTGCCTCGCTATGTCTTTGGCGTCATCGCTGCGCTGATCCTTATAATTTTTCTCGGAGGAAGCCTATGGTACTACAGAACAAGCGTCCTGCCCGAAAAATATTACCAGAGGGCATCGTCGCATTTCAAGCTGGAAGAATACTCGGAAGCCTATCTTCTCTACGAAAAAGTTCTGAAGCTGCGTCCCGAAAGAAAAAACATCCTTTACCAGATGGCGTTCTGTCTTGAAAAGACCGGAAGGACCGACGAAGCGATAACCCGTTATGAAGAGCATCTTAAGACAATTCCGGGAGATGGAAAGGCTCTCCTTCGGATGGGCTGGCTCTACACTCAAAAGAATGATACGGGAAAAGGCCTTGCTGCCCTCAAAGAGGGAGCGGCAAAGCTGAAAGACCCTTATGCATGGGCGCTTGTAAGTGAGGCCGCGATAAAATCGAAGGACTCAGGAACGGCTGTTGAGGCCCTCCTGAAGCAGACCGAACTCTTCAGGGAACCGGAACAGGTGCTGACCTGTTCAAAGATGCTCATGGGCCTTGGTGCATGGAAAGAGGCTCTTAAGGGCTACGAGAGGTTCTCGGAACTTGCCCCTGAGGATAAACGGGGGGAACACGGGGCAAACGCGGCCAAGGCGATGCTGGGTTGGCCGACAGACCAAAGGCTCGTCATCAGGCCGGGCAGATCCATCGGACCGGTCGAGATCGGCGATACGAAAGATGCGGTCAAGGGAAAACTTGGCGCGCCTGAGGCAAAGGAATTCAGGAAGGTCGGAGGAAAATCGATCCTGTCGGACGACACTGCGGAGATCTGGACTTACAGCAGGACTATGCCGGGAAGAGGACTTCGTGTGATATTCATAAACGGCAAGGTCCGCGAAGCAGAGGCCCGCTCCGGGGAGTACAAGACAGAGACCGGGCTGGGGCTGACGAATTTCCTTCTCCCCAAAAACTCATCAAGGCTTGAATGGAGAAAAGAGGGAGAGGACAAGGCTGTCGTATGCCTTGCGAAAGGCGGCGGGCTCACCTTTTACGCTGCGGGGCTGAACAGCAGCGGCACTGACGCGAAGTACAAAAAACTCCGCGTCCATAAGGGAAATTCATCGATCGACAGCGTTGAGGGCTTCAGTCTGCTTAACCTTTTCAATTAGGCCCCTCCGCTGCTGAAAAGGAGTTATTTGCGGCCCAGTATCCTGACTGCCTCCATGGCATCCTTCGCATAGTGGTCAGCACCGACATATTCCGCAAGTGATGGAGTCAGCACCGCTCCGCCGACTATGACCCTCACTCCAGGACATGCCTTCCTCAGCATGTCGATCGCCGTCTTCATGCTTGAGACGCTCGTCGTCATTAGAGCGCTGAGACCGACAATATCGGCGCCGTTCTCCCTGACTGCCTCTACGATCTTCTCAGGAGGGACATCTTTCCCCAGGTCGATCATCCTGAAATTGTAATTTTCCATAATCACTTTCACTATGTTTTTACCGATATCGTGTATGTCTCCCTGAACGGTCGCGATAACTACCCGGCCCCTCTCTTCGGAGCCTTCGGAGCCGTCTTTCGCAAGCTGTCTGCGGATCAGTTCAAAGGATGACTGTGCGGCTTCGGCCGACTTGATAAGCTGCGGAAGGAATATGCTGCATGATTCGTACTCTTTACCCACCAAGTCGAGGGACGGAACTATCTCTTTTTCAATAATTTCCAGAGGTTTCATTCTTGAGAGCAGGAGCTCAGTCGCCCTTTCCGCATCTCCCCTGAGCCCTTTAATAATAGCCTGTGCAAGATCGGCCTGCACATCGCTGCCGGTCATGGAGCCCCGGTCTTGCTTTTTTTCTTCCGGTCCTGAATGACCCGCAATAAATGCCTCGGCCTGCCGGTCTTTGCCCATCAGCACCCTGAACGCATCGACGGCCTCCCTCATCCCCTCGTCGCCAGGGTTCATTATCGGAGCGTCAAGGCCCTGCATCAGTGCCATCGCAAGCATAGTCCTGTTGATAACGGGGCGAGCCGGGAGTCCAAAGGAGACATTGCTCACACCGAGCACCGTCTTAAGCCCGAGTTCCTCTTTGACCATCCTTACGGCCCTGAGGGTCTCCACAGCTTGATCCTGCTGCGCTGAGACAGTCATAACAAGGCAGTCGATAAGGACATCCTCTTTGGGGATGCCGACCTTTTGGGCCTCCTCCATGATCGTCCGGGCTATCTTAAGTCTGCCCTCCGCGGAGGATGGTATCCCGTCGTCGTCCAGGGTAAGCCCCAGTACGGCTGCTCCGTATTTTTTAGCTATGGGAAGTATCTTTTTCAGGGAATCCCTCTTACCGCTGACCGAGTTGATAAGGGGCTTTCCGTTGTAGACTCTCGCAGCCCTTTCCAGAGCCTCCGGATCAGAGGAGTCAAGCTGGAGAGGCAGAGCAGTCACCGACTGTATCTCAATGACTGCTCTCCTGAGCATCTCAGGTTCGTCAATATCCGGAAGCCCCATGTTCACATCAAGGATGTGAGCTCCCTGTTCCTGCTGCCGAACCGCTTCCCTGAGCACGTAGTCCATGTCTTTCGCCCGGAGCGCGGCCTGCAGCGACTTCTTTCCTGTGGGGTTGAGGCGTTCACCGATGATCACCGTGTCATCCCCGAAGAAGACAGTTTTTGACGCGGAACAGACTCCCGTTTTGAGGCCCGGCCAGATCCCTGTAGGGCTTACGCCCCGGAGCCGCTCTTTTACAAGGCTGATGTACCCCGGATCCGTTCCGCAGCACCCTCCGACGATCAAGGCACCCTTTTCGACAAATCCTTTAATGCAGCAGGCAAATTCTTCAGCCGTGACATCATACCTGGCTTCTCCCTCGCTGAAAACCGGAAGCCCGGCGTTTGGCTGGATCATCACAGGTATGCTGCTTGACCGGAGGATCCTTTCGACTATAGGCACAAGCTGTTTAGGCCCGAGAGAGCAGTTAACTCCCAACGCATCTGCTCCAAGGGACTGAAGTGTCAGCACCATTGATTCAACTGTAGCACCGAAGAAGGATGTCCCGTTTTCCCCGAAACTCATCGTAGCCAGGACAGGCAGGTCTGAATTCTCTTTTGCCGCGATCATGGCTGCTTTGAGTTCATAAAGGTCGGTGAACGTTTCAAGAAGTATCAGGTCGGCTCCTGCTGCATCCCCTGCCCTCACTATTTCGGCAAAGACCCCGACGGCATCTTCAAAAGGAAGGTCCCCGACCGGTTTAAGCACACGCCCGCATGGACCTATGTCGAGAGCGGTGAACTTGCCCTTGCGGGCAGAAGCCGCAGCCTTTGCGATCATGACCCCCGACGATACGATATCCGCAAGCGGACATCCTGCCTTTTCAGCCTTGAACCTGTTGGCCCCGAAAGTATTTGCCGAGACTACATCGCACCCCGCGTCAAGATATTCTTCGTGGATGGATCTGATCAGTTCAGGATCGGTCAGGTTGAGCAGCTCAGGTATGCCGCCACTTTTCAGCCCCCTCTTCTGGAGCATGGTGCCCATGGCACCGTCGAAAATTACTGCCCTTTTTTCATCTGTCCTGAATGTCATATGACCCGCCTCATTTTCCTTGTAAACTGTTTCCGCTCATTGACGTCAGCCGGGAAATTCAGCCGCGCTTTACCCTAAGGGAATAGAGTATCCCCCTTATGTTCTCTGATATCCTCTTTGCGATATCAGGCTGATTCATAGTGTAGAGGTGTATGCCGTCAACACCTGCAGCGAGCAGGTCGACTATCTGCGCCGTCGCGTATGCGATACCAGCCTCTTTCATAGCCATGCTGTTATGTCCGAATGCCCTTATAATTTTCTGGACCTTTTCCGGGACTGTTGCCCCGCACATTGAGACCATGCGGCTGATCTGGGAAGAGGATGTTATGGGCATAATGCCTGCTACTATCGGAGTCGCTATTCCTATGGTCCTTGCCCGGTCTCTGAAGCTGTAGAAGATCTCGTTGTCGAAAAAGAGCTGGGATATGAGCACATCGACTCCGCAGTCTGCTTTTTCCTTGAGGCATCGCAGGTCGTCTTCCATCGAATATGCTTCGATGTGCTTCTCCGGGTAGCAGGCCGCGAAGATCCTGAAATCATATCTGGATCTTATGTATCTTATGAGGTCCGAGGCATAGCGGAAGTCCTTGAGCGTCTCGCTTTCCGCCAGGTCTCCCCTGAGGGCGAGGATGTTTTTTACCCCGTTTTCAGAGAGTGTTTTCAGTATTGGCTCCACTTCTTCGATCGAGTTTCCCGCGCAGGTAAGGTGGGCGAGAGCCGGTATGGCATAGCTGTTCTGTATCTGGGAGGCGATTTCAACGGTGTTGACGCGGCTGGTCCCTCCCGCACCGTATGTAACGCTGATGAGGTCAGGCGCCAGGCTTGCAAGCGCGTCTACCGTCGCAAATATCGAAGCGAGATCTCCCGCGCCCTTGGGAGGAAAAATTTCAAAAGTCATCGTTGGCCTTTCCTGTTCAAAGTAATCTCTCATAATCTGACCCCCCGTTACAGATATCTTTCAACTATCACTGCCGCCCCGTCGCTGTCATTGTCTAAAGTTGTCTCATCCGCCGCCGCTCTTACATCAGTTGGTGAATTGCCCATAGCAACGCCGTACCCTGCCCATCCGATCATTTCCCTGTCGTTGGAGCCGTCACCTATCGCAAGGACATCGCACCTGTCGATCCCGAGCCTTTCCGCAACTATCGCAAGCCCCTTCGCCTTGTTAACATCGGGGTGGGTCATCTCAACAAAAGCCCCCCACGAAGTCGCAGTGTAGATCCGGCCGCCAAAGCGCGAGACAGTCCTCTCTGCCATCAGGCGGAAATCGTCTTCTTCCAGCGCTATGCCCAGAAGTTTCGTTGAATCGACGTCAAGGTCCCAGAACTTTTCACCGACCGAGACGGGCCGTATTTTTGATATGTTTTCGTAGAATCTGCTTCTTGGGTCGCTGCTGTCCGTCACATAGAGCCTGTCATCGCTGTAGACCTGTATGTACCATCCCTGCTGCCGGTAGAAGGAGAGGACTTCCGCAGTCAGTTCCCTTCCTACTCCTCTTTCGTGGATGGTCTTACCAGAAAGGGGATCGCGCACGACAGCACCGTTGTAGAATATGCAGGGGGCTGTTATGCCTACCTCCCTGATCACGGGGAGGGCTGAAGGATACATCCTTCCCGTCGCGGTGACAACAGTTATCCCTGACGAGATAGCGGACCGGAGAGCGTTCCTTGTCCTTGCTGAAAGTTCGCTTGAGCTGTTAAGGATCGTACCATCCATGTCAACTGCGATAAGCCTCGGCCTGAAAGTGTTCATGCCGAGAATACCGCTAAAGAGGCTATCTCAGCTGCCACGGCAGCGGCGCCCAGGACATCGCCGTTCACTCCGCCGAGCCTGGAGTTCATCCAGTCCGCCATCCCGAAACCCGTTATAAGGGCGGCCGCAGCTGAGAAGAACCACCTGACCGGCGCGATCGGCATGAAGACAAAAAACGCGATCAATGAGATGAAGAGATCATATCCTGTGAAGGTGTCCACCCAGCCTTTGCCCATGCCGCTCTCCCAAGGATACCTGCCCATGTAGGCAGCTGTGCAGCATGCAAATCTGCCGGAAGCAGCGGAAACGATCAACGCGGTTGTGAGTCTGTCAGGCCGGACAGATCCCGCCAGGGATGTCCAGAGTCCGAATGCGAGTATGAGGCCGACAGCCCCATAAGCTCCAAGCCTGCTGTCCTTCATTACGGAACGGAGCTCCTCGCCCTGCCGGCCCGAGCCTACTCCGTCCCAGAGATCCCCCCACCCGTCGAGGTGCAGTGACCATCCTATTATCGAGTAAAACAAGACGCCTATCCAAATGGAGCCGGGCGCGCCTAATCCCAGGGATCTCACGACAGACACTGCGATCCCGACAAGCAGGCCGAGAAGCCCTCCGGCAAGGGGGGCAAGAGGAAGTGTCCTGTTGCCTGTCGGCATCTCCGACGGCCACAGCTTTTTGGGCAGCGGGATGCGCGAGAGCAGGGTCCATGCCACAACGAACCTGCCAATGAAGTCAAGCCTCGATCCCTCGTTTCTGATCTCATCAGTCAGCCTGTCCATATATTCCCGGAATTTTACGTTCTTCATTGCCAACTCTCCTCCATCGACCCTTTGACCCACAGAGGGCAGCCTGCGACTACAAGGGCGACTCTTTCCGCCTTTGAAGCGCAGAGCTGGTTCATCCTGCCCTGCAGATCCCTGAATCGCCTGCCCATTATATAAGTCGGCACGAGGCCGAAACCGACCTCGTTGCTCACAATTATCAGGTGCGTCCCTTCTCGAGGGATAGAACAGAGATCTTCGGTCATTGCCCTTATTTGTTCTTCCCTTGCCTGCCACTCGGATCCCGAGGCGTTTTCCGCAAGCCCCCCTTCAAGGAAGAGGCGGGTCAGCCACAGCGTGAGGCAGTCAAGCAGAAGGACCCCCCTTATTCTCTTTACAGCCGCACATATCTCGTAGGGATCTCCTTCGAAGGTCTCCCATCCCGCAGGCCTTCTCTTTTTGTGTATGGCAATGCGTTCCTGCATCTCTGCGTCCCGGGCGTCCGCAGCCGCAAGGTACGTAACATGGGAGGCAGCACACTTAGCCAGCCTTTCAGCAAAGGTGCTCTTCCCGCTTCTGGCACCCCCCAGGATGAGGGTGATCCCTGATTTGAACATCCTCTCACCGTCAGTTTCCAAAGTCTATCCCCTGCAGTATGTTTCCGAGCGTCTGCTCTATGATCTGTCCGCCGATATTATTCCCGTTGGTATAGCTTACTCCGGGGCCGACAGGGATTTCAAATTTAAGTCTGAAGACAGTATCCCTGCCCTGATAGTCTTTTTCATTCGGATCGCTGGCCGACTTCGGTATCACGTTCCTTGGGCTTGTCATCTGCTCCGATTTGTCGACCTTTACGTTGCTGAAGCTCGGAGAATCCATAGTTCCGTTTATATTCATCGTAACGAAACGGAAATCTGTCCTTGTGAAGCCTGACAGGACTCCTCCGAGGAAGTTCTGCAGCAGCGCGCTTCTGTCAAGCTCACCCGTGAATTCCATGCCGACGTTTATGATCCCCTGAAGCGCTCCGAGGAGGGCGTTCAAAGCCTGAATATTTACTTTGCCCATGGCAAAGAGGCTCATCTCTTTTTTCTTGTTTACCAGACCGTCAAGCATGACATAACGGTATACGGGATCTCCGGGAGGCGCCACAGCCTGGCTTCCGGGAAGGATCGTCAGGTACCCTTCGTCAAGGGTGAATGCCGTCTGGACCGTTTTGAAGAGGAGCGGTTTGCCCTTTGTATATTTTTTTGCGGCCTCTACCGCTTCAAAGCCGGAGATCTCTCCGTCCCTAAGGAAGAGGACCCCTGCGGCATTGACGGTGCTCATCCTTCCCGGTTCGCCCCCTGCCCTGATCTTAAGGTCTCCTTTGCCCGAAATCGAACCCGAAAGGGAGGGAAAAGCCTGTTTTATCATGGGAGCCACGTCGGCGCTCATCACTGTAAGGTTGCCGCCCCAGCTGCTCTTCGCTATATCCATTGCAAGTCCGCCTGTAACAGCTCCGCCGTTCGTCTCAGCCTTCACGTCTTCCATGACCGCATAGCCTTCGGAGATGTAAAACGGGGCGTTGACGTTCCTTATCCTCAATCCCAGGAATCTCATCCTTTCAGAAGAAAATGAACCTTCTCCGCTGAAATTGTCGACCTCTCCCCTGCCGGTGAACTTGAAGCTGGCGTTTCCTCCGAACCTCCGCCTGAACTGGTCAGGCAAGTAGGCTCCTATCTGCCTGAGGTCAATATCTTTGCCTTTAGTGTCAAGGGCTCCATGCCATTTTCCGTTCTCCATGTAGACTCTGCCGTTAGCCGTCAATTCACCTCGTGCAAGCCTTGCCTTAGCTTCTGAAACTTTAATATCTGTCAGGCTGCCGTTGAACGCGACATCTACCATCGGGAGCAGAAATCCCCTGTACCTGAAAGGTGCCAGCGTACCGCTGCCGTTCAAAAGAGGCTTTTCAACTGTACCTCCGACCAGAACTTCGCTTTTTATAAGGCCCTGCACGCCCCTTACTACCGGCAGGTGTTTCCTCAGCAACTCATACATGTTTATATTTTCAGATGCGATCTTCAGATCGAGCATGGATTCTGAGAAAGGCCTGCCCGCCGGCGAAGGGATGATCTTACCGGTGAGGAGATGCTTTCCCCTCAGGAAATCGACCTTTACATTGCTGATCCTGATCTCCTTTGGATCACCGCTCAGGCTGCCTGTGGCCCCGTCAGCTGAGAACTCCTTCCACCTGAGGCCTTCTGACGAAATGTCCGCGTTCCATCTGATGCCTCTTCCGTCATCGCCCACCTTGATCTCACCCGAGCACGGTCCTTCGATATCCTGCTCCATGCCAAAAAGTCCGTTGAGGGCCGAGATGTCCACTCTCCTGACTCTGCCTTCGAATTCCCACCTGACAGGAGAAGATCCGCTGGATGCCTTATACGGAAGGTCGACTTTGCCTTTGAGGTCCGCACTGCCTCCGGCCATTTCTGCATCCATCTTCCTGAAGTCAAGCTTATTTGATGAATGTGCCATTTCAGTATGAAATCTTGAGACCTCGAGATCCATGAACCTGCCGTTTGAGACCCTGAGCTTCAGCAGCGCCTCAGGAGAATCTGTCTTTCCCCTAAGAGTCCATGTTCCCGAAGCATCTCCGGATATATTCAAAGTTTTGAGGACTCCGAGTGTGCTATGGAAGCCGCTGAGGGAGGCGTTCTTTATCGCTCCGCTGAAGGAGAGCTCGGGTGTTCCCCCTATATCCTTCATATTGCCCGAAGCCGTGATAAGCGCCCCGTTCCAGAGAAGGGACGCATTCGTCAGCCTGAAAGTTCCCAGCGAAACGTCGTACTCGGGGGATGCCTTGACCCTCGTAAGCTTTCCTATCCCCTTTATCTCCGCGGAGGGCGAGCTGATGTCCGCCTTCACCTTCATTGCGCTTATTTCTCCCCCGATTTTCGCAGAGACATCGGCGGTACCCTTAAGTTCGTATTTTCCCAGTTCGCTGAACGCTTTTCCAAGTTCTTCCAGCTTTATCGCCCTCGCGTTCAGTTTAAGATCGACAGGCACTCCGTCGGCGATGCTGAGAGTTCCTGCGAGCTTTATTTCCCTTCCCTCGCTGAGAGCCGAGAGATCTAATTTCCCTGAAGGCCTGCCCTCAAAGAGCGCCTTCCCCTGCAGCGCTGTGAACTTCATATTGTTGTACGCAACGTTTGAGGGAGCTATCTCGACTTTCCCTACAAGCGCGTCCAGCGGGCCCTTAAGGTCTGCCTCCATAGCGGTGATGCTGCCTTTCAGCATCGCTGCGTTCCCTGCTATCTCATGGGCTATCTTGTCAGTCCAGTCTGCGAAGCGGAGGTTCCGCGCATCGGCTTTCAGTTCGAGATATTTCCCCGGGGCCCTTGTATCAAGCTTCATCGATCCCCGGAGTGATGAGTCGAAGACCTTGCTCTCCTCAAGCGAGATATCAAGAACACCCTCTTCGTATCTCCATTTGGCCGCTACCTCTTCAAGCGGCACCTTTCCGACAACAGCCTTTTTAAGGACCCCTTCTCCAGAAGTGAAGATGTCCCTGCCCTCGCCCCTCATTTCCATCTTTACCGTCAATGTGCCCGTTACGCCATATTTCGAGAAGTTCGGGAATATCGAGGCTATCGTCCGCAGGTCGGCATCTTTTATATCAGCTTTGAAATCCGGAACAGGATATACAGCTCCGGAGGCTTTGGCGGAACCTTCGTCAAGCTTGGCGGAGAAGCCGTCAAGCAGCCAGTTTTCTTCTTCCTTTCTGACTACTCCGAATACTGAAAATGGGATATCACGGAACTTGCCCTTGAGCACGGGGGCGAACCACTCCAGTCCGCGAAGTTCAAGCGAGCTGTCGTCCAGCTCGAGGAGCCCCCATTGGGAGGATACCCTGACCTCGTTCAGTATTATCTTGTCCATAGGGATATCCTTTGTTCCCGCGCTCCCCTTTTTCTCCGGCACCATCTTAAGCAGCGAATCATAGTCGGTGCTTAGGCCCTCTATCACCAGGGTGGATATGCGGGGTGAATTTTTAAGAAGGCTGGGGAGGGAGAGGTTTATGTCTATCTTATCAATCGTGAGGAGCTTGTCATCGGAACGGACAAAGGACATTTCCTTCCCTTCGAAGCCCATGACGGGGTTGCCGGAAAGGGCAGGCATGACAAGCTCGACGTTGAGCTGGTCCCTTACGGCATTGCTGATCTGGTCCACGACAAGATCCCCCAGGAAGTCCACCTGAGTCAGGACCACAAGGGCGATCCCTGCGGCTGCAGTTGTTAATGCAGCAATTATTCCTGCTTTGCTGTTGATTTTTTTCACCCTCAAAATCAATTACACCTCGGCGGCTCTGTATACATTTTCATTTGATCATGTGATCGGCTGTTATACCCGGTAATTCTACCATGTTTTCACTTTCGGACATATGCAATTACACTGTATATGTCCGCCTTAATTATACATTGTCACATAATTGCCGGGACCTGGAGCAGAGGACACGCGGCTATCCCGGATCCGGCGATAAAAGGGGAGGCCTGAAATGAAAACAGGCCTCCCTCGTTGATCTTTTTTATGATTCAGTGGAGGTGATACTTGCCCTCTATCCTGGTCGTGGCTGATCCTCCGAAAAGTATCCTGTCAGCCCTCTCTCCGGTTAGGCGCCTTATCCTGACGATATTGGGGGAGTTCCGGGAGGGTCCCTGTTCTATCGAGAAATCATCCTCCCACATGCCTTCGTCGATAAGATAATATCCAAATGCCGAATTTCCGGAGCCCGTGGCAGGGTCTTCCAGGTATCCGTATTTGGGCGCGAAGACGCGGGTCCTGTATTTTGTCCCTTTTGTACTTACCTCGTCGGTATATACGTGTACTATGTCAAAATCTTTTTCCGTGGAAAATCTCCTGAGCTTCTCCTGATCCGGGAAGAGTTCAATACAGTCCATGAGGGAAGCCAGAGGGACTATTAGGGTCCTGAGACCGCCGTCTATTACTCTGACTGCTCTTTCTGCCTTTATAGCTTCCACGTCCGCACCAAGTGCTTCAGCTATCTCGTTTCGACTGATATCCCTTTGAAGAAATCCCGGCTCCGGGGCTGTTATGTAGACCGCATCCTCTTCCCTCAGGCGGTTGAAGACAGGCAAGGTCTCCGCCCTGACCCTGATCTTTAGCTCCTTTTCCTCAAGCAGTTCCGTATCTGTCGAGATGAGGTCATACATGATGGCGATAGTTGCATGTCCGCAGAATGCGACTTCGCATTCAGACGAATAGTACTTCAGATGAAATCCGCCGGGCTCCCTGCAGGCAAAGCCCACTTCGCTGACAAAGCCTTTGAGTTCGGATGCGAGTTTCTGCATCTCTCCCTCACTCAGGCTGTCCATCCGGTCCAGAAGAACATAACCGGCAGGGTTGCCTGAAGAGCTTCCCTTCGTGAAAGCGTCGATCTTTTTAAAACCCAGTATCTTCATGACCAAGGCTCCTTTTGACCGATTGGTGATCCTTTGACAAACATACCTCAGAGTATACGCCAACTTTGGATTTTGTTCAGAACAACATTGCTTACGGCAAAATAGAGAAAAATAATTCTAGACCAAAATTCCGGATGCTTTTGGGAATAAAAAAACACCCGCCTCGAAAGGCGGGCATATAATTACCTGGTGGAGCTTAGGGGATTCGAACCCCTGACCTCTTGAATGCCATTCAAGCGCTCTCCCAACTGAGCTAAAACCCCGAAGTCGAACATGGGCCATTATACTGATTAGGTTAAATGGTGTCAATACTATCATAAGGGCATGAAAAGACTTACTACGGCAGGAAAAACAAAAACCTGCGCGACTGTTTTATTAACTTTGGCCCTCCTGTTTGCCTTAGCCGGCTCATCCTTCGCGGTCACAAAGGATGAGCTTATGCCGTATATTTTCAAATCACTGGGACACAAAGTGCCCGTAAAATATCTGACTGATACTGATGATGAAATGACCGGTTCCTCAGCCCTGAGGCTCGTGTTTGAATCGATGGGCTGGGGCTTCGTCATAACCGCCTATGACCAGGTCACGATATTGCCGGAATGGAGCCATCTGGATCCTGTGGCGGAAATAGCAAAAAAGATATCCCCTTCTCTTCCGTCGGCGATCCTGAACGGCCTTGAGAGACCGTTAGGCGAAGAAGATATAAAAGCACTGACAGACTGGCTCGAACTCTGCAGGAAAAAAGTATCCTGGAAGGACTCATTCTCATCAGAGGGTACTACGCTGACTATGTTTAAACACGGGATAGGCGACCCTTCAGGCCCGGCAAACGGAAATTTGGAAGCGGGGGTCAACGAACCCCTCTTCGCGGCGATGATAACAGTCGACATGGACGCAGTTAAATGCCAGATAGCTACAGCGGTCATGGTCGGTGCAAACAAGGCACCCCTAGCCACCATAGCCGTCGAAAACTACGGCGTCGTCGGAGGGATCAACGGAGGTTATTTTGCCGGGGCAAAACCGATAGGCGTGCTTCGAAGGCAGGGATACACCGACAACGCGAAGTTCTGGCCGCAGCGGTCCGCGTTCGGCTGGAACGACAAAGGGGAAACGGTCTTCGTAGACGGCAGGGAGACAGCTGACATAAATTCCGACAGACGCTTCGACCAATATACCGAGATGCTCCAGGCCGGTCCGCTCCTGCTTAAGAACGGCGAATATACGGACAATACTGAAAACATCA
>JAEAME010001140.1_pt1 | contig 19977 bp, 18 predicted proteins | sample 8958731 | NCBI WGS metagenome assembly JAEAME01 (sample SAMN16933194, study PRJNA681113) | bioreactor sludge metagenome | isolation source: anerobic bioreactor sludge (Control) | place: India:Bengaluru | collected 2018-10-24 | reverse complement strand
AAGCAAAACCTGACAAACCTATTGCCCATCGCCTATTGCCAGATTCTATTCCTTAAAGAGCTTTAATCTCAGGGAATTACTAACAACCGATATAGAACTCAGCATCATGGCCAGGGCTCCGAACATGGGGTCGAGCCGTATACCGAAGAAGGGGTAGAGGACCCCGAAGGCAATGGGGATACCCAATACATTGTAAATAAAGGCCCAAAAGAGGTTTTCCTTGATAACCCACAGGGTCTTTTTTGAAAGTCTGATAAGGCTGACGAGCCGTGAGAGCTGTCCCTTCATGAGAACAACATCTGCCGATTCAATTGCAACATCGGTCCCTTTCCCCATAGCAACCCCGATATCAGATACCACGAGAGAAGGCGCATCATTGATGCCGTCACCCACCATGATGGTGACACCCTTGTTCTTGAAATCCTCAACAAAGGTCGCTTTTTGATCGGGAAGGACCCTATAGAAAAACTGATCAATGCCAACTTTTTCGCTGATTGTCCTCGCACCATTCTCGCTATCACCGGTTATCATTGCCACATGTATGTCCATGGCTTTCAGGTCGTTCACTACGCCTTTTGATTCGTCTCTCACCTTGTCGCTGAAACAGAGCAGGCCCATAATACCCACCTCTTCACCCCAAACAAGCACGGGGGAGCAGCCTGAAAGCTCCTCCTTGTGATAGAGTTCCTTTATTGACTCATCAATGGCCTTGCCTGCATCCTCGTAAAGGGAAATATTTCCCACATAATAGGTACCCCCTTCGATAACGCCTTTTATACCCTTGCCTACAATGGCTTGAAAATTATCCACACTGCTGATCTCAATGTTCATTTCTTCCGCTTTCTTTCGCAGAGCTTCGGAGAAGGGATGCTCTGACTGTTTTTCAAGGTTGTATGCGATGCGCAGCAGTTTCTCTTCTGAATGCCCACCAAGCGGCACGCTCTTCGCAAGGACAATAACGCCCTCTGTGAGGGTCCCGGTCTTGTCAAAAAGAACATACTTTACTCTGTTTGTAAGCTCAAGGGCTTCTGCACTTTTGATGAGGATTCCTTTCTTTGCACCCACACCCGTTGATACCATGATAGCCGTGGGTGTTGCAAGGCCAAGGGCACAGGGACAGGCAATGATCAAAACACTTACAAAAGAAAGGAGTCCATTTGTCAGCTTCGGGTCAGGTCCCAGAAAATACCATACAAAAAAAGCGGCGATACTGATAAGAATAACTATGGGGACAAAAACACCTGCCACTTTGTCGGCAAGTCTCTGGACAGGCGCTTTAGTAAATTGAGCCTCTTCAACGAGCCGTATGACCTTTGCCAGAACCGTATCCTTCCCGATTCTCGTTACCTTTACCGTGACTGAACCCTTCCCGTTGATCGTTCCACCGATTACTTCATCACCCACATTTTTATGAACAGGTAGGCTCTCCCCAGTTATCATCGACTCATCCACATAGGTGTTTCCGTCTATCACTTCTCCATCTATAGGCACCTTCTCTCCCGGTCGAATCAGGACCAGATTTCCCACCTCCAACGCACCGGTCGCAACCCTTACTTCTTTTCCGTCCTGGAGGAGAACGCATTCTTTCGGGGAAAGTTCGTAAAGCATCTTGATTGCCGTATAAGTCCGCGTTTTAGCCTTGGATTCAAAAAACCGTCCCAGGAGGATAAGGGTAATGATGGTAGCGCTTGAATCAAAATAGGTCATCGGTTCCAGCCCTACCTTCATGACGGTGTGGGGAAAAAAGGTGACAAAAGCACTGTAAAAAAAGGCTGCCGATGTTCCCACCGAAATGAGGGTATTCATGTCAGCGGTAAAATGCTTCATGTTGAGGAGTGTTGCCTTATGAAATCGCAAGCCAAAGTAAAACTGCACAGGCAAAGTAAGGATCAGTAATATAAAGTTCTGATGTTGCATATTGGGAAGCACCATCCACATGGAAAAAACCATGACAATAGCGCTAAAACAGGCAGACCAGATAAAATCACGCTTAAGCTCTGCCTCTTCCTTTTTTGCCCGTATGGTAACGTCTGCCTCAAGGTCAACATCATAGCCAATATCACGGATAAGGGAGATAATCTGCTTGAGTTCAAGCTCCTTCTTTGGGATAATTACAGACTGAAAAAATATAAGGCAAGAGCTTTTCAATAACAACCTCTTGAGCAATTCGTATCTGGTAGAACACCTATAACAGCTTGCTAATAAGTCCTGGTAAACATTATTACATGCGATTTACGAACGAAGATTAAAGGCTATCTGTGTCTGCCCTATTCAAATGTACGATGAGCGAAACGCCTTGTTCGATTAATTCCTCTGAGAGGCAGGACGATAGAAAAAATTAAACAATAATTTTATTGCCTTGCTGGTCTTTGGAGAACCAACTTTTGACCAATAGCCCCTGATGCCCTTAAGCAGTGGGACTTTTGTGTCATCAAGAAGAGATGAAGTTCCAAGCTGCTGGTCTTTTTCATTGCAGTCCATAGCTGGAATAACACGATAGAGCCCATTTACCGCATCAAGCTCCACAAGCCCAAGGGTATAGGAATAACTATCATAGCCCTCCGATGAGAGTTCAGCCTGCTTTCTCCGCTCAATATAGTCCTTGAGAACCCTCTTTTCTTTAATACCTATTGAAACCCATAGGACAATCTTTTCTGGAAGAGACCTATAACACTCAACGCCGGCAAATATTCCTTCTTCAATCTCTTCAGAACCAACTACACTGTCTATATCGCAAAAGAGGTTGAAGGTTTCGTCTTCGTAGATGAGCTTCCAACTCCACATCATGATACGCCTCCATTATGTTAAAATCGCCAAATGCCCCGAATTAGCTATAAAATATCAACCGACTTTATGTACGAATTAATATTGAATTTCGACCTACATCCATTATAACTCATGTACCTGATTTTACCAAAAACATTTCGTTCGTTCCATGCTCGGTCGTGCACCCCACCGATACTCCAGGCTATCCCTGTGTAGCCGTTTGGGTCTCTTCCATCGAGTTCATACCTGTCATTGAGTAAAATGGCCACTTTCATGGCCTCCTCGGGGGATCTTGTCCATTCTAAGATCTTCTTTGCCCAATACATACGCATGTATCCATGCATCTTGCCCCGCTTGACCATCTCCATCTGTGCGGCGTTCCAGAGATCATCATGCGTTCTGGCCCCCTCAAGATCCTCAAAAGAGTAAATATAAAGCCTTGTGTCTTTTCTATGCTGGTCGAGGGTTTTTTTTGCCCATTCCGGGAAGCCTTCGAAACTGTCATAATGGTCATTATAGAAACAGAAATTGTCCGAAAGCTCTCTTCTTACTATAAGCTCTTCAAGAAANCCTGTCTACGTGAAGGTTTTTATTAATCTTATCCCAATCGATCAGGTCTCGTTTTCCATCCCAGACGAAGGGGTGCTTTCCAAGCTTCGGATATTCTTCAAGGAACTCCGGTATAAGCTTTCGTATTTTTGGCCTGATCGTGTATGCGCCGTATTCCAGTTTCGGAGAAGCATGCCAGCATGGGATAATATTGTGGGCGTCAACCTCATAAAAAGGGATGGTAAGTTGTTTTGCTATATCATTCTTCCACTGACGTTTAAGCTTGAGGGGATCAAAATCCGTTACTAATGATTTGATATTATAACGGTTTACAAATCCTACAATCTCATTGTCTGGCGATCCCGAGAGAAGAAAAAAAGGGATACTGTGGGCCGAGAGTTCTTGCTCAATTCTTCTAAGGCCCTTTAACATGAAGTCGTATTGTCTTATGGCGGCATTGAGAAAATCCGGCATGAGGCAAAAAATAATTGCAAGAGACGCCCCTGTTCTCTCAGCAATCTCCTGAGCATACAGGAGAGCCCAGTTATCATGTATGCGCTGATCCCTGCTCATCCAGTAAACAACCGGGCCTGAGCTTTCGTGCCCTTCTTTTAATACCCTTATGCGCTCTTTTTTTACCATTTCGTCAACACTTTTTTGATAGATATTATACGATGCTTTTTGAATAGAATAAGAAAATTTGTTGTGACTTATAAGTTTCTCCTTTACATCTTGACAAAATCACCTTGTAATCACAGTATAAGTATGTAGTTTTTGGTGAATGGGCAAAAAAATCTGGCACATTCAATCATATGAAAGATGAGGAGGAAACATGACGCTGGGCGAATATTTTCAGAATACACAGGGGCGCTGTGTTTTAGCGACTTCAGATGCAAAAGGGTTGGTCGATTTAGCTATTTACTCAAGGCCACATGTCATAGATGAAGAAACCGTAGCATTCATAATGCTGGACCGTCTTTCTCATGCAAACCTGCAGTCTAATCCTCGTGCTGCGTTTCTCTTCATGGAGGCGGGAGAAAAATATATTGGAAAACGCTTAATGCTCACCAAAATAAAGGAGGAAGTGGACCAGGGAGTGATTGAGAAATTCAGGAAAAAGAAAAGCTACTATCTTCCTGACGATGACAAGAAGAAAAGGTTTCTCGTTTATTTCCATATTGATAAGATTCTTCCCCTTATTGGCGATCACGAATGATGCATCATTCACACGAACACCCCGATCCAAAAGCGTTTGTCGATAACCTTCGTGGAACTATGCCTCTGTGGAAAAAACTGTGGCTTTTCTTTAGAAACAACGTAAAAAAGATTGTGACCCTGAGTTCCTGCTGCGGCCATCCAGGTGAACCAGGGTGCTGAACATCTAAAGACAATGTCACCGGTCGGTGAAAGGATTATGCAACAAACCCTTCAATATGCAGCCAGCGAAAGGAGGTAAACAAAAATGTATACAGCTAAAGATTATTCCAAACTTATTGGCATGGAAGGATTCAGCGAAACCCTTCTCAAAAATCACTTCACCCTGTACCAGGGTTATGTGACAAATACAAATAAAATCATTGAATTGCTTGCTCAAATGCTGAAGGAAGACAGAGGAAGCACACCTGAATGGGCTGAATTAAAGAGAAGGATGGGATGGGAGTTTAATGGCATGAGACTCCACGAGTATTATTTTGAAAACCTCGGCGGAAAAGCTCCTCTCAATAAAGTTGGAAAACTTGCAAAAAAAATGGCTGAAGATTTTGGAAGCTATGAAAACTGGGAAAAAGCGTTTAACGCTGTAAGCGCTATGAGAGGTATCGGCTGGGCAGTACTTTACCAGGACGTAACCAACGGAAGACTTATTAATTTTTGGATTAACGAGCATGATGTAGGGCATCCGGCCGGATGTAATCCCATACTCATTCTCGACGTCTTTGAGCACGCTTTTATGATTGATTATGGACTGAAACGAGCAGATTACATTGCCTCCTTTTTTAGAAACATCGATTGGCCCGTGGTTGAAGGCAGGCTTAAGGAGTAACCGCTGAGCAATGAGAGATTTTCTTTAATCTTAATGTGTTTCTGAGCAGAAACCTTTTGTCATTGATAACGATAGAAATAATTCAACACAAACTTAGGGTGTATATATGATTGAAAAGGCACGGTCTAAGTTTTTATTCACAATATGTTTGACAGTTCTCCTTGTTATCATCTCCTTTTCCCCTCCCTTGTTCTCACAGGAAAAGTTGGGAGGCAAGGTCTACGAAACAACTCTGGCGAACGGACTTAAGATTATCCTCCTTGAAAACCACAAGGCGCCGGTGGTTACGGTTCAGATATGGTACCGCGCCGGTTCTCGCAATGAAGCCTGGGGAAAAACAGGTCTTTCACACCTCGTCGAGCATATGATGTTCAAAGGCAGCAAGCGATTCAGTGCTGAGCAGTTTGTTCGCATCATAGAGGAGAATGGCGGGAGGAACAACGCCTTTACCTCTCACGATTATACAGGATACTTTGTAAACATAAGCGCAGATCGTGTTGCAATTCCTTTGGAGCTGGAAGCAGATAGAATGCGAAACGCAATCTTCCATGAAAAGGAGTTCGCCACAGAAAAAAGGGTTGTCATAGAGGAGCGCAGATTGCGCACCGAAGACAATCCTCAGGCGTACCTGTATGAACAGATGCTTGCAACTGCATACCAGGTTCATTCTTATCATTGGCCGATCATAGGCTGGATGGAAGACCTCGAAAGACTTACCCTTGCAGATGCATTGGAATATTACAATCGTTATTATGTGCCTGCAAATGCCTTTCTTGTTGTAGCAGGCGATTTCTCCCAACATGAACTACTTCCAAAGATCGAAGAAGCATTCGGTCATCTTCCCACAATACAAGCCCCGCAACAGGATATAAGTCGTGAGCCAGCTCAACAGGGTGAACGGCGGTTAGTAATTAAACGGGAGGGTCTTGTTCCTGCACTGATGATGGGGTATCATGTTCCAAACCTGAGAAGCCCTGACAGTTATGTTCTCGAGGTCATCGAGGCAATGCTCTCGTCCGGGAAAAGCTCACGCTTTTATGAACACTTGATCAGAGAAAAGCAGGTTGCTCTGAGGGCTGATGCAGGGTATTCCATCACTTCCCGTGACCCAACCCTTTTTTTCATATCTGCAGAAGTGTTAGCTGGCAAGGATTTGGCAGCGTTGGAAAAAGCCATTGATGAAGAGATCATGAGGCTTCAGACCGAACCTGTCGTTTCGGAAGAGTTGAATAAAGCCAAGAATCAGTTGGAAGCAGGCTTTATCTATGGCCAGGACTCTGTCTTTAATCAGGCAATGGTCCTTGCTCGACATGAAATAGCTGAAACATGGAGTCGCGTTGAAGACTATCTTCCTTCTATTCGTCGTGTAACATCTGATGATATTAAGAGGGTTGCCCGTCAATACTTCATTCCAGAAAACAGGACTGTGGGTCATTTTCTACCGATACCCCCTCGGGATAGCAAATCTATCCCACCTAAAACTTCTATCAAAGAAGAGGGAGGCATAAGGTGAAAAACTCAAAACTGCAAAATCTCCATCTTTATCTATCGCTCATAAGCCTTATCTTCTTTCTGGATTTCTTTCCCAGTTTTGCTTTTTCTCTGCCTCTTACAGAACGGGTTACCCTGCAAAACGGTCTTCGTCTTATTGTGGCTGAGGACCGGTCCCTTCCCTTTGTTACATTTCAATTGATTATTGATGGTGGCTCGCGGTTAGACCCACCGGATAGAGAAGGTCTTTCCAACATGACTGCCAAGGGACTCCTTCATGGAACAACAAGACATACAGCTCAGCAAATGAGCGCCATGCTGGATTTTATCGGTGCCTATCTCAGCACCAACAGCAGCAAAGATTACACGTCTGTGGGACTTAAGGTGCTGAAAAAGGACCTTGTCCAAGGTTTCAATCTTTTTATGGATGCTCTTACACAGCCATTGTTTCCAGAGGATGAATTCCGGCGTGAAATACAAAGAACTTTTGGGGCAATTAAATCCATAGAGGAAGATCCCGGAGAGCTTTCGGAAAGGGAATTTTCCAAAACTCTCTTTGCAAAGAGCCCCTATGCTCACCCGGTCACGGGAACCGAGCAGTCGCTTGCCAGGTTGACACGCAATGACGTTGCATCATTTCATAACACCTATATTCGCCCCAACCGTGCAATCCTTGTAATCGTAGGAGATGTGAGCCTCAATGAGATCAAAAAAGATCTCATGGACAGGCTTGAAACATGGTCTGCCAGAGATGTCCCTGAAGTTTCTTATGAACAACTATCGAATTCCAAAAGACAAACCTGGGTTATTGACAGGGCAATAACCCAGGCCAATGTTGTTCTCGGCAATCTTGGGCCACCGAGAAAAAATCCTGATTTTTTTCCAATAGCGATTATGAATTATATACTTGGTGGTGGTGGCTTCTCCTCGAGGCTTCTAACAGAAGTGCGCGCAAAACGTGGCTTTGCATATTCCGTCAATAGCGCTTTTGACTTCAAGAAATTCACCGGGTCGTTCTCGGTAAACTTCCAAACGAAGAATGACTCTGCTCGTGAAGCTATATCAATCGTTCTTGAGGAAATGAAAAAGATACAGACAGAACCGGTGACCGATAAAGAACTGGAAGGTGCTCGTAAATATTTAACGGGAAGTTTTCCTTTGCGATTGGACACCCAAGCCAAACTTGCCGGCTTTCTCGCACAAGTGGAGTTTTATGACCTGGGATATGATTACGCCGATACTTATACATCCCGTATCATGGCCGTTACAAAAGAAGATATTCAGAGGGTTGCAAAAAAATATCTTAATCCGGACAATTATACGCTCGTCGCCGTTGGCAACCTCAAGGAGGTCGGCTTCAAAGAGTAAATGATGATTATTTACCCAGTGCGTAGTGCAATATCTTGTTATTTTTGATACACATGGAGGATAAGAAAATGTTAAAAAGGTCGTCGATATCTTTTCGTAAGTGCAATAAGGCACTGATTGTTATTTCGCTTATGTGGTTACTTATGGTCTTACCGGCTACCGCATACAGCGTGGAACAAGGAAAATCTCCGGTTGATTTGAGCACTGCCATTATCCAGGTGGCAAAGAAGAATGTACCTGCCGTCGTTCACATTGAAGTGACGGGTCAGCAAGAAGTAGCAATTCCTTCACTCCCGTTCAACGATGACCCATTCTTCCGACGTTTTTTTGGCGTACCACAGGGGCCACGGAAATTCAAAAAAGAGACAAAGGGCGTTGGTACTGGTATGATCATTGACAGCCGGGGACACATCCTCACCAACTATCATGTTGTCGGGAATGCAACCAAGATTGATGTGCTGCTATCAAATGGAAGTTCATTTCAAGCCAAACTCATTGGATCTGATCCTAAAACAGACCTTGCAGTTATTAAGATATCTACAAAAGAACAGCTTCCTTATGTGACATATGGTGATTCGGATAGGGTTGAAGTTGGTGAGTGGGTTGTGGCTATTGGTCATCCACGGGGATTGGACCAGACAGTAACCCAGGGAATCATCAGCGCAAAGCACAGGCGTGGCATTACAGATCCATCCAGTTATCAGGATTTTTTGCAGACTGACGCGGCCATTAATCCTGGTAACAGCGGTGGCCCCCTTCTCAATCTTCGGGGTGAAGTCATCGGCGTAAACACTATCATTGTTTCAGGCTCCGGTGGGTTTGAAGGAATAGGTCTGTCCATCCCTAGCAATATTTCACAACATGTGGCAAAACTCCTCATCTCCCAGGGTAAGGTCGAGCGGGGCTGGCTCGGCATCAGCGCCCAGGACGTGACTCCTGAAATTGCAAAAAACCTCGCAATTGAATTGAGAAGGGGTGCACGTATCGGCGATGTCGTGAAAGGCGGACCCGCTGAAAGGGCGGGAATCAAAAAAAATGATATTGTCATAGCGTTTCAAGGCAAAGAAATAACAAGCGCTGCAATGCTTCGCAATGAAATCTCTTTAAGCCCTATCGGTAGGGATGTTCGAATGGTCATTGTACGGGCAGGCAAAAGGCAAGAGGTTACTGTCCGGATAGGAGATCCAAAAGATGCCGCCAAGGCACTCAGCGCCTCTGTCCGCGAACGACTCGGGGCTGATGTGAGATCGCTGACCCAGAAAGAAGCTGAAAAGTATAGACTAAACGTAAACGAAGGTGTAATAATAACGTTTGTCGAACAAAATGGTCCTCTCGGCAGGGTTGGGTTTGAGGTGGGAGATACCATTCTCGAAATAAATGGCCAATCTGTCGGTGGATTAGATAGCTTTTCACAGATGGTTGCATCGTTGCGCCCCAACCAGCGTATAACATTGCTTGCCTTTGATCATGGTTCAGGCAACTCCGGATATGTGACAGTAACATCACGGTAAACTATCAGGGAGCAAATCACCGTGAAAAAAAGAATATCATTCCCTATTCAATACAGGCCTGACCGCACGGGTAGAAGGCAAAGGCGTCCTCAAGCTTGATGAATTCTCCTTCCAGTATTTTGATGCAGGAAATGATAAGACGGGTCTTGATAATAAGGTAAAAAATAAGATCAAAGCGTGGCCCTATTTTTGATTTCAAAGGCCGGAATTGTTGTTGTCTTTGCTCAAAAAAGCCCTTGGAATGCAAAAATAGTGTTAATGGGCCACATAAAGAGTTGGCCGTATATTACCGAAGGAATATTTAAACCATTTATGGCATGCTATACTTATGGTAGAAAATAAAGGAGGGCTTCGATGAAGATACAAGTAAATGATGTGATTGTGCCTATGGATGTTCCTAAGAAATTTCGGGAAACCTATATTCGTAATTATCTCGAAATTACAAAAGAAAGCGGGCACCTTATGCTGTTTGCCGGTGATCAAAAGGTTGAGCATCTGAACAAGGATTTTTTTGGTGATGGAATCCCCGCCGATGACAATGATCCTGAACATCTCTTTCGAATCGCAAGTAAGGCAAAAATTGGTGTATTTGCAACACAACTCGGTATTATAGCACGGTATGGGATGAGTTACCCTGATGTACCTTATCTTGTAAAAGTCAATTCCAAAACAGACTTGGTCAAAACAAGCCAGTCTGATCCTTTCAGCGGAGAATGGTTTGATTTTCAACAGGTTATAGATTTTCATGACAACAGTGGACTGAAGATACTTGGAGTTGGCTATACCATTTTCCTCGGCAGCGAGTATGAGGCAGAAATGCTCTATCAGGCAGCACAGCTTGTTTACAATGCACACCAGCATGGTCTCATATCGGTTATGTGGATTTATCCACGAGGCAAGGCCGTGAACGATGAAAAAGACCCCCATCTCATCGCCGGAGCAACGGGTATTGCCCTCTGTCTCGGCGCAGATTTTGTCAAAGTTAACTACCCTCAGAAAGAAGGTCATGATTCAAAAGAAATATTTAAGGAAGCAGTCCTTGCTGCAGGTCGGACAAAGGTCGTATGCGCCGGAGGCTCAAGTAAAGATGCAAAAGCCTTTCTCCAGGAACTCCACGATCAGATCAATGTGAGTGGTGCCGCCGGAAACGCCACAGGAAGAAATATACATCAGAAACCGCTCGCAGAGGCAATCCGAATGTGCAATGCTGTTTTTGCTATCACGGTCGAAGGTGCGACGGTTGAAGAGGCGTTAAAGATATATAACGGCTGAGGAAGGCTACAGTCAACAACTCTTTTTATTTCGAAATGCATAGTTGTATGTAAATCCCGACTGTTTTTATTTGTTGAGATTAAGCATTTTCGTTTTCTGAGTCTGGAGGCCGAAAAACGAGTTTGACTTATTCTGCTCGTCCTTATATTGTATTCAGAATATGGACGTAAAGCAGAAGGCATCTCTTTTTGCTGTATTAATCGCCCTTGTTCTCGCAGCGAGCAAGTTTGCGGTAGGGATTGCCTCAGGTTCACTCGCCATTATTTCATCCAGTCTTGACAGTCTTCTTGATGTGTTCATGTCCGGCATGAACTTTTTTGCCATCAGAAAGGCGGGAAAACCGGCCGATGAGTCTCATCAGTATGGACACGGCAAGGCGGAAGATCTCGCTACCGTTTCACAGTCTGTTGTAATTGTGTTTTCAGGTTCTTTCATTATTTATAAGGCCATAGAGTCGTATTTACAAAGTGTAACGATTACCTATTCACCATATGACTTTCTTGTCATGATTGTTTCCTTGCTACTCAGCTTTGTTATCGTCTTAATTCTCAGACGGATTGGTAAACAAACAGGGTCAAATGCTATCCTGGCAGACGCCCTTCACTATACGAGCGACCTTTTTTCCAACTCAGGCGCCATTCTTGCGATCGTATTGACCTACTATACAGGAAAAACTTTTTATGATCTTTTCTTTGCAGTTATCATCGGGTGTATCATCATTTTCTCGGCCATCAAAATTTTCAAGACCGGTGTATCGGGGATTATGGATTCGAGTATTTCTGAAAAAATAAAAAGAGAGATAGAGGGTATCATACAAGGAATGCCTTTTCCAGCTGCCGGGTTTCATAAACTTCGGACCCGCTATTCCGGAAGCACCAAATATATTGATTTTCATATGTTGTTCTGTAGAAAGCTTCGTATTGACGAGGCCCATGACCTTGCCAATACGCTCGAGAAAAAGATTTCAAAAGAAGTAAAGCATGTCGATGTAGTTATTCACATCGAACCGTGTGACAATGATTGCGACCTTACCGAAGCAACCTGTACAATTCGTTTAGGAAGAAAAACACAACAAAACAAGGCATCTGTTATGCGTTCTTAGGCGTAACCGCTACCTGTTCCCTCACTGCCGTCACCAAATCTGCAGGAGAAGACACCATTCTAAAGACGCTTTTATATTGCCTACCATGAATAATCGTGATTTTTCCAAAATTCAGGAAAGTCCCAAGGGAAGGTTGATTGTAATCTGCATACGTTATATCGGTGAGAGGTATTTTATAAGGCCTTCTCATCAGAGAGCTTGCGCAGATGATAACCTTTTTGTTTGTTACATGGATGTAAGAATTGATATATTTCCTGTATGAGAGAATGCCCCATGCCAATCCTATTGCAACTAAAACAAGGGCTGACGATCCCTTCGCTGGGACCCATAGCCCCCCAAGAATAATAAGCATAGCAGGGCCAAGAAAAAGCACCCAGTGTAATTTTGTTTGATAGATAATTCGTTCACCTTCTGAAAGTTCATTGTTCTGATCAACCATATGTTTCCTCTTCTTTTACAGATAGTTATGTAGGTACGCACCTACCGGCGACTCCTGTTGCTGTACTCAAAATACATGGATATCCTTTATCGAACTAACCTTATGTGTATGTCTTCAGAAGCCATTCATTGGCCACTTGTATGATCTGGCCATAAATCTCTTGCTCTGTTAATCCGGATGACTTTGGCACATGAAAAGAGTGGTCCCCGCCCTCTATGACAAATAGTTTATGGTGCGCTTGCAGTCGACTTAAAACCTTATTAAGTTTCTCCATATTACAGAGCGGGTCTCGTGTGCCGGCAAAGAAAAGCATGGATTTCTTGATCCGGTACAAATGTGTATCTCTTAATTTTTCCTTATCACCTGCAGGATGAAGAGGATATCCCAGAAATAGAAGGCCATTAACAGGAAGAAGGCCATCAGAAACCATTTGTGATGCCACCCTGCCGCCCATGGACTTTCCTGCTGCAATCCATGCATCAACCGAAACGCCAATTTCTTCCCGAGCGTATTGAAAGACTGACCACCATGTTTGTTCAAGTGTTTCTTGCTTATCTGGGGTCTTTCGGCCATATTCAGTATAGAGAAAATTAAAGCGTAAGACCGGGAAACCAAGGGCAGCAAGCCCTCTCGTGAATGACGTTATTAAAGGTGTATCCATATCATTACCGGCACCATGGGCAACAATAAGTGCGATTCGTTTGTGTTTCTCCATGGGAGATTCCAAAACTCCAGATGTTATACCCTTTGTGCCGACGCGGATCGATAAGCTCTTCTGTATCAGTTCCAACAGATTTTTATCTCCTCCTTGATTCGCTTTTTATTTTTGTCGATATTCATGTTAATCACTTTTTCAAAAAACTGCAAACATATTGAAAAATCATTTTATTTGCTTGGGTGATTTTCTCCTTGCAAATTGGTTCAATTTCATAATAATGTTACAGAATATTTGACTATATAGTGATCATTTGTCAATGGAGATTAACAATGAGAAAAAGAATAATTTTGGGTGTGCAGGTCACAAACAGGATAAAAAATGCTCTTGAAGTACAGGAGATTCTCACGAAATTTGGATGTAACATAAAAACAAGATTGGGTTTGCACGAGGTTACCGATGCTGTCTGCTCAACGATCGGTCTCCTCATCCTTGAAATGTATGGAGATATCAAACAGATCAAAGAGATGGAAAACCAATTGAAGGCTGTTCATGGAATAGTTGTTAGGAAGATGGTTTTTGAGGAGTAGGTGTTTTCATTATTTTCTGAACCCTTATGAATCTTCTTTGATCGCTGTTTTCTTTTAGCGGGCTTTGCCGATGTATGGCTTTTACACTCCTATCACTTTATTTTTCTTGAGTTTTTCCTATTCTAACCGATCAAGCTATTATACATCCTTTTAAACTTTCGTTACCTTTTCCTCTTACGGACAATGTGTGATTATTTAGAAGGATTAGAGACGATGATAGAGGAAGCTAAGCAGCAGACTTTTGCCCGGAATAATCAGGACGATCAGGTCGTCTTCGAGTTTATTCGTTCCATGAATATTGCTCGTCGAAATCTTGTGGCCTATCCACGGGCACACGTTCTTGTCATTGAATCTTTTCAAAAGGTTTTGAGCATTCTTCAGAGCTACTTCCAATACAGCAGTCATCTCACATTAGGGGTGGCACAGGATGCCCTTCTGTGGGGAACCAAAATACTGGATAAGAAAAATATTGTCTTTCGGGGTTTCGCCGGTATTCTGTTCAGCCATGGCATTGTCAGTCTAACTCTCTTAAGGGGCCTTACCAGTGGAGAACTTATGGAGTTTGACTATATCATATCGCAATCGCGAAACGAAGTATATCGTCAAGGCGGAGTTGTCGTGCTCCTCTCCAGGGCCAAGGTGCGCAACATTAAAGTTCAGCTTATCGACTACCGAATGTTTCAGGCCCAGGACGGTCTTGCTCCATCGATGGAAGATAATGATGATGTGAAAGGATGTCGCTTCTGGCAGAGTTTTGTGAAGGGGTTTTTTGGAGGGACTCTTGACTCCGATTTGGAACCTGAAGCACTTGCCGCACTTGTAGACAGCAAATATCTCGACCTTGTATCCAAAAACGATAAAGGTAATGATTTCGATTCCTGCTTAAATGTTACCTTCGATTTTGGGTCACTTCTTTTTGAAAATGATGCTATTGCTAAATTAACTAAGTTTTTACAATCACTCAGTGAAGAAGCACGCAAAGTTTTTATTGACAAGTTTCTTAACTCACTCACAGACCATATGGAGGTTGCCGACGATGTTCTTGCTAACTTGCCTATTGAGATTATACTGAATGCTTTAGAGTATCACGCACAGAAAGAAATCTACATCCCACCGATCATCTTCGACATTCTGCAAGAGATTAAGAGCACCTCTAACAACAGAAGCAATGAAGATATGGAGGAACTCCTCAAGGCATACTCAAGAGAAGAACTCGCGGAGAAGTTTAAAGCTATATTCAAAGAGGATGAACTTGATAAGTTTGTTCCCCTTGATTATCAGAGGGCGCTTGAAGAAGTGCGAAATGTTGATAAGCCTTTGTCATCCGAACTTTCTCAGATCAAGCATGTTGAAGAAGCCTTTAACAATCAAAGTATTGCGATACACTTCGCCCAGGTGCTTGCTCATATGATATCAGACTATGCGAACCATAACATACCATATTCACTCAGGCATTCGCTGAAGGATCAATGCCATAATTTGATCCGGCAAGGAGAATTTCATATTGTCTCTGAAATATTCGAAAACTTAAGGAATTCAATAGGCACTTCGGCAAACAACCAAAACATTCCTGGTAATGATGTGCTGGAAATATTCTCCGAGATAGACTTTACTCATGTGATACTTGATACATCAGACACATGGGGAAAGGAAAACCTTTTTTACGTTACAGAATTAATAAAAAAAATTGGACACCCCTTCGTCGAGCCCCTGTTGGACAGACTTGCCGAAGAGCAGAATAGGCAATTACGTCATTACTTTCTTGAACTTCTGCCACAGCTTGGTAATACAGTAAAAGATTCTGTTATAGGAAGAATGAAAGATCACCGCTGGTATGTTATCAGAAATCTTGTTGTTGTCCTCCGCAACCTCAATGATCCTTCAGTTGCAAGTCCTCTCCATACGATTCTAGAACATCCTCATCCCCGGGTTAGAGATGAGGTGCTGCGAACCCTCATTCAATTTGATGATCCTTCTGCGAAAAGAATTCTTTTACGTGAAATGGAGTCAAACGATTCAAGCCGCTGCCTGAAGGCTATAAGCCTTGCAGGCATAACACGCCATCGTGAAGCATCTCCAAAGCTCTTGGAATTCCTTAATTTAAGGGGTTTCGAAAAGCACACATTCTCTTTAAAGAAAGCTTCTGTCTACGCCTTGGCCGAGATTGGTGATCCTTCTGTTCTTCCCTATATTGAGGCAGCGCTCAAAAAGAAGTCCTTATTATTTTGGTGGAAATCCCGTCTCCTAAAAACCTTAATCATCGATTCGCTGGCAAAATACCCTATTCCTCAGGCAACTTCAATTTTGCAGAATATCGCTACAACAAGGCCTCGGGAGTTGGCTAAAAGGGCTTCCGTCGTGATGAACAGACTAAGGACATATAGTTCATGAGCCAGAAAAAAATTGAATTAATTCAGGAATTTATCAGAACGTTCATCCCGGCAGTCACGCACGCTCACCAATACACTACATCGCACCAGCAAACAGTTCATGCAATCAATGTTGCTTATAATAACCTACTTAAAGCAATTGGCAAGGATTTGGTCCTTCCTTTTATGATAATTGATGGAAGAATTGTTGTTTATGAAGACCCTCTCGATGATTCACCATACATTGATAGGTTTATACGTCTCTTTAAAAACATTGGCATTCAACATGTGCATATCCTGAAAGATATTTTGCTTGAAGAATTAACGTCCTTTATTGATATGCTTGTTGCGCGGCCTATGCCATCTCAGGGCTTACCTTCGTTCCCGCACGTCCAATTTGGGAAAGTGGAATTGATATGCGATCCTGATGAAAATGAAAGCAACACGGAAAGACAAGCAAATAAAAGCTTTAATCACATCCATTCAAAAGATCTTACTTTATCATCAGATATTTATGCTGCAGTCAAAGCGGGGCGTAAGCTCCCAGTTTCAGAGATTCATCAGATCGTAAGTGAAATTCTGTCAGCCATCAGACACGAGTCGTCAATTCTTGTTGCTTTTTCCCCGCTGCGCATTCTTGACGAATACACTTATACTCACTCGACAAACGTCTCCATTCTCAACATTGCTCAGGGGATGGCGCTGGGAATGAGCGACGATCTTATTCGTGAAGTAGGAGTTTCTGCTCTGCTCCACGATACAGGAAAACTTTTTGTTCCGGAAGAAATCTTGAACAAGCCGGGAAAACTGACCGATGGCGAGTGGGAGATGATTCAAAGCCACCCTCTTAGAGGCGCCGAGTATCTTCTTGAAAGCCCCGGAATACCTCCTTTGGCAGTGATCGTGGCATATGAACACCACATACAATATAACAATTCTGGCTATCCGCGCGTACCCAAGGATTGGCGGCAGAACATATGTAGCCAAATAACTGCCATATCTGATTTTTTTGATGCTATGCGGACAAAACGCATCTACAGAGATTCCCTTGAAACAAGAATTATTGCCAACCAAATGGTGAAGTTGTCAGGGGGCTCCCTTAATCCAATGCTTACAAAGAACTTTCTTCTCCTTATCGATGAGATGATCCAAAGCCTGCAATCCTGAAAAAAGCATTTAAATAATTGTTAAGTTTTATATATTTACAACGATAAGAATTTATAAGGATATTGAGGGGCCGATTACAGTATGGAGAAAAAAACGAGACAGATAAAAAAAGAATCATTTGGGGCTTCAGTTGGAAAAACAGTTTTGAACTCAATTAAACTTGGTCAGGTTCTTGTGAGGGCGGGGCGTATCAAAGCCGAAGACCTCGAACAGGCTCTAAGTGAGCAAAATGCTTCAAAAAAGAGGATTGGCGAGATACTCATTGAAAAAGGATTTATAAAACCAGAGGAGCTTACCCATGGTCTCAATGTCCAATCCATGTTTACAACCTCAGGTATCCCTGCCGGCCTATCTTTTGGGTCGGTCCTTGAAAGTCGAGCCACCCAGAAACGTGAAGACCGGAAAGCTGAGGCAAAAACTCCGATACCTATTCGATCACACCTTGCCGTGCTTTACCAATTGCCTTCTATCGTCCTTAGCAGGGCTGATATTAAGGCGGGGTATATCATTTTAAAAAATGCCTCACGGATTGCCATTAAGAGCAATAATAAAAAAGGATGTATGGTAGTATTTAAGGGCTTAAAGTGGCCTTTCAAAGAGGCACATGCCTTTGGACTAGCCCATGATGCGCATATCACCCCTGAGGGAGCCTCTGTACAACAACCGTACAAAAAAAATACACAAAATGTAGAATTGAGCTACAGGTTTATCCTGTCTGACAACGCAACGGCCGGAAAACATCTGTGGCCCCTTTCTATCGCTTTACAGGCTCTTTAACTACATGTAATAAATCTGACTAACCTTTATAGCTTATTTGCATTCGTACATAGTTCTTTTGCACTACTGCAACAAAACGATTGGACTCAATTCTGAAAAAAACTCCTTGACTTTCGAACCCTTATCTGGCGGCAATATTCAAGATGCATAATAAAATTGGATGTCTCTTCATTGTAATTGCAGCACTTCTCTGGGCCATATCCGGAACAGCTTCGAAGTTCATCTTTTCCAGCGGGATATCACCCATCGAGCTTGTTCAATTCCGAGCAGCAGGATCTGCAATCCTCCTCGTTTTTGTTCTGGGAATACAGAAGCCCTCTCTTCTAAAGATTGTCCCGAAGAATATCGGTTACTTTATCCTCCTTGGAACTCTCCTGGCTGCCACTCAGTTTACTTATCTTTTTGCGATCAGCAAAACATTGGTCGCAGTGGCCATTTTGCTCCAGTACCAGGCCCCACTGGTGGTTGCCCTCTATATGTTTTTTGTTTTGCGGGAAAAACTTTCCTTGAAAGTAATTGTGTCCATTATCTGCTCTCTGTTCGGTTGTTACCTTGTGGTTGGTGCTTACAATCTCAGCATCCTTTCCATGAGTAAAACAGGAATTATCTCAGGACTTTGTTCGGCAATTACCTTTGGTCTGTATACTATTTCAAGCGAATTCGGGATGCGCCGGTATTCCCCATGGACGGTTTTATTCTATGCATTTGCTGTGGCTGCAATTATACTGAATGTGGTTTATCCGCCTTTCCGCGCCTTTGGCCACCCCCATACCCTGATAACATGGTGGTGGGTTTTCTTTGTAACCCTTTTTGGCACGATACTTCCTTTTGCTTTTTACAATCTAGGCATAAAACGGATTCGTCCGACCCATGCGAGCATAACTGCAACCCTGGAGCCTATAGCTGCAGCAATAATCTCGTATACTTTCCTTGGTGAAATCCTCGAAGGATGGCAAATTATTGGGGCCATCCTTGTGATAACCGCCATCATGATCCTTCAACAAAAACCACAAAAAATAGACCCAAACCAATCCTATTAATAGTTGACAAAGACTCGGGTGCCCGCTAAAAAGAATAGAAAGAGGTGGTGCACTATGAAAGGAACAATAATATCAAAACCAAAGCATTATACTTTAAAATGGAGAAAAAATCTCCGGAAACGGCTCATAATTCAGAAATTCAGGACGAGAGGACGAAAGCATTGAATTGTTGAAAAAAAGAACCCGAGACCCGGGTTGGTTTTTTGGGGGGGGATTAGAAATCCCAAGTCTCGGGGGATGAGGGCTTGTTCTGTTTGTAACGTAATTCACATTTCTTTGTTAATCAAGGGGGTAGAATTTTTTCGATGTAAAATTGAAAATTTCTGGGAATTTGTCGCATACTTGTCAAAAAAATGGCGAGGTATTCTTTCTGGACGAGAATCATTAAATGGAATGTCGCGCTAAAGGTGCATGATGGTAATATCACCCAGTTTTTTCTGAAGATATTCTACCACCAAACGTCTATGGCAAAGATCAGGTTTCTCCTCACTACAAAGAAAACAGTCGCCCTCTGACACCTCATGCCTCATATTATTTTCAACTTTTCTCTCTTCCAAGAGATTGCTGAGTTGCGTTTCGTATTCGCTCCAATCAATTTTCTTTTTCTTATAAGAATCCATAATGTTTTCAGTAGGTGCCAGTTCAGGAATATGTAAATACTTAATCCCATTAATTTTCATCAAGAAATACTTAAGGTCCTCTTTTTTGGCAAAACCCGATAGCTGGGAACTGTTTTTCAATCTTATGTCCAAGATTCGTTTTACGCCAGCATCTTCCAATTTTGTAAAAAATTCCTTTGCAGTTTTTCCTGTAAAACCTATTGTGTATATCCGTTTCATC
>JAEAME010001157.1_pt1 | contig 19989 bp, 16 predicted proteins | sample 8958731 | NCBI WGS metagenome assembly JAEAME01 (sample SAMN16933194, study PRJNA681113) | bioreactor sludge metagenome | isolation source: anerobic bioreactor sludge (Control) | place: India:Bengaluru | collected 2018-10-24 | reverse complement strand
AAGCGGAGTCAAGCTTATAATTGCAAAGACATTCGCCAGGATATTTTTCAGAAATGCGATCGCTATCGGCTTGCCCGTGCTTGTCTGTCAGGACATTTCATCGCACTTCAATGAGGAGGATATCGCCAGCGTTAATTTAAGGCAGGCGAGAATTATAAATGAGTCAAGCGGGTATGTAGCCCCGGGCGAGGTGTTCTCGGAGGAAATCCTGGCCATAATTGAGAGCGGCGGCATATTGGAGAAACTGAAATCTGTGAAACCTTGAATTGAGGAGTAGAGCATGGAAGGTAAAGCACTGAAGTCGATGCTTGAAAAAGGCCAGCTGGTGCAGGCGCCGGGAGTTTTCGATGCTCTTACGGCTAAAATAGTTCAGTCCCAGGGATTTGAAGCCGTATACATGACCGGCTACGGCACGGCCGCCGGGGTATACGGCCTGCCTGACATCGGGCTGGTTACCATGACGGAGATGGTGAGCAATGCTGCTCGTATTGCGGATTCGGTTGATATCCCGCTTATTGCTGACGCCGACACCGGATACGGCAATCCCGTTAATGTTGTGCGCACGGTGCGCGAATATGAGAAGGCGGGAGTGGCGGCTGTGCACATCGAAGACCAGACCTGGCCCAAACGCTGTGGCCACATGGCGGGTAAAAGTGTGATCGATACCGTCGAGATGGCGGGCAAAATCAAAGCCGCAGTAGATACCAGAAGGAACCCCGATTTTCTGATTATAGCCAGGACCGATGCCATTGCCACGCACGGTTTCGAACAGGCCATAGAGCGCGGCCGCCTGTATGCAGAGGCCGGCGCCGATATACTCTTCATCGAGGCCCCTGTAGACAGGGAACAGCTTGCTCAGATACCACGGCTCCTCGCTCCAATTCCCACGCTGCTGAACATGGGTCCGCGCACACCAAATATAAGTTTCGACGAGATTAAGAGCATGGGCTATGCAGTGACGATCTATCCCGGCCTCTGCCTGGCGGCAATTATTACAAGTTGCATGGACGAGCTTAAAAGGCTGAAGGAGACCGGCAGGCAGCGCGAGCTGACCGATGTGCTGCAGGCATTCCTCGATCTCAATAACTTCCTTGGTGCCGGTTACTACAACGAACTGGAGCAGAGATACAAGCAATGACGTGGAATATTGAATAATGCGAGGGGGTGATCAAATGAGTGTTGAGACCGCAACCGGACAGCCAGCTTACCCGCAGTGGAGAGTGTGGTATGCCTGGATACTTCTATTTCTGCTTTATATTTTCGATTATGCGGATCGGTATATTGTCGTATCGCTGTATCCCTTTCTCAAGACCGAGTGGGGCATCACTGATGCGCAGTGCGGGCTACTGATGTCGGCGGTCTCATGGGTGGAGGTTATCTTCGCTTTTCCCATTGCACTGTTGCTGGATCGCTGGAGCAGAAAAAAAGGCATCGCTATTATGGCGATAATCTGGAGCGTGGCAACCGCCGCGGGTGCGTTTACCAAGAACTTTTCGCAGCTCTTCGCCACGCGCACTGCCGTGGGTTTGGGAGAGGCAGGATATTCGTCGGGGGGTATAGCTGTACTGTCCGCCATCACCAAGCCTGAGAAGCGGGCCAGGTGGTTGGGCTTCTGGCAGGCCGGCATTCCGCTGGGGCAGGCGCTCGGCGTATTGGTAGGCGGCTGGATCGCCGTGCACTACGGCTGGCGCAGCGCGTTCGGCGTTGTGGCCATACCGGGTATGATCGCCGCCATAATGTTTTTCTGGGTGAAGGATTATAAGACTATTGAGCTTACCAAATCGGTCGCACAGGACGAATCGCGCGGCAAGGTCAGGATGGGCAAGCTGGATGTGGTGAAAGAGCTTTTCCGCAGCAAGGCACTGATACTTAACAATCTGGGGGCGGCTTCATTCATGTTCGCTGCCACGGCCATGACAACCTGGCTGGCTGTTTATCTGCAAAGAACGCAGGGCATGGGTGTGGAGCAGTCGAGCATGTACGTGGCCGGAATTCTGATCGTAGCTTTTATCGGAGCGCCGCTGGGCGGATACCTCACCGATCTCATGCTCAGGAAGGTAGACAGCGCCAGAATGCTCTTCCCGTCTATCTCGGCCTTCATGGGAGCAGTGCTGCTCGCCATAGGTCTGCTGTTATTCAAGGGATTTACCGTCTATCTATTTATTACGGCCTCGGGCTTTTTTATCATGATGTGCCTGCCGGGCACGCTGGCCGTGACTCAGGACCTGGTGCATCCCGGACTGCGGACAACCTCCCGCAGCGTGGCGGTGATCTTTCAGACGCTGCTGGGCACATCCACTGGCCCTCTGGTGGTGGGCGCGCTGTCCGATCTATACGGCCTCGAGAACGCATTTCTGTGCCTGTCCGTGATGGGTTTGCTATCTGCAGCGCTCTACCTTTGGGGGTCGTTCCGATATGAGAGGGACCTTGACGAATGTGAGAAATGCGAGATCACGTTTGAAAACGCCTGATATTATTCGATCAGTAGACCGTCGCCCGAACCTGGCAATATCTGAGTTTATACAATGTCCCGAATAATAAATTGAGGAGGCAGGCAGTGGCTGAATACCCATGGTATAAGAGCTATGACAGGGAGGTGCCCCGTTCCCTGCAGCCGTATCCGCAGAAGACGCATCTGGACATCATTGCGGAGACGACACAGGAGATGCCCGAACATACCTTCATGATCTTCAAGGACAGGTATTTCTCTTACAGAGAGACATCCGGGCTGATAGATAATATGGCAGCCGCTCTGGCAGCCAGCGGTGTGAAAAAGGGCGACAGGGTGGCAAGCATGCTGCTTAACATGCCGCAACAGATCATATCGGCCTTTGGCACAATGAAGGCCGGCGGCATTTTCGTACCGCTGAATCCTCTCTACAATGAAGAAGAGCTGGTGCACGCGCTGACCACCGTCGGCGCCGAGGTGATAGTTGTCTGGGACCTACTGTATGAAAACATCAAGAAGGTACAACCCCGCACCAGCCTCAGGCTTGTTATTGCCACTGGATTGGAGGATTACATGCAACCGGAAGCTAAGAAGCCTCACAGCACGGCATTGCGGAACGGCGATGTATGGATGGATGATCTCATGGCAAAACATGCCGGGGCCGTGGTAGCCGGTACAAAGACCGGCAGGGACGATACGGCAGTGGTGCTTTTCAGCGGCGGAACAACGGGCGCACCCAAAGGCGCCATGCTGTCATATGGAAATATGATGGCGGTAGGCCTGCAGAGCGTTGCGTGGAACAAGGCCGGTATGATGGAACCCAGCGATGTGACGCTGGCCGCCATGCCCATGTTCCATTCCTACGGGTTCATCGGTATTATTGGCTGCTCGCTCTGCCTGCGCAGCCCGCTGGCTATCGTCCCCAATCCCAGAGACATCAACGATTTTGTCGATACGATCAAGAAGGTCCGGCCTGCGACTATGCCGGCTGTGCCTCCGATCCTGATTGCGCTGATGGAGCATCCTGAGGTCAGGGCGGGCAAGGTTGATTTCAGCCGGCTGAAGTTCTGCCTTTCGGGCGCCATGCCGATTATGCAGGAGACAAAGACGCGCTTCGAGACTATGACCGGCGCCAGGATACTGGAAGCATACGGCATGACAGAGTCAACGGTCGTGATCAGCGTTCATCCATTCAGCGGCAAGTGGAAGGAGGGGTCGGTGGGTCTGCCCATGCCGGATGTAATCGTGAGGTTCGTCGACGCCGCTGATTACGGTAAAGAGATACCCTACGGCCGGGAGGGGGAGGTGGTGATGAAGGGCCCGCAGGTGATGCAGGGCTACTGGAACAATCCAGAGGGCACGGCTGAGATGATCAGGGACGGCTGGCTGTACACGGGCGATATAGGCTATATGGACGAGGATGGCTATATCTACCTAACTTCGCGTAAAAAGGACCTGATCAAGCCCAGCGGTCACCAGGTCTGGCCTCGAGAGGTTGAGGAGGTGATCGCCACACACCCGTCCGTGGCTGAAGTTGGTGTTGCCGGGATACCCGACCGCTACCAGGGGGAGGCGGTCAAAGCATGGGTTGTGCTGGCACCCGGGAAGAAATTGGCCGGCGAAGAGTTGCAGGCCTACTGCAAGGAGAGACTGACCGCCTTCAAAGTTCCCAAGTACATAGAGTTCAGGGAGGCCTTGCCCAAGACGATGGTGGGCAAGGTGCTGCGCAGGGTGCTGCAGGAGGAAGAAAAAGCCCGCTCCGGCCAGTAGCAAACCTGAGCTGTCAGGGAATCAAATAGAGGCTAATCCTCATGTTCGCCTGCGGCCTTGATAGAAGTATAAAGATGATGTGAATATAACACGAAGCCCAGCATGGCGTGGATATATTTGCGAGCAGCTTTAACATCTCCGGCGCGGTATTTTTTCAAGCTCATCGCATGGACAAACCGCTCTTCCAGCTCGTCTTTCACTGTTTTGGTGAGTAAATGTATTACGCTATGTGCATCACCTTTATCGACGGCTTTTTCTGCCAACGGCACAACCGGTCCCCAGTCCAGTCCGGCCGGTTTCAGTCCGGTATACGGTTTGCCTTCTCCCGCTCTGTGAAGTCTTACAGCGGTCTCGAAGAACCAGCGATCGGCCAGTTCCCGGGCCTGTTTCCCCTGTTTTCTAACCAGTGATGTCGTCTTAAAAGCCTGCCTTAACTCCCTCTCCGCTTCGGCAGGGACCCACGGTAAAATCAGGCTGATATCTCCAGTACTGAGTGCTATGGTTGCAGCTTTGACAACCGGTCCATCCAACGTATCACAATGCGGCGCCATATCCACCTCCTCGATCCTATAGATATTACCAGTTTAACAGGACCGGCGCTTCAATGAATAGCTTTATTATGTGCGCTGAATATTCTCATATATGTCGATAATATCATGCAGCGTTACATCAACTGGATTGTTGGCAAGGTGTCTTTCATCGGCAGCCACCTCCGCGGCCATGGCCGGGATGTCCCAGGCGATCTGTGGAAGGCTGCAGTACTTACGGCGTACGGATTTTAATCTATCAGCATGGTCGGCATCGAAGCGATTGATTTTCAAGAGGTAGGGCAGCACTGCCGCCAGTGACTGGCCGTGCGTCATGCCGCGGTTGGAGAGCGGGTAGGCCAGAGCATGTCCCAACGTAGTCCCTGTGCGGGTCAGCGCCATCCCGGCCATCAGACTCCCTGTAGCTATCTTGCGCCGTCCCTCTGCTTCACCGGACAGGGCACGTTCGACGTTGTCCCGGGTCAGGAGGTATGCCTCCAGTGCCAGAGCGCGCGTTATATCGTTGCCCTTCCTGGCGCCGTAGCTTTCCACGGCATGCGACATGGCATCCATGGCCGAGCAGACCATGATTGCAGGGGGCATGGTCTTCAGAAGGTCCGGATCGACTATGGCGGCATCTGCAGCCAGCCTCGTATCACTGAATGATTTTTTCAGCCCCTGTACCAGAAGGACGGAATTGAAGGTGACTTCGCTGCCGCTGCCTGCTGTAGTGGGTATCATGATTTTAGGCACGCCGATTTCGACAGCGACTTTCTTGGCCACATCCATGGCGCTCCCGCCGCCGATACCGACCACGAGATCGGGTTTGGCCTGCCTGGCGAACTCAAGACATCTGTCCGAATCTGCTACAGAAGGCTCTGGAGGTGTGGAGGAAAATATACTGACGGCAACACCCTCTTTCTCGAGATTGGAGATCACGTCTTTTAATGCTGTTCGCCTGGGCATACCTTCGCTGGTGACAATGAGCACATTGCTTCCGCCGCGTCCTTTGATCTCCCCGCTCAGCCTGCGCACCGTTCCCTCACCGAATATGATCCTGGTCGGCAGCTGAAATTCGAAGTCGGTCGTGCCCGTTGCGAAAAAATATCGGGAAGTATCAATTGTCAATTCTAATACCTTCCATTTCCGAGATTCATCAACAATACAAGTATTCAGACCGCCGGTCCGAAATGCTTTAGCATTACCAGGTTATCGAATTCGCTGGTATTGCTGATTGATATCCCCTCGCGTGCCGATTTGCAGGTGACAAAAAGCTCATCCGCCGTCATCTGTCCGAAACGGATCAATGCCGGCGATTCCACATCCAGCGAACCGAACCTGCCCCTGCCCTGTATTACGATAACTCCGCAGGCGGCATCATCCCGTATGACGGCCGTTCTGCCCGGGTGCACGGTCAACTCCCTGGCGCTAAAAAAGGTTGAGTTGTACACGATATCGTACTCCTCGTAGCCAAGATCACGCATCTCTTCAATCGGCCTGACCGGACGTGGGGGCAGGAACCTGTTCTTATGGAAATCCGGGTCTGTGTTGAGTTCCCAGTCGATCATATCCACCAGATAGTCAAGATTCAGGCGGTGTTCCGGCGGCACATCCTTGACCAGCAGGTCGTAAGGTATATATTTATTCCAGGTCAGCGACTGATACATGCCGAAGACGTCCGACGCCCTCTGAGGCTCATAAGTCAGCATGGAGCCCGGCGCATGCAGCACGCCCGCCGGCACATCCCATCCCGTGCCGGGGCACAAGCGGTAGGCACGGGATAAATCCAGAATGCCGTTGTCTCCGCTGTTCCACCTTTCAAGGCAGCGCCGCACGTCATCTTTAGTTGTACCTGGATTTAAACCGAAGAAAGTGTAGGGGAATAGGCCGCCATGATTATTCAGTTGCCCCGGGAAATAATAAGCCTCGGGCTTTCCCTTACGCCCCACCCGGGCTGCGTGCGCATCGCTGAGGTGAAGGTGAAGCGGCAACGGTTCGAGGTTATCGAAGAATTTGCTGTACATAGTCCAGCCGCCATGCTTCTTGATTACATCCGGGCCGAGGATGTCTTTGCCGGCCTCCTCAATGGCATCCTTTAACAGGATTTTGCTCTTATTGCTTCCATCATCGCAGTAAATATAGCTCAGTCCTTCATCCTGCAGCGTCAACGGGCCGTTGTCGGCCCTGGTGGTGGATGCAAACCAGCGTTCATCGATGCCGCCGCGGTCAGCGCCGAAAGCATAGTAATCATCGGGGTGGAGCTTAAGCCTTCTGCCGGGTATGCAGAAAGAGCGGGGCACCCAGTTGGTTTCCCCTTTCCAGTGCGATTTCCAGATATTGTTTCCGCATAACTTAAAGTGCATCGATTCCGGGCAGATAAATCATGGTATCGATATTGTCGACATCGCCCTGCGGCACTGCAATCAGTCTGTCATGGCCACTGCTGTTGATCTCAAGCGGGCGGTGCTCCGGCTCGAGGTAGACTGTATGTACAGCTTTCCATTTACCGCCTTTTAGCGTTATCTGCAGCGGTTCCGATTTCCCCTTCATATTAATGGTATGCAGCAGAACGCCGTCGCGGTAAAAGCATGCGATGGTCTTGAAATCCTCCTGATCGACCGATACGCCGCCGGGCGTAAACCCCAGATACCTGATGGGATATGCGCCGAGGAAAAGCTCCTTCCTGGGGATGTACCATTTGCCCAGTGTCTCGATCTGCCTGACGTGGTCCGGATCCAGGCTGCCATCCATGAGCGCGGATGTTCCGCAGGCAAACTTGCCGCCGCAGGCCATGACGACCGCCGCCTGGCGCACAAACTCATAAATATCTTCCCGCAGCTTCATGTCCTGCCACCAGACGGAGGTCGGTGTGATCAGCTCCCAGGGATGTTTAAACATCATGCGATAAAGGTTGGCCCATTTCCATGTGCTGGTCAGGACGGAAATAATGCCGCCCGCCTCTTCACGCTTACCGATGAAGGGCCCATCGAGAGCATGTGCCTCTCCCGAGGAAAAGTGCTGGTCCCTGTGTGAGGAGAAGAACATGGAGGACAGATTAAAGGCCAGCACAGTATCCGCGTGTTTGCTGCTTAAGTGGGCGATAGAGTCTCTGGTCGTCTTGTCGGCCCACCACCAGTCTAGCCATATGCCGTCCGGTTTATACTGCCCGATTATCTCGTCGTACTGGCCGAGCAGATATTCCCGGTATATTTTATATTTCTCCGGAGGCAGCAGCCCCAGAAACGACGGTGTAATGCGGGGATTTGGCTGTATAGGGTCGAACTGCGGATTATGATCGAAGACGGACGAATAATAATATATAAATGTGATATTCTCTTTTCTGCTTAGCTCGGCGAATTTGCCTGCGTAATCGACCTCGGTCTTCCATCCGGTCAACCCGGTGTTGAACCAGCAGATGCCATCATGCCATTTAATCTCGAGGCTGTGATAGTCCAGGCCGATCTTTTTACTGAGGGCTACCCAGTCTTCAATTTTACAGTAAGGGCCGTTGAATTTGAGGTTGCCTTTGTCATCCGTCATCGATTTATTGAACTCGATATAGTCACGGTCCCATCCCACATTGGGACGTTTCTCGATCTGGTACTGAACGCAGGCGCCGGCCTTCTGCCACCATTTTCGCCCGTCAGGACCGGTAGGGCGATGCGCTTTGCCGGATGAAGCCAGTTTCACAACCCTGCCGGCAATCATCGCCATGCTCTTGTATGTTTCAGCCCGTGTAGCGAAATTCCACTTCATCAACTCGCTCATAATAGCCTCTCCCGTGAAATAATCCAGTTTACCGCTGATTTCTCTTGTGAACCCGCATCCAATGGTACCTTCGTTTTGCCTCCAACCACTGCATTAAATTACTCGCATCCGTCTTTACTGTCAACAGCACAATAAAGATACGAGCATCGAATTTTTGGTAGAATTATAATTGATTTCCAATATGACAATTACCGGCCGATACATCGCTTTTGGGATTTAATCATGAAACAGCATAGGATCTCTTCAAGAATGAGAAAGTCAGGATGGCTGCTGAATATACTGATTGTCGGTTGCATCATGCTTGGGGTGGTGTCTATCAGCGCCTGTGCGAGCAGCAACACAACTCAATCGCAGACAAATGCCGGGCAACAGTCTGAAGACACAACTCCTCCCGTTACGATACCGCCGATTTCCCCCACACCTCCGAGCAACTCTCCATCCACATCGGCGCAGAATCAACAGGTTCCGTCTCAGCCCGCCCCGGTTACGAATCCTCCGAGCGCACTGGACTCAACGACCGTGATAACCAAGCAGGCTTCGATCATGACTCTGACGCTCCAGGACGTAGGACCGGGATGGGCACTCGGGACAATGATACCGCCGGCGATACAGCAGGCAATGTCGTTCAGCAGTTCCTACTTTACACAGGGTTCAGCATACGCGCCATCAATTCAAAACCAGGTGGCCGTCTATCGCAGCATCGCCAACGCGGAAAGCGCATATGCCAAGGAGCAGCAGACGTATTCGGCATCATCCAATCCGGGCATTGGAGATGAATGCCTGGTTAACGATTCTGTTGCTATAAACAAGGTTTTGATATTCCGCAAAAATAATGTTGTTGCGTGGATCTGGCTTAAGCAGTATAAGGAAGGCGATATAGAGCAATATGGCCGATTAGTGGAGCAGAAGATTATCGCCGCAGCAACTACCCCGATACAACAGCCAGCACCGGCAGTGACCACTCCTGTTGAACAGACTCCCGCCGAGTCATCTGCGAATTATGAACCCGTGACCATTACCAAATCGATGGAAGGTCTCGTCACCAAGCAGGCATACGACATGGTTCTGAGCATGGATGATATGGGATCCGGATGGATCAAGGGAAACGTTTTTCCACCGTCATACAGATACAGCACATCGTCCAGTTCGGTCTCATACTTTCGGGGTGCGGCCTATGCCCCTACCGTTCAGAATACTGTGGTAGTTTACCGGGAGATAAAAATGGCGCAGGATGCGTATGAAAACGCCAGACCTGCGAATGCAACGCTGACCAATCCATCCATTGGGGATGAGTGTTTTCTGAATAATTCAGTGCTCATCGACAAGCTACTGGTATTCAGAAAAAGCAATGTGGTGGTATGGGTCTGGCTCAAGCAGGACAAGACCGGTGATATAGAAAACTATGCCAGAATTGTGGAAAAGAAGATCACGTATTGACCGGCAGCCCGCACGTTGCGATGAATAATTGAGGCGATATTGCTCATCGGTGGACGTGAAAGCCGGATACCAGAGCACTACTGTTGCGTGACAGCAGCTTTTCCCGAGGCCCTGATCATCCAGTTAACACGGTTTTTATCACCGTACCAGTAGGCGGGTGAATACGACCAGTCGGTCGCCAGGTAATCTGCTCCATCGTCGCCACGTATTGATGTATCCGAGTGTGTGTTCGGCATATCCACTGCGCCCATACGTAATCCCTGGCCTGCGGGAATGCCTGTATAGAGATGGACATAAAATGCACTGTCCACTGCAACATCGGGTACTTCGAAATCAACCCAGTCGCCAGTTGAGTCGATGTTGGCGCCCAGGCGTGTCCTGAGGGGGAACTCATCTCCAGAAAAGGGCGACGAATAGAGGACTTTTTGATCCGCATCCCAGATTTGTAAATCGCTACCGGTTACATGATATCCGGGCGAGCCGTAAATGAGTGCGAATATGCTGATTTTATTAATGGTGAACGGTATTGAAGGCGGGTCGAACCTGACTACATATCCCGTGCTCGGTTTGACCAGAGCCAGATAGTCTTTAGCGACGCCGTTATCGTAAGCTATTTCCACCTGCTTAAATGAGACCTCCGACAAAACGGTGAGTGTTCCGCTCTTTTCTCCGACTGAGATTTTGTGTGTGCCCGGCTGATCTACCGAGAATGAGAAGACAACGCTTTTGGTATATCCGGGATCCAGTGTGATAAGCTTGCTGCTGGTCTTTTTGTCATCTATATTCAGATTCGCGCTGTAGACGGATGAGGTCCCGCCGGTATTCGTGACCTCGATGCTGACGTTAGTCGTCTCACCTTTATTGATCTCTTTGGGACTGATTTCAAGAGAGGTAACTTCGAACCTGGCCGGAAGCGCTGAAGACTGGCAGGCTGTAGATAAAATTAGCATTATAAACGCAGGCAGCAGAGCGCCCGTAAGCTTACTCTTATTTTTCACTGATTCCTTCCTTATGCTGATTATAGTTCTGTCAGGTACAGGAAAATCCGGTCGTTAATACTTGAGCTGAGATAATATAATCTCTTCAGAAGCCTCAAGATGATATCAAATATCAGGTCAGGGCTCAATCGTCGCTGATACCATTTGATGCACCGGACAGGAACTGTCCGGCCAGCCGGTCGATTTCCTCCATGGATTCGAATTCAGGATTCACGGAGTGCACCACCCCGTAACGGTCGATAATAAACGTGGCGGGAAGGTGAATTACATCATAAGCCGATCCTACATTTGCCTGCAGGTCAAGCAGAACAGGCAGTGTCAGTCCATGGCTTGAGCAGTAATCTTTAATGGCCTCCTCACGCGCCGGACCGTGCACCGTAATAATATTAAATCGGTTGTTATCCGAGCGTTCAAATGCCTGTTGCAGCAGTAATATCTTCTGCTGACAGGAAGGGCAATTCATGCTCCAGAACGCCAGCAGCACAAGCTTGCCCCTGTAGCTGCTCAACTGCACGTTCCGGCCTGTAACTGAAGGTAGTGTAAAATCAGGCGCCCGTTGGATTATGCGGACGCCGTCCTTGAGCGATATTAAGCCTTCATATTCGGCGATAATACGGTCATTCTGAGCATCGTGAGCCCTGATCTTGAAAGTGTAGATTTGCTCGTTATCCAGTGGCCGGATTGTAGCCTCGTGACTCGTCCCTGTGACATTGTCGCTGACCTTGTCAAGGTCGGCATTGCCTTCTACCCCATACGACAATTCGGTGATGGCGGGCCGGTCGGTCTCCCAGGCGATCTTGATTGTCGAGTTCGACGTTTTGGAGCTACGCACATTCGAGATCACGGGCGGCGGCTTCAATGTGGTGAATGTATATTTTCCCGATATGCTTCTGCTGCCGGAGGTGTCGGCTGACAGCAACTGGAAATTGTAAACAGAATCGGGATATAACGTTTCTATTTGGATAATATGATTTTGCACCGGGATGCTGTCGGAAAACACGCCTATGATTTTTCCCTGTCCATCATAGACGAGGACATCTATAACTCTGGCGCCGTCTGTGGTGAAACTGATGGTGGCGCTGCCCGTAGTAAGGTCGGATACAGTAACATTGTCGGCAACCGGTGGTGACACCTGGAGACCGGATTTACCCGCGGGTGAGGAAAAGATCGAAACAGATATCAATATTAGTATGACGCCGGCGATACCCAGGATGTAGCCGGCAACAGACAGCGTATTCAGGCCGGCTGTCTGAGTCTTTTTTGCAGTTTCCTTTTTTGCATCACTCAAGAATTATCGATCCCTTCCAACTGGTAATTTGCTTATTTATTCAGCAACAATTATAAATCCTGGGCGCAAGAAGGGGAAAAAGCCTGATGTCCGGGCAGGATAGCATTACTCAAACTTAAAGTTGCGTTCTCTGAACACTCTGATACAGGCATCCACCACATCGCCGTCATAAAGCCTGCCTTTGTTGGCGGTTATCTCCTCCAGGGCTTTATCCGTTCCGAGCGCGGGACGATAAGGCCGGTGCGATGACATGGCTTCAACTACATCGGCCACTGCGATAACCTTTGCTTCCCTGGTTATGGCCTCGCCCTCTAAACCGTCGGGATAACCCGAGCCGTCCAGCCGTTCATGATGCTGCAGGACGGACCGGGCGATCACGGTTGGAAAGTCCATGTTCTGCACGATTTCATAGCTGCCTTTGGAATGTGTTTTTATCAGGTTGAACTCTACCGGGCTCAGTTTTCCTGGCTTACTAAGGATATCGGAGGGCACATATATTTTGCCGATATCGTGAATCGCCGCAGCCATATGAAGGTTTTCAAGGTGATCGCCGCGGTATCCCATTTCCCTGGCTATGGCAATCGCCAACTCGGCCACTCTTTGCTGGTGGCCGGCAGTATATGGGTCTCGCATTTCCACACTTTTAGCCATGGTATTGATGGCGTCACTCAGAGTTTTCTTCGTCTTCTGGTAACTTTTGATGAGGTCTATCTCAGCCTGTTTGCTCTCGCTTATATCCGTGATGAGGGCTGTGATCCCCACAAGTTCTCCTTTTTCATATACGGGCCGGCTGGATGTACGCACATATATCAGCCTGCCGTCCTTATCTACCACGCGGAACTCCGACGGCTCCATTTGACCGGATATCAGGCGATTGAAACTTTCAATAATGCCCGGCAGGTCATCCTTGTAAATTATTGAGGTACATGGTTTCCCAATCAGATCGGAGGCCTTATACTTGCTCAATCGCTCGACCACAGGACTGACATAGGTGATGGTCCCCTGGCTGTCGAGAGTATAGAAAACATCATTTATATTCTCCACCAGTGAACGGTATTTCTCCTCCGATGCCCGCAGCATCTCCTCCGTTTTTTTTCGGGCTGTGACATCGCGGGCGATGCCCTGAAAACCTACCAGTTTTTGCCCCTCATAATAGGGCGCCGAAAGTATTTCAACGCTGAAAAGGCTGCCGTCCTTTCCTTTGACTATGTATTCGGCAGGTTCGTTGGGAGCTTTCCCCGCCATTATCTCGATCAATCTCTTTTTGTGTTGCTCAATATACTCCTCGGGAACGATGTCCCAGATACCCATGGAAAGCATCTCAGCTTCGCTGTATTTCAGGTTTTCGCACATCACCCTGTTGACCGAGAGAAATTTTCCATTTAAATTTACGACAAAGATACCGTCGGGGCTTTGAGTGATAAGGGTACGGTATTTAAGCTCGCTCTCCCGCAATTCGTCCTCGCTTTTTTCCTTTTGCTCGATCACCTCTTCAAGCTGTCTGACCTTCTTTTCCAGCTTGCGAAAGAGGACCTCGTTATACTGCTGCAGCTCCTCGGCCTCTTTCTCGGGGGTTTTCTTTGGTGTGACCTGTTTGGCTTTGCGTGGTTTAGCCAGCACTTCCCGGATCATCTTCAACAGCACCTCAGGCTGTTGCGGCTTGATGACAAAGCGATCGGCGCCCAGGCTGAGGGCGAATTTCTCGTCCTTGAGGTCTGTGTATGTAGCAGTATAGAAGACAAACGGAATATGGCTTAGCGTCTCATTAGCCCTCCATTGCCGGCACAGCTCGAATCCGTCCATAACCGGCATGAGTATATCCGTGACAACGATATCGGGCGGATTTTTCAGGGCTGATTCGATTGCCTCCAGGCCGTTGGCGGCGGATGTGACCTCAAAGCCGGCGCTTTTCAGTACCGTCTCAAGCAAATAAAGGTTCTGCGCATTATCATCCGCAATTAATACTCTGGTCATTTTTTATTCCTTTCATTGTCGATGCCGGGGAGGAATTTGTTGACCTGAGCCAGAAAGGTGTCCGGATCAATCGGCTTCTCGATATAGCCGTCGCAGCCGGCTTCCAGTGCTTTCTCACGGTCGCCGGCCATGGCATAAGATGTAACCGCTATGATAGGCACTTTGCTCAATTCATGGTTGCTGCGCAGATTACGCGCTACTTCGTAGCCGTCCATGACCGGCAGCTGGATGTCCAGCAGAATGAGGTCAGGTCGCAATTGAACCGCCTTGTTTATACCCTCCCTGCCGTCCTGTGCCCAGTGCACGCGGAAGTCCTGTGTCTTCAGCAGGACGTTGACAAGATAGAAATTTTGCTCGTTATCCTCGATATACAGGACTATTGCTTTACTCATGATGAACTCCCACAGGAAGGCTGAAACCGAATGTGCTTCCCTTGCCGTATTCGCTATCCACCCAGATTCTTCCCCCCAGCAGGTCCAGAATCTTGCTGCAGATAGACAGCCCCAGTCCGGTCCCTTCGTGCTGCCTGACTATACGGCTGTCGACCTGGTAGAAAGGTTTGAACAGGTTCTCAATATCCTCGTTCCTGATACCGATGCCGGTATCGATGATGCGGGTTATGACCTCCCCGTCCTTGAGAGAGCACTCGATGCGGACGCGCCCGCGATCGGTGAACTTGATGGCATTGCTGACAAGGTTGTAAATGACCTGTTCCACGCGCCTCTGGTCGCTGGTGATCGTACCAACCTCAGGGGCTATCTCCACCTCAAGCGACAGGCCCTTTTTCTCGGATAGCGGCCGCATGTTACCCACGACCTTCTCGATGGCTGCCCGCATATCGCAGGGCTCCCTTGCCACCGACAATTGGCCAGCCTCTATTTTTGAGATGTCGAGCACGTCGTTGATCAGATTCAGCAGATGGGCGGAACTGCTTCGAACCATGCCCATTTGCCTTTTCTGTTCCTCATTCAGCGGCCCGACCATCTCCTGCTGAAGGATCCCCGTAAAGCCGATAATTGAATTGAGGGGTGTACGAAGCTCGTGGGACATGGTGGCCAGAAAAGCCGACTTGACCCTGTCGGCAGACTCAGCCGCTTCTTTGGCGTCCTGCAGCTCGCAGTTAGTCACCGCCAGCTCAAGGTATTTCTGCTCAAGCTCGGCCGTCCTTTCGTCGACCAGCTTCTCCAGGCGGTACCTGTATTTCGCCAGCTGTTCTTCAGCCTTCTTACGGACTGTTATCTCTTCCGTCAGCTCCTTTGTTTTGGCACTGACCTGGGCCCTGAGGATCACACCGCCGCCGGCAAAGAGCAACACCAGCCCGCCGACCGAAGCCAATGCCCAGATTACCCAGTCGGGGAGCACGGGTGTTACGGCGGACTTGACGGCCATCCATTTATCCAGCGACTGGTAGTAGATCGAATTGCTGTCCTGCTTGAGCGCTTTCACACGGCGGTCTATTTTCTCTATGAGGGCCGGCGTCGATGCTGCGTTTTTGGTGAAGGCGAAATAGAGAAGCGCAGGCTGGAAAATGATGGGGGTTTTAACCAGGCCATATTGCATCTCGTGTTGATAGCCGTAGTCCTTACTGGTCACTCCTGCATCTGCTTCACCACTTTTCACGATATCAAAGACTCTGTCATAGCTGTCGACCTCGATATATTTGCAATCGATGTTATAGGATTTAATGATCTCCTTAATGCCGTCGGAGCCCTCAACGTTGACGCTGCCTTTTAAAACCGCTATGTTCTTTCCCTGCAGGTCAAGAACCGAGTTGATATCGACGTCCTTTCGTGTATATACCCTTGACCAGCTTATATATACAGTCTCGTGTGAAAAGGCGAATTTGTCGCTGCGTTCCTCTGTGTAGGCCACATCGGGCATAATGTCTATCTGGTTGTTTTCCAGCATTTGAAGGCACTCGTTCCAGGTGTCGTGTTTGTATTCGAGGGTCCAGCCTTCCTGGGACGCGATGTAATTAATCACGTCCGGCCAGAATCCGGCAGGTTTTCCTTCGCTATCAGTGAAGATTTTAGGCTGGTTTTCGTATATGCCGACCCTGACGATTTTTATATCGTCGGCCGCAACTGCTCCGCCCCAGACAGAGATCAATATCAGAAAAAGGATTACGATCGGTAGCAGTCTGCAAAAGCAAACAGTTTGCGCAGTCCCTCTTTGCATTTTTAACCCGTTCCGATACTTCTTATATGTATAATCTAATATTACTATAACCTCTGCTATTCTTCGAGTTTAAAACCTTTCTGTGTGAAAAGCCTGACACAGGCATCCACCACATCCGCATCATACAGCTTACCCTTGTTATCGGATATTTCCTGCAGAGCTTTGTCTATTCCAAGGGTTGCGCGGTAAGGTCTGTGGGATGCCATGGCTTCAACCACGTCGGCCACTGTCAGTATCCGCGTATACTGCAGTATTTCATCTCCTTTCAGTCCGTTGGGATAACCTGAGCCGTCCAGTTTTTCATGGTGTTGCAGGACAATCTGGGCTATGGGCCAGGGGAAATCAATGGTTTTTAAAATATCATGGCCGTATTGAGAGTGTGTCTTGATTATTTCGAATTCCAGGTTGCTCAACCTGCCGGGCCGTGAAAGTATATCGGCGGGTACATATATCTTACCGATATCGTGAATAGTTCCGGCGATACGGGTGATACGGACCTGTTCATCGTTGAGGTTCATCTCCCCGGCTATGGCCTCGGCGATCCTGGCCACGCGGATCTGGTGTCCTGCCGTATAGCGGTCTTTTATTTCAAGAATGGTGCCGAATGCCAGAACAGTGTCCTCAAAGGTTTTGTTTAAGACTTCGTAGCTGTGCTGCAGGTTCTGCTGTGCTGTGTACCGCGTAATCACTTTTCCCAGTCGCTCGCAAACAGCCTCGATCAGGCTTTGTTCTTCGGGTAAAAAGAGTTCGGCGTCGCTCTCCTCCCGTTTTTCAGTGTAGCAGACTTCCAGCCGTCCTATTTCTCTATCCGGCGCCGTGACAGTTCCGGCAATCATATGGGAGGTTTCCCTCCAGTTCGGCGTCTTATAAATCTTATTATCGATGGTAAGCCTTGCACAGGCGATGTCGGGATACTGGAATCCGGATGGTATAAGGTTGGTCACATTTGTGAATAGCTTATCGAGGGAAACTATTTTATCTCCCATCAGGCGCGATACCGCGTAAAGGCAATTTAACTCTTTAACTCTCTCCCTCAGATCGGCTGTTCGCTTGTTGACCTCCTCTTCCAGGATGGAGCTGTATTTTTCCAGGTCTTTTTCCGTTCTGAAGAGGTTTTCAAATGCCAGAAGGTTGTCTTTGGCGGCCTGCTCCCGAATCTGTGACTCTGTAAATTCAGCTCCATGTAACTTCAGTAGAAGTATTTGTCGGCCATCCATATTATGTGCGCTGGCCTCAAACCAGCGAATCTCTCCGTTGGTCATGACCTCGCTCCAGATTCCGGAATCAAGCCTGTCGGGTGTACCCGCATGCCAGAAGGCGATTGCGTCTATGAGGAAGTTACCCAGATAGTCAAGCTCATCCGGGTGTTTGACCGTATCGGCAGAGGAATCATGAAAGAGGTAAGTCAGCCAGCCGGACCTGGCTGAAAGCAACCTGAAGGATTTGTCTTGAATATGTTCAAGTACGGCTAAATTAAGCGCATCGAGCAGTCGGCTAAAAAAGTTATCGTCCATTTAGTTACAGGAAAAAGAAAGCCATCATTTCTCCAGCATTTTCGAGGACAGCCTTTTGAATGCCTCCTCGACGTTTTCTCCCGTTTTTGCGCTGGTCCTGAAAACATCCCATCCATCATGGCTCAGCTTATCGACGGCCGATTCCTGGACGTCCCACTGCCCCGTGAGGTCCATCTTATTCACAAGCAATACACAAGGGACATCGTGAAAAACCTGAGCAACAGTTTTGTGGATGTTAATCACGCTGTCGAGAGTGGCCGTGCGGGTTTTATCGGCGACAAGTATATAGCCGGACATGCCGCGCAGATATGTGCCATGGATCTGATGGTAGCCGTTTTCTCCTGCGATATCCCAAATCACCAGAGTCAAACTCTGGTTTTTTAGTTCAACGATCTTCTTGTCAATCTTGACGCCGATAGTGGTCATATATTTTTCGGAGAACATATTTTCTACAAAGCGGCGGACAAGACTGCTCTTACCTACAGCGAAAGAGCCTAACATGCATATTTTTTTCTGGATCATAACATCACGTCTTCCTTAGAACCAATCAATTACTGCTCGTATAACCTATCGTATCGATAAAATAAACCCGACGATTATTATGAGTATGCAGAGCGCCGCCGCGATATAGATGAATAGTACTATATTCTCCTTTCCCGTCTTCTGCTCCTTCTCTTTGATGCTGGCTGGAGCAGCTATCGCCTTATTGGCTCTGCTATCGGTTTTCTGAGCCTGCGTGAGGCAGTATAGAAGGTCCGGCCTGCATGGCTCGAAAGGCGCGGCATCTCCTCTGAAACCATCCAGCGCCGACTTGTATTCGAATTCGATGTTCTCCATGAGTTCCTTGAGAGCCGTTCTTAATTCCGGGGGAGGATTGCCCCTGATCACGGATGCGAGAATGGTTCTGGGGCCCTGCTCAATCCAGATTGTCAGCTCGCCCAGGTTAAGATTTTGCAGAGAGCTGTCCTCTTTGGCGGAGAAGGAGTCATTCACGAAATCCTGGATCGCCGTGAGCATGGCCGACACCATGTCGGCATCTTTCAGATCGATCGATTCGGCGGCCACATGTTGCAGAACCAGTCCGGTCTCCTTATGAATAAGGAAAAGTTGCTCCATGCGGTAGACCAGCGTATGCAGCAGCACGATTTCAGCAAAGGATTTACCCGTTCTGAATGACTCTATCCTCCACTGGATACCGCGCCAGCTGAAAGTATGTTCCAGGGTGTCGCTCATGGATTGGACCATGGCTCTGAGAGATTCGGCGATCGATCTGCGGATGGCGGGACCAATGATGGGGAAGATGGTGTCCGCTAAAAACTTTGGATCACGTTTTACTGAGTCCCGGATGACCTCTTCTATAGTGGGCAGCAGGGCGGTGGCCAGCTTGCTATCTCTGCCTGCTCTGATAACTATGGCCTCGGCAATGACCCTGCTGAGCTCCTCCGCACGGATTTCAGGATCATTCAACCTCTCTTTCAGTTCCCCTATCTCACGCTGCTCGGGAGCCAGTATCAATGTTCGCAGGGAATTCAGCTCGTCCGAGGTGTGCATGCTTTCTCTCCCCCTGTTATCCGCTGCAACATCGGACATGGTTTATTTACCCCCGGCGTCAGCTTTATGCTCTTTGCCTTCAATTCCCGCGGCGATATTATGCAGGAATTTCGCCAGGGTGGCGCGGTCCATCTTTTGCCGGTCGAGCTGCTCGGTGCCGCGGGCTGATTCCGACCTGGCCGCATCGACGTATTTGGTTAATGATGCTACCTCGGCATCCACCCGTTTATTGAACTCCGCAACGATTTTAGGAAGCTTCTCTTCAAGGCTATCGAATTTTTGAATGTACTCATTTTTCTGCAGATTAAATTGGCGGGCTGTTTCTTTTTTCAACTCCGATATGGTCTCATTCAAATGCTGCTCCAGCTGTTTGAACCTCTTCTCGTTATCGGATGAGTGTAAATCGATCTTACGCTCAATGTCACGGCTGATATCCGAGATACTTTTCACCAGCAACTCTTCCAGCCTGGCGAACTTTTTATCGTTTTCCTGCTGGAGGCCGGCAAATTTGGCGGCCGTCTCCTTACTCAGTTCG
>JAEAME010001153.1_pt1 | contig 20015 bp, 17 predicted proteins | sample 8958731 | NCBI WGS metagenome assembly JAEAME01 (sample SAMN16933194, study PRJNA681113) | bioreactor sludge metagenome | isolation source: anerobic bioreactor sludge (Control) | place: India:Bengaluru | collected 2018-10-24 | reverse complement strand
CGGCAGCGGCCAGCGACGCCTGAGTTCACCCGTCGCTGACCGCGACGGCATATTTGTCGCCCTCCTGATCCGGGCCTTGAAAGGCCCGGCTACATTCATCCCGCCGCTGCCGCGGCCAAAGCTATGTGATTCCGGTATTTAATTGACAAATAAGGATACAATTTCGGAATCCAGGATAAGCAGTCTGCTGTTTCCTGAACCGCAGAATATCGAATAGCGAATTTTGAAGTTCTGCAGTTCTGCATTCGACATTCGCTATCTTGCATTTAAAAGCAGCATTCCAAACTCTGCGATTCTGGTATGCCAATTGACAAATATAACCGCAATTTCGGGTTCCGGGTTTATACTGAACGACAGAAAGAGGATCGTACATGATGGCATCATCCTCAAATTTCAAAGATGAACGGCCAAAAGCATCCCCGCTGCTCACTGAACTGCATAAGGAAAGGCTGCTCGCATTGAGAAGCCTCGATCCCGGCCGGAAAATGCAGATTGCGTTTTCATTGAGCGTCGAAGCGAGGAAACTGATGATTGCGGGCCTCAGAGCCCAGGGCTTCAGCCAGCCGGAGATACGCGCGATCCTGCGAACGAGGCGAAAATGAATCTCACAGATTTGCTCGGACCGCTCGACCTGATATTTAAAAAATGCGGCGCGCCCTATGCCGTGATCGGGGGGTATGCGGTCGCAGCCTGGGGAGAGGAACGGGCCACTCGCGATATTGATCTTTTATGCCACGCTGGGCACACAAAAGCCCTGCTCGATGCGCTGAATGGCGAACACATACGCTTCAAGCACAGGATCGGGGATTATGACGATCCGATTCCGGAAGCCATACAGATCGAAATGGGCCCGGATTCAGACCCCTTTGAAGCGGATATCCTGATCGGAATACGCGGTGCGCCACACAACATATTCGACCGCGTTCGTACCGTTGCGGTGGAGGGTCTGGATATTCCCGTGGTATCGCCCGAAGACCTGGTGATTTTGAAACTGCTCGCGGGTTCGGCGCGCGATCTGGAGGACGCCAAAAGCGTTGTCCTCGTTCAGGGAGACAAGCTGGATCTGAACCTTATCCGGCGGCTCTGCCCCGAGCACCTCAGGCAAAGCCTGCAAAAGCTGATGGAATCCTAATCCGCATTTTGCGGCAAGCACCTTCCAGAAGAGTCCCAAGATTTGAGGCCGCCGGCTCCTCAAATGAAACCTTTTGCATCCGATAAAGGGTGTAGCCTGTTTCCCACGCATTAGCTTTTGCTGCAGCATCTTGAGCGCAGGATATCGAATAACCAATATCGAAGCTCATGCCTTTCGTTATTCGATATTCTGCATTTCGTGGCGCTGCCGGTTGCCGTCAGGACATGAGAAAAGGCCCACCCCGATATTCGTCAAGCCTATACGGCCTCCGCCGGCAGAGCCGATGCCTCCCCGACAGTATCAGAACCTGCGGCCGCTATCTGCCCGAGCCGATGGTCCAGCCGTCGCCCAATCCGTAGGGCTGCGTAACAAACGGTAACGCTTCGACGTGGCGTATGAGACCGCCGCGAATGGCGAAGGTTTCCATCGTAACCAAATTCAGCAGCATGCTCGGAGGGGAATCCGGCTTGGCGGTCCGGCTGGTGCCGTCGTGCACGAACAGCGGGAAGGTTGCCACCAATCCTTTCTGTTCGTCGATAATCAGCGCGCGTCTGGGCCGGATCCGCTTCATATGGGCAAAAGTCTTGGTGTCGATCTGCTGCGCGCAGGTCAGCATGCTGAAGCGCAGCATTTCCTTGTCTTGAGGCTTATCCGGCGAAGGGAGATAGGGGCCCGGCATCATGCGTCCTCCGGGCGGCGGATTGTTCACCGTCTGGTACCCGTTTTCGTGGCGCACGCAATCGTCGGCGAATGCGCCGATTTTTCCGTTATCGCCCTCCAACGCATCAAAATAGGAATTTGCGGCGCGATACATGATGTCACGCGAAGTCCGCTCGGCGGGAGGGATGTCCGTCGTCAGAATCGGCAGCGGCGTGGTCAGGAGAGGGATTGCCGCCTTGTCGACATCCTGGGCGTAGAGCTGCTCGATTTCCTGAATTTTGCCCCGATCCACTTTCAGACGAATGGCGACCAGCGTGTCTCTGCCTCTGACTTTGAGCCTGGTTTGCTGGGCAACCTGTCCTGCGATCGGGTCCGCCACATTGATCTTGAAGCCGGTCGGTTCCACTTTGCTCCGCCACAGAAGCCCTTCGCCGACGGTCATTTCGCCGGTGTTCTCGGTCATGCGCACCTCAACGGACAGAGGCGGCACGGCTTTTGGATCGTGCTTGAGCAAAGCGTCCATGTAGCCGTCCATGATGCCGACCAGGCAGGCCCGGTCGCATTCTTTGATGGTTGCCGCGTTCCACTCCGGCTCGCCTGCAAACGCGCCATGGACCGCGCAAAACACCGACAACAAGGTCATTCCCGCAGCAAGAAGCGTTTTCATACCTCCCCCCCTTTTCGAAAATGCCGCATTTTTGGCCAACGAACCTGCCGGCCGGCTGGGAATTTTTTGGAAGATAGAATATCCCTCACGGCAGCAACACGTGTTTTCATCCGTCGCTGACCGCGACTGGATCCATTTACTTCCCGCTGTTCCGGGCCTTGAATGGCCCGGCTGCGTTCATCGGTTCGCTCTGCGGTCTCACTGGAACGACGGCTTAAATCAAGCACCGCTTATGCGGCGCTTCATATGCGCCGAACTCAAAGCTGCACTTGAACGGTCAGCCCGAATTTATGCCCGGTTCGAAACAAAAAGGGCACATCCGCTTCGCCCGCTTGCGCTGTGCATCGGATGTGCCCGAAAGCAATTTGCTATTCCGCGACCTTCTCCGCGACCAGGTCGCCCACCTGCGACGTGGAATAGCCCATCCGTCCGGCCGCAAGCGATTTGAGTTTCTTGCTCGTGACGAACTTTACGGCCTCCTCTATCTTGTCCGCAGCCTTCTGTTCGCCGAGGGTCTCCAGCATCATCTGCGCGGAGCAAATGGCAGCCAGCGGATTGATGATGCCCATGCCGGTGTATTTCGGCGCGCTTCCGCCGATGGGTTCGAACATGCTGACGCCTTCGGGATTGAGGTTCCCTCCGGCGGCGATTCCCATCCCCCCCTGGATCATGGCGCCCAGGTCGGTGATTATGTCGCCGAACATGTTTCCTGTCACAATCACGTCAAACCATTCGGGATTCTTGACGAACCACATGCAGGTTGCGTCGACGTGATAGTACTCCCTTTCGATATCCGGAAATTCCTTCTGGCCCATTTCGTGGAATGCGCGTTCCCAGAGATCGTACACGTACGTCAGGACGTTGGTTTTGCCGACCAAAGCCAGTGTGTTTTTCGGGCCTTTGCCGCGGGCTTTCCTCCCGTATTTGCGGGCGTAGTTGAATGCGTACCGCAGGCAGCGGTCGACCTGGAAGCGGGTGTATACGGCGGATTGCACGGCAACCTCGTGAGGTGTCCCCTTCATCGTGATGCCGCCGGTGCCCGTGTACAGGTCGCCCGAGTTTTCGCGGACGACGGTGAAGTCGATGTGCTCCGGTCCCTTGTCTTTCAGCGGTGTTTCCACGCCGGGATAGAGTTTGACCGGCCGGAGGTTGATATACTGATCCAGTGCAAAGCGAGCCTTCAGCAGGATCCCCTTCTCCAGGATGCCCGGCGCGACATCGGGGTGCCCGATGGCGCCCAGCAGTATCGCATCGAATTTGCGGAGTTCGTCGATGGCGCTGTCCGGCAGCGTCTCTCCCGTTTTCTTGTATCGCTCGCCACCGAAGTCGAATTCGGTCAGCTCTGTTTTGAAACCGAATTTGTCCGCCGCAGCCCGGAGGACTTTCACGGCCTCAGCTGTCACTTCTGGTCCGGTCCCGTCACCGGGCATAACTGCTATTTTGTACAATTTAAAACCCTCCCGTGGAAATCACTGTCGAATTTGTCTGTGCACAGCATCAGGCGCACCGACATTTTATGGCAACATGGGAAACGGTTCTTGCCTATCCCTTCCAATGTCCGGGAGTTTCCCTGTTGTTTCACTCCGCCTTGCAACGGCAGCATTCACATCAAGCCTGCGGTTTTGCCCAGCCAGGCGCAAAGAGCGAGAGGGAATTTTTATACGGGAAGCCGTCGAGTTCAAGCAAAATTCTGCAGAGACAGGCCGCCTCCCCTCAAACCGGCAACACCGGGACCGGAATCGTCATCGCTATCGGTATCGGGTATCGCGGTCGAAAATCGGCTTTTGGGGGCCTATCCAAAAGCCGAATCCCAATTGCGATGACCGATTCCGATAGCGATACCCACACGGCTTTAGGTGCCCGTGCCGCCGACCTCTCCCAATAAGGTGAACCATTCAGGGGATTTTTATGGTATGAGAATGCCTATATTCGAAGGAGGCTCGTGTGGGAACCGATAGAAGGTCGTTTCTGAAATACGCTCTGGCAAGCTGGGCGGCGTTTCGGGGTAGCTCCTTGATGGGTAGAACGCAAAACTTGCCGCCCTATTCCGTGGGAGCCGGGAAACCGGGCAAGGCGGACTACAAACGAATTGCCACGGAGGAAGCCTGGGGCCCTCCCGAAATGTTCAAAATGTACCTGGACGTGATCGAGAACGGCGCCCTGACTGACCCGGGATTCGTGTCGATGTGGGGACGCTTCGTCCGCAACACGAAGCTTATCGGTCAACTCACAGATATCGGAGAAGGCCGCCTCCGTGACATGGATCTTGCCGGGATCGATGTAATGGTCCTGTCTTTGACTGCTCCGGGAGTGCAGATTTTCGACGCTGCCACGGCGAATTCACTGGCGGTTTCGACCAACGACCGGCTGGCGGAAGCCATCGGGAAGCATCCGGACCGTTTCGCAGGGCTGGCTGCGGTCGCCCCTCAGGATCCCAAATCCGCGGCAAAAGAGATGGAAAGAAGCATCAAAAAGCTCAAGTTGAACGGCGTGATAATCAATTCTCATACGCAGGGGGAATATCTCGACGATCCCAAATACTGGGAAATTTTCGAGGCGGCGCAGGCTCTGGACGCGGCCATTTATCTCCACCCGCAGACTCCGCCGCCCGACATGGTGATGCCATACCTCGCGCGCGGATTTGAACGCGCCATCATGGGATTTGCCCACGAGACGTCCCTCCACGTCCTGGGCCTGATGACGAGCGGCGTATTCGACCGCTTCCCCAGACTTAAGATCGTGATCGGCCACGGCGGCGAGGGACTGCCCTACATGCTCTACAGGCTCGATTACATGTATGAAAACGCGCGCTACCCGTTCATGAAAAAGGTCAGGAAGCTGCCCAGCGACTACATGAAAGAAAATTTCTATATCACCACGAGTGGGCTACCCTGGGCGCCGGCCATCACTATGGCTCAATCGGTTCTCAGCATGGACCGTGTGCTGTATGCGATGGACTATCCCTATCAGTTCGTGCCGGAAGAAGTGGCGATGACGGATAATTTCCCGATCGGTGCGGCCGATAAGAAAAAGCTGTTCCAGCTGAATGCGGAAAAAGTGTTCAAGCTTTAGCCGAAGCCCCTTGAGTGCCGCACAAACGAGTTATAACGTAAGGCTGACAGACTTTCGGAATTGAGACTATGAAGATACTTATTGCCGGCGGCGGACAAACCGCCACTCTGGTTGCCGCCCGTTTAATACGCGAAGGCAACGAAATCGTCATCGTGGAGCAGGATCCGGACAAGTGCGCGAAACTGGAGGAGATGCTGGATGCAAGAATCATCCAGGGAAATGCCGCAAGCGTCGAAACGCTGAAAAAGGCCGGCATCGCCGATTCCGAAATGCTGATAGCGCTGACGGACGCCGACCATATCAACGTCCTTTTCTGTTTGATTGCCACCGTCGAATCCCGCGCCAAAGTGAGGGTGGCGAGGCTGCGCACGCACGAGGTGGATCACTGGAGAAGAATTTACCAGCAGACCAACATCCCTATCGATCTGATCATCCACCCGGAGACGGACATTGCGGAGCGGATCCTCCGCGTGGTGCGCATCCCTGGCGTTTCCGACATCATGGATCTCATGGAAGGCCGGGTGAAGCTTTTCGGAATGATCGTGGATGAAAGAAGCTGGCTTGCCCATAAGCGTATCGAGGAATTGGATGCTTCCGGATCGCGCGGCCACGGAATCATCGCGATGATTTTCCGAGGCCAGCAGGCCAGCATCCCCCACGCGGGCGAGCGGCTGCTGCCCGGCGACAACCTTTATATAATGACCAGAACGCAGTACCTGGAGGCTGCATATCAGTTCTTCGGCATCCGAACCCAGGAATCTCTGGAGCGGGCCTTCATACTTGGCGGGAAGCAACTGGGAATCGAGGTGGCGCAGCAGCTGGAGAGAATGAATGTTAACGTCAAGCTGTTCGAGCAGGACGCCGAACGCTGCCGGCGAATCTCCGAGATCCTGAATGACGCCATCGTGATCCACGCCGACGGGACGGAACAGGCGATCCTGATGGAAGAGAACATCCAGGATGTGGGCGCTTTCCTCGCTTTAACCGGAGACGATGAAGACAACATCATGGCTTCGCTGCTTGCCCGCAAGCTCGGAGTCCAAAAAGTCGTTGCCCTGATCAATAAATTGAACTATCTGCCTATGGTGCAAAGGCTGGGAATAACCACGACGGTTAGTCCCCGCCTTGCTGCGGCGGACAGGATTCTACGCTACGTCCGCAAGGGACGTGTGATTTCAATAACCACATTCCGCGAACAGGAGGCGGAATCCATTGAACTGATTGCGTCACCACGCTCCAGAGTCGTCGGCAAAAAGCTCAAGGATTTGAAGCTGCCGCGCGAGTGCATGATCGGAGCCATATGCCGGCCTTCGGGAGAAGTGATCGTTCCGCGCGGAGACGATTCCATCGAGGCGGGAGATCGCGTGATTTTCTTCGCTCTGGAGGGAATCGTGACCAAACTGGAATCCGCTTTTTTGTCGTAGGAGCTGTTAGACGCCGTGATCCATCCAGCGACGCTGATGTTTACTCTGGGCAGGTTCCTGCTCGTACTCGCCGGTTCCATGCTGATCCCTCTCCTGTACGGCCTCTGGATACATGACGACGTGCGGCCTTTCGTATTTGCAGTTGCCGTCACGGCGCTGGCAGGCGTGCTGCTCGTCTGGCTTACGGGACGCCCTAAAAGCGATTTGTCGCCAAGAGAGGCGGTGCTCGTCGTCTTTGCGATCTGGATTGCTACGAGCCTGTTCGGGTGCCTTCCCTTTTACGCGTCCCCATTCTTCCCGAGTTTTACGGATGCATTTTTCGAATCCTCCTCGGGATTCACGACAACGGGGGCGACCGTTCTCGCCGATGTCGAAATCCTGCCCAACAGCATTCAATTCTGGCGCTGCTCCACTCACTGGCTTGGAGGCATGGGCGTCGTTCTTCTGGTCATCGCCATTCTTCCTCTTGTGGGCGTGGGCGGAATGCCTCTGTACCGGGCGGAGTTTTCCGGAGCCAGGTCTGAAAAGCTCAAACCCAGGATAGCGGAAACGGCGATTGCGCTTTGGAAAATTTACCTGGCGCTGACCCTGGCGGAATATCTGGCTCTCCGCTGGGCGGGCATGAACCGTCTCGATGCCGTGTGCCATACGTTCGCCACACTGGGAACGGGAGGATTCTCGACTCGAACGGCCAGCGTCGCGGCCTTCAACAGTATAACAATAGAAACCATCATCATCATATTCATGCTGTTGGCCGGCATGAGCTTCGTCCTCCATTACCGTTTCTGGGTGGAGTGGAAGCCGCGGAGTTTTTTTTCAGACATCGAGCTTCGTTTTTACCTGACTGTCGTGGGAATAGCGACGGTGGCCATCGTGTCCAGCCTGATGCTTTATAACAAATATGCGCTCGGCAAAGCGCTGCGGGAATCCCTGTTTCAGGTCAGCTCCATCATCACGACCACGGGTTTCGTCACAAGCGATTTTGAAAAATGGGCTCCCCTGGCACAGTTCATCCTTTTGACGCTGATGTTCATCGGAGGCTGCACGGGGTCCACGGCCGGCGGACTGAAGGCCTCACGAATTCTGCTGCTGCTGAAGGTGGTCGGCCGGGAATTCAAGCGCATGGTGGAGCGAAAGGGGATTTTTGCGGTGCGTTTGGGGTCGCAGGTCTTCCCTGAACCGGCCATCCAGGGTCTTTTAAACCTGATTTACCTAGCGTTTCTAACTAATTTTGTTTCCTGCCTGCTCCTGGCGGCGGCCGGAGTCGACGTTTTGACCAGCATCGGGGCGGTCGTGGCCTGCATGTTCAACATCGGGCCCGGTATTGGCCTCGTGGGGCCGGCAGAGCATTTCGGGCACCTGCCGGCGCTGGCGAAATGGATTCTGAGCGGATGCATGCTGGCGGGCAGGCTCGAGTTCTATACGGTCTTCGTCATCTTCTCCCCGCCCTTCTGGCGCCGCTGAAAAGGCCTACGCCAGGACGATCTTCTTTTCTTTCACAAAGTCGCCGAACCTGCTGTCGACTTCCTGAATATGCCGGATCAGCCAGTGGCCGAGAAAAGTGTCTATCGCTTCCGAAAGCTGCGTGGTTGCGCCTTCCTCTTCAAACTCTTTGACAAGATTGCCGAGCGTAGCCCGCAAACCGTCGTGCTTGGCTTTGTGTTCCGGCAATCCCGGATAGCTGCTCGCAGCCATATGCTTTTCTTCGGTCGCAAAATGGACTTCCGTGTAATCAATCAGAAAGCCAAGCGTCTTTGAAACTTGCGTCTTGTTCTGCTGCGATGTAATGGATTCCACGATATCGTTGTAGTGCGCAATCCATTGTTGGTGCTGCTTGTCGATCATTTCTATGCCGACTGACAGGTTATTCTGCCACCGGATTTTCTCCATGGTTCATTCTCCTCGACGACCTTGTATGGGCACGCAAAGTATCGTGGTGCCGCACATCCTATGGCGGTCTTTGCCCCGAGCCGCCCGACGTGAAGAATCTTAGCAAACGAATGCACCGGCCGGCCATGGGTAAAACAAAAAAAGTAACGTATAATTCGGCCGCCGCAAATATGAGGTAGTCTGGCGGCCCGCAGGGGTGATATCGTCCTTTATCATGAAAAGAAAATGTATCGCGGGGCTTCTCCTGATTGTGCTGTGCCAGGCTGGCATTGTCATCGGCCGGGGCAAAAAAATCCTCAGCTGGGGCGACCAGGGTGACGGGACGTTTAAAAACCCGGTTCTCAAATCGGACTACTCGGATCCCGACCTCATCCGCCACGGCGACGACTTCTATCTCATAGCATCCGACTTCCATTTCGTCGGGATGCAGGTATTGCACTCCAGGGATCTGGTCAACTGGAAGGTCGTCGGGCAGGTTTTCGACCGACTCCCCATGTCGGCCAAATACGACGAGATGAAAGGTTACAGTCAGGGGACCTGGGCGCCGACGATTCGCTATCACAACGGCGAGTTCTATATTTTCGTCTGCACTCCCTATGACGGTCTCTTCATGTGGCACGCAAAGCATCCCGAAGGCCCGTGGTCTGAAACGGTAACAGTCAAGGCCGTCGAAAAATGGGAGGATCCCTGTCCATTCTGGGACGATGACGGACAGGCGTATCTGGTTCACAGCTATCACGGAGCCGGGCCGCTCATCCTTCACAAAATGAGCCCTGACGGCACCAAGCTACTGGACGAAGGGAAGGAAATATACCGGGGAAAGGTCGCCGAGGGCCCCAAGCTTTTCAAACGCAAGGGCTACTATTACATTTCTCTGCCGGAGGGCGGGGTCGAAACCGGTTGGCAGACCGTCCTGCGTTCCAGAAATATCTACGGTCCTTATGAGCGCAAAGAGGTGTTTCCGCCGCGCAGCCCTCATCAGGGCGGCCTGGTCGAGCTCAAAAACGGCGACACGTGGTTTCTGTCTTTTAAATCATCGGGATATCTCGGAAGGATCTGCTACTTGAATCCTGTCCGCTGGGGCGACGACGATTGGCCGGTGTTCGGGAACAACGGGCGGCCGGTGGAAGGAGGAAGGAAACCCGATGTAGGCAAAGCGTATCCGATCGAGCGTCCGGAAACCAGCGACGAATTCAAAGGCTCCTCTCTCTCGCCTGTCTGGCAGTGGAACCACAATCCTGTGCCGGGCGCATGGTCCCTGGCGTCCAGGCGAGGGTGGCTCCGCCTGACGGCCCAGCCGGCTGGCGATCTGAGTCTGGCGCGCAACACTCTCACGCAAAAGCTCTGGGACAGCGCCGGGCTGATCGACGTAAAAATGGACACCCGTCGGATGAGGGACGGCCAGCGCGCGGGGTTCGCCTTTATGAGCGGCAGCACTTTTGGATGGATCGGCGTCGGCTTGGAAAACGGCGTGCGCAGGATTCTCTGGGACAAAGGCGAGGGTCCGGTTCTTCAGCGCGACAGCGTCTGGCTTCGCGGGATCAACAGCGGGGACACCAGCCGGTTGCTGTACAGTCTGGACGGCAAAACCTATGTCGACACCGGGATGACCTTTCGCCTGATCTTTAAGCACTGGAAGGGCAGCCGCATTTCCATCTTCAGCTATGGTCCCAACGGAGGCTCTGCTGATTTCGACTATGTCCGCTACCGGTATGACGAAACGACCGAAGCTCTAGGGCTGAAGTAGAAATTTTGGATTGCCTCAAGCACCGATTTATCGCCGCCGAAGCAATTATCCCAAGACTCACCCATATTCGGGATCGGCATCGGAATCGATATCCGATTGTGACTCCCGATTCCGATAACGATACCGACGGCTTCCAGCTACTTGCATTCACTTTCCGATACAGAACAACGTTCCGTCGCTGCGCAGGAATAGTTTGCCGTTTGAGATGGCCGGTGAAGCAAGAATGCGCTCGTCCAGGTTATTCTGGGCCAGGATGACCGGTTCGCGGCCGGCTTTCAGCACAAACGTTTCTCCAGTTTCGCTGGCCATGAAAATTTTGCCGTCCCCTGCCGCAGGAGAGGCGAAGAAGATGCCGCCCAGCCGCTGGCGCCAGACCTGCTTGCCCGTCTCCGCATCCGCACAGGTGACGATGCCGACTTCGTTGGTCACGTAGATCAAACCGTCGTAAAACAGGATGGACGGGACGTAGGAAGCGCCGCTGGGAACGCGCCACACGACGCTGCTGGACGTAACATCTCCCCTCCCACCGGGCCGGATGGCCATGAAGTCGCTATTGCGGTAGCCTCGGCTCAGGTAAATCAATCCATTGTGGAAGACCGGCGAGGGAACCGGCGTCTGTCGCTGACTGCCCGCATACCAGAGCAATTCCCCGGTTAGAGGATTGTATGCATCGATGCGCGCGCTGGAGTTGATTATCAGTTCGTCCCCCTTCGGCCCCGGCGCAACAAAAGGCGTACTGTGCGCAACGCGGCCGGCTCCGCGGTCTGCCTGCCAGCGCTCTGCTCCCGAATTCTTATCCAGCGCAAGCAGATACGATTTCTTCGTGTGGTCGCATAAAACAATCAACAAATCTTTGTATAGCGTCGGTGAACTGCCGTGTCCCCATGCAACCAGAAAGGGTGAATACTCCTTTCCAAGGTGGCGCGTCCACACCTGTTTGCCATCCATATCGAGGGCAACGAGCTGCCCGTTGCCGAACAGCGCATAGACCGTTTTACCGTCGGTCACCGGCGTGGGGGTTGCGAGATTGTGTTTTTCGTTAAGCTCCGGAAACTCTCCGGTGGCAGGGATGGTGAATTTCCAAAGTCGTTTGCCACTAGACCGGCTGAAGGCTTCCACAACCAGGTTGACCTCTTCACCCGGAAGAGCCGTTTTCATGTTTCGGCCGCCGATTGGATTCTCTTTGCCGGCCAGATCCTGGTCGTCTCGGGCAAGCTGTACTTTCACGCCCTGCTGTATGGGAACCGTTCCTGTCTGCGAAGTCACGAATATTTTCTCTCCCCAGACAATCGGCGACGAAGCTCCAAGCCCGGCAAGAGCGGCTTTCCACGCTATGTTCTCTGTCGCGCTCCATCGCTCTGGCAGGCCGGTTTCGCCGGAAATGCCGTTGCTCGAGGGACCGCGCCACTGCGGCCAGTCTGCGGCCGCCGACGCAGATATGAAAGCGAAAGACAGCAAAACAGAAACGGCTCTCAAGCGCATCCAAACAGGTGGCAGCTTCATGGAATTTTTAGGTTTCATAGAATGAGGATGACAGGGGCTTTCCCTGCAGTCAATTGCATGAGGGGATTTTTCAGCAATAACCCATACCCGGGATGCCCTTGATTCGAGTATCATGTGAGACTGTTGCACCGTAAAAATCCCTGGGAAAGGGTATAAGCAAAACCAGATTATATTGGGGAGATAAGTATGAGCACAGCCTATGAATTTCTGAAAGCAAATCAGGTATTTCATCTCGCCACTGTCGATGGGACGAGAGCGAGGGTGCGTCCTTTCGGCTTCGTCATGAAGAGGAACAACGCACTTTATTTTTGCACGAACAAGACGAAAGACGTGTACAAGCAGATGGTCAAGTGTCCGGAAGTCGAGATGTCCGCGATGGGCCCGGACGGGAAGTGGCTGCGTCTCTGCGGCAAAGCCGTATTTGACGATAGTCGAGAGGCAAAGGCACAGGCATTTACTGAATCGGCTATGCTGCTTCAAATATATCCCAAGGGCGCGGATGACGAAATCTTTGTAACCTTTTGCCTGAAGGACGCGGAAGCGACGATGTATTCGTTTTCGGAAGCCCCGAAGAAGGTGCCTCTGTTCTAGTGGCGTCATTCCAAATCGAGACGTCCCGAACGTTTTACCAAGTAAGTATCACCCCGGCAAAGCCCTCACTGGGGGACACACTTGACACTGCGGCAATCATGGCCAAGGCAGCATTTCAACGCCGAAGGCGTTGCGTATCAGAGCCCAGCGTTGAGCGGCGCTCTAAGCCGTTCAACCCTGGGAAAGATATGGGTGCGCGGTTAATCCTGAAAGGATTGCGTATGGACGCAATCCCGATAGGGTTGATTCATCATGCGCATTGTCTCCAGGGTTGGATGCAAAAGCAGCATCCAACCCTGGGCTTTGAGACGCAGGCGCGTTGCGGCTGCATACCTTGCATAAAACACCTGATTTTAGCTTAATTCAAAATGTAGAAACTCCAGGGCAGCGCGGAGCGCTGCCGCTCATTTGCCGGTTTTCTTGCAATTTGTGCAATGCGTGGCCGGTTTTTGTCCATGAAATGTAAAGATCTGCTGGATGCATTGCACCAGCAGAACCTAATGGTTTTTCAGACCGTCATCAAAGCCTGTAACTGCGACCGCTTTTCGAAATACTTGGCCGCTACCCTCTGCCGGTTCTTCCGACTTGAGAGGGTTTTGCTGAAAACCATACGGCATTAATCGAGACAATCCCTTCAGATTGCCGGCTACCGCCATTTGTCGATTGGCACGCTTTGGCGACATGCCATGCCGCCGTAGCTCCAGTAATTGTTGTTCGATCCACCCGTAACAACGATGGATACTTGCGGTCTCCCGAAACCCGGCCCCGGCCCTTTGGGAGCCGGTCCTCCGGAAGGCGGCCCTCCGGCAAAAGCCTTGGCACCGGGCTGTCCTTCTGCAGGCGCCGTTAGCCACTGGGTAAATTTCTCCACCGTATCGTAGCCGGCTTCCTTGATGAAATTGGAGACAGTGGGATTGAGGACCACCAGGGCTCCGAAAAGTCCATCCTGGTCGTTGACGATCTTCTTAACTATTCCTGGAAAATCCATTTCTTTCTGCCATACGCTGTACTTGGAGTTTTTCGCCGAAAGAACGCCCCACCCCTCACACAAGGTAACGACGCTATCTGTCGGCTTAAAACCTTTTCTCACATGATAGGGCGGCCAGGGAGAATCCTTCTCGTTTTCCGCAATAATCACATTGTTCCAGTTCATGGGATTTCCAACAGTTCCCATGTAGGTTGTCCCCACTCTTCCACAATTCCCGGCGTTGAGAGACAGCAGATTCCATGCCCTGCCGATAGTGGAGTTGGCCTGGCTGAACGGCCCCATGGCGCCCAAACCGTAATTGAGCTTAATTTCGTCGCGGATGGGCCCGTTGATGATCAAGCCTTCGGTGAAGGAGTTGTCGGACACCGAAAGGGACTCTTTGCCCGTGGATGCTATCGCGAGGAGCACTGGCATGTATTCAGGTCTGCAACCAGCCATGACCGCATTGATGGCGACCGTCTTTACCGTGTAGGACCAGTGTCTGAAAATCTCCACATCGTTTGCACCGCCCATTTGCGTATGCGCCGCCATCTTGCCGACCACCTCGTCTGGAGCATGGCTGGTCCCCTTCAGCATCTCCGCGACCTTCGCTTCCGTCGGCAGGATTATCGGCATGTAATCGGTCATGCGGTTATCCATGAAATACTGCTGCAGCTTATCCGGCGTGTCGGTAAAGCGTTCCGGGCCGGCGGATTGCTCAATGTTGCCGGTCTTTTTTTCCGCTCCGGTTAACGGTTTGGTCAGGTTCTCGACGATCTCCTGCATGACCATTTTCCCGCTCACAGGGCTTTTGCCAACGATATCCTTCCGGATCTGGTCGGCAGTCTTGCCCCAGACTGGTGAAATGAGATACGTGACGCGCAGACCGGGCATTCCCTTTTGGATGACATGTGTTTTTTGTACGGGATCATGAAACTGGGAGATGATCAGGGGAACTGTGGGTTTGCCGAGTTTCGACTCGATATTTATGCAGTGGCCAACGACCGCTGACACACAAAGGCTTCAATGGCCCATTCCCATCACGACTGCATCGGCTTTTTCCTTGATTTCGGCCCACAAGGCCGGATCTTCGGCAGTAAACCCTCCGCCCCCCTTTACCTTGTAAACGGCATTCACCTTGGGCATGTTTGCCTTGAACCAGTCCAGCATCGCCCCGAGAAGAATATCCGTTGACAAATAACCGTCATTGACGAGATATACGGTCTTTCCATCCAACGTGTCCAACCGGGGTGCCATCGCCTTCAATTCTATTGAGGGCGGTTTACCCATCGGGCTGAGCACGGTAATCTTCTGTTCAATAGCTTTTCCCTGTGCCTGAGCCAGATTATTTTGAGCGGATAGGCCGCAAAATAAGCCCAAACACAGGAGTGCAATCAAAAAGGCACACAGATGCCATTTCATCGATCCATCCTCCTTGCGCGGGAAAAGGGCGGAAAGATCTTCGAACTCTGTTTTACAAATGTGCCCGCGGAAAAAAAGCGAATTCGAGGATTGCCCTTCCCTGACTTTAAATTATTCATACCGAACCTTCAGGGAGATCGGGCGCATCCCTGCGCGTCCGATCCGTCGAAGCTTCTGTATACTTGATTCGGCCTGCTGTGACTCCACTCTAGGCGCTATTCCTCCGGCCTGTCAACCTAAGAAATTCTTTGTCGTTCACCAATTTCTTTACAAAGCAATTCACTTGCTGATATAAGCAGGCAACTCGAGAAGATTTGAACGCAGCGCTCTCGAAACGTTTTTGCAGTCTGAAAAACTTGTCCCATTTGTTGATTTTGAAGCGACACTCAGCATTACCTCTTTAAGGAGCTACCTAAATGCCGAACTACACCGGATTGCCGGAGAACTGGACACAGATGAATCCCGCTCAGAAACGGGAATACCGGCTTAATCAGTTTCTTAATCCGAAAGATATTCAATTTGTAAGCGAAAAAGCCGCAAGAGACTACAGGACGAGAGCTCAGCGGATCGTGGACGCATACAATGTGAAAGAACCTGACTGCGTCCCCATCAGCCTGCCCGTTGGAAACCTGCCTCTCAATCTATACGGCGTCAGCATGCGCGATGTCATGTACGACGTAGAGAAGGGAATTGAAGCCTGCAATGCCTTCAACGAAAAATATTCGGAGGAACTGGAATATTGGGCTGTGCCCTTCGCAGCTCCCGGGAAAGCATTGGAGATTCTCGATTATAGGCTCTATGCCTGGCCGGGACACGGTCTCTCTGTCAGCGCGCCCAACTATCAGTTCGTCGAAGGCGAATACATGAAGGTGGAGGAATACCCGGATTTTATACGGGATCCTTCGGATTACTGGCTCAGGACGTATTTGCCCCGCGTTTTCGGAGCATTTGAAAGCTTCCGCATGCTGGCGCCGCTGCCGGACATCCTTGAAATTCCCACGATGCAGCTCATGCCACTGGCGTTTCCGCAGGTGCAGGATACGCTGCAGCGGATGATCGACGCCGGAAAGGAAATCCAGAAACGGAACGCGTTGACGGCCAGACTCATGGCTTCCGGTCCGGCGGCGCACGGATTTCCCTCCACGCTCGGCACCATCACGGTCGCTCCGTTCGACGCCATTGGAGACACGCTCCGGGGAACCAAGGGCATTATGATGGACATGTTCCGCCATGGCGACAAGCTCCTGAAAGCAGTCGACGTGATGGCAGAACTGATCATTCACTCGATATTAAACGCTCCCAATTTTTCGAAAATGATTTCGGTATTCTTCCCTCTGCACAAAGGCGCCGACGGATGGATGTCAGCAAAGCAGTTTGATACCTTCTACTGGCCCACCCTGAAGAGGGTTATGGACGCTTTCATCGATGAGGGGCTCATCTGCATGCTTTTTGCCGAAGGCAGCTACAACACCCGGCTGGAGAAGGCCACGGATTTTCCCAAGGGAAGCGTGATCTGGTGGTTCGACCAGTCCGATATGGTTCGAGCCAAGAGAATTCTGGGCGATAGATTCTGCATCTCGGGAAATGTGCCGTCTTCATTGATTGTTACCGGTTCTCCCAAAGACGTTAAGGAGCGCTGCCGCAGGTTGATCGAGGATTGCGGCAAGGGCGGCGGCTACATCCTTGGCGCCGGCTGCATCGCCGACGATCCGAAACTGAACAACTTGCGGGCAATGATGGAAGCCGTTCGCGAATACGGCGTTTACAGAAAATAGAAAAGGCTTCAAGCCGGGGACGCAGGAAATGTCCCCGGCATTTCCTGCTTAATGCCGCTAAGCAATAATCTCGCTGACCTGGAATTCCGGCTTTATGTCCGAAAAATTGACAAGATCGGCCGCCAGCGCGGGATCGTGCGCCTCAAGCCCCTTTTGCATTTTTTCGGCATTTTCAAAAACCAGGTGGCCGATCGCAACATACGGCGAGTCGCCGATACCTTTGTCAACCTCGGATTTGATCAGCCCATAAGAGTCTAAAAGCTTGTGGACCAGTCCCATGTGTTTGTTCGCATAATAATCAAAATCAAACTTCCCGCCTTTTGCATACAAAACAGAAACTCTAATCATTTCTTTTCTCCTGTCTTCCTTCGTCAAAGCCCGCTTATCGGTTGGGAAGAAATTCTATATCGAAAAAGGTGAAACTCACAACTCGAACCCTCCCAGTCCTCATTTCTCGAGCGATTTGGCAGTAAGGCGGTGCAGACGGGCATGGATACGTTGCTTCGCCAACCGGCGCTCGATCGAGTATGCCGCAGGCATGCTCAATAGAATGTCGAGGAGCCCGATCGGGTTCAACGCAGATATGCGCGGATCGGCCGCCGCGGCAGAACGTATGTGAGAAGTGCGGTCCTGCCCCAAGTTTTGCTTGACCTGCCTGTCCGGAACGATAAAGCTAGGATTGATTGGAGGGGGACTGTATGAAAAGAGGACTGGCCTTTCTGGTGTTCTTGGCATGTTCACTGTGTTTTGCAGCCGGAGAAGGCGACTGGTACTACTGGAGAGGCCCGGCCGCCGACGGTATGGCAGTAGGGGATGCCCCGATTCATTGGAGTGATACCAAAAACGTCCGGTGGAAGACAGAAATCCCGGGACGAGGCAGTTCCAGCCCTGTTATCTGGGGGAATCGGATTTTTGTTACCACAGCCATAAAAACGGGCGAGGATGCCAAACCGGCAGCGTCGACTCCCGGCGGGAAGCCTCAGCTAACCACACCGGGACCGCAGGCTGAGCATAGGTTCGACATCCTGTGTCTCGACAGAAAGACAGGAAAGATCTTGTGGCAACGAACGGCAATCACTGCAGTCCCTCACGAAGGATACCACCCTACCTACGGCAGCCTTGCCTCCAATTCTCCGGTCACCGACGGCAAAAATGTCTATGCGTTCTTCGGTTCGCGCGGCATGTATTGCTACGACGTGAACGGCAAGCTTGTCTGGAAAAAGGACTTTGGCGTCCAGATGCGTATGCGGATGGCCTTTGGCGAAGGGATGGCCCCGGTCATCCACGGAAACAGGCTCATCCTCATATTCGATCATGAAGGGGATTCCTTTATGGTCGTGCTTGAAAAAAATACGGGAAAAGAAATCTGGAGGGTGAATAGGGACGAGAAGTCCAACTGGGCTGCCCCGCTCGTCGTCGATTATAAGGGTCAAAGGCAAATCGTTGTCAGCGCCGTCAACAAGGTCCGCAGCTATGATTTTGAAACCGGGAAAGTAATCTGGGAATGCGCCGGTCTCGGAAGCAATACAATCCCCCAACCCGTTCGCCAGGATGACCTCATTTTTGCGATGAGCGGCCACCAAAAGCCCAACCTCATGGCGATCCGGCTCGGGCGGCAGGGAGATCTGACCGGCACCGACGCTATCGTCTGGAGCCAGACTCGAGGCAATTCTTACACGCCGTCCCCGGTTATTTATGACAACAAGCTTTATGTCTTGACCGACAACGGCATGGTTAGCTGCTATAACGCCAGGACCGGGCAACCGTACTACCACCAGACCCGGCTGCCCAAAGCATACAGTTTCAAGTCGTCTCCTGTCGGGGCCAATGGCAAGATTTACATGGCCAGCGAAAATGAGGATGTTCTCGTACTAAAAATGGGAGAGAAATTCGAGGTTCTGGCAACGAATACAATGACCGATCAGATATTTATCGCTACCCCGGCCATTTACGGGGGCGAAATATTCCTCAGGGGTCAGAACACTCTATTTTGCATCAGCGAAAAATAGCCCTTTGCAGCTTCAATTTACCGGTTCCCGGTTTTCGGATGAAGGATAACCGGGAACCCAACAAGCAACGGCAGGCTGCCGCGCTCGGAATAAATATAAAGGATTCAGAGGATTCATTATGAAAATCGTGGTTGCCGGAGGGTCCGGATTTATTGGCTCCCATGTGGTTGACGCCCTTCTCGAGAAGGGGCACGAAGTGCTGATATACGATCTCGAAGCGCCGCATTACGGCCAGAAATGCTCGTTTGTCCGCGGCGACACTCGGGACATCGACCGGATGTCCCAGGTGTTTAAAAATGGCGATATCGTGTATCTGATAGCCGCCGAGGCAAATGTGAACCGCTTTTATGAGAGCCCTCTGTTTTCTAACGACATCACGTCAAATGCCACATTATCGGTCCTCGAGGCGGCGCGCCGCACCGGAGTCGCCCGTGTCATCCTGGCATCCACCGAATGGGTATACGGATCGCTGCCGGAAGCCGGTGAAGAAAACATCACGGAAGAAACACCCTGCACGGACAATCCGGATCATATCTACACATCATCCAAGATTGCCGCGGAGCTGTTTTGCAAAAATTACAGGAGCCTGTATGGAGTGCATTACACCATCATGCGGTACGGGATCCCTTTCGGAGAGCGAGCGCGCCCGGAAACAGTCACACCCATATTCATTCGCCGAATCTCCCGGGATGAGCCGATCACCATACACGGGGATGGAAGCCAATCGCGCCAATTCATCTATGTAAAGGATCTCGCGCGTGGAAACGCAGCGTGCCTGAATCCGGCAGCGGAAGACCAGATTTTTAACCTAAACGGAAAGAAAAGAATAAGCGTCGTCCAAATTGTAAAGACTATTGAAGATATCCTGGGAAAGAAAGCGTCGGTAACCTACGTGGAAGACCGGAAGGGAAATTTCAAGGGGCGTTTCATCTCCTCGGAAAAGGCCAGACGCATGCTCGGATGGGAAGCATCACTGGATTACGAAAACGCCATGCGGATGTATGTGGCTCAATTCCTCAAATCCTGAAGCATTAACACCTCATTTCTTAATCGTGCAGAGGGAAAGCTCAGGCGGTTGCAGGTTTTCTGTTACATGTTGCAGGCTTAGCCCGCATTTCTCACGGGATTTCGTAGCGAGGCGGCGCAGACGCGCATG
>JAEAME010001152.1_pt1 | contig 20024 bp, 14 predicted proteins | sample 8958731 | NCBI WGS metagenome assembly JAEAME01 (sample SAMN16933194, study PRJNA681113) | bioreactor sludge metagenome | isolation source: anerobic bioreactor sludge (Control) | place: India:Bengaluru | collected 2018-10-24 | reverse complement strand
TATCGTAATCGAAGGTCGCCGGCGATTTGCTGATCCCGTCAATTGAAAAGGCTTGAATCAATTCATCCAGGGAGAAGATCTCACGGAGATCCTCCTTGGGACACCATCCGAGAAGGGCGATATAATTGACGACGGCCTCCGGAAGAAAGCCCTCCGTGATCAGATCGTCAAAGCCTGTCGCACCGTGTCGTTTGGAGAGTTTGGATACCGTGCCGTCCTCATTTCGACCCTGAATGAGAGGCAAGTGAACGTAGGAGGGAATATCCCAGCCGAACGCCTCGTAGAGAAGATTGTATTTCGGCGTCGACGACAAATACTCACTGCCGCGCACGACATGCGTGATCTCCATCAGATGGTCGTCGATAATATTGGCGAAGTTGTAGGTCGGATAACCGTCCGCCTTGATGAGGATCTGGTCTTCCAGTTCCTTGTTCGGTACGGTGATTCTTCCGAAAACCAGATCGTCAAAAGTTGTCTCGCCGGTAAGGGGCATCTTCTGTCGGATCACGTAGGGGATGCCGCTTAGTAGATTCTCCCGGACCTCCTCCGCGGAAAGGTCTCTGCAATGACGGTCATAGCCGGCGGCGGATTCGTCTTCGCCGTGGAGGGATTCGAGGCGTTCTTTCGAGCAGAAACAGTAATACGCGTGACCGGCGCGGACCAACTGTTCCGCGAACGGAAGATAAAGGCTCATTCGCTCGCTTTGAATGTACGGCCCGTAAGGCCCGCCGATGTCCGGTCCTTCATCATGGTTGAGTCCGGCAGCCCGGAGCGTGCGGTAAATGACATCCACAGAGCCGTCGACCAAACGACCGCGGTCGGTATCCTCGATCCTCAGTATAAAGCGTCCTCCAGAAGATCGGGCGACCAAAAATTCATAGAGAGCTGTGCGCAGGTTACCGACATGCATGAAGCCCGTCGGACTGGGCGCGAAGCGGGTGCGGACGACCTTACCGGGGGTGCGGTCAGAATTAGTCATAACGGGCTCCTTCGAGTACAAAATCTAAGTAAATATATTACCACAAAAACGGTCCGGGAACCTATAATCCCGCTTTTCGGATAAACGTAACAGAGCCGGAATTTCGAACTATTCACACGAAAAGAAGAAAAATGATATTATAGTGGTCAATGAATCCTTCGGAGGGAATATGCAGGCCAAAAGAATACAAATCGAAAACCATACCCCGGTCGATTTCGGGCGCTCGTCCGCCGGAATGCTGGCGGCAGATTACATTGCGGGATCGGGCGACCCGAAACGGACGTTGATTATTACGGACCGCGAAGTGGCCGGATATTACCTGAAGGAATTCTCGGATGCATTTGCGCAGAAGGGGTTTGTTCCGGCCCATGTCATTGTTGACGGAAGCGCGTCATCCAAAACTCTTGATGCGCTGTATCCCGTGTATGAGCGATTTACGGACCTGGACTGCGCCCATGTGATTGCGCTCGGCGGGGGAGGAGTCATCGACATCGCGACGTTCGCGGCATCGACCTTCGGGAGCGAAGTGAAGATTGTTCTGGTTCCCACTACCTTGCTTTCCATGCTTGAGTCCGTGATGGCGTCCCATGCGACACTTCATTTTCAGAGCCTTAAGGACATCATCCGGGTACCGGTTTGCCCGTCTTATTCCGTCATCGACGTCATGTATCTCAAGACGCTTCCCCACAGGTACATTGCGAACGGTGTCGCGCAATTGATCCAATACGGTTTAATCGACGATCCGGGGTTGTTGCATGCCCTGGCATCCGCCAGAGATGCGGCGGCATTGGTGGAGCAAGGACTCCTGTCGGGAAGCAGGATCCGGAAGACACAGCCCGAACTGTTGGCGTTCGGGCGCGATATTGCCGACGCGATCGAATGTCATTTTCGCTTCCTGAAGTACACGTCCGGTGAAGCGCTGGCGCTTTCCCTTCTGGCGATGTGTCCTTCGGCTGCTCTGCGAAAATTGCTCGAACAATTGAAACTTCCGGTCGTGTTGTCCGAGGTCGGTAAGGATGCGCTTCTGAAACGGATCGCCAAATCGATCGAAAAGCAGGGCGATACCGTTCGTCTCATCCGGATCGGTCCGGAGAAAAAGCCGGTTGTTCAGACGGTTTCCGTCGATACGGCAATGCGGTTTTATGACTCGGCGCTGTCCGAAATATGTACGAAGGCGGGCGAAACATGACCGTTATTCGATTCGCGAATCATAAGGATCACCGTTCGGCAAGCATTATCCGCTCTGTTACAGCGGCTGTTTTAGCGGCCTTCATGATCCTCTGTCCGGCCTGTTCGGGCGCGGGGGATGACGAAGAGCCCAAACCGGCGGATTACGGAGACTACGGCAAAAATATCGCCGGAAAACTTGCTTCGAATTATCCCGGACGTTATCCCTACTCCGAACAGGAGTCGGAGGCGGGGCTTTTCATCAAGGACGAGTTGACAACGATGGGGTACACGGTGGAGACTCAAGAGTTTTATGACGCGTACCGGGTCAAAACATCGGCAAATTATATCGTTCGGATTCCGGGAGAAGGGTTTATGCTCCGGGAAGAGGGCGAAATGTACACTCCGATTCGAAAGACCGTCGTGATCGGCGTTCATTACGATATCGCCAAATTGCCTATCGAGGATGACCCCCTGCCCGAAGAAACGGAGCCTACGGAGACCGCGGACGATACGGTTGAAGGTACGCAGGGAACGGCCGCGCCGACGGAGGTTCCGCGAATTTACGACGGGATCCACGCGAACGCGTCGGGCGTCGCATGTCTTCTGACGATCGCGGACAGAATCCGGGCTGATAAACCGGCGTATGACGTGATTCTGGTCGCGTTCGGCGCGGGGACGGATGATTTTCGGGGCGCACGGATATTTGTGTCCGCACTGACGCCGGAGGAAAGAGACAATATCGATGTGATGTACTGTATCGACAGTATCTACGCGGGCGATAAACTCTACGCGAGCGCCGGATTGAGTTCGCTTCTTCCCGGCCGAAAATATGAGTTCAGAAGAAAACTCTATGAAGCATACGACGTTGTGTACAATAACACGCTTCGTTCTTTAAACGGTGTCGACCTGTACTATAACGAGTCCGGCATTTTTGTCGACGCGAACAATGACGGGACTTCGGACATTTACCGTGAAATTACCGTCAACAGATCGGACTATGTTCCGTTCGATGAAGCGCAGATCCCGATCGTCTTTTTCGAGTCGTTTGAGTATAATGCCCCGATCCTCTCGGAGATGAAAGAAACCAAGAACCTCAATCTGCAGGAAGAAGGCGGGTTTGTTCGGGGTACACCGTTGGATGCTTCCGCTTTTCTGGAGCAGGAACTTGACCCCGACCGTCTGAAAGATCGGGTCAATAACACGGCGTTCATCATCATCAAGGCGATCGACAGAGGACCGCACGACACCCTTTCGGTCTCCCGCTATAATGCGGGCGAGCGCCTGGATCAGATCGTTCGCGTAACCGAGACCATTCCCTATCAATCACGGTAGGTTGTTGGCGCGGAGCGTTGATACGTAAGCCGTGACGGATTCAAAGGAGGAAGAATATGAGCGTTTTTCGATTTGGTATCGCCGGCCCCGGCGCAATCGCCCGACGGTTCGCTGCCGGACTGACGGCACTTCAAGACGTGACCCTCGGGGCGGTCGCTTCCAACAGCAAGGAACGCGCGGATGCTTTTGTTTCGGAACACGCCGCGCTGTTCCCGGATGCCGTATCCTATGACTCGTACGACAAACTCGCTTCGGACCCGAGCATCGATGCGGTTTATATTTCAAACCTCAACACGCAGCATGCCGAGACGGCCGAGCTTTTTCTGTCCTGCAGAAAACCCGTCCTGTGTGAAAAACCGTTCGCCTTGAATGCGGCTCAAACCGATTCGATGATTCGTTGCGCCCGGGAAAATAACGTTTTTCTGATGGAAGCGATGTGGACCCGATTCCTGCCGGTCACGCGAAAAGTCATGGAATGGATCCGAAACGACCGCATCGGTATCCCGATCCGCGCATACTCGGATTTCGGAATGACGTTAATGACAAAGGAGAGCAGGCGGACGGTCGCTCTTGAGAAGGGCGGAGGAGCACTTTTGGATTTGGGCGTGTATCCGGTCTCGTTTTTTTCGATGCTTTTCGGCAGTGACCCGAAAGAAATCATGACGACGGTGACCAAAGCGGTGACGGGCGTGGATGCTTCGTTCGAGGTCGTTTTTCGATACCCGGAGCGGGAAAGACCCTTCGGGAAAGATTTGCCGACCGCGAGTGCCTCGGTTTCGATCGATAACGCATTTTCCAATTCGATGCGGATCGTCGGGACCAACGGATCTATCGAGATCAAGGACTTTTGGATGGGCAGAAGCGCGTCTCTTTTCGAAAAAGATTCGGACGGATTCATTAAAAGCCGGCCGATCGAGGTCTTCGAACCCGAATACCTTTCGACAGGATATCAATATGAGGCGGCCGAAGTGGCGGAGTGTGTGCGCTCCGGAAAAAAGGAAAGCGCAATCATGCCCTTGTCCGAAACACGCGCCATTATGGCCTTGATGGATCGGTTACGATCCTCTTGGGGGGTTGTCTTTCCTCAGGAATTACTCGTATAGATGCGGCAGGTTAATGTCGTTGATATCAAACACGAGATCCTTCAGATTATTCGAATAGAAGTATGCGAATATCGCGATCGCCGCCGCCAAAAAGAACAACCCGATCAGCCTTGAATTCCGGGTCTCCAAGGTAACACGCGTACGTGCGGCCAAATCATGAATGACCCGGGTGGATCTGCCGAAAATCGCGACAATCAAAGAGATCAACATGGTCAAAGGCCCGAGCATGACCGTAATCGTCTTAAGAAAGCAACGGACCAACACATTCCCGAACGTGTGGCCGCGGCTGTACTCGTCTTCCGCATTGACGATGATCTTGCCGGGCGTGGTGCTGAGCAGTCCGGAAAAGAAAAGCTCGTATAGAAAGTAAAAAACCGTATAGGACAGGTACCCGATCAGCATAATCTCGCGGTTGCCTTTGACAAAGGCCCGGATCGGAACCTCGAATTCCAGATATTGGACAACCAGCACAATTCCGCAGAACAGCGATATTGTAATAAATAAATCGATAATCAGCGCTATAAATCGTCTTAATATGGGAGCGTCATTCATACCGGCCTCCGTTTCAATATACGGGTCCTCATAAATGAAATGTATCATTTCACGCTAATTAAGTCAATTAATGCTGACTACAATTCAAGGTTCGGTTTGAGCAGATCGTCGACCGAACATCGATAGAGTCCGGCAATTCCGGTCAGGCGTTCGGCCCGGGGGAACTTACGGCCGCATTCCCACCTTGAGACCGTTGTTTGGTCAAGCCCGAGAATATCCGCGACCTCTTCCTGTGTCAGGCCGGTCTTTTTCCGAAAATATAAAAAGGGATTCAATGGTCACCTCGAAAACATGAAATGAATTCATATTATAAACCATAATTGACATATTTCAAACCGTATTGAGACGAAATAATGAATCGGACGCATAAAAAGAGGGCGTTTAGTAGAACACCCTCTTCCGGATTGATGAAAGGATCAGACCTTGGTAATCCACCCGAGTTTATCTTCGACAACACCTTTTTGAACGCCGGTGATCGTATCGTAGAATTTGCGTGCGACCGGACCGATCTCATTATTGTTGATCGTAATCTCCATGTCGCCGTACCGCAGAAGACCGACCGGAGAAATCACCGCCGCGGTACCGGATCCGAACGACTCGGTCAACCGGCCGCTCTTTCCCGCTTCGATGATCTCGTCGATGGAGATCTTCCTCTCTTCGACGGGCATGCCCAGAGAGCGGGCCAATTCGATACAGGATCTTCTGGTGATTCCGGGAAGGATACTGCCGTTCAGTTCGGGCGTAACCAACTTGCCGTCAATGACGAACAGGATGTTCATCGATCCGACTTCTTCAATGTATTTTTGCTCAACACCATCCAACCACAGAACCTGTACATAACCCTTCTTGTGGGCGATATCCTGAGCGATCAGGCTTGCGGCATAGTTGCCGGCGCATTTGGTGAATCCCGTACCGCCCCGGACCGCGCGAACATACCGGTCCTCAACATAAATCTTTACGGGGTCAATACCCTGGGGATAGTACGCGCCGGAAGGAGACAGAAGGATCATAAAACGGTAGGTTTTTGAAGGCCGAACACCGAGGTACGGGTCGGTCGCGAACACGAAGGGGCGGATATAAAGGGATTCACCGTCGCCCGCCGGGATCCAGTCACTGTCGAGGTGCACCAATTCCTTGGTTGCGTGAACACAGAATTCCGGGTCGATCCACGGAATGACCAATCGCTCGTCGGACAGATTCAATCGCTCGAAATTCAGAGTCGGGCGAAACAGGTTGATGCTTCCGTCCGGGCAGCGATACGCCTTTAATCCCTCGAAAACAGCCTGCCCGTAGTGAAAAACCATCGCGGTCGGCTCGATCGAAATCGGGCCGAACGGTTCAATTCTCGGATTGATCCAACCTTGTCCTTCGACATAATCCATCGAGAACATATGATCGGTGAAAAATACACCGAAAGGAAGCGGGTCGCCCGGATTCGGACGCTTTCTCGGCTGAGTGGTTCGGGTCACCTGGATTGTCGGAAACATGATCGAAGCCTCCTTGTTATACCGTTTTCATAATATTATAATACCGTTTCCGCGACTTGTACGATGGAATATTTAAAATCGGGAAAATTTTTACCATTTGACGAATTCGCGGGATCGATCCGGTTTTTTCCTGAGCAATATGCCGCGGAACGGTACGGGATAAAAAAATGAAATTGAACAATTGTTCTCCCAGTGGTATTCTTCTCTTGGAGGTGAATGTTGTGTCCGATTTATTGAGTGCCGATCAGACCCGATTACCTATGACTCCTTTTCGCATCGCAAGCGATATGAAACCGATGGGCGATCAGCCGGCGGCAATCGACAGTCTTGTCGACGGGCTGAATCGCGGATTACCGGCGCAAACGCTCCTGGGTGTTACCGGCTCGGGCAAGACCTTTACGATGGCTCAGGTTATTGAGCGAACGCAAAGGCCGGCGCTGATCATTGCGCACAACAAGACCCTCGCAGCTCAGCTGTGCGCCGAATTCAAGGCGCTTTTCCCCGATAACGCGGTCGAGTTTTTTGTGTCTTACTATGACTATTATCAGCCGGAAGCATATATCGCCGCATCGGACACGTACATTGAGAAAGACTCGGACATCAATGATGAGATCGAACGGATGCGTCACAGCGCAACGTCGTCTCTGTTGGAGCGCCGGGACGTGATTGTCGTCGCTTCGGTGTCGTGTATATACGGCTTGGGTGACCCCCGGGATTACAGGGATTTGATGGTCAACTTGCGGCCGGGTATGAAGAAATCGAGAGACCGGGTCATTACCGAGTTGATATCGATCCGGTACGTCCGCAACGATTATGAACTGACCCGCGGAACATTTCGGGTGCGGGGAGACACCATCGACATCTTTCCTCCTTGGTCGGAGGAACTCCTGACGCGCGTCAGCTTTTTCGGAGACGAGATCGAAAAGATTACGGAGGTCCATCACATCACGGGGAAAGTTCAGTTCTCCAGAAACTATACTTCGATCTTTCCGGCGTCACATTACGCAACGGGGGATGAGAAGGTAGAGCGAGCCATGGAGACGATCGAGTCGGAACTCGAAGAACGGGTGGAGGAACTTCGCGGTCTGGGCAAGGTGATCGAGGCATACCGGCTCGAGCAGCGGACGCGTTACGATCTTGAAATGCTTCGCGAAACCGGGTTTTGCAAGGGCATCGAGAACTACTCGAGACACATGTCTCAAAGAGAGGCGGGTTCTCCGCCCTATACGCTGATGGATTTTTTCCCGAAGGACTACCTTCTGATGATCGACGAATCTCATGTGACCATTCCGCAGGTCGGCGCGATGTATAACGGCGACCGTTCCCGTAAGGAGAGCCTTGTCGCGTACGGATTCCGCCTGCCGTCAGCCTTTGACAACAGGCCGCTGATGTTTGATGAATTCGAGAAGCGCATGGGTCAGACCATCTTTGTTTCCGCAACGCCGTCTGTATACGAAGCCCGGCACAGCATGAATACGGCGGAACAGATCATACGGCCGACCGGCCTGGTCGATCCGGAAATCGCGGTCCGGCCGGTCGAAGGCCAGATCGAGGATCTGCTTTCAGAGATTCGCGAAAACGTTCAAAGAGGAGAGCGCACGCTGGTCCTGACGCTGACAAAGAAGATGGCCGAGGACTTGACCGATTTTTTACGGGACGAGAATGTGCGCGTCAAGTACCTTCACTCGGATATCGAAACGGTTGAACGAATGAAAATTTTGCGCGATTTGCGTCAGGGAAGTTTTGATGTGCTGGTCGGTATCAATTTGCTCCGGGAAGGTCTTGACCTGCCGGAGGTCTCGCTGCTGGTCATACTGGATGCCGACAAGGAAGGATTCCTCCGTTCCGCCCGCTCACTCATCCAGATCATCGGGCGTGCCGCGCGCAATGTCAACGGGCGCGTGATCCTTTACGCCGACAATGTCACAGACTCCATGTTTCAGGCAATTTCCGAAACCAATCGCCGCCGCGAGATTCAAATCGCATATAATATAAAGAACGGAATCACACCGCGGAGCATCGTGAAGGAGGTCCGTAACGTCCTGGACACCATCGCATCGCTCGAAGCGGAATCCAAAATGTCGGAAGAAACCGTGACGCTCATGGCGGAAGGAAAGAAGCCGCCGATGACGAAAGCCGAACTCGATAAACTTGCGGTCCGGATCGAAAAAGAAATGAAGGAAGCGGCCAAAAAGTTGGATTTCGAGGAGGCGGCACGATTAAGAGATCTCCTGATAATTATTAAGGGAGATCAGAAGCGTTAGAAAGAGAGAACCGTTATGAGCACCGAACCCGCTTCGCTCAAGGGGTTTACCCATCTGCATCTTCATACGGAATACAGTCTTCTGGACGGCGCGATACGAATCGATGATCTTGCAGGCAAACTGAAAGAACTGGGCATGTCTTCCTGTGCCATCACCGATCATGGAGTGATGTACGGGGCGGTCAAGTTTTTCTCGGCTATGGAGAAGGCGGGGATTCATCCGATTATCGGATGCGAGTGCTATGTCGCACCGCGCAGCAGATTTTTGAAGGAGGGAGCCGAGGACCGGGAGCCGTACCATCTGGTCCTCTTGGCCGAAAATCAAACAGGCCTCATCAATCTCAACCGTTTGGTTTCGAAGGGGTTTATCGAAGGCTTTTATTATCGCCCCCGGATCGACTTCGAGCTTCTGACCGAACATCACGAAGGATTGATCGCGCTCTCGGCGTGCCTGGGCGGTGAAATACCGCAGGCACTCCTCCGGGAGGATTTTGACAAGGCAAAAGAAGTCGCTTTGAAATATGCCGAAGTTTTCGGCAAGGATCATTTTTATCTTGAGATTCAGAGCAATCAGATCCCGGCACAGGCTCGGGTGAATCAATATATGATCCGATTATCGAATGAGACCCGAATACCGCTTGTCGCAACAAATGACTGTCATTATTCGAACCGCTCGGACGCCGAAGCTCACGACGTTCTTCTTTGTATGCAGACCGGAAAACGCATCTCGGATAAAGACCGGATGAGGATGCCGACAGATGACTTTTACATCAAGTCGGAGACGGAAATGCTCGAGTATTTTGCCAACGTCCCCTCCGCGCTCGAAAATACGTCCAGGATTGCGAGCATGTGCCACGCCGGATATACCTTTGGGAACATTCATTTACCGACGTTTGAGATCCCTTCTTCTTTTGAAGATCATGCGGATTATTTGAAAACTTTGTCGGACGAAGGCTTGCGGGAGCGCATAGCCGGCATTAGCGATCCTGTCCGCATCGACGAATATCGTCAACGGCTCGATTACGAGCTTAGAATCATCGATGAAATGGGCTATACGGACTATTATTTGATCGTATGGGATTTCATCAAATATGCCCGGGATCACGGGATCGTCGTCGGTCCGGGCAGAGGATCCGGCGCAGGATCTCTTGCGGCCTACGCGTTGGGGATTACCAACATCGATCCGATCCGTTTCGGACTGATTTTTGAGCGTTTTCTGAACAGCGAACGCGTCAGTATGCCGGACTTCGATATTGATTTTTGCTACGAGCGCCGGCAGGAAGTGATTGATTACGTCACCGAAAAATACGGCAAAGACCGGGTTGCCCAAGTCATCACCTTCGGAACGCTCGCGGCCAGAGCGTGTGTGCGGGATGTCGCGCGCGCTTTGGACGTTCCGTATGCACAGTCGGACCGCATGGCCAAGATGATTCCCGGCGCGTTGGGTATGACCATACAAAAAGCGCTGGAATTCTCCCCCGAACTCAAGAGCGAATATGATGCGAACCCGATTACAAAACAGGTTCTGGATACGGCGATGAAATTCGAGGGGATGCCCCGGCACGCATCGACACATGCGGCCGGCGTTGTTATTTCAAGCGTGCCGCTGACGGATCTGGCCCCGCTCGCGAAGAACGAGGATTCGGTTGTCGTTCAATTCGCCAAAAGTAACGTCGAGGCCATCGGTCTTCTGAAATTTGATTTTCTGGGGCTGCGTACATTGACCGTGATGAGAGACACTGCCGGGATGGTCCTTGAGAATCGGGGGGTCCGCATCGATTTTGATCGGATTCCGATGGACGACCCGAACATTTTCGAAATGATCGGCAGGGGCGACACGGAGGGAATATTTCAATTGGAAAGTGCCGGAATGACGTCCTTTATGAAGGAACTGGCGCCGACGGGGATGGAAGATATCATCGCAGGGATCTCGCTCTATCGCCCCGGGCCGATGGAACAGATTCCGAAGTATGTAAAAGCCCGGCATGACTTTTCGCAGATCCGATATGAACATCCTTTGCTGGAGCCCATCCTGAACATGACTTACGGTTGTATCGTCTATCAGGAGCAGGTCATGCAGATTGTCCGGGATCTGGCCGGTTTTTCGATGGGACAATCGGATAAGATTCGAAGCGCGATGTCCAAAAAAAGGAGCGACGAGATTGAGAAACACCGAAAAACATTTATTTACGGTGGTTTTGACGATATGCAAAGAAGAGTGGACGGGGCGATCAAACGGGGCGTTCCCGAGAAGACGGCAGAGAAGCTTTTCGATGAAGTGGCACAGTTCGGCGGGTATGCCTTCAACAAGTCCCATGCGGCCGCGTATGCGGTAGTGGGCTATTATACGGCGTATTTGAAGTTCTATTACCCGACCGAATTCATGGCGGCGATGCTCAACAGTTATCGGGGCAATTTGTCACAGGCGGCATGGTACATCGGTGTATGCAAGCGAATGGGCATTAAAGTTCTGCCGCCCGATATCAATTCAAGTCTCGCGAAGTTCACTACGGAAGGTCAGGGGCGCATACGGATCGGCCTTTCTGCGATTAAGAACGTCGGAGAGGCGGCAATCAACCGTTTGATCGACGAGCGCAAACAGAACGGACCGTTTGGCTCTTTCGGAGATTTCCTCAGACGCATGGATAAGTTGGACATCAATAAAAAGATGGTCGAGAGCCTGATTTTTGCGTCCGCGCTGGATCTCTTCGGCGTTCCGCGAGCGCAGTTGATCGCGGCATCCGATCCGTTTATCGCTCAACTTCAGAATGCCCGTAAACACTTAATGGAAGGCCAATTGTCGCTTTTTTCGATGGACGGGTCCGGGATCGAAAAGGTCGAAAGTGAGCCGCAATACCCGGATATCGAAGAGTTTATTGTATCGGAGATGCTTTCGCGCGAAAAAGAGGTGCTCGGCATTTATGTGTCCGGACACCCGCTTGAAGGCTATACGCAAGCGATTGCCCGGCAGACAACCGTGGATAGTTTGATGTTCCGGAACGATTTTGACGAGGAGAATACGGTGCCCGACAAAGTGATCCGTGATCAGCAACACGCGATCATGGCCGGCATGGTCGTGTCGTGCACAACAAAGACCACCAAAAAGCAGGAATTGATGGCCTTTGTTCAGATGGAGGACATCACCGGGCCGTTCGAGGTGATTGTCTTCCCGAATACGTATCGGCAGTACTCGGCGCTGCTCAAAGAGAACCGGGCGCTCCTCGTGTCCGGAAAAATCAGCATGCGGGAGGACGAGGAACCCAAGTTGATCGCCGAGCATTTCGAGGAGCTTATGCATAACGGCGAGGAGCGCGCAGGGGATGAGCCCGCTACGTTTTCACATGACGCTTCGGCTCCGGACAGGGTCGCCCCCGACGGGACGGACGATGAAAGGCAGTCGGACGATCCGGGTAACGGAACGGTGAACAAACAGAAACTGGCGATTTGTTATCACGGCAGTGAAAAGGACAGTGAGTACGCACGTATTCTTGCTACGCTGGGATATTTCCGCGGGTCCGTACCCGTGATCATGTACTTTTCGCGCGAGAAACGAACGGTCGAACTTCCCGGCCTGTATGCCGTGGAATTGAACGACGACATAATAAAAGAAATTATCCGTGTTTGCGGGCGCGACAATGTCGTGATTTTGTAAAAGGAGCAAACAGATGTTTTTGAATTGAGAGATTCACGTTTTCGACCGGAGTATGTATAATGGGAAAGAAACTCTGCACAAATCAGTAATGGCGGCAAATAACACGAGAATGCAAGACATCCTCGAAAGGATAAATGTATGACCGAAGAATATTCTTTGACTCATTTACCGGACCTTCAATCACTCAAAGCGACGAACTATGATCAGATACCGGAGAGCGAACGACCGAAGATTAACTCAATCGGTATTCTTACGAGCGGCGGTGACGCTCCCGGCATGAACGCCAGCATTCGGGCGGTCGTTCGTGCCGCCGGATATTTCGGGATCAAGGTGTTCGGAATCACGCGCGGATTTCACGGCCTGTGGAAGGGCGAGTTTGATGAGATCGGGACCCGTCAGGTCTCGGAGACACTTCAAAGAGGCGGTACTTTTTTGATGACCGCGCGTTCCAAGACCTTTGAGACGCCCGAGGGAGTGGTTAAGGGAGCGCAGATGTGCAAAGTGTTCGGCGTCGAAGCCCTGCTGGTAATCGGCGGGGACGGATCGTACCGCGGAGCCAGAGATCTTGCGCGCATCGGGATTCCCGTCATCGGTCTTCCGGGGACCATCGATAACGACATCGCGTGCACGGAGTACACAATCGGCTACGATACGGCCATGAATACGGCGATGGAGGCGATTGACAAACTCCGGGATACCGCATCTTCTCATGAGCGATGCAGTGTCATTGAGGTCATGGGGAGAAGAGCCGGATATATTGCCCTGAACGTCGGGATTGCGACCGGAGCGGAGGTTGTACTGATCCCCGAACTGCCGTTTGATTTTGAACGGGACGTGGTCCGTACGATTCTGGCATGCCGTAATATGGGTAAACGACACTATATTGTCATTGTTGCGGAGGGCGTCGGAGACGCGACCGATATAGCGACGCGCATCGAAGAGGCGACCGGCATTGAGGCCAGACCGACGATCCTCGGGCATCTGCAACGCGGGGGCAGTCCGACGCTTCGCGACCGTCTGATGGCAAGCCTCATGGGGATCCATGCCGTGGAGTGTATCCGCCAAGGAAAACTTAACAGGCTGGTTGTATATCGTAACGGGGAGATCTCGGACGTCGATATCGAAAAGGGCCTTGCGATGAAGAAGACCATCAAGCCCGAGGAGCTGGATCGATCGAAATATCTGTTGTAAAGGATTTATCTATGGCGAGTAATCTTCGTATGGAGTGGACCCTTCCGAATATTCTTACCACGATCCGCCTTGCGGCCATACCCTTCATGGGATATTTTATCTTCCTCAGCAAGGGGGAAGGGCATACCGCATGGGTTTTCAGCATGGTCGCGTTTTCCTTTTTTGTTGCGATCTGGCTGACGGATGCCGCGGATGGATTCATCGCCCGCAGGTATAAGATGGTTTCCGACTTCGGAAAAATCTATGACCCCTTTGTCGACAAGGTGTTTCAGTTCACGACCGCTTTCATGATGCTTCTGATCGGAAAAATGCCCCTGTGGGTCGTTATCTTCATCCTGATCAAGGAGATTTTTATGATTCTGGGCGGAGCGTATTTTCTTCAGCAGAGAAAGCTTGTTGTACACGCCAAGTGGTACGGCAAGGCTTCAACGGTTCTTTTTGTCATTGCGCTCGCCGTATTGTTTTTTCTGGATAAGGATACACAATATCTCGCACATTACATCTTCATCGCACCGGTCCTGATGGCGACGTATTCGACGGTCCGTTATGCGGTCACGGCCGTCCGCAACTATGAGGATTTGGGTGACGATGAAAAGGATCGGGAAGAAGCCGGAGCCGACCCCGATGATTCAAACGCGAAGAGCGGTCAGGATACTGTATGATTCAGAGTTTTGAAGAAGCGGCGGACGGATATCTTCTCAAGGGAAGAGTCCTGGATACCCTTGAGTTCAACAAAATTAAAGCCCGATTGATCGATTTGGCACGCACACCGTACGGGAGAGAATCTTGCGATGCTTTATTTCCGAGCGGCGATTTTGATTGCGTTCGTGAGCGGATGCGAAAGACCGCGGATACGATTGATTATTTTGACCGCGAAGGCCGTACGCCGATCACGGGCATTAACGATATCCGTCCATCGCTGAATTACGCGGAATCCGGCGGTACGCTGTCGATGAAGGATTTGCTGGACATCGCCGGTTTTTTGCGTTCCGTCGAGCGGATCCGCAAGACTTTAGAAAAGTCGGATATTTCCGATAATCTTTTCTGCGAGCGCATTCGGCTCCTGATTACGGAGCCTTTGCTCGAAAAGGACATCTCGTTCTGCATCATCTCCGAGGACGAGATGAACGACCGCGCCAGTGACGCGTTATTTTTGCTCAGACGAAAGATCCGTGACGCACAATCCGGAATCCGGGAGACCCTCGAGCGGTTAATCAGAAACCATTCCGCGGATCTGCAGGAGCAACTCGTTACGCTCAGAAACGACCGTTATGTGGTTCCGGTCAGGGCGGAGAAGCGTTCCGAGGTTCCCGGAATTGTTCATGACACCTCATCATCCGGTCAAACCGTTTTTGTTGAGCCGATGGCGGTGGTCGAGGCCAATAACCGGATCCGGGAATACCTGTCCGCCGAACGCGAAGAGATCCGCCGGATTCTTTCCGATCTTTCGGTCAAGGTCGCATCGGTCTCGGATCATTTAAGAGCGGATGTCACACGGATCGGGGAAATCGATGATCTTGCTGCAAAGGCGGAGCTTGCCTCGCTCATGAAAGCAACGGTACCGATCCTGAATGAAGAAGGACGTATCGTCCTTCGAAAGGCACGACATCCTTTGATCCCCTCAGATGTTGTTGTACCGATTGATTTTGAAGTCGGCGTTTCATTCCGGACTCTTGTCGTGACCGGTCCGAATACCGGAGGTAAAACGGTTTCGCTCAAGACCTGCGGGCTCTTGACGCTCATGGCGATGGCAGGGCTCGCCGTCCCGTGTCTCGATCATTCCGAGATTGCGGTTTTTCGAAAGGTCCTGGCGGATATCGGAGACGAGCAGAGCATTGAACAAAGTCTGTCGACTTTTTCTTCGCACATGAGAAATCTCGTATCGATCCTCGCGGATGCCGATGCGTCGACCTTGGTTTTGGTCGATGAACTGGGATCCGGAACCGATCCGTCCGAGGGGGCGGCTTTGGCAACGGCCATTCTTGACGAGTTTTTCAGGCGCGGCGCGGTGACGGTCGCAACGACGCATTACAAGGAACTTAAGGGCTATGCCATTAACACAGAAGGGGTCGAGAACGCGTGCTGTGAATTCGACACCGATACGCTGTCGCCCACCTATCGACTCCTGATCGGCCTTCCCGGCGTCAGCAACGCGTTTGTCATTTCGCAGAAACTCGGGCTCCCCGAAGCGATTATAAGTACTGCCCGGACTTTTTTGACCGAGGAGGGGATTCGTTTCGAAGAACTGCTCTCCGCAGCCGAGCAGAAGAATCGGGAAAGCGAAAAGCTCAGGAAAGAGATCCGCGATATGCGCGACCTGGTCAAAAAACAGTCCGAAGATCTTGAAAAACAAAAAAAAGCATTGGAAGCGGGAAAGCAACAGGTCCTCGATTCCGCCCGCGAAGAGAAAAAGGCAATCCTTTCCGAGACAATTGACGAGTGCGATCGCATTCTCGCCGAAATGAAGGCGGGTATCAAAGAGAAAAACCAACGCGAATCGGAGGATATGCTTCGAAGGATCCGCAATAATCTGCGGGCCGGGATCTCTGATCTCGAGGCCGAATCCAGGGAACGCTCACAATCGGGTTTGCCGGGTGAAAAGCCGGGTGAACTGAAAATCGGAGATACCTATTTTTCCTCCGTTATCGGGGGAGTCGGAACTTTGGTCAAGCTTCCCGATTCCCGTGGGGCCTGTGTCCTCGAGGCGGGGGGCGTGCGCGTGACCGTGCCTTCGGAATCCCTGATGATCCCGGAGGAAGACACACCGGCGCCAAACGGTAAAACTTCACGCAAGAACCGGGCGGGAACGATCAAACCGCTTTCCTCCGCGGAAAAAATTCGCATGAATCGCGCACAGAATACCGTGTCGGAATTGATGCTTCTCGGAAAGACATCGGAAGAGGCACGGATCGAATTGGATCGATATTTGGATAACTGCGTTCTCTCGGGAATCAAGACGGTTCGGATTGTTCACGGAAAAGGCGGCGGAGTACTCCGTTCGGTGGTCACGTCAACGCTCAAGAGGGATCCCCGTGTATCGGGCTTCCGGCTCGGAGGCCCCGGTGAAGGCGGTGACGGCGTGACGATCGCGGAGTTGTAGCACGGGATTTACAAAGAAAAGCCGATCCGGTAATCGCGGATCGGATATCCATTTCAGGAGCCGATAAAATAACGAAAAAGAGCCGGTCCGGAATCGAAAAACAGTCCGGTAGCCCCGGCTTCGGCTTCGCTATAGGCCTTCGCGCCGTTTCCGGCGCTTGAGACGCTTGCATACAGCATAAAGGGAACCGGCTCGCTCGTGTGGGTGCGGAGCGATATCGGCGTCGGGTGATCCGGCAGAAAAAGGAGCCTGAAATCCTCTCCGGTCCGGGCTTTGTTTTTGAAAAGCCATTCGCTGACCGGACCGAGCACATCGGCATCGATCCGTTCGATCGCTTTAACCTTTCCGGTCGGATCGCCCTGATGACCGCACTCATCCGGAGCTTCCACATGCAGGTAGACAAAATCCTTTCCGGAATCGAAAGCCCGGATTGCGGCGCTTGCCTTGCCCTTGAAATCGGTATTCAGATTCCCGGTCGCGCCGGGAACCTCAATGAGCTCCAGACCGATCAGCCGGCCGATACCGAAAACCAGATCCACGGCGGATATCACCGCGCCGGTTTTTCCGTAAACGGATTCAAAAGACGGCAATTCCGGGCGTGTGCCCTGTCCCCAAAGCCAAATGGAGTCGGCTGTGTTTTTCCCGAGTTCCGCCCGCCGGAGATTCACCGGGTGGTTGCGGAGCAACGTTTCGGATTGCTTCATCAAACGTAGAATAAATGCCGAGCCGTCCCCCTCCGGAAGATATTTTTCAATGCGTTTCCCGCTGATATCGTGGGGCGGGGTCAGAGTGATTTCAGACGGTCCGTTTTTCCAGACCATGCAATGGCGGTAACTGCGACCGGCATAAAAATGAACGGTTTCGGAGGATAGTTCAGCGTCCAACGCCGCGATTAATTCGGCGGACTCCGCGGTGGAGATCTCCCCGGCCGAATAATCCGCCATGATGCTGTCTTTGTGTACCCCGCTTTCCGCTCGGGATAACGTGACCAGATTGCATCGGAAAACGATATCTTCAGCCTTCATATCAATCCCCAAACTAACCGCTTCGATCGGTGAGCGTCCGGTATAGTATCGTGCCGGATCATAGCCCATGACCGCCATATTGGCCGGTCCGCTTCCGGGCTCCATACCTTCGGGGATCGTTTGGACCATCCCGCAAAGGGATTGAGCCGACAACCGGTCGGCGTTCGGGGTGAATGCCGCTTGTAGTGGGGTTTGGTCTTGAAGTTCCGGTACAGGCCGATCCGCCATACCGTCACCGAGCAATACGAAATATTTCATTCTCGCTTCGTGCGCCCGCTTTGAAACACGGGTTTTTGTCCTTTATCCATCGATCCGATCGAAAACGATACCGGCATCGTCAAACGCGACGTACGCGACGTACGATGAAGCCGACTGCGGGTGAGACGGAGGGATCCTGCTCGCGGTAACGGGCGATGGCCGCGGCAATCACGGCGATCAGAGCCGTGTCCGACCCCGGATTTGATCCGGCCGCTCCGGAGTCGGATTCCGGCTTGGATTCTGAAGGGATGGCCTTGCGACGAAAAATTGAAAACATACTGACCCCCTGAAGGTTTATATCGGTTTGCTTATCGTATTTTATCAAAGCGCTGTGTGTGGTAATCTACTAGTGAAGAGCGCGCTCTATTACCCATTAAATTACAGGAATGCGATTCCGTCAACCAATCGTTTTTAGATCCGGGAGGCACGAAGCGTGAAGAAGATTGTAAAAGGCGAAGAACGGAGTACGGATGCCGGCCGTCCGAAACTTTTCATCTTCCTCGGAGCCTACGGGAGCGGAAAATCCGAGGTTTCCGTTCATTTCGCCCGAATGCTGTCCGAGGCGTATCCCCAAAGGCAAGTGACCCTGGTCGATTTGGATACCGTCAACCCGTTCTATCGGTCCGCGGATGCAAAAGCGCTCTTGCAGGGAGAAGGAATTCGGGTCGTGGCGCCGATCTTTGCCAATACGAATGTCGACGTACCCGCGATACCTGCCGAGGTCAACTCGGTTTTCGATAATCCGGACAGCATCGGGGTAATCGATGTCGGCGGCGAGGATTTGGGCGCCAAGGTGTTGGCGGGCCTTAAAAAACGCATTGAGGGTACCGATTTTCGAGTGTTTATGGTCGTCAATACATTCCGGCCTTTTACGGTGGACGCCAAGGGCATAGCGGAGACCGCAATGAAACTGTCCGCAGCGGCGGATCTTCCGATCTACGGTTTGATTGACAATTCCAACCTCCTGAACGAAACGACCGGGGAAGAACTCGAAATATCATACCCGATTTTAATGGAGGCTTCCGCGATGACCGGGATTCCTCTGCGATTCGCAAGCGGCCTCGACAAGTATCTTCCGAAGGAATGGGTCGGACAGACCGGTAATCAATTGCCGCTCATTCGAATGAAGCGCAGTATTTTCTATAACTACTGACTATTCTGATTAAATGAGAGCGCGGTTCACCAAAAGAGTCGAACCGCTTTGAAGGAGTGTGCCGATGGATCCTTTGATTATTACGGTCATCGCTTCCGTTGTTGTTCTCGGAGGATCAATAGCCGCCGGTTTTCTCGTCCGGGCCGGTATACGCAAGGTGACTTCACAGTTTAGAAATTCTTTACTCGGTATGATCAACGACGGGGTCAAACGGGAACTCGCCGAAAAGAACATGTCGATCACGGATATCGATTTCATACCGGAAGCCGAGCACAAAACGGTCTCCGACAAGTCATCCGCGCTGATTCCTTCAATTTCCAGAGATTTTCCGGAAATGAATATCGAGCAGATGAAATCCTCCTGCGAGCAGCTTCTGATCATGACCCTTCGTGAAATATCCGCGCGCTCCGGCGGCGCACAGGTATCCGGGGAGCCGTTGCTACAATACGGAAGCGGCGATCATTCGATCCCGATTCGCGTGACCGACGCATATCGTGAGAAAATCCGGCAGAGGATAGAGGATCTTCTGCGGGAGGGGAAGAGCGAAAATTTTTCGGGTATCAAGATTCACCGTACGGGCATCCGGTCCTATGACAAGACAGCCGGGACCCGGGTGATTACTTTTGAAACCGCTATTGAATATTTTCATGTAATCAAGCAAAATGGAGAGGTAGTACCGGGTGAACCGAATCAGCAGAAGCAAACGCGCTACAACATGTCTGTTGTCAATATCATTGACGAAAGCAAGTTGACGAGTAC